>Ga0114940_10001161_pt1 | contig 10117 bp, 8 predicted proteins | sample ColdCreekSource_FD_87195 | JGI IMG/M metagenome (GOLD analysis project Ga0114940, IMG submission 87195) | Groundwater microbial communities from Cold Creek, Nevada to study Microbial Dark Matter (Phase II) - Cold Creek Source | ecosystem: Environmental > Aquatic > Deep subsurface > Groundwater ...
AAAATTCAGTAAAGACCGAGAGCGTAAGCCAGAGCGAGTGCAGGCGCCCGCGCTACCGGAACACCCCAGAGTAACAGGCCGCGGCCTGCGTCCTGATCCCCGTTTCAACGACCTGCTGGTGAGCAAGTTCATCAACTGCATGATGTACGAAGGCCAGAAGACCTCCAGCCAGGGCGTGTTTTATGATGCCATGGACATTGTGATCGAGCGCAACGGCGGCAACCCACTCGAAGTCTTTAATCAGGCCTTGAGTAACGTGAAGCCGCTTATCGAGGTCAAATCGAAGCGCGTCGGCGGCGCAACGTGGCAGGTGCCGATCGAAGTCAACCGCAAGCGCGCACAGAGCCTAGCCATTCGCTGGTTGCTGGAAGCCGCTCGCGGCAAGAAAGGCCGCCCCATGGCGGAACGGCTGGCCAACGAGATATTGGACGCCTTCAAGAAGGAAGGCACGGCCATATCCAAGCGCGAGAATACGCATAAGATGGCTGAGGCAAACAAGGCCTTCGCACACTTTGCTTGGTAATGCGTAGCCTGTTCGAATTACAAGCACGTTCCTATTCGTTGGATTTCTCTAGAGTGCCTTACTGAATAGGGGTTGCCTACAAGTCGACCCTTGCTTGCAATGGGTTGGTGGGTGCCTGTTTCTGGAGGTAGCGCGTACGAATAAGAGCGGGTAATGCCTCCCCGTTCCGACGGTACTTAAGTCAGATCAGAAATGGACGAAGATAGGGCGGGGCCTCCGAAAAATTTCCTGAGCAAGGATGCGCTTTAACTCAGGGTTGGCCATGCCGAATAAGAAAGGATAAAGACCATGGGATCCTCGCCAGAAGCCGCCCTTCCTGCTGCTGAGAGCAAGGCCACCGACTCGCCGAACGAGGCCCTGCGGAAGGTTCGTAACTTCGGCATCATTGCCCACATTGACGCCGGTAAGACCACCACCACCGAGCGTGTGCTGTACTACACCGGCAAGCAACACAAGATGGGCGAGGTTCACGAAGGCAGTACCACGACGGACTACCTCAAGGAAGAACGCGAACGAGGCATTACCATCGTCTCCGCAGCCGTTTCTTGCGAATGGGAAGGCCACCGCCTCAACATTATCGACACGCCCGGACATATCGATTTCACCGCCGAAGTCCAGCGCTCCCTGCGCGTACTGGACGGCGCGTGCGTGGTCTTCTCCGGAGTGGACGGCGTGGAAGCGCAATCGGAAACCGTGTGGCGTCAGGCCGACCGCTTCGGCGTGCCCCGCATTTGCTTTATCAACAAGATGGACCGCGTTGGCGCGGATCTATGGATGGTCGTGGACCAAATCCGCAACCGTTTGGGAGCGCGTCCGCTCTGCGTGCAGATGCCTGTCGGCAAAGAAGATGATTTCTGCGGTGTGATCAATTTGATCACCATGCGGCAGTCTGTTTTCGATAAGAATTCAAAGGGCGCGAAGGTCACCGAATCCGACATTCTGCCGGAGTACCTGGAAGAGGCACAACGCCGCCACAAAGAATTGTTCCATGAACTGGCTGATTTAGACGAGCAGGTAGGCGAGATGTTCCTAAACGATGGGAAACCAGACATCGACCAGACGCAGGCGGCATTGCGCCGTGTCTGCATCTCCGGACGAGGTTTCCCCGTGCTGTGCGGCTCGGCGTACCACCACATCGGCGTGCAGCGTATGCTGGATGCGGTCCTGCTGTACCTGCCGTCGCCTGTGGACGGTAAACCTATCATTGGGCAGGACCCCGACGATCCAGAAAAGAAACTCGAACGCAAGCCGTCGCCCCAAGCGCCCGTTTCCGCGTTGGCCTTTAAGACCCTCAACGACAAGTTCGGCGACCTGACCTTTATCCGCATCTATTCCGGTACCATCACGAAGGGCGACAAGCTGCAGAATGTCCGTCGTGATCGCAAGGAAAAAGTCGAACGTCTCTTCCTGATGCATGCCGACAGCCGCGAACCCATCGCCTCAGCCTCTGCGGGTGACATCTGCGCCGTAGGTGGGCTGAAGTTTACCTTTACGGGCGACACCTTGTCCGATGAGGATCACTTGATCCTGCTCGAACCTCCGGTCTTCCCCGATACCGTCATCAGCATGGCCATCGAACCCAAAACTACGGCAGATAAGGACCGGCTCGCGCACGCACTGGCCAAAATGAGCAAGGAAGATCCGACCTTCACGCATCACTTTAATTCAGAGACCGGGCAACTCATTGTCTCCGGCATGGGCGAATTGCATCTTGAGATTATCAAGTCGCGTATGTTCAACGAACACAGTGTCGAGGCCAACGTCGGTAGCCCTCGCGTCAGCTATCGCGAGACCATTACGCAAGTTTCCGAGGCCGAAGGCAAATTCGTGCAGCAGTCCGGCGGACGCGGGCAATACGGCGTGTGCAAGCTCAAGCTCGAACCGTTTTACAACGACGAGCCGGACCGCGTCGTTTTTGAAAACGATGTGTACGCCGGTGCCATCCCAAAGGAGTTCATCCCGTCGGTCGAACGCGGCGCACGCAATGCCTGCAAGAACGGCATTCTGGGCGGCTATCAAGTCATCAATGTCAAGATCACGCTGCTAGACGGCAAGTACCACGATGTCGATTCGTCCGATTTGGCCTTCGAAATCGCCGGTTCGATCGGTCTGAAAGCCTGTATGCAAAAGGCCGGGGCGGTCCTGCTCGAACCCATCATGAGCGTGGAAGCCGTGACTCCTGAGGAGTACATGGGCAACATCATCGGCGACCTGAACTCGCGCCGCGCCATCATCGAAGAGATGTCTGACCGCGGGCACCTTAAAGTCATCCGCTGCAAAGTGCCGCTCAACGAAATGTTCAATTACTCAAACGCCAGCCGTTCGTTGTCCTCGGGCCGCGCCACGTTCACCATGGAACCCCTGGGCTACGAAGCCGTCCCGCGCAACAAGTACAAGGACATCCTCGGCGACGAAAAAGAAGTAAAGGAAAAGAAGAAGTAGGGCATACGTTCACCACAAAGACACAAAGTACGGCGCTGGTCGGAACGTGAACGACCAGGCCGTTCATTGTGGGCTTGCGCCTTTGTGGTGAACGTTTATTACCTTTTCGTCAAGCGTGGCTGCCCAGCACTCGCAAAAGATCACCTTCCAGAACCAATCCTGCCATGGGCTCGATAGCTACCAGGTTTTTTGACGAAGCGTCGGCCTGCGGTCAGGTTGATCGGGCCGACGACCACACTCTGACCTGATGACCTGACCCAAAAACTGATCCATGTGTTATGAGAGTTCTAGCAGCCCGCGAGGGCAGAGAGGACTTTCATGCAGAAGAAGCGGCACAGTCCAGAGCAGATCATTGCGGAGCTGCGTGCAGCAGAAGTGGATCTGGCTACAGGGATCCCCATCGAGCAGCTCTGCAAGCAACTTGAAGTCAGCGCAGCGACATGGTTAAGAGCGCTTGGGCCTTTGGAGGTTTTCAAGTTAAAACTGGGGAGTGGGTAACCTTGAAACCCGGCACGTATGAAATGCGGGCTAAGTTTAACACCATGGGCTTAGCCAAGTTCATCAAGAAGAGCCGTGATGTGCCCGAAAACCCAGTGCTGTGTTCCCTCGTCTCCGAACCGGTCAAGGTGACCATCTCCGGGCCAACTGAATCGAAAGTAAAGAAGTAACGGGTTACCTCCCTGCTTACGTGTTGATTGAGTGCAGCATGGATGGGACGGGATGTAGCCGCGCGTCCCTGTGGATCTACCCGTAGAAAACCTCGGCCATATCCAAGAACGAGTCGGGAAGATATTTGTAGCGTTTCTTCTCACTCTGCAGTTCGCGAACCAGGCCTTTCATGGGCACCGTCTCGACGCGCAAGCCTTGCAAAACCACCATGTGGCCGAAGTGCCCGTTGACGACGGCCTCCGCCGCCTGCAAGCCGAAACGCGTGCCCAGAATGCGGTCATAGGCACTGGGTGCTCCGCCGCGCTGTAAGTGCCCAAGCGCGATTCCGCGCGTCTCAAAGCCGGTTAGTTGTTCAAGCGCGCTGGCAACGGCCTCCGCGATTTCGCCGGGCTTAAGCACCGCGTTGCCGAAGTTATCGCGCTCGATCTTGTCGCTGAGCTGCCATCCACCTTCTGGATTCTTGACCACCCGCGGCTTGGGTTCCACGCCACTGATGGAGGCACCTTCAGCAACCACTACCAGAGCGTGAGCCTTGCCCAGTTGGCGGCAACGCCGCACTTCACGTGCAATGTCGTTGATGTGCACAGCCCGTTCGGGCACGGCGATGAAGTCCGCTCCGCTGGCCAAGCCCGTGTAGGCCGTGATCCAACCCGCGTGGCGTCCCATGCACTCGATGACCATCACGCGGTGATGACTCATGGTGGTCACGCGCAGATCGTCGATGGCTTGCGTAGCCTGCTCTACCGCCGACCAGAACCCGAAGGTGAAATCGGTACCCAGCACGTCGTTGTCAATGGTTTTGGGCACACCGACGGCCTTGACGCCTTCATCGCGGTGCAAGTAGTAGGCGATTTCCAGAGTGTCGTCGCCGCCGATGGCCACCAGTGCGTCAAGGTTGAGTTCGTTATAGACCTTAACCGCGCTCTTGACGTCCTCAGGTTTCTTGTACAGGTTGGTACGTGAGGTGCCAAGAATGGTGCCGCCTTCATGAAGGATGGAATCGACTTTGCCAGGTTCAAGAGTAACGGTCTTGTTATCGCGCAATCCGGCCCAGCCGTCGATGAAACCTATGCAGCGATAGTCTGCGTTTTTTTCGGTCGCCAAGCGAATCGTTACCGCTCGAATCACCGCATTCAGGCCCGGCGCGTCACCGCCGCCCGTCAAAATACCCACGGTCTTCATGCCGCACGTTCTCCAAAAAGGCCAAGTTGTATGGTAGTCATGCCCTGAGTGTACACAAGCTTGATGAGTACACCGCGTTATGATGTTGCCAAGTGCTAGGCCACCATGTCACGAAACGCCCGGTTACAATCCCATTTCGGTGCGGATAAACGATGTGTCGTACGCACCGGAGACGAACTTGGCGTGACCAAAGACCTCACGCAAGAAGGCCAGCGTGGTAGGCACACCTTCCAGCACCAGTTCATTCAGGGCGTTGTGCATGCGACGAGCGGCGTCTGGACGGTCAAAGCCGTGGACGATGAGCTTACCCACCATCGAATCGTAATACGGTGGCACGCTGTACCCCGAGTAAATGTGCGTGTCCATCCGCACTTCCGATCCCACAGGCGGGCAATACAAACTGATCTTGCCAGGCGCGGGCGCGAAGCCGCGCTTGGGATCCTCGGCATTAATACGACACTCGAAGGCGTGTCCGCCTGCTGCCAAGCGGCGGTCGATGTCCTTCTGCCGCCAGCGCAGCTTCTCGCCACTGGCCACACGGAGCTGCTCTTCGACCAAGTCCAGGCCGGTGACCATTTCGGTGACGGGATGCTCTACTTGCAAGCGTGTATTGACTTCCATGAAGTAAAATTTTCGATCCTTCATGTCGTAGATGAACTCAACCGTACCAGCGTTGGTGTAGCCAGCTTTCTGCATCAAGGAAACTGCGGACATTTGAATGTCGTAGCGCGTACGTTTGTCGATGACCGCACAAGGCGATTCCTCAATAAGTTTCTGGTTGCGGCGTTGGACCGTGCAGTCGCGTTCGCCTAGGTGCAGCGCAGTGCCGTGCTCATCGCCGAGAAACTGTACTTCCACGTGGCGCATGGACTCGATGAATTTTTCCATATAAACGGTGCCGTCGCCGAAGGCCGACTCAGCCTCGGTTTTGGCCTGCTGGAAGTTCGCGCGCAACGTGATGGGATTATGGGCGATCCGCATGCCTCGTCCGCCGCCGCCTGCTGCGGCCTTGAGCAGTACTGGGTAGCCAATTTTTTCCGCGACACGGACTGCGCCATCCACATCCGCTAACGCACCATCGGATCCCGGCACCGTAGGTACGCCAGCTTTTTTGGCAATCTGTTTGGCCTTAATTTTGTTGCCGAGGTTTTCAATGGCTGCCGTGGGCGGCCCTATGAAGGCGATCTTGCAGGCGCGGCAGACCTCGGCGAAGTGCGCATTTTCTGATAGAAAACCGTAGCCCGGATGAATGGCATCCACATCGGCGATTTCCGCCGCAGCAATAATGTTGTTGATATTGAGGTAGCTCAACTTCGATTGCGGTGGTCCGATACAGATAGCCTTGTCGGCCAGCTTAAGATACACGGCGTCCTTGTCGGCCTGCGAGTAGGTCACCACGGTACGCAGACCCATCCGCTTGCAGGTGCGGATGATGCGCAGCGCAATCTCGCCTCGGTTGGCAATCAGTACACTGTTAAACATAGGCAAATCAGGCGTCCTGGTTCAGAGTTTAGCGCCAACGACCCCGCCTCGATACTTATCAGGAAGGGATCGCGCGTTGCGGAAACTTCAGTCCAACTCCACCAGGAACAGCGCTTGGCCGAACTCAACGGGCGAGGCGTCCTCAACCAGGATCTTCACGAGCTTGCCCTTCACCTCCGCCTTAATCTCGTTCATGACCTTCATGGCCTCGACGACGCACACAACATCTTCTTTGTCTACATGGTCGCCATGCTCTTTGTAGGGCGGCGAATTCGGGTTGGGCTTGCGGTAAAAAGTACCGACAATTGGTGAGCAGATTTCTTTTTGCGGCTTGCCAACGGCGGGCTTATCAGCGGCGATCACCGAAGTGCTAGCCGTAGAAATTGCCGCAGTTTCCGCCGCTAATGCCGGTGAAGGCACCGAGTGGACGATGCCATGGGCAGGCTGGAAAACAATCGAGGGTTCCTTGCGCTCGCCTCGACGGGACCGGAACTCCAGGTCGCCCTGCCTGACGGAAAGCTCGGCCAAGTCGTACTTTTCCATGAAGGCGATGAGCTTTTCGATGGTGTCTAGTTGTACAGGCATGCGGTTCGCTTTTGGCTCCTGCTACTGTGCGCCCAGCTTTACGTTCACAGTCGGTAACTGCTCAGTGCGGCTACGTGTTCGATCCGTTCCATCTTAACCCGACCGGTAGACGACTCAGCACACGATGGCCTTGCGGGGTGACCAGTACGTCATCTTCAATGCGCACACCACCGATCCCAGGCAGGTAAATCCCAGGTTCGACGGTCACCACCATGCCCACTGCTAACTTGCCTTTCGAACGCCAGCTTAAGGTCGGAGATTCGTGGATCTTCAAACCCAGCCCGTGCCCTGTCGAATGCCCAAAGTGCTTTCCATGACCGGCCTTACTGATGAAGTCACGGGCGACTTTGTCCACCTCATTCATTTCAACGCCGGGTGCAATGCAAGCCACAGCGCGCCGTTGGGCTTCGCACACGACTTCATGGATGCGACGCAAACGGGCCGGGATGGTACCGATGAAAAAGGTGCGCGTCAAGTCTGCGTGGTAGCCGGAAAAGCGCGCACCGAAATCGTTCAGGATGATGCTGTCCGCTTTGAGCTTCGTTCTGGTTGGCCGTCCGTGCGGCATGCTCGAATGGGCGCCCCACTGAAACATAATGGGGAATGCTTGGTCATCCGCACCCGCGCGCACCAAGCGATAGCGCAGTTCGGCCGCCGCATCGTATTCGAGCATTCCGGGGCGCAGCATTCGGCAAACTTCGTTAAAGCATTGCTCCTGAATGCGCAGGGCTTTCTCAATCTGCTTAACCTCCCACGCGCTTTTGATCTGGCGCAATTCCTCAACCAAGGGCCTGGTGAGGCAGACTTTCACGCCGCGCGCGTTACTGCGCAAAGCGATCAAGCCCTTCACGCAAAGATGCGCAGACTCGATCCCCAAGCGTCGGATTCGCAACTTGCGCGCCGTCTCACCGGCCTTTGCCATCAGGCCAGCCGGGTTGACAACCACGCGCCAGCCCGGGGAACTCGCACGGCCTTCTTCCACGAAGCGGAAGTCCGTTAGCAGGACCCGCTGGCGTTGCGTGAGGAGCAAGGCGCTGTCTTCGCCTGTAAAGCCTGAAAGATAACGGACGTTCGCGGGGTCGGTGATCAGTGCCGCCGAAAGTCTCGCACGCGCAAGCAAGGCGCGGTAACGCTCCACGCGCTGGCGAAATTCCACTTGTGGAGGTTGCGCGCTCATAAAGTCCCCCCTGGCCCCACACCACTAAAGGCGCAAGAACCGCTCACGTCGGGAAGCCTAACGAAATAACTGAATCGTACGATGGGTGGAGTGATCCGCTGCGTGCTACACCCCCTGCGCACGGTTTGTTCACTTCGGCGCTAGAGGTTGCTCGTTGGGATCCATGCGTTTGGGCTGGAAGGCGTAGGGGTAAAGCTCCTTGAGATGCTTGTCCATGAAGCCCAGGAGTTCTTCGCGTTGCTTGCCGATCTCAGTACGGATGCTTTCCAGACTGATGGCCATGTCCTGCTTGATTGCACTGTCAATCCGCGCCATCAGATTCTGGTAATTGCCATCGATGATGCCCTTCGTGCTCGACTGAAGCTGCTCCGTACGCTGCGCGAACTCCTTCTGGAGCTTCTTCTCGTTCTCAGTCACGTGCTCATTTAGTTTTTCCAGCCGCATGTTGATCTGGCTGTTTAAGGTTTCCCTCAAGCCCGCCAGCGTGTCTTCGGTGGCCTTGAGCTTCGTCTGGATTTGACCTAACTGGTCCTTGAGGTCGCGCGCTTCCTTAGCCACCGTGTCGGCCCTAACTCGCGCCTCCTGATCTTCGCAACTGGTCAGTAGGACCGCCACGCTCAACATCGCCGCACCTCGGAACATCAACACATGATCGAGACGCATGGACGCGACCCTCCTAGCAAAGGTAAGCCTGATCGATTGGCCTATAAAGTGTGGCGAGTGTCGGACCTTTTCTGTGTGAAGTCAAGTGCTGTCGCAGTCAAAATTAGGATGTATTCAATGATCCCTCGACAAGCAATGCCCGTCCGTATGGTGAGGTTCAAAGGGCATGGCAGCGCACAGGTACAGTTCGGCATTCCATAAATTGTGCTGGCCGTTGAATAGCCAACGACCTCACTTGTGCTCATGTTGCGGTCATAAACGGAAGCACCTATGCTGCCCCGTATGAAATATGTGGTGCTGTGCCTAGATGGCGCGGCAGACTGGCCGCTGGCAAGCTTGGGACAAAAGACGCCCCTGGAAGCTGCCGCGATGCCGCACTTGCAACGCTTGGCGCGTGAAGGCTCCGTCGGTCGCACGCAGCACGCGCCGGCCAACTTCGACAACGGCTCCGATGTCTGCTGCATGTCGCTCTTGGGCTTCGACCCGCTGCACTACCACACCGGTCGCGCACCTATCGAGGCTCGTGCGCTGGGCCTTGACTTGCCGCCGGGCCAGATCGCGGTGCGTTGCAACACCGTCACCATCGAAGACGGCGTAATGGTGGATTACTCTGCAGGCCACATCAAGACGGAAGAAAGTCGGCAACTCGTTGAAGACTTGGACAAGCAGCTTGGCCAGCCGGGCCTACACTTTCACGCAGGCGTGCAGTACCGCCACATCCTGGTGGTGGATCAAGGCGGCCTGCTCGACGCGCGCTGCACCGCTCCGCACAACATCACCGGCAAGGACGTGGGCGACCACCTGCCCGTGGGCACCGATGCGCCACTGCTGATCGATTTGATGGAAAGGTCTAAGTCCATCCTGGCCGCGCATCCTGTCAACAAGGCGCGGAAAGCGCGTGGTGAAAATCAAGCCACACAGATCTGGTTGTGGGGCCACGGCCCGCGGCCACGCTTGCCTTTGTTCAAAGAGGTCTATGGCCTGGGCGGCGCGATGATCAGCGCAGTGGACCTGCTTAAGAGCCTGGGCCTTTACTTGGGTCTGGAGGTTCTCGATGTACCCGGTATCACGGGATTCATCGATACGGATTATGCCGCCAAAGGCCGCGCATGCCTGGACGCGCTACAGCGCCATGAGTGGGTCTTTGTCCACGTCGAAGCGCCGGACGAATGCGGCCACTTAGGCGACCCGAAACTTAAAACCCAAGCGCTTGAGGACATCGACGCTAAAATCGTGGCGCAAATCGCCACAAGTTCCTTCGCAAAGAACGGCGAGTTGCGTTTGCTCGTCTGCCCAGACCATGCCACGCCGTGCGCGCTTAAGGCCCATTCCACCGAGCCTGTACCCTTCCTCGCCTGGGGCAACGGATTCAAGCCGCTGGGGCTAGCCTACGG
>Ga0114940_10001162_pt1 | contig 10109 bp, 5 predicted proteins | sample ColdCreekSource_FD_87195 | JGI IMG/M metagenome (GOLD analysis project Ga0114940, IMG submission 87195) | Groundwater microbial communities from Cold Creek, Nevada to study Microbial Dark Matter (Phase II) - Cold Creek Source | ecosystem: Environmental > Aquatic > Deep subsurface > Groundwater ...
AATACTGTAATTATTAGGCTTTCAAAGTCTATGCTATTCATGAGGGAAGATTTTTGATGATTAGCTTGGTAACTTTCATCTTCTATCTTTTCCTCTCTTTTTCCTAATTCACATCAGACGTAATTGATAATTGATAATTGATAATTGATAATTGATAATTGATAATTGATAATTGATAATTGATAATTGATTAGACCCCGCGGCTATACAATTTCTGTTCCCTAATTCCCTAATTCCCTAATTCCCCAACTCCCTATTTAGCTCTATTGAAAAAGAATGACACAGTCCTGCCTCCCAAATTAGGTAACTCCTCAAGTTGCACCCCTTTAGCTCTAATTAAATTCTGCCAATCTTGCTCTAGCGCCAAGCTTTTGGGGTTGTTCTGGTAGGAACTCAACAGTTCATCCGTCGCATCATACCAAAGATGGTGATTGCTGTAGGTCAGGTGATCCTCTTGAGCTAAGTTTCCTTGCAGTTCGAGATGCAGTTGAGAGGTTAGAGGAACGCGTTTAATCCAGCCCTGGACATATTGAGCCGAAGCAACTTGATCATGACAGTATACCTTGACGTACCAACGATACCATTGACCAATGGGAAGGGGTTGTTCTGTAGTGGGTAAGCTAAAACGTTGATATTCAGCGGTCGAATGTAAGGGCGATCGCGATCGCCAAATGTCCCTTCTAGCTTCGTCTTGAACGACAAATTCTACCTCGGTTGCGGTGGCAGTTGTTCCTTGAGGAAAATAAACCCAAACATGAGGATGACTCAACACCGTTGAACCTGAGTTGGAGGCAGGTAGTATCGCCTTAATCGGTTCCATGACATTTCCACAGCCACCACGACTCTCCCCCGCCGTTTGCTGCCCTGGACGACCTGTGGCTGAAAAGTCGAGAGTTTCAGATGTTCCTTTTTTTGGGATGGGAGGTTGTGTTTTTTTTCTTTGAGGCGCAGTGCGATTTTGTGAAGCAGGCTCTTTTGATTGGGCTGGAAGAGCAATCCAGGGCAAAAGGAAGCAGGCAATGATTACAGTCAAAATACTTCTCATATTGTTAGATCATCTGCTTCTCTAGGGGATGTCGGGACTACTGATCTATATCTTCTAATGTTAAATGAATTACATCTTGATTACTAGATAAATTTGCAAAACTTTTCCGACAAGTAGCTCAACCAAAATAAAGTAAAACAGGTTCAAATTGCGGGCATGTAAATAACCTTACTACTAAAAGCTAAAAGCTAAAAGCTAAAAACTAGAAGCTAGAAGCTAAGACCCTTTTAAACCCCACCACCCAAGACAAATAGACTAACTAAAGTGCCGCTGTTCCAGAGACAATGAAGCAACATGGGAGCGAGGAGATTACGCGATCGCGTATAGACAAATCCTAAGACGATGCCCAAAGTTGCTAGGGGTAGAACTTCCGATAAACTCAGATGGGCGATCGCAAAAATTAAACCGCTGATAATGATAGCACCATTGATCGAAGTATAGCGAGTTAAAGACGGCAACAAGAACCCCCGAAACATAATTTCTTCAAAGATTGGGGCAGCAATCGAAGCGGTACTAAAAAAGATCATCAGCGCCACCTGATCTTGAGCCTGCAACGCTAAAAACAATAAGGGGTTACTCCCTCCCTGTCCGTGCCAAATTTGTTGATTGATCACTGACACTAACAACACTAGAGGAATGGCTACTAAATAACCCCCAAACCCCCAAATAAACCAATTTCCACTGAGCTTCAGCTTGAACCAATCAGCAGGGAGGGGGAAGTAAGATTTAAGGGATAAATACAAGACTGAAATGCCCCCAGCAGACATCAAGAGATAAGTCCCCAAGACATATAAAGCCTTGATTCTCAAAGAGGAGTTACTCGGATTAATCCCCGCCAGACTAATGATGATCGGTAAGACAAATTGACCCACAAAGAAAAAGCCCACAATTAAGACTTGCCAGGTAATTTCCCAATCCCAAGGTGTTTCCCATTTAGTTTGGCCATTAGTAGCGATGATTGCTTGTTCAGACTTAAGGAAACGCTGAATAATCAAAGAAGCCATGAGAATCACCCCAGCAATGCCCCCAAAAACAGGAATACTACTAATTAGCGCCAGTTTTAAAATAGAATTGCTGGCAACCTGAGACTCTTGTGTCTGTAGTAGAGCTAAATCATCAGTGAGGTGATTTACTTCATTGTATTTAGCTAAAGCTTGATAGCGAAACCAACCATCTAGACTGCTGGTAATTGTGGCAACTCCATCTGTACTTATGCTTTGAGCATCCTCCTGCCATAGCTGTTTCAGAACCGTTGCAGTTTGAGAGTAGGGACTTTGCGGATTATCGAGACGATCAATTACCCCTGACCAAAGAGCGATCGCATCTTGTGATTTATTCTGTATTCCTAATAAAATTCCCTGTTTTAGATCAAGTTCATCCAGAAACTGATCTAACTCTAAGATTTCCTGCTTAAGCTGGGTTTTTAGGGCAATATTCCCCTCGGCGGTGTTGGCGTTAGTCACCTCAATCGCTCCAGATTCAGCCTGATTAAGCTGCTGTAGCTGAGATTGAAATTTATCACGACTGGTGACGGACTCTCGACGGACTTGCTGATACTTCGTGCTGGCTGCGGAATAGGGATCTTGCCCCACTAAAGAAGCAACTGCACCGTTAAGATCTAAATCTTCCCCAGGGTTGGATTTAAACTCTGCTACATTCAGGACTAAATTAGTTTGGTATAGCTCCAAACGACTTTGTATTTGCGGTTGCGAAAAACTATTTTTTAAAGAAGCTCCAATCTGTAAAACCGCCAAGATCGTCAGTAAAGCTAAAATTGCTCGTTTAATTGTCATTTATTTTTTAGTAGTTACGTCTGATGTGAATTAACTTCGTTCAAATAAGCCAATTTTAAGCTCTAGACTCTAAGCTTTAAGCCGAAAAACAAACTCATCCTTCAAGCTGCCAGGATAAATGAAACTTCATAGACAAATAATTATAGAGCCAAACAAAATTAATTAAATTAATTAAAAGCTTATAGCTTAAGACTTGTAGCTTATATTAGTAATTAGTTGTTAGGAAATTCACGTTAGATCATTTACTAAGCTGTTAATCATTTAAACTGTACATCTAAAAATTCCATTACCCATTACCCATTACCTGGTTCAACCCAAAGATTGTCAGACTTGATCAAATTAATCAATTCCACTACGCCTTGCTCTTCAGGCACTTTTTTGACCTCTTCTCGACCACGATAGAGAGAGATATATCCAGGCTGCTTACCAACATAACCATAGTCAGCATCGGCCATTTCCCCTGGCCCATTAACAATACAGCCCATCACCGCAATATCTAAACCGATCAGGTGTTTGGTTGCCTCCCGCACTTTATGTAGCACCTCTTCGAGGTTAAAGAGAGTTCGACCACAGGAAGGACATGCCACATACTCCACCATAGTTTTACGCAGTCCTAAAGCCTGGAGGATGCTATAGCAAACGGGGATTTCCTTCTCTGGAGATTCCGTCAAAGATACGCGAATTGTATCGCCAATACCTTGAGCTAAAAGAGTCCCAATCCCCGCAGTGGACTTGATCCTGCCGTATTCACCGTCTCCTGCCTCCGTCACCCCCAAGTGCAAAGGATATTCCATCCCCAACTCATTCATCCGTTGTACCATCAGACGGTAGGCTGCCAACATTACAGGAACGCGGGAAGCTTTGAGGGAGAGGATAATATTGTAAAACTCTAGAGATTCGCAGATTTTAATAAACTCTAGGGCCGACTCTACCATCCCTTCTGGGGTATCACCATAGGTAAAGAGCATTCTTTCTGAGAGAGAACCATGATTTACCCCAATCCGCATCGCCTTCCCCTGATCTCGTAAAGAAACCACCAGGGGTTCTAAGGTTTCGCGAATCTTGTCACCAATTTCTCGAAATTCCGTCGGCGTATATTCAGTGCGATCGCTTTTGGGTTTTTCAAAGACGTATAAACCAGGATTAATCCTCACCTTATCAACGTGCTTGGCTACTTCTAGGGCAATTTTCATGCCGTTGTGGTGAACATCCGCCACGAGGGGAACTACTTGATAAGTCTGAGCCAATTTTTGCTTAATATCCGCTAAAGCTTTGGCATGAGCCATGCTGGGAACGGTTACCCGCACAATTTCACAGCCAATTTCATGGAGACGGCGGACGGCTGCGACGGAACCATCGACATCTAGAGTATCCTCGTTAATCATCGACTGCACCACCACTGGATTGCCCCCGCCGATAGTGATGTCTCCAACTTTGACTCCACGAGTTCTTCGTCTATGGATGGTGGTATCAAAAGCTGTGGGATTATTCAGGCCGAGATTATCCAAAGTTTGCATAACAAGGGAGATATTACTCTATAAAAATTTATTTATGTAATCCAGATCCTATTGTAAAGCTAGAGGGTTATGACTTGTTTAACCAGTTCTTGATCCCCTGACGGATTACCATTGCAGACTCCCAGCGTCATCTCCCTGTTCTCGTTTAGCTTGACTATCATTTTCAAACCACTGAATAATTTGGGTGTGGGTTAAGTCAGCAATTTCTAGCTGATAATCCTGAGCGATCGCCTGTAATAATCTTTGAGAAGAAATCGTCAGACGAGCGAGAAATTTTTCGCTGGAGGAAAGTAATGCCGCATCGATATCGGCGGACTCATCGGGGGATAAGTATTGATCTGGGGCGATCGTCATAATTACAGGATATGGCAAGGGAAAAGAGACAAGGGAATGAACAAGTCATGCTTCTCTAGTTTACATTGATTTTCGGGTTCGCGTTATCCGCCTGTGTCATACATTTCATCATCAGCGCCAGAAATTCCGTGCATAAAAAAATCTCGTTAAACCTATGGAGATATACTGAATAGATTAAATCCTTTGCCTTGAAGGGAGAGGTAATTATCAATTGTCAATTATCAATTATCAATTATTAAACAGCGATGTGTCCTCGCGTTAAATCTCCTTCTAAAATCAAACCCGATCTACAACCTGCTAAACTCTGGATTTTGCTGGTGGGTGTTAACGAGTATGAGGATCGTCAGCATTTAGCTTCCCTTCAATATTCTGCTCTAGACTGTCAGGGGTTAGGGGAAGCCTTAAAAGAAGCAACTGCCAGTTTTACTAACAAAGAAGTGATTATTCATCATGATTTTGTTAGCCAACGTCCTCAGCTAGAGGCAGTCCAGCAAAGTATCCAGCACATTATCAAGTCTGCGCGCAAAGATGACACGATCCTGTTTTACTTTTCAGGACACGGTATTTTAGAAACCCAAACTCAACAGGTTGTTTTATGTTTAGCCAACACTAATACTCAAAAACTTTTAGCCACAGGTTTACCCCTAAACGATTTACTCAAGAAGTTAAGTAACTGTGCTGCTAGTCAACAGCTTGTCTGGTTGGATGCTTGTCATAGTGGAGGGATGACTTTGAGGGGAACGGTATCCTTAAACGATCCTAGTTCTCAATTAGTGGAAATATTACGGCACAAAGCAGCAGAAAGCCAAGGTTTTTATGCTTTACTCTCCTGCGATCAAACTCAGCAATCTTGGGAGTTTCCCGAATTAGGACATGGAGTATTTACCTATTATTTAATGCGGGGTTTGCGGGGGGAAGCTGCGGATGTTCAAGGGATCATTGAAGCTGATGCTCTCTATCAATATGTATATCATCAGACTCTACGGTATATCGATAAAACCAACCAACAGATCCGCTTAATTAACCAGCAAAAAAGTAGTCGTGGAGAAAATAAACTTCAGTCAGAATTTCCTCTCCAGACTCCGAAGCGGATTGTGGAAGGATTCGGCAAGGTTATTTTAGGTAAACAGTCGGCTTGCGATTTGGATGTTAACCCTCGTCAGGCTTTAGTTGTCGATGGGGGCTTTAAGGCAAATAGTACGACTTTGGCTTTGAGTCAGGTATTACAGAGTGCGGGGGATTTCAACCTGAGATATTTTCCCCAAACCAACGAACCCTGGTCAGAAGTTAAAAGTGCGATCGCTACTTGTCTCAATGCTCAACATGAAATTCAGACTGAAACCAACACCGCTTTACTTTACTTGCGGGGAAAAGTTGAGACGACAGAGATGGGAGAATCTTGGTTGGTTTTGCAGGATGGCATTAGCCTGTCACGTTTTTGGTTAAGAAAGGTGCTGCAAAGTTCTCGTGCTACCCAGCAGATTGTGATCTTGGACTGTCCTGGAACAGATTCTCTCGAAGACTGGATCGAAGACTTACGACTAGAAACAGATCGCGGACAGTGTTTAATTGCCGCCAATGCAACCATAGAATATTCCCAGCAATTTGCGGATCTGGTTTTAGAAACCCTGCAAAATGCTGATGCCGAATTGGGATTAACTATTGCTGCCTGGATTAGTAAGCTCCAAGTCGCTTTAGCAGGAACAGGTATTACCCCCCAAGTTTGGTTATCGGGAACTCAGGGAGTAATCGAATTACTCCCCGCCAAAAATGGAACTAAGCTCGAACAGTCGATTTTAGACCTGGGTATCTGTCCCTATATGGGGTTGCAGGCTTTTGATGAGGCTAGTAGTGAATATTTTTATGGTCGCGAAACCCTAGTCCAGAAGTTAGTTAATCAGATTAGCCATAAGACAAGTATTGCCGTAGTGGGGGCTTCTGGCAGCGGTAAATCCTCGGCGGTACAGGCGGGATTAATGGCACAACTGAGACAGGGTAAACAAATTCCTGGCAGCGATCGCTGGTGGTTAGGTGGCTTTCGTCCTGGAAGTAAACCAGTTCAGGCTTTAGCAAGGTTATTGAGTGACCCTCAAGATCGGCAATCCCAAGCACAGCAACAGTTGCAAATTGAAGGCTTACTTTACCAGGGAGTAGAAGGATTTGTCCGCTGGTTACGGACTCGCCCTGAAGCGATGGTGGTGTTGGTAATTGACCAGTTTGAGGAATTATTTACCCTCGCCAGTGACAGTGAACGGCAAGAATTTATTGAATTAATCTTAGGGGCGTTGAAATATGCAGGCGATCGCTTTAAACTAGTTCTCACTATTAGAGCGGATTTTGTGGCTGCTTGTCTGGAAAATCCCGAATTAGCTCAAATATTACAAAAAGACAGTATTTTAGTCCCTCCCTATCTGAGTGAAGCTGATTATCGCAATGCCATCATTAAACCTGCTCAACAAGTGGGTTTACAGGTAGAACCAGGGCTAGTAGAGGTACTCTTGAAAGATTTGGATCGTTCGGCGGGGGATTTACCTCTGTTACAGTTTGCCCTACAACAGCTATGGTCACAAAGAGAAAATGGTCAATTAACCCTCAAAGCTTATGAAGAGTTAGAAGGGGTCAAAGGCGCTTTAGAAAGACAAGCCCAGGGGATATATGATCACCTGGATGCAGAAGCTCAAGACTGTGCGCGGTGGATTTTTCTTAACCTAACCCAATTGGGAGAAGGCACAGAAGATACTCGTCGGCGCATTACGAAATCTGACTTAATCGTCGCTAAATATCCCGCCGAGTTAGTTAATCGGACTCTCGCCACTTTAACCGATGCCAAACTGTTGGTAGTTAACCTAGATAGTGGTCATAACATTGGACAAAGCCGTAGTGCAGCCAACCCAGCCGAAGATGATGAACTATTCCTGGAAGCCATGCGCCAGGAGGCAACGGTAGAAGTTGTCCACGAAATTCTAATCCGCCACTGGTCAAGTTTACGCTGGTGGCTAGAAGAAAATCGTTCCAGATTGCGATCGCAACGCCAGATCGAACAAGCAGCTTTATTATGGTTGCAAAAAAAATGCCAGTCTGACTTTTTACTCCAAGGTGTGCGGTTAGCGGAAGCAGAAGAGATTTATATCAAATACACCGACGAGTTATCCGATAACGCCAAAGAATATGTCGCTACCTGTATTGATGCCAGGTTAGAGTCAGAACGAGCCGCCAAAAAACGTTTACGTAAAGCACAATTAACCGCTGTGATTTTAGGACTCTTGGGACTGGCTGCCACAGCCTTTGGACTAGATGCCCATCGCCAAAAGGCAATTACGCAAATCAATGCGATCGATAGTTTAAACTCTGTTGCCGAAGCAAAACTATTGTCAAATCAACAATTAGAGTCTCTAACCACTAGTGTTCAAGCAGGGGAACAACTTAAAAACATTAACGGTATAGCCAAAGCTTTGGTTAACCAAGAAGATTGGCAAAACATTGAACAGAAAACCGCTGCCACCTTACAACAATCCATCTATGGCACTCAAGAATTAAATCGCCTCACTGGTTTTAGTCAGCAGGTAAATACAATCAGCGTTAGTGATGACGGCAAAGTATATGCTACGGCTAGCGATGATGGCACAGTTCAAGTTTGGCAACCTGATGGCACTCTAGTAAAGACTGTAACTCCAGAACAAGCACAAACAAACTCTCTTGCTCTAACTTTAAATGGTAAGGAGAAACAAATTATTAATCCTATTTATGCACCTGAAGAGAGTTCAATATCAACCAAGAATAAAACTTACTTAATTTCTGCCACCGATGATGCCACCGTGGAACAGAGAACCAAAGGCGATAATCAGTCAGTGATTGCTTACAAACATCCAGAAACCGTTAATCACCTGAGTCTTAGTGGCGATGAAAAGCTATTAGCCACTAGCACTATTGACGGCAAGATTAATATCTGGAATCAAGCAGGTATCCTGCAACAGAGTTTAGTGGGACATACAGGAGAAGTATTAGATCTTGAGTTCGTGCCAAGTAAAAATAGTGATTCCTATAAACTAATTTCCACTGGGGTGGACAAAACCGTCAGAGTTTGGCAGATATTTAATCGCTATTCCCAGCAAGCAGGAGAAATATATAGCGTTGCCGTTTCTCCGAAAAATCCTGATACTTTTGCCGTTGCTAAAGCAGATGCCCAAGGAGATAGTCAAATTGAAATTTGGCGTAATAATCCTGATGGAACACAAAAGCTGTTACGCACTTTGCCAGGAGATCAAACAACTATTTCGCAAATCAAATATAGCCCAGATGGCAAGATTGTTGCTGCGGGGGATTGGGATAAAACTATTAGACTTTGGTCTGCTCAAACAGGTAAATTGATTAATACCCTCAAAGGTCATCAAGATGGGGTTAATAGTATTACTTTCAGTCCTGATGGTCAGTTGTTAATCTCTGGCAGTGAAGACAAAACTATCAAAATTTGGAACATAGCAGAACAACCAAAACTAATTAAAACTTTAACAGGACATACCGATAGTATTAAAGCAGTCGCCGTGAGTTCTGATGGTCAATTAATTGCTTCTGGGGGTTACGATAACACCATTAAACTCTGGACTATTCAAGGAGAATCATTACAGACTATTGAAGGTCATAATCTGGCAATAACTTCCTTGATATTTTCTGCCGATAGTCAACATTTAGCCTCTGGAAGTTGGGACAATACAGCTAAAATTTGGTCAATTACAGATCAAGGTAAGAGCAGCAAGTTATTACACACCCTGGTAGGACATCAAGATGGTGTAACTACAATTGGTTTTAACTCTGATGGTACAGTATTGGCTTCTGGCAGCGGCGATCGCACCATCAAACTCTGGAACACCGAAACAGGAGAATTAATTAAAACCCTACGGGGACATACCAGTCAAATCAACAGTTTGGCGTTTAGTAACAATGACCAGTCGATCATTAGTGGGGAATCACAACAAGGTTTGTTTTCCTGGAATTTAAACATGGATAATTTATTAGATCGAGGATGCGATCGCTTATCGGATTATCTTGCTACTAATCCTAATGTCAAACAAGACGATAAACAACTTTGTCAGTGAGTACCATTTAATCTCAACTGAATTTTAAAATAGCTTTGATTTTATTACCAAGAATTACTTATCTCAGTAAATTATTCATTATAAAAACGTAGGGGAATCCTCTTGTACTCTCGCTTTTCTCAAATATCTACAGTCTCAATATCCTCAAAGCCGTATTGCTTTGATTTGGGATGGAGCTTCTTACCATCGTTCCCAAGAAGTAAAAAGTTATCTCACTTCAGTCAATCAAGGACTTGAATCTCAACAGTGGAAAATTACTTGTATCCGTTTTGCTCCCAACGCCCCAGAACAAAATCCTATTGAAGAC
>Ga0114940_10001163_pt1 | contig 10099 bp, 8 predicted proteins | sample ColdCreekSource_FD_87195 | JGI IMG/M metagenome (GOLD analysis project Ga0114940, IMG submission 87195) | Groundwater microbial communities from Cold Creek, Nevada to study Microbial Dark Matter (Phase II) - Cold Creek Source | ecosystem: Environmental > Aquatic > Deep subsurface > Groundwater ...
CAAACGCCGAGGCTGTAAACGGCGTGGCAGTTTATTAACCTGTGGGAAAAAAACGAGAGTAAATTGGACACAATATTATCTCCTGTCCCATTTATTTGCGTTGTGCCCTTGGTTTTGCTGGCTGGCTGGCGTCGGGTCGGGTGTGTGTGCGCTCCCGTCCAAACAGATAAAATGCGCGCACCGGTCTTATAATCTATCTGCGCTGCTGCCGAGGAGGGTTGTCACGCGAAATCTGCGACTCGAAGGAAACGCAAGACAGATGTTTTTTAACTAACAGAAAAAGCGCTTTGTTTTCCCACTTTTGTCGTGTTAGTTCCTGCACTTAAAAAAAAGTGGAAATCTTTATGGAGTAGAAAATGGGAATGATTGCTGAAGATAGATAATCTTTGAAGTTAATTTTGAGAAAAAAATCTTGAAAGCGAAAGGCGAGCAGCTGCGAATAATCTTCTAGGAAATGGAATTCACTTAATGAGCTTTGCGGAATTTTGTCATACATTTTTTAAAACCATACTATAATGATTTAAAAGGGGTTGTCTCGTTGCTCAAACAAATTTCATGTTCGTTAAGCACATTCATCAGACACGCCTGTGTAAGCAAAATAAAAATCAATCTCTGTCAAAGAGGCTCATCCTTTAAAAAAATATACAACTTTCGTTAATTGATCGTCTAATTTATATGGCTCCTTTCGAGAATTAATTTCCAGCTCGCCTAATTTTTAGACAAGCGCAGACCCATTTTATACGCATCGCCTCTCGGCCCAAAAACGCACGCGGCGGCACGCTCATTGAAAACATAGAGCGGAGGCATTATTAATTTGCTAAATAGAACAGAAGACAGTACTGTGCATGGTCGCGCGGCGTATATATTACCCACGTACGTCCAAAACATACATACAAACACACGTCTCGCTCATATCATCTCTCGCTCGGCGGCATGTATATTAAATATCTGCGGCGAGATGCTGCGGTTGGATTAAAAACAGGGCGCTCTCTCTCACTCACACACACATGCATGCAGTAGCAGCTCTGAGTGTTTAGTAGTTTTATTAGTAAAAAGTGCTATGCTGATGAGGAAGAGCGATGAATCGTTGCCTTTGAAATTATCCAACTTTTCTCTATTTAATATATACACAGACTATGACATCATCGCGCGCGCAGAGTATAGTACATGGAGACGGCTCCGAGAGCCGAGAAGAGAATGTACCGCGGCGGCGCGAGAGGGAGAAAGAGCCGCTTCATTATTTACCTTGCTCATTCGTTCTCATATATACACACACACATATGAGCAGGTGACTTTTTGATTTCAACAGGCTGCATGCTTAAATGACATCTCCCTGTGTGTGCTTGCGGATTCCTCAGTTCATTTTGACTGAGGCAGCTGTGTGACTCCAGCGCGGTGGCATTTCCGCACATGAGGCGAAAATCAAACGCTATGCTCGCTGACCTTCTGCATTCATGCGGCGGCGGCGGCGACGGCGGTGCGGCCAATTATTTTTCCAGCTTTTTGTGTGTGCGCGCCGAATTCCATTCAGCCCTTTGATTTCGCCAGAGATGAGTGTTTGCTTTTTGTGCGTTATTTATTTATACGTGTGCGCGCCGCGGATCGAAAAATTGAAAGTGAATGAGCGACAGAGAGCAGGCGAGCCAAAGATGAAGAGTGAATATTCGAGCGCAGAAACCTGTTTTATGGAACACCCAAATTAGATAATGAAGTAGTCCAGGTTTTAATCAGTTTGCATAAGCATCCGTACGTGTAAGCTCTTTCTGCACCGCGCCGGCCTGACTTAATATTCAGCAGTGTGCAAATTTATATACGCCAAAGTGGTTCAGATTACACCCGGAGAATAATATGGCACTTTTAACTGCCAGCGATTAGCGACACCAAGAAAACAGCTTCTCGCAACTACGTGACCCTGAGAGTGCCCTTTTTTAAACCAGATTTTGTTTTCGGCCCAACAACACATGCCGCCACTTTTATAAAATAACAGAGATTAAAAAAGAAAGCTTCAAAATCAAATTAAAAATTTTACATGTGCCGAACCGCCGAGAATGATGACAGCAATTTTCACTTGTGTATAAGTTTCCTCCTCAAGATTCCTCTCCGCTGAGCAAATAAAACACCGCGGCTCAAAGTAATAACACCGAAAGGATATAATTTTGTGTGCAAACCCGAAAACATTCCGCCGCTCGCTTACGTTGTCCTGTCACCATTGCAAAATTGCATGAGATGATCATGACCGAGCACTTTTGGAGCCATATAGAGAGTGAATCACACACAAGTTAAAAGCGTCTGCACATAAACACCTGTGTGCGACTATCCGTGGGATGAGCAATTATTATTGAATCACATTTTGCAAGCGCTTGTGTTTTCTTTTACTCTCAGCATCGCACATAGATGATGCATCTGCTAGATGGGATGCTGCTTCCTCATTTTATTACAATCTCGCCGAAGCGCGTGGTTTGTTTATTGCACAAGTTTGTATGTACGTCGATCTCTTATTTTTATGTTTCAATTCCGTCGGCGAGAGAGGCATACAGATAATTGCAGCGAGCGTGGCTATTGCTTAAAACTAAATTGCGTCATGGCCCAATGAGAGAGCATGCACGATTATTGAACAATTCCAAGCTAGAGAGAGACGAGCACGGTATATAATTGGAATTGAGTCGGCTTCGATTTGCCCTATGCACGTCTTCGATCGGCCAAAAGTATGAAAATTGCGCGCGTTTATGGTTTTGGATTGAGCGCTTGACCGACCGACGCCTCAATGACCTCAGAAATTCCAGCCATTTCCTCTCCGCGGTGAAAAATAAAGGAGAATTTTTATATTTCGGGCACAAAAGTACGCTCCTCTTATTACGCCGCATTATGCAAGAGGCGAAAGAGTACGTCTGAAAAGGCCAGCATTCCACTTATCCGCAACAATTTGGCAAGACGCTTTTCTCCGTTTGCGCGAATGCTTTTGTAGCAAAAATCTGAGCCAATATATTATATTCCCATGCAGAGAGCACAATAAATCAGTACGGCGGTGGCACATAGCTGCTGAAAATCCAATTTCATAAGCGTTTGCGCGAGAGAGCATGCGGCATCGAGAGAGGTGAACGTTCCATATTTTTCTTTTCACAATTCACGCCGCGCCAGCAGCAGACAGTTAGATCGCTAAAATATGTGCATTAATGCCGCGGCGCACAGAGACAGATTTCCCCGTATCATCGCCGCATCGCGCGTTCATTGATTTCTTTCCAGTCGGCGTGCAGCATTTACTTATCACAAATCACGCGTCTGGGCGTTGATTATTTTTTGCATTTTTTGCGCGGCGCCGCGGCTGAGAACCGAAGAGCATCTTCTCTCAGGTGCGCGCCGAGTATATTATATATATATATATATATATATATGTGCGCGCGCAAAGTCTCCGTGACTGTTGCAATTTATAATCTGTAAAATGTAAGAAATTATTTTTGATTGGGTTGTGAGGCTGTACAGAAGAAGATTGAACGAACAAGCTGCTTATTTTTTGCAGCAGCCGCGCACACAGAAAGAGAGAGAACCAGCACTGGCTGGATGAGAAGTTTATATATATATATATTTTATTTTCCTCTCTCTCACACACACCAAACAGCGCATAGCAGCAGCAGAGGCTGCATGGCTGGTCTTGTAGTAGTTTTGCTCTGAAAAACTCGTTTTATAATATACCATTGGAATTAAACGATGAAAAATTCTCAGCATTCAATTCATGTACGGCGCGCCGAGAGGACTTTTTGCCATTTTACTTTATGTGCAGATTTTTGAAGAAGATCGTTGGGCTTGTCAAATGAGAGTCGATTTCAGGGTCCTAGTCGGTTGAAATTTATTTTTCAGATAAAACACGCCAAAAGGAGAAGAAGTGCTGGTGCCAAACGAATCTCGCCAAATTAAAAGCCGCCTGGCGAACAGTGATTTTTATTTTGCACTTTAAATGGTGGCCGGACGAGCACATATTAAATCACTTCATTTCTCGCGAATTCCACACCATACGCGGCTTTGGGAAATTAAATTTATTGGGGTTTAGCACGCGTTTGTGAACCAACACATACGGGCTCTGCGTGAATTCAAAAGAACCCATAGCACGTCGTCTCATTCCAAATGAGTTCAGCAAACATTTTCAGCTTATTAGGCCACTTTTTTCCTGCCGGGCGGGCAGCTGCTGAACAAGCAAAGTGAATTTCGCCCATCGCCGTGCATTCCCGGCGTGTAAGCTGAAAAATTGCTGATCTCGAGGCGGACAAGTTCTCATTTGGAAATCAGCGTGTCTGCGTGGCCCTTTCATTATCGCCAAGGGATCAATTTGCATTGTCTTTGTTTGGCATTATTTGCACACTTTCTATATAAAGTCCAATATTGCCACAGCAATCTCTTTCTCACTGCTCTGGGATGATGCCGTTCGTTCTGTGTATATATCAAATTAGTGCAGTACAAGTATTGGCTCTAGGGTTGAAAGTGAAACACGGCCCGGCTGCCGGCGCTAACAACATTCATTATCAATTTAACATAGTCGATCCAATTAGACTTTTTATGTGCGCCGTGAGTACGCGCCGTGCTCGCTCGCAGCAGCAGACGACGACAGCAGGCAGAGAGCCAGGCAGGCGCGATCGGCCGCTACGATTTCTCTCCAAAATGCGGCAAGAAGCGACAAATAATCACACACACAGCAGAGAGTGCTGGCGAAATCTCGGCATAAGTTGTTTGTGTTGGCTGAACGCGGGGTGGAAATAATGTCAATTTCATTGCCTTCAACACACTCTCCGGCGCGGTTACTTCTCGCTTCTGGAAATTGACTGCGCCAGAGAGCCAATGATGAAACTAAATAATTGGTCTTTCGGATTCGAATCTCGCAACTTAAATCTGTCCACTCATGGCGAAACTTTACTTATGTGTGAGCAAAAAAAATACAGAAAAGGGTAAATTAAAATCGTGTGACTTCCTATAATAATTCGTGGAATTTTTTATAAAGAAATTTTGCAATTAAAATACGGAAAAGGCACTTATTATTTTTGTTTGTCGTATTTTTATCTAAGCTGAATTAACTTTTGCTGATAAATTTTCAGAGATCTAGATTGAATAAAAATATATTTTACCAGGAATTTTTATTGAAAACTGGTGACTTAGTTTATTTCTATCAATGCTCACTGCTCTATCCATTTGATAAAATTTAAACTGCGCGGCCTCTTTCGGTTTCACTATTTATTCGCAAACCACTTTGTAGATCACTCTACACATAGCATAGAGCTGCTAGACAGACGAAATGCAAAGAATTTCAGACCGAGGCAGTGCGCAAAAATTTTCCACATTAAAATTCCATTTGTTTACATCTACGACGACGGCAGCCCTATAGAAATGTCCATATATTTATTGGTGCAAATATTTTGTGCGATAATGAAGCGTAAAATCAGACACGAGCAGTGCGGCGACCGAGAGCTCGTCGTCGCCTATCAGCATTTCTCTCAACCATAGTCAGGTCCCAATCAAAAATTAATTTGGAGGAACCGGATCCGCGTCGTCGCACACAGCATCAGAACCAGAGAATTCCACATCACGAGAGAGAGACGAGACAGCAGCAGCAGCAGCGCACCGCCGCGCGGTGATGTGAATCAGGTGCCACCTGTGTGCGAAAAGGCGCTCGAAATTCCACCGAAAATCGGCGGAGACGAAACAAATATTTGGCAAAAAAAAATCTGCACACACACACACACACAAATTGAATTCGAATGTTTGCATGGCTTTTTGGCAGAGCGCGAGCGTGCAAGTTTGGTGTATTTGGCGAGCACTCAGTGGGCCCATCTCATCATCATCTCCTGGTTAGTTTATTGCTATATAAGTGTAAATAAAGAGTTATTGCGGCGGTGGCGCGGCGGCGGCGGCGGGCTGCGCGCTGTGCACTGCATTTTAGCAGCATTTTCTTTCCCCGAGATCCTCCACTTGCGGCGCGCACCACCACGAAAACCTGTTTTCCGATGTGCTGCCTCGCTCTCTGTACTGTAGTGTACAAAATTAAGCAGGGAGACCATGTCCCTGGGCTTGGCCTGTGAGAATGTGCGCAGACTAGCAATTGATTGCCCCCTCATCCTCCTACCTCCGCAAGACACGATGGCCTCCAGGCAAAGCTACATGAAGTCAAGAAGTAAAAAGACCATTATTTGAAGAATTTAATACTCTCTGCGCGCTCGCTCTCTGGGCTCTCTGGCTGGTTGCGCTCATGGCTGCGCCGCGGCGATGCTTCGCGCGAAGCGGCCGTCTGTGCGCTTTCTCTGTGCATGGTGTTGTTGAGGCGGCGGCGGCGTCTGATCGGGCCTTGCGAAATTTGATTGCTCTCGCGCGCGCAAATACTCATTTTGCACACGCCGCTGCACTTGGCTCCGCGGCGCCGTTTTTGCACACATGCAAATGTAACGGACCCATTATTTTTGGTGCGCGATTGGACACGCCGGTAATGAGAGACCCACTTACTTATTTTCTCTCTCCTATCTCTTGGCTGACCAGTATTTGCGTTTGATCGGGTGCATGTGTACGGTTGTCGGTCGCGGACGGCACACACAGGAAATCCGTGGAATTAAAAATGAGCCGGCAAACAAGCTTGTTAAGGCGCAAATTGCACAGGATGAAATCGAGGCCTTGGCGCGAGACGCAAAAACATACACACAGCTATATTGGGTTGGGTCTTTTTCTTTTCGCCTCTCTATGAAACTGCGAGACACAATCGACCGCTGTTTTTGCCGCGCTTCTCGGAATAAGTCTAATTTGGCGCTTTGAATAATATCCAGGGCACGAGAAATCTTCATTTGTCAAACGCCAACGTGGAGTAAACAGAAAAAAATGCGGAGGCAAATAATTAGCAAAGAGAGTTTTAGAGGGGCCTCTCGCTGAAGATAATTAATGACTGGCTAATTGGAATTTATAATCCCTGCACATATGAAGTAGACTTAAGAGCAAGCCGCTTTGGTTCTGCAAAAAGTAATCAACCACGCGCATAAATAACTTTTCACGTAACAGAAATATCAGGTTCGGGTTTTTTCCTATTAAGCGATGCATGAAGTGAATCATGTTCATTGTCATCTTTATTGCAAAAATAAAATGCAAAATGCACTTGCGCTTTCCAAGCTCATGCACATAATTTGCGGCTCGAGTGCATCATTTATTACACTGTTGGCAAGTCATTTTGTGCAGTCGTTTGCAGAGCCGGACAGGTATATAAAATTCAGCCTCGTTTTCAATTTTATAATATTACATGCATGCGCCGCGAATGGTGCTCTCAGCGCATTTTCCACCGCATAGCACCGCTCAGCACTCTCTGCCTGTAAAAGTCCATCGCTGCGCCTTTTTTTGCTGCGCCCAGACGCAACAGGTCTCTGCTATGCTGCCGACTGCGAAGAATTCCGAAAAGCAATTTTTTGAGCTGCACCTGATGCGATTGTGATCAATGGCTCTGGATGCGTGCGCGCGACCGCGTTCCACGTGCGAATTGCTGCCATAAGTCATGATTCCTCGGCGTGCGCATCTCGGCGAAGGACAACCGCATATATATTGTATTAAGCGCAAACCCAAAAGATAAATTAATTTTCGATTAATTAATTTTCACCTGATTTATGCGTGCGCCTGGCGCGCACCGAGAATTAGAAATTATAAACGTATGTAACACAATATGCGCGGCGTCAATAAATCAAACGCGCCAGATTAAACGCGTCATTTGGGATTAATGGAAACCTGTGCTGCGAGAGAGGAAAATGAATATAAATCCCCTCGTGATTGGGAGGAAGACGCGCAGCTTTTCAATTTTCTCCTCTCTGGTGGTGCTGCAGGTATTTAACTGCTTCTTACAACCAGGTTTTTATATAAGTCTCTTGAATAATGTCCGTGCGAGTAAACGCACAAATTGATGTGTACGAGAAGTCTCTGTGCGCGCAACTAAAGGTCTGTGGGAAAATCAACATTTTGACTTGAGACACCTCTCTCTCTCTCAGCATGCGGAATCGATTAATGAGTTTTTTCTCTCCAAAAAACCAGTGTAGTAGTTGAGTTACATAATTAGACGGCTTTAAAAGTGGACACCGGCGGAGTAGTGTGTGTATATAGTACAGTTTGAGCGACGACTCCTTTATTGGGAGCATCTGTGTTGGCCGAAACGAGGACTCCGCGCAGCGGCTTAGCGTGAGAATTGGCAAATCATTTATGCAAAGTGTATATCCCTCTCTCTCTCCATCTCGCATTTATTATTATTAGCCCTAATGTAATTTCAAATTGAATCTTTAATAACTACATGTTCATAGCCGCTTCGCACTTTCGAATATTTAATGCACATCAAATTTGGAGCGCGCCAATATATAAGCGGCGTCTATTAATGAAAAATCATAATAAAGTGCTATAAAAAATGCGCACACGTCGAGAGCGCCGGTGTTGCAATGCGGCGCTCTAAGCACAAATGGATTTGTTTTCGAAGCGCGCATACTTTCTTTCTTCTCGCCAAACGCGATTTGCAACAGTAACTCCGAATCTAAATAATGAGCGGCGAGACGCTATGTAGCTGCCGCTTCAAGCGAGCGAGGAATGTGAAAAAAAAGACTGTCTAATAACAGAGAGCGGCGCGGCTCATTTACTCCGCTTTGCTGCCCAAAATAACAACGCGGCTGAAAAAAAAAACGGCGCGCACCGAATATATAAGAAAAATTCCCGCCCCGCGCGCACGGACAATGTAATTTCCAGTGGCGCGCGGGCAATTTGTTAATTAAAGTGCGTTACGCTGCAGTTTGCTGGTGGCGGGTGCGCGAGCGGAGATGTCAATTGATGCATCGCGCGCACCCATCGTAGCCCTTGGCATGTGGGACGAGAGCGAGTGAAGCTCCGTAACACGCCGACCGATATATATAAATTCATGCGCGCATGCAATCACTGAGTGCAGCAGCACCGCCACACACAATTTTTATCTCTTCCGGATGGATGTTATATGTAAAAGAGTTGGTCGTTCGCCCGCCCGCCTGCAACCGCCGCCTGGATCAAATAAAATGTTTCGGCGAGAGGCGAATGGGTTAAAGCTTTTGTGTTCTCGCTCGCTCGCGCGGTGTCATCATCTCTTCTCTTTATATTATGTGTATATATATAAAACTGACTCCACGTGTGCGACGCTCAACTTCTCTGTGCTGAATCACTCGCAAATCGCCCCCCGGGCGACAATTGCACTCGTTGGGAGGCACCTGGGTGCTCGATCCTCGTTGCTGATTGCGTTTTGACATTTTTCTTGCACCAGAGCGAGCACCAACATTCCAAAGTGCAGAGAAGCTGTATGTGGATTCTGCTTTCGTGTTTCTGCACACGAGAGATGATTTTGCAACAAATTCCTTTTTATTTCACAGAAGCATCTTTTATTTTGTGTTTATTGCAATGTCTTATGTAGATAGAATACATGTTTAAACACGTTTACAAATTATTAAACACAATTAAGATAATTCTTTTTTACTGATTGCAGTAAAATATTTTTGTACATAATTGTATTATTTTTTGAATTTTAACTTGCAATACAATTTATTTGTTAAATTGTATAGTTTGCTAAATTTGCTCTATTTGTTGTGTATCAATAATTGTGTTTAGTGTTTATAAATACTTATTTTTATATATATTTTAAGAAAACTCTTATATTTATTATTGATAAATTAATATTTATAGTCCTGGATGCGTCTCTGTCTCTGATGAAAAAGTTGATTAATAATTTTATATAAAACTATGCATGATAACGAAACTTAGGAATACATCAATACATATCCAAAAATTAATGGATATAGTTGGTGTGCAATATAGGTGTACCATCTGACAATGAGTTCAAATTCACGTTCAAATCAATTTTATTCATAATGTCTCATGATACAGGTACATTGAACGACACTTCGAACAAGTCAAATTAAATAATTTATAAACAAATAAACAATTTCAAAAACAAGACTACTTCGCATTATCACATTTAAAAGCTAATTTGTTACCACGGTTATTTTTGCCAATTTTTTAAAGGTAGTTAATTTGAGATAATTTTCACCAAACAATCTAAAGATCATTTATTTAAATTCTGAAAGGTTTAAATTCA
>Ga0114940_10001164_pt1 | contig 10089 bp, 7 predicted proteins | sample ColdCreekSource_FD_87195 | JGI IMG/M metagenome (GOLD analysis project Ga0114940, IMG submission 87195) | Groundwater microbial communities from Cold Creek, Nevada to study Microbial Dark Matter (Phase II) - Cold Creek Source | ecosystem: Environmental > Aquatic > Deep subsurface > Groundwater ...
CCTATATTTGCTGGATTTTACTATATTCAGGGGAAATTAGGCAATAATTGGCGAAAATGGTTAACACACTTCTTGCTAAGTCGTTATTTTAGTCAACGTGCTTTTTACAAACTCGGAAACTTCAACACCAACTTAGACAACCCTGATCAACGAATTGCTGAAGATGTCAAAGGTTTTACAGTCGAATCTTTGGGTTTTGTTTTGGCTATAGCTGGCTCTGTCTTTACGGTTATTGCCTTCAGTTTCGCCCTGTGGCAAATCTCTCCCACACTAGTTTATATTCTGCTCATTTATTCTCTGGTCGGTACAGTCATTGTGGTTGGTATCTTTGGCAGAAAGCTCGTCAAAATCAACTTTGACCAAATTAAAAAAGAAGCAAATTTTCGCTTTGGCTTAGTCAGAATTAGAGAAAATTCTGAATCAATTGCTTTTTATCAAGGGGAAAATCAAGAAAATCAAAGTCTTAAAGGTAAGTTTGAAGAGGTTTTTCAGAACTTCAATTTACTGTTGTTGTGGAAGGAAATATATTTAGGCTTATTTACTAACCCCTATCGTTTTTTTCCGTATGTTCTCCCCGCCATAATCATCGCTCCTCAAGTGCTGTCGGGTGATTTGGAAGTAGGCAAAGTCACAGAAGCTGCTGGTGCTTTCGCCATGATTTTTCATTCACTGAATTTCATTGTTGATAAGTTCAAAGAATTGACAGCGTTTGGTGCTAGCATTGAGCGTCTGGCGGATCTCAAAGATTATTTAGACCATCCCCAAGCTGATCTTGGGTCAAATATTGTAAATTTTCCGACTATTAGCACTATCAAACGCAATAACTTGGCAATTGATAATCTCACCCTGCAAACTCCTAACTATCAAAGAACTTTAATTAGAGACTTATCCCTAAATTTACCCACGGGAGAAGGATTGCTAATTACTGGGACGAGTGGCTGTGGTAAGAGTTCTTTATTAAGAGCGATCGCTGGATTGTGGGATTCTGGTAGTGGTGCGATCTATCGTCCAGAACTATCACAAATCATGTTTTTGCCTCAAAAACCCTACATGGTTCTGGGGACACTCCACCGTCAGCTAATCTATCCCCATAATGATCTTAAGGTTACAGAACAAGAACTTAACCAGGCTCTGGAAAAAGTCAATCTAGGAGATTTAGCCAAGCGTTCAGGAGGATTTGATCTTGAGCAAGACTGGGATGAAATTCTATCTCTGGGAGAACAGCAAAGATTAGCCTTCGCCAGGGTTGTCATTAATAAACCTCGTTATGTAGTTTTAGATGAAGCCACTAGTGCCTTAGACATCCATAACGAAAAAGTCCTTTATCAACATTTACTCGATAGTCATACCACCTTTATCAGTGTGGGACATCGCCCTAGTCTGGTTCAGTATCATCGTTGGTTTCTCGAAATGCAGCCAGGAGAGAAGTGGAATTTGCAATCGGCGAAATGAGTTCGGAGTTCAGGATAAGTTAAAGAGCTTAAAGCTTATGGCTTAGAGCTAGGGCGAAGCCCTTTATTAACTGACAAATCATCCAGGAATTGTTGCCGCTTGAATTGATAGTCTTGCCCCAAAAAATCCATGATGCGGGTGGTATCTTCTAAAGCATTCTGGAGACAGGTGGAGGCTCCAGGGGAAGGGGTAATATTAAAGAGAATTTGGTCGCCAATAATTTTGGCTTCCCCCATTTCTAATGCTTGGGTATTGAGGTTCACTACCTGGGGACGCACTCCACCGTAACCTTGGGCGTAGGTAAGATCTGACAATTTAATTGAGGGGATAATTTTTTTTACTTCTTCAATGAACAGTATTTTGCCAATCAAGGGGAAGTCATACAAGAAATTTAAGGCAATATATTTAAAAATAATTGGGTCAGATAAGATTTTGATAAAGCTGAGAACTGCTTTAGCGCTTAATCCTGCTGTTTGGAAATATTCCATTACGCTGCCATAGTGATGGCGTTCTAACATGGGTATAACTTTGGCGGTGGGACCGAAACGAGCGATCGCCTGATCATGGACTTCAGGATCGCCATGAATGGCAGCAAAGGGAAGTTTTTCTTGTTGAACGGTATAAACCTTACCATTGAGGAATTGGGGGGCAAAATAAAAGCTTCCCGCCACGCTGAGTAGGGCATAATCTAGACCATAACCCAGGGATTTCGCAAACAGCAAACTATGGGCACCCGCTGCCACCATCACTACCTTCCCCGTAATGGTTTGGTCTGAGGTTCTGATTTGATATCCCACTGGTTGTTTAACGATTTGCTTCACCTTGGTCTTAAACAGCAAATCTATCTGGGGTTCACTATGCTCTAAAGCACCAGCCACAAAAGATTTTGCCAGCAGATTAAAATCTACGGTGTAACCTTCATCGGTATATAAAGCCATAATCTCTTGATCTTGAGGGCGATCAACCAAGACTTTCGGCTCTTTCTCGGCAATTTCGGCGCGGTCTAATAGTCTTAGATCAGGAAAAAGAGTCTTAAACTGGGCATATCTGGCTGTTAACTGCTCTTTTTCTGCCATCCCTACCCCCAAAACCATTTTGTGATACTTGGTATGGATTTTTTGCTGAGGATCTTTGGTCAACAAATAATTTTTGACTAAACTAGCTCCTGCGTTCACTTTCTGGGCTTTTTCTAGGGTGTAGTTGGTTTCAATATCGCCAAAATGAAGTGTTTGACTATTACTATTAGTAAAGGAATTAACTAAAGCTATATCTGCTTCTTTCTCAATTAGAGCAATACGTTTAACGTTGGTATAGTTGCTCAAAGTATAAAGTAATGCCGTACCACAAACTCCACCACCAATAATGACAACTTCGTAGGTATGGTTATTCATAAAATTGTTTTAGGTTTGAGGTGGATAATTATTCTATCAAAAGTGCCACAACTATATATGGCAGTCCTATTTGATTCATGAAACTACGTTGATTGGTTTTAAGTAGTGGGTAGTAGGTAGTGGGTAGTAGGTAGTAGGTAGTAGGTAGTAAGTAGTAGGTAGTAAGTAGTGGGTAGTAGGTAGTAGGTAGTAAGTAGTAGGTAGTGGGTAGTAGGTAGTAGGTAGTGGGTAGTAGAAATTTCTCATTTCATTTAGGATTGCTATAGATCAGTCAACCCTTACCCCTTAACCCAATCTCCACAATTCAATCAGCCCATAACGTCAGTTAATAATTTATGATCGGTATTTGGATTTTAGGCGATCGCCTAACAACGCAACAGTTGAGTTTACTGAATAATCAAGATCTCAAGGAGCAAACTTCGGTGATCTTGATCGAGTCCCATAACTATGTTCGCCAACGTCCCTATCATCGGCAAAAGCTAGTGTTGGTTTGGTCGGCGATGCGTCATTTTGCTCAAGAACTCAGGGAGGCTGGTTGGCAAGTGACTTATGAAATTGCCACGGATTTTGCCACCCCTCTAACTAAATGGATCGCAGCTCATCAAATTACCACCTTGCAGATGACCACTCCCTGCGATCGCCCTTTTCTCAGACACATTCAAAGTCTGGATTTAAACTGTGATCTGGAGTTACTTCCTGACCAGCATTTTCTCTGGAGTGGGGAGGAATTTGTCGCCTGGAGTAATTCCCGCAAAAGGATGCTCATGGAGGATTTTTATCGGGAGGGGAGAAAGCGTTTTCAGATTCTGATGGAGGGTCAAAAGCCGATGGGGGGGAAATGGAATTACGACCAGGAAAACCGTAAACCCCCCAAGAAAAACTTGCAAACTCCCAAACCTCTGATCTTTGAGCCTGATGAGATCACCCAAGAGGTAATTGATTGGGTTAAACAAGAACAGTTTTCTGCCTATGGTTACCTTGAGCCGTTTCATTGGGGTGTTACTAGGGAGCAAGCTGAACAGGTTTTAGCTTATTTTATCGACCATTGTTTACCTCAGTTCGGGACTTACCAAGATGCCATGATCACTGAGGAATATACTATGTGGCACAGTTTGATCTCTCCTTATCTCAATCTAGGGTTACTTGAACCCAGGTCGGTAATTGAGGCGATCGAACAGGCTTATCACCAGCATGATTTACCCCTCAATAGTGTTGAAGGCTTTATTCGTCAGGTGATGGGGTGGCGGGAATATATGCACGGAATTTATTTCTCCCAGAATCAACTCGATGATCAATATGGGGAAAATAATTGGTTTAATCATCATCGACCTTTGCCCAAATTCTATTGGGACGCTGCTAAAACCGAGATGAACTGTCTCCACCAAACTTTAACTCAAGTGGAAGAGACGGCTTATGGTCATCATATTCAACGGCTGATGGTGTTAAATAACTTTGCCTTAATTGCAGGAGTCAATCCTCAAGAGTTGGAAAACTGGTTTCACAGTGCTTTTATTGACGCTTATGACTGGGTAATGCAAACTAACGTCTTGGGAATGGGACAGTTTGCTGATGGTGGCTTATTAGCCTCTAAACCCTATGCTGCTTCAGCTAACTACATTAACAAAATGAGTGATTACTGTGGTGACTGTAAATACAATAAAAGCGATCGCACTGGGGAACAAGCATGTCCCTTTAATTTCTTTTACTGGGATTTTCTCCTGCGTCACGGCGATCGCCTAAAATCCTTGGGCAGAATGAACCTGGTTTTGAGCCACATCAAACGCCTTCCCGAAGCAGAAATCGCAGCCATAAAGGCCCTTGCTGACCAATGGTGGTCGGCAGAATTAAGGGAATCCTGACATTCACCTCTTTACAATAGTACTCCTGAACTCTTTTTTAAAAGTCAAGAAAAAGTTATTAAATCTTATTTTAAGCTGTTGCTTCCCCTGATAAATTCCCCATCATTTCCACAGGGTGTTTTCAGTTTTTCCACATTTTACCCAAGGTTTTCCCCAGGGGATGACGCAGGAATCGAGCCTTGAGTAGCGGGCGGTGGATTTTGATTTTTTACCACTAATTAATCTTTTCACAACCTAGTTTCATAAATATATGTAACAAAAAACAGCCTGTAACTATATATATTGCGTAGTGATAATAAAAATTTAAGACTGTTCTTAATATTTCTTAGCATTGACAAACTCCCCCCTTTTAAGAGGACAATGAGTCAGCAAACATCTCATAAAGCTAAATTCTATTAGTGCGAAAATTACTTCTGTAATCAATCTGCAAGATCAAAAAACCGTTGATATCCATCTCTAGTTATGCTCAAAAGTGAAAAATTTTGATGGATTTTGGCAGTCAGTCATCGTGTTTTCCACCGTACCAGAGCAAAAAATATTTATTTAGGAGCATTTAACCAACCCATGAACTCAAACGTAAGTATTTTGACCGATATCCCCGAAGAACTACACTTCTCCTTAAAAAGCTACTTGGAGTCTCATCCCCATTGGGATCAAGATCGCGTCTTTGCTGCTGCTTTATCCTTGTTTCTGCTACAAAATAACAGTAACCAAGCTATTGAGCCAGATCAGAGCCAACGAGCTTGCACTAAAGTCTACTTAGAGGCTTTATTCCAATCTAATTAAGCACCTGTCCATTATTTCAGTCTGCACTGCTCATTCCTTACTTTTATCCCGTGACTTCTGATTCCACTGCCTTGATTATTCCTGAATTGATTGTGGGTTTAGGTAATCCTGAACCAAAATACGACAATACGAGACATAATATTGGGTTTGCCGTGGTGGATGAACTAGCTAAAGTTTGGCAAATGCCTCTCAAAGAAAACAAACGTTTTCAAGGGCTATTTTCCGAAGGAACTTCCCAGGGGGGGCAAAAAGTCCGCTTATTAAAACCCCTGACCTATATGAATCGTTCAGGGCAAGCGGTAAGAGCAGTGACAGACTGGTATAAGGTTGAATCTCGTTCCGTGTTGGTGATTTACGACGATATGGATTTACCTGTAGGCAGATTACGAATGCGTCTGTCAGGCTCCGCTGGGGGTCATAATGGTATGAAGTCAATTATTGCTCACTTGGGCAGTCAGGAGTTTTCCCGTTTACGGCTGGGGATTGGTAAATCTGATGGTGAGAAAGAAACTATCAACCATGTTTTAGGCAAATTTGCCCCCGAAGAATTTAAGATTATGGACGAGATTTTGTATATCTCCCTCAAAGCGATCGAGTTAGGTCTAAAAGAAGGCATTGAACAATCCATGAATCGCTACAATGGATTTTCAATCTAATTAACAACGGAGTCTATTCAACTGAAAACGGCTGTAATAGTTGTTTTGTACTAAAAAAAATAACTATTGACTGGCGATCGCTCCGTGTGGTTTAATTAAATTTAAGATTTTCATAATGGAAGGCTTTACCCTCATTTCTCACAGTCACCACTCCCATTATAAAAAAAATAATACCAGCCGAGCGATCGCTGAGTCAACCTCCAGTTTAAAAATTTTTCGCGCCACCGATTGAAAAAAAAGCTATTTGCGTCAAAAAGTCATAAGGAGAGGGAATATTGTGTTCTCTCTTTCAAAAGTCAAAAGTATCGATCCAGCCATTGCTGAATGTCTGCCAAAACCAGATCGGGAATTTCCCAGGGGAAAAGATGGGCTACTTGAGGATAGTTTTTATATTCACAATTTCTCAGATGTTCGGCGGTTTTTTGACTAGCGTAGGGGATAATATGGCGATCGCATTCTGCCGATAACATTAAACAGGGAATCTCAATTTGGTGTAAATCTTCTAGGCGATTATAGCCCTGTCGAATAGCAGTAAATAAAGCATTATTGGCTACTTTGGAGGTCTGGAGATAAGCGGGGACAGCTTCTCTTGCTAGATACCGATATGCTTCGGGGATGTGGTTTTGAATTAGATAACGGAACAGCGATCGCTTGCAGAAAGTATCAATATTCCATTGCCAAGCGGGGAAGAGATAGTTAACTATGCCGCCAATTCCTGTAAACAGAAGATCCTGCCAGGTTTCTCTAGGATGACTGCTCAGGGGATGGGCAGCGGTGGCAATTAAGATTATGCCATTAAACCGTTGGGGTTGAGCCAGAGCTAATTCCAGGGCGATAATGCCCCCCAAAGACCAACCTAAGACCAAACATTGCTCTATGTGATGTTGATCTAACAAAGCCATGAGATCCGTTAGATGATCCTCCATTACAAACTTTTGGCTGTAACGGCTTTTACCATAGCCTCGCAGATCAGGAGTGATGGTTTGATACTGCTGGGATAAATAATCGGTAAACACCGACATGGTGGCAATACAGCCAGGATGACCATGAAGACAAAGCAGGGGAAATCCTTGTCCCTTAATTTCCGCATTTAATTCCATTTTCAGGTAACCCCTAAAAAAGTCTATTGAATATATTCAGCCAAAGCTGTTTCTAAAATACTGATCAACCCGTCAAGATCTTGATCCGTAGCTGCAAAGCATTCAGAGGGGGGGGTTTTAGGCTGAAAGTTAATTAATTTTATTTGTCCCTGACCAATCCCCACAATTACCACGTCTAATGCTGGGTCGTAGTGGTCAACAATACCCAGTATTTCTTGTACGATACCTTTAGTATTTTGGTTAAGTTTTTCGAGACTAGCTTGAGAACAAGCGACAAAGTGAGGAGTTGGTTGCAAATCAATCCCCAAGATATCGTTACTTTCCCCCCATTCTTGCCTTAATCCCCAAGCTAAAGCTGCAAGTTGATGTTCATAGTCAGTCACGAACAAGTCAAGTTGCGATCGCCATTTCTGTTCAGCTATTTCTGGTCGATGATCACCAAAATCAAACATATAACCCAATCTAAAATACTCTATTCATCGTCTTCTGAGAATAAACCAAAGTCAAATAAGCGTTACTAATTTTAGCTATAAGCAGCTATAAGCTCCAAGCTTTAAGCTGTAAGCCTTTGATCCAAAAAAACATTAAAAAGCCTGGGAATATAGATCCCAGGCAAATAATTAGTAACTAAAACTCTTAACCGACAGGAACAATAGAAATATAGTTAATTTTGGTATTGTCCCCACCAATGGCATCAATGGTTAATCTACCGTCAGTAACGTCGATGATCGAGGAACCCTCAGTAAATTCCTGCGCTCCAGCAGTAGGTGTAAAGCCAGCAATCAAGCTTTCTCCTTCAACATTGATTACGTGGTTACTATCGGTGAAATCAGAGTCGCCTACCCCAACAGTGACTTCATACTGACCATTTTCTAAATCATATTCCCAGGCAGCAGGAGTTAATTCAGCGGTGTCATTGAATACAGCCGTTCCTGTAGGATACTGCAAGTGGATCAGAGAATCTCTAGCAGAGTCTTGGAATTGGTTTCCATCTCCATCAGTGAATAGAGTATCGCGATCGCGAGTATTGGCAGATAAATCAATGGGAGTCAGATTTTCAGTTCCAGCAGTATCTTGAGTTACCCAACCATAACCGCGATCGGCATCATAAGCTGCTCCTGTATCCTGAGTAAACCCTGATGAAGCATCTTCCCCCGCTGTACCAAAGTTAAAGTTAATTCCGCCGTCAATTGCCCCAACAGGACTTGTCGAGTCTGTGAAACTACTTGCGCCATCTCCACTAGTTGAACCATCGCCATTTCCACCATCAATAGGTAGATCTGAGCCTTCGTTACCATCTCCACTAGTAGAAACGTCGCCAGTGCCACCATCGAGGGTAGTATCTGTGCCATCCGTGCCATCTGTCCCATCTGTCCCATCGCTACCAGTAGAACCGTCGTTAGATCCCAGATCAGTGCCATCTTCAGCAGCAATTTCCACGAAATTTAGTTTGGTGTTTTCTCCACCAATGGCATCTAGAGTTAGTTTTCCATCGGTAACTTCAACAACAGTAGTGACTTCGGAGAACAAGTTATCTGATGTGGGTTGAAAACCTGAAATTGCCGCTTCCCCTTCAATGTTGATGACATGATTACTATCGGTGAAGTCGGGATCCCCCACACTTACCGTTACTTGGTACGTGCCATTCGCGATATCATATTCCCAAGCGCTAGGAGTCGTTACGGGAGTTTCCCCTCCTTCAATCCCAGGAAGTCCTTCAGGATATTGTAGGTGAATCAAAGTGTCTGTGGCTTGGTCATCGATACTATCGCGATCGCGAGTATTGGCTGTGATGTCGATGGGGGTAGGAGTTGAATTATCCAAGCTATCTTGGGTTACCCATCCATATCCTCTGTCTGCGCTATATCCTTGTCCAGAATCTAGGATATAGTCATCTCCTGGTAACGCAGAATTTTCATTGCCAAAGTTTATCTTCATTATTATTTAATATAGCTTCGCTGTGTGTTCGTGGCTGAATATTTTTTCACAGTAAAGTATACAGGAATCAAAATATATCAAATCAAAATTTTATTAATATTAAATTATTTCTTAATCTACTAACCTGCTTATTGCCATAAGTCATCAAGTAGAGATAATTTAGCAATCTTGAAAATCAGAAAAATGAGCCTATTGTAAGCGATTTCTTAGCTGCTTTTGATTATTAATTCATGATCAAACATAGCAATTCCCAGAAATATGAGGTACTTCTTTTCCCCTTTTCCCAAACAAAACCAAGGTGTATCTCACAAATACGATAAACGCTATATGCAATTCAATATTTATTCAGCCATAAAAAAAACTCACCTACTGTGATTGATTAATAATCAGCGAGGCGAGCTAGATAATTGAGGCAATTTAACCTGTTTGGCTAAAGAAAGCTATTTAAACAGAAGATTCTTGCTGTTGATAGAGATAACAATAACGACCTTTGAGAGCCATCAATTCTTCGTGAGTACCCCGTTCAACAATTGAACCTGCATCCATCATGACGATGGTATCAGCATTTTTAATTGTACCTAAACGGTGGGTGATAAAGAATACCGTCCGTCCCTTGAGAGCCTCTTTGAGATTGCGGGATACTTCCTGTTCCGTGGCAAAATCCAGGGCGCTAGTGGCCTCATCTAGCACCATCATGGCGGGGGATTGCAGAATGGTACGAGCGATCGCAATCCGTTGTCTTTGTCCCCCAGAAAGTGCCGAACCTCTTTCTCCTACCCTGGTGTTGTAGCCATTGGGGAGGGTCATAATAAATTCGTGAGCAGCGGCGATTTGAGCGGCGGCAATGATTTCCTCGGTGGTAGCATCAGGATTGGTTAAGGCGATGTTTTCTAAAATCGACCCTTCA
>Ga0114940_10001165_pt1 | contig 10081 bp, 3 predicted proteins | sample ColdCreekSource_FD_87195 | JGI IMG/M metagenome (GOLD analysis project Ga0114940, IMG submission 87195) | Groundwater microbial communities from Cold Creek, Nevada to study Microbial Dark Matter (Phase II) - Cold Creek Source | ecosystem: Environmental > Aquatic > Deep subsurface > Groundwater ...
AGGCAGCCAAGCTGAAGGCACTCGAAAAGCTGCGCGCCAAACCGGCCGTTGATCCCGCTGTGTTGTCAGAGCGCCAAGCCGCCGCCGCCAAGCGCGAAGCTGCCGCTGCTCGCCACCAGCGCGCCCATCAGCCAGGGGCCAATCACCCCGCCTGCCGTGCCGAACATGCTAATCAGCGCAATCGCCCCAACCGGCACCCGGTCGCCGCCCAGCTTCACCGCCGCCGGAATCGCCCAGAACACCCCTTGCGCCGCGCCGATCCCCAGCCCGGCCACACACAGCAGCGCCAGCACCGGCCATCCCGCCGGGAGCAGCGCCGCCACCAGCATCGCCAAACCAGCAGCCGCCGCCGGAATCGCAGTATGCCGAAGCCGTTCCTGCCGCCTGTCCGACCGACTGCCGTTCAGCATCAACCCCAAAGCCAGCGCCGCCAGCGGCAGCGCGCTGAGCGTGCCGATCATCACCTCGCTCGCGCCTGGCGCAAGCTGGCGCACCAGCTGCGGCAGCCAGAACACGAGCGCATACGAACCCGTCATCACCAGCAGCCACCCCGCGCAGCAGCGCCACAGCCACGGATCGCGCGCCAGCACGCCCACCGGCAGAGCGGGACTATCGGGCGCGCCTTCCTGCGCGGCAAACTCGCGCGCCAGCCACTCGCGCTGCACGGGGGAGAGCCAGTGGGCCTTGTCCGGGCTATCCACCATGTACCACGCTGCCGCCACCGCAAGCAGCAGATTGGGCACGGCAATCAGCAGGAACATGTAGCGCCACGGGTCCATCCCCAGTGGGTTGGCCACGCCCAGCAGCCAGCCGCACAACGGCCCGCCCAGCACCATCGACAAGGGCACCGCCACCAGCGCGCCCGATAGCGCGCCCGCGCGGATCGAGGGCGGGGTCCAGCGCGAGATCAGCCAGGTCATCCCCGGCGCAAACCCCGCCTCGGCCATGCCCAGCAAAAAGCGCGCGGCGTAAAACTCCGCCGCGCTGGTCACATGCGCCATCCACAGGCCGGAAATCCCCCACAGCACCATGCTGCAAAAAATCCACGGCTTGATCCCCCATGCGCGCAGCAGACGCACATGCGGGTACTGGAACAACAGATAGGCGATGAAGAACATGCTCACGCCGAACCCGAACTGGTCGGGCGAAAGGCCCAGATCGGCGGACATTGCGCTGCCCGCGTAGCTGACGTTCACCCGGTCGATCGAATTGACGAACGTGATGAGCGCAATCGGCACGATCAGGCGAAACGCCAGCTTGCGCTCGACCTGCCGCCGCAAGTCCTGCGCCGATGCTGCCAGTGCTTCGCTCATCAAGTTCGCTTTCTGCCGGTTGGATCCGGCTGCTTGGCTTGACGGGGAATAGAACCAAATGCTCGAGCGATCAAAACTTGTCGCCAACATCGAAAAAGGCAGAGCTTGCCCTGCCCTCACGTCGGTTCAATCCATATGCGATTGCCACTCGGCCAGATGGGCGAGTGGCAGGCCCTAAAAGGTTTGCTACCGATCAGGGACCGTCGATATTGAATTGGTTCAACGACCCGCCGCTTAAAAAGCTGCGAGCGCATTTCTTCTGACGGCACTACGCAGGGCGGTGGGGGCGACCGGTTGGCCGCCCCTCGCTCAGTACAAACCTCAGAAACGCGCCCGCAGACCGACCGTAGCCGTACTGCCGGTGCCACTGCCGAATTCTCCAGTGTAGCTGGCGGTGATGCTGACATTGCTCGCCAGATCTGCCGCAAGGCCGGCTCCTGCGGTCAACACGGTGTCCTTGCGCGGCGCGCCCGGCACGGTGAAATGAGCCGCCGAACCGAGCAACCCGGCAGTAGCAAAGACGAGGTCGCCTTCGAGCTGATGGCGCAGCCCCACCGATGCCCACGGACGCACACCGGTGGTGGCGTTGCTGCCGATGCGGATCGACCCGTCAACGAAGGTGGCAGCGTGCCGATCGCCGTCGATATTGAAGCCATAGGCCGCACTGCCCGCTTCGGTGGCATCGTCGCGGCGAACCGAGATATGGGTGATCCCGGCGCTGGGGATCAGCGCCAGTCCGCCCAGCGGCACGTCGTAGGATGCCACCGCATCGAGTACGATGCTGTTCAGATCATAGCGCGATGAGACCGAGGCGTTGCCTGGCACCAGACGGGAGGTATCGGCCTGGCTGAAGTCATAGGCGGCCATGGCATCCACGTTAAAGCCGCCACCGCCGACATGGCCTGCGACACCCGCCACCATACCGTCGGTGTTGGTCTGGGCGCCCAGCGCGGCAATCCGCTGGCGACCTTCGCCATAGCCAACGAAGCCGCCGAGCGAGGCCGTTTCGCTGCCGAAGCCGATGCCGGCGATCACCCCCTTCAGGTTGTTGCGCGCGCGCGAGGTGCCCAGCGTGCCATCGGCGTCCATGCCGCGCCACGAACCAAGCGCCGAGCCAAACACAAACAGACCTGCGGTGTCACCTGTGCTGCGGGCCATGCCCGAACGCGAGGTGCGGGCGAGGGCGAGGCCGTTCTCCACACCCAACTGTGTGGCCGAAGCGTAAGGCTCCGGCGTCAGCAGCGTGAAGGCGGCGGCGCTGGCAAAGCCGCTGGAATCGAGCAGCGGGCTGATCGTGGCGAGCAGCGCAGATGAGGCCGTTCCCGCCACCAGCAGGCTGTTGACGTAATTCACCGCAGCGGTCGGCTGGGGTGCGGCGGTGGTCTGGAACACGAACGTGCCCAGCAGTTGCAGCCGGTCCTCGGCGGTCCCGTCGACATAGCGCAGGAAGCCCTGCACCTGCGACCGGTCCCACGTGCCCAGGGTGAACTGGCCGGTAATGCTGTCGGCTACGATCAGGCTATACGCAACGCCAGGCGTCAGCGGCCGGTTGCCGGTGATGTTGAGCACCGCACCAGGGGCAATGGTCAGGTTGCCGTCGATCAGCAACTGGTCGCTCTGGCCCGGAGCGGGCACGAATTCGAACAGCGTGCTCGACCCTGCGGCAAGCGAAACGTTGCCCGTCACGCTCATGATCGCAGGCGAGGCGCCGGGCGACAGCGTGCCGCCCGAAGCCACGGCGATATTGCCGGTGACCTGGCCAGCACTGCCGAAGGTAGCTCCCGCAGCGACGGCGACATTGCCGGTGATGGTCGATTCGCGCGCGCCGATCAGGCGACCGCTGGTCAGGTTGATCTGGCCGAAGGTCATGCCGCCCTGCACGATGGCGGTGCCGCCAGACAGCCCCAGCGTTTCGAACTGGGTAAAGCCTGCCAGGTCAAGCACCTGGGGTTCGGCCGCCACGCCAGTCACGGCAATGGTCAAACCATCGGTGCCGCTGCCGCCAGAGACGTTGCCGCCGATGACCCAGGCACCTTGCAGCGCCAGGGTGTCGTTGCCTTCGCCAAGGTCCACGTCGCCGGTGATCGTGCCGCTGTTGGTGATGGCATCGTTGCCCGCGCCAGCAAACAGGTTGCCATCCAGCGTCGCGGTGTTGGTGAACACGTCGTCGCCGCCGGTCACCACCGCCTCAGCAGCCGTTGTGATACGGGCAAGACGCAGGAATGTTTCCTGGTTATCCTGTTCCGGCTCGTCGAGATTGACATCGCCGGTGATGGTGCCGCTGTTGGTCACAACGTCATCGTCGTTACCCGCAGTGACATCGCCGTCGACTTCGCCGCTGTTGGCGAACTGGTTCTCGCCGTCGCCCAGCTCGACGTCGCCCTCGATGGTGCCGTCGTTCTCCACGTCGTCAGCGCCATCGCCGCTGGTGACATCACCAGTAATGGTGCCGTTGTTCAACAACTCGTTGTCGCCCGAGCCCAGGTCGACCGAGCCTTCGATCTCGCCTTCGTTTTCGACCGTATCCGCATCGTCCCCGCTGGAGACGTTGCCGGTCACCGTGCCGTTGTTGGTGAATTCGTTGGCCCCGCCGCCAAGGTCGATCTCGCCCTCGATGGTGCCATCATTGCCCAGGTCGTCAGCGCCCTCGCCGCCGGTCACGTCGCCTTCGACGGTGCCGGTGTTGGCAAAGCTGTTGTCGCCTTCGCCCAGGCTGACATCGCCTTCCAGCGTGCCGTCGTTCTCGAACGCGTCATCCTCGTCGCCCAGGTCTACATCGACCTGCCCCTGGCCGATCAGCGCAAAGCTTTCGAAGTTGAGCAGGCGGTCGTAGATCGTCTGGTCGATGGTGCCGCCGCCGGTCAGGTCGAGGAAGAACTTGTCCTCGCCCGCTTCGCCATCGGCAGTGCCGGCGAACACCGCGCTGACGCTTTGGGTGAACGTGTCGTTGCCCGCACCGAAAAACACGTCGCCGGTCAGGGTGCCATAGTTGGCCAGCACATCGTCACCGTCGCGAAGGAAAACCGCGCCGGTGATCTGGCCGTTGTTGGTCAGCGTGTCATCGTTGCCGCCAAGGTCAATCGACCCGATGATGATGCCGCTGGCAGTGTTGGTGACCGTATCGCGCGAGGCGATATACACCTGATCGGGACCATACTCATCGCCATCTGTGTGGATCGCCCCGGCCAGGAAGTTGTTCGGCAGGTCAATCGTATTGAGAACGATGTTGGGGCCAATGATGGTGCCCACGCCGCCCTGGATGGTGCCAGCGTTGGTGATAGTGATCGTCCGGCCCGCCGCCAGCACGGCCGCAGTAAACACGCCGTTGACCGGGTTAGGGACCGGCGAATAGCCGTTCGGCGTCAGGACGCTGAGGTTGCCCCCCGCGCGGATCAGCCCACCGACCTGGTTTTCGATGGTGATATCAGAGGCCTGGACATCGCTCCCGTCCAGCACCAGCGCGGCCATCGGATTCACCAGGAACTGGTTGGGTTCAAGGAAAGTGGCGAACTGCGGAGTGATAAGTGTGGCCCCGCCAGTGGCCGAAATGGTGCCGCTGTTGACTACGGCGATGGTGGCATCAATCGGCGGAAGTGGGTTGCCAACGTCATCTTCATCTTCAGTATCGAGTTCCAGTACCACGCCGGACTGTGCCCGTGCCACTGTCTCGATGGTGCCCGTGTTGGTGAACGTAACCACCTGGTCGCCGACGGTTTCGTTTTCGACGCCAAAGGCGACGCCGCCGCCTTCGAACATCAGATCGGGGAAGGTGTTGCTGTTGACCGCAAGGCCGACCCCGGTCACGTCGCCGCTGTTGGTCAGCATGACTGTGGTGGTCTGAAGCTCCAGTTCGACCGAGCCCTCGATCGTGCCGCTGTTGGCGAACGAAAAGCGCGTGGCATCGATGTCTTCGGCGTCGAGATATTGCTCGACACTCAGGGCATCGGTCGAGAAATCGGCACCGGCCATGAACCCGTCGTTCACAACGCTGGCATCGTAGGCACTCAGGAACAGTTCGGTGCTGTGGTCGATCGAACCGGTGGCGGTGTTGGTGAAGCTGGCCGTCGCCGCGTCGTAATGGCTGTCAGCACCGGGGATCGCCGTGAAGCTGATCTCGCCAACATGCATGACAACACCGGCGACCTGGTAGCCATTGGGAATGTCATGGCCTTCGATTTCGCCACTGTTGACGAACACGAAATCCTCCGCCGCAAACCGGCCATCGATACCCCCCACGATGGTGCCGCTATTGGCAATCGTCACGTCGGCAGCGGCAGTGGTATCAAGCGCTGCACGCAGGCGCACGGCCGACTCGAATCCATCAAAGAACTCTCGCGGAATATTGAGCGATGCGGGGCGCGATCCCGTGACGGTGAGAACGATGTCACCGCGATTGTCGAAGCTGAACGCGCTGTTGGTCTTGGTGGTGATCGTGCTGCTGTTGCTGGTGGTGACCAGGTTGATGTCGCCGGTGTTGAGGAATGAGGCCGTAGGCACGTTGACGTCGCCGTTGATAACGCCGTTGTTGGTGAAGCTGGTCAGCGCGTTGCCATAGGCGATGGTGAAGAAGCTGCCCGGCTGGCCCGGCTGGATTTGCGGGCGCGGGATCACATTCACGCTGGGCTGGTAATAGCCTATTGCCTCAGGCACGACCACCGTGCCCGCCGGGAAAAGTGCCGTGGTGTTCAGCACATTGACCGTGGCGTTGTTCACCACGGTACCGTTGCCGGTCAGGTTGATGGAGGTGCCCGCACCCGTGAGAGTCAGCGTGGTGCCGGTGCCGATCGTTTCGAAGCCTTCGATGTCGAAGGTGGTTGGCAAGATGCGACCGCCCAGAGCCAGCGTCTGGGACGAGCTGTAGCTGCGGGTGTAGATATCGACGCCCAGGCCTGCCGTGATAACCCCGGTCACCCCGTCGTCGGCTCCGCGCTGAATAAAGTTGGCGCGGCTGAAGCCGTTGCTGCCCAGCAGGACATCGCCGTTGACCGTGCCGCCGTCCGAAATGAAGGTCAGGAACCCGGAAGTGAATGGGCTGGGGGCGGGCTGGTCGGTCACCACGACCGAACCGTTGATGGTGCCGCTGTTCTCGACATAAGTCAGCAGGCGGACGGCACCATTGATGGCCACACCAGAAGTGCCGGTGATGGTGCCTTCGTTAAACACCACCAGGCCAGAGCCCTGCCCCATGGCGATGGCTGGATTGCCGGTTATGGTGCCGCTGTTGGTGATGATGTTGATGTTGCTGTTGGTGCTGGCGATCGGCCCGCTGCCGCCGGTCACCTCGATCTCGCAAATCGGGCCAGGCGTGCCATCGGCGCACAGCGGGAACGATTGGGCATGGGCATTGTGGGAAACTGCCAGAGCGAAAATGCTGGCGCTCAGGGCAAGGCCTGCACGGCCACGGATTTTCAACGAAGCAGGTACAGTCATCAGGAATCCCCCAAAAATTAGTTCTGCTTTGATGCGCAGATTTGGGGTGGAAATCGGATAGCCATTTGTAGGGTGTTGCAATCTGGCAACTTGGCGGCGCGGACGATCACGGGCACTACCATTGCCTTGGATTGGCAGGAAAAATGAGAGGTGCAGCACTTGGCCCGGCAAGGTGACTTCGGACCCATATTTCAGCGCATGCTGGATGAGCCGACGGTGTCACTACAAGCGCTGCAGGATGATGCCGGGGCGTTCGAGGAAGCCATCATGTCCGAGGAGGACGGCCGCCATCTGGCGCAGGCGACCATCCCCTATCGCGGCTTCCTCGGCTTCATGCTGTTCGACGGCAAGGGTAACGCCATCGCGCTTGAAGAGCCGGACTGGGTGCCGCGTTATCCAAGCTTTGCAGCGATGATGGCCGAGGCCGATGTCCGCAGTGGTGACGGCAGACTGATCTGCCTGCCGACTGCATCGGATCGCCTGATCTTTGCCTTGTGGTCACCGTTCGATGAAACTGAGCGGTGGAACCTGCCTGCAACCGTGCGCGAGGCCGTGGCCGGGCGGACAGGTGGCCGTATCGTGCTGGTCGCAGGCGGCGGGATCGAGCCGATCGAGGCGGCGGCCTCTGCTTTCGGCCTCAGCGACCTGCAACGGCGCGTGGTCGCCTCGGTCGTGCGTACGGGACATGTGCGTGATGCGGCAAAGGCTTTGGGCATATCCTATGCAACCGCGCGAGAAACGATGGCCGCCACCGCCAAGCGTTTGTCGCTGCCCAATACCCCCGCCGTGGTGCGGGCGGTCGTGTCGGCGGCATTCGGCGTCTTGCCCGGCGATTTCGACGGGGCGGGCCTGCTGACCGACATGCTGCGTATCACTCCTCGCCAGGCGCAGGTGGCACTGCTGATATCAAGTGGCTTGGCGCGCGATGAAGTGGCGGGCGCCATCGGCATCAGCCCGTCAGTGGTGAAGAAGGAAATGGAGCTGCTGTTCGCCAATTTTGGCGTGCAGAGCGCGGCTGATCTGGCGCGGCTGATCGTGGAGGTGCAGGCGCTGCGGCTGTTCGCCCGCTCGATCGACGGCGCACCCGGTTTTCTCGATGCGGCGATCGAACCCTCGCGCTTCACCCTGCGGCCCAACTCGATGGAGACTATCGGCTGGAGCGACTATGGCCCGGCATCGGGCAAGCCGGTGCTGGTCGTCCATTCCAACTGGTCGTGCCGCGCGGTGTGCCGCAGCCTGCTGGTGGAACTTCAGCGTCGCGGCTATCGGCCGATCGCAATCGACCGGCCTGGCTTCGGTTCGACGCAGTTGGGCCGATCCACGCGCGAAGATCCATTCAGCCAGGCGGTGGACGATGCCCTGCAAGTGCTCGACCAGTGCCGGATCCAGCGTATCTCGGTCATCGCCAAGTGCGGTGCCCAGTTCGTCCATGTGCTCAAAAGCCGGGCCCCGGACCGGGTGGGGCCGGTCGTACTGGTCTCGCCCACGCCGCAGGCTGGGTCCGGCGGCAAGCGGGTCGGCATCGTAGGAACGGTGAAGGAAGCCTACCTGCGGCGACCCAAGCTGATCGACTTCTTCTTCCGGATGATCTGCGCGCAGTTCACTCTGCAACGGGTCGAGCAACTGACCCGCACCATCGTGAAAGGCAGCCCGGTGGACGAGGCACTTTGTAACGATCCGCAGTTCATCCGCGACCGCTTCCGTGCCCTGCGCCCAATGTCGACCGGCAATTTCATCGGCGGGATATTTGAGGAGCACATCATCTCGCACGGAGGGTGGGATTTCTCTCCCCTGGAGATGCGTGACTGGATCATCATTCAGGGCGAGCAGGACATTCATAACAGTGTCGAGGAAGTGACCCGGTACTGGGGTCGAGTGTTGCCCCGAACCGATGTAATCAAAGTGTCCGATGGCGGTCGCTTTATCACCACTAGCCACGCTGCTTTCGTTGTCGATGAAATGGAACGGATCGAGGCGGTGGCTTGAGAAGACGCGGTAACCGGCTGGGCAGATGTGCAACCGGCAGTCAGTTTACTCTAAGCTGACCGTCGGACCCCGCCCGTCGGCGCTGTCAGCCAATGGGCAGCAAAGGGCTTACCGGGCTGGCGCAACAGGCCCGGTAAGGCCAGCGTAGCGGCTGAATTGAGATTTCGCAGCGGCTTTGGGATTTTCGCCGCAATTGCGATCAGCGCATGCGGCTGGGCGTATGATCGCCCTACCTTGGTTTGCTGTGTGGACAGCGGTGCGTTAGCTTTGACAGGCCCCTTCCCGTTGTGCACCGATCCCAGATGATCTTGCGAAAAGCGGGGCCTGGATTGAGCCAGGCACTTCGGGCAGCAGCATACTGAAGGGAAGAGGACATGCACCTTTACGAACACCGCAAAACCACGCCGCACAAAAGCCTGATTTTAGCAGCCACCGCGCTGGCCGCCCTCATGCTGGTTCCGACCTCTGCTGTTCAGGCAGAGCACCACAGCGGCGACGCACTTGAGTACGTCTGGAGGGAAAGTTTCCAATCCAGCCCTGCGGCGACCGACCTCGTCACCGATGAACAGTTTGAGGCGTTTGCACAGCGGCTAAACCTTCCTCCGCAGATTGCGGAACGCGTTCGTCCGCGCCGGATTGAGGGGACCGTGCGCTACAGGTTGGAGGTTTCAGGCGGCGGCAGCATGGTTCGCATTCGCATTTCCAACGAGGCCGGAACCCAGCCGCTCGACATTGGCGGTATGAGTGTGGGCATCGCAGGTGACCAACTGACGGGGATGCCCGATACCATGCGGCGGGTCACATTCGGCGGGATGGACGAAATCCGGATCCCGGCTGGCGCGCCCTTCCTGAGCGATCCCGTGGATCTGGATGTTGAACCAGGCACCGAACTCGTCGTCAGCTTGTTCAGCCCTGCCGAAATCGTCCTAACCGGAAATGGCGGCAGTCCACTTGCCGTCGCGCCGGGGAACCAGACGATGCAGGCGGAGCTGGAGGCAGCATCCGTCCTTTCGGGGCGTCCGCTGGTATCCGGCATCGCAGTCGCCACCAGCCCCAGCACCAAGGTTATCGGCACGCTCGGCGATTCTATTACCGATGGCAATCGCCCTGCAATAAACGGCCTGCGCTCGTGGCCGGACAGGTTGGCAGAACGTCTCGGCGAAACCGGTTCGGAAACGCAATTCAACGTCGTGAACGCCGGTATATCGGGCAATATGCTGCTGCAGCCCGGGATTGCGGCAGAAATGGGCATTTCGGGTCTGGCACGTCTCGACCGGGATTTGCTTCGTATCGAGGGACTATCCCACATCCTCGTGCTTGAAGGCATCAACGATATCGGGACATCCGGACCG
>Ga0114940_10001166_pt1 | contig 10076 bp, 4 predicted proteins | sample ColdCreekSource_FD_87195 | JGI IMG/M metagenome (GOLD analysis project Ga0114940, IMG submission 87195) | Groundwater microbial communities from Cold Creek, Nevada to study Microbial Dark Matter (Phase II) - Cold Creek Source | ecosystem: Environmental > Aquatic > Deep subsurface > Groundwater ...
CAAAACAAAATTTGGATAATAATTTTTAATGGTATAAATTTTGAAAATATTTTAGTGCTTTCTCTCTGCGTTCAAGTCCGTGCCTGCAGGGAGTATGATGAATTATCCGTCATTTTACAGTGTCAAAGATTGACAACCCGCTCGATTTTCCTTCGCCTGCTTTATTGAATCCGGTGACGAGCGGCCATGAATGCGGCAAAGGCGAAAGGAGTGACACCCGCCATTGTTTCCACTCTCGGCGCCGCCATTAATTAGCATCTCTCGCCACGCCGCATTTTGCAATTTCTGAACAAAAACTTCCCGACGGGATTCTCTTCTTCTTTTTTGGTAATTTGGAGCCGCTTTTCCTCATAGCAGCTGAAAGTCAAGAGTTTGCCTGGCGCAAAATCAAACAGCGCCGCTTTTGATTAGCTACTTTTTGTAAACAGAAAATGATGTTTTCTTTGCCCAAGAGCAAGCTTCCTTTGTACGCAACCGAGTTTTATTTTCCATTTTGAAATAATTCCATCACTTCTCTTTCTCCTTCTACCATACTTTGTGTGCGTCTCAATGGAAAATTCAATTAGCTCTCCCAGAGTGCTCAGCTTTGTATTAGACAAATAGCGTTTTTCCTACCAAGTCCCAGAGAGAGATGAGAATACTCAGACCTTTAATTGAATGCTGCCATGTTTTTTCCTTCGAGGAAATTTTCAACTCAGAATTTATGCTTGCAGGAGATATAAATTTAAAAAAATTCAGTCCTCAAACATTTTTGGAAAGAATTTGACACAGGAACTTTGGATTTTAATTTGTCGAGGATAGCACTTAAAATTAATAGGAGGATTTGTAAATTGCACAAAATCAATTATAAAATTTAATTTTGAGACACCTTCAAATTAAAAAAATGGCTGACAATGAGATACCAAAAAAATACGCCAAATGCCAATCTGAAAATATCCAGTGAAACACAAGATTGTAGATTGTATCCAGCGAGAAATGCTCTCTAAGTTTTGCATTTCCAGAAGTGTCTCAGTTCCCAATGATGTATTTAAAATGATACATAGGAGAGAGTTGTGTTTACCTGATGTTTATAGTGTCACTGTGTATTATGCTATGTGGATAAAAAAAAAATTGAAATTGAAATTATTTTAAGGCATAACTATTTTAGATGCAGTTTTGCTAATTTTTTTGGCAACACGAATGTGCTTAAAAAGAATTACTTAAAATATCTGGTCACTCTTTATTTATGCATATGAATTTTCGACACATAAATCGTAATCCTCTGCTACTATATGTGTGGGGGTCGACAAAGGTCATTCAATCTGGCTACTGGCGCATTGCAATCTTGTATTTTTTTTATTAATTTTTTTTGGGTCGGTCTAAGACTGGAAGTCTTATCTGTCCTCCCTTTATTTTCCTTCAGGTAAATTTCTGTGCAAGTGAGAGTGGCGATAATTAAGACGCAGAGAGGTGAGAATTTGAGCAAATGCAGATAGCTGTCTCCAATAATCTGGCGTAAACAGTTGCCGGCACGCACTTTGGCGCAACGCGTGCGCATAAATCACCACTGATTAATTATTTAGACTCTCGGGCATCAGCGCCCATCTCGTCATAATTTCAGGGCCGGCCAATTATAATTGCCGGTCGGGAGATAATAATAAGTCGGCGCGTATGTAAACAAGGAGAGAGAAATTAAATTACACGCAAGAGAAGGAGAGCGCCGCAGCTCTCATCTCTCAACAGCTCCCACAGGATTAACACTCTCGCCTCGACTACACTCTATGGGCGGCGGAAGGCGGAAGCAGTTTGTTTTCAACCCACTGAAGATGAAAAGCCGTCAGCTGTTAGTTTGACCGGCACACACATGCTCATGATTGAGAAGAGCAGATTCAGATTGCTGCCACTCTTTTTTCTTTCGTAAAATGCAATGGTTCTGAAATTGATCAAAATTGGCAAATATTGATTTTGATACCTAAAATTGGTATCAAAACTCATTTTAAATACATGCAATTCACAGAATGAACCTTTTAGACCATTTCAGAGTAAAAATAGCACTATTATTCTACCATTGTAAGTGAGAAATTTGACCATAAAATGCTCCACATCCACATATATAACACAATAATTTCCACTTTGCAAGATATTTTTCCAGTTTTTGTAAGATATGGATGAAAGCCGAAATCCCTTTTTACCTCTTTGAAAAGCAGTGGTTTTATATTATTTTTAAATTTCGCAGCTTTTAAAGGTGCAAAACTTAAAAATATGCTGCAAGAGCTGTGAGAATCACACAGACATTTGAAAAAGCGTGGAAATGATAAACTCGAAACTAATATTTTTCCTCCTCTATTTTTCATTATTCTGTTTATAATTAAGACTCATTATTTTGAGATTTGCCATCTGTAATCGTCTCAAAGAGAACTAGCCGATAACAACAATAATTCTTGGTCAGATACAAAAAATCCCCATGTCTGCTAGCAAACAATTAGGAGGAAATGGAGGGCATCAATTTGCCATCAGCAGACACTAATTGCGTTCCGATATCATAATTGACACGCTGTAAATGCACCGCCTCTATTCATACCCACGTGAATAATGTGTGTATTGCACTGCATCAGCTTCATCGTGAGTGTTTAACATGCGCTATCTGTGCAAATTCTGGCGCCGGGATTTAGTGCGAGAGAGCAAATGCGCAGTTCAAGCAGTTCCCCAGGCGGCCTGAATGTTGTCGGCGTGCTGCGTAGTATGTTGTTTGTGTGCACTCATGCGGCCTCTGTTTCAGCATAATAATAATGCAGATAATGCGCGTTTGCTCTCATGTGTCAGTGAAGATCGAGCGTTTGCTCGCTTAATTTTAGTCCAATTTAGTCCAACAGACATTAAGGATTAAGGATTTAACTTCTTTGATATTCTTATGTGTCATTGGCTTAGCTTAGCATTTAATCTTATAGTCTTAAAATTTTAGTTTGAAATTTTTTATTTAAAAATGATTTTTTTAATAAATTAAATACTTTTATTTTTTTTTGTTAAATAATTTTGTATTATAATTTTTTACAATAACAAAAATAAATTATTTAAAGTGCATTAATAAAATCTAGCATTTTATTTTGATTTAAGCTTTTAGGGTAATTGTAAACTTTGCATATTTATTGCAATTTATTTTTTTTAATTTACATTATTTAGTTCATAGATATAGCGTCATTAGGTCATGGTCATCGATGCATAAATTTACAAACTTGCAAAATTACATCAAACCAACAAATTGAAATACAAACAAAAATTACTGCAAACATTGATTTTCAAAAAACATTTGCCTGCAAGTTTTCAAAAGGACGTGCGTGCTATAGAAATGTTATCTTTGTAATCGGGTTTCTCCTCGCAGAACTTTTCACTTCTACGCATCGTCCCCTGCGAATCAGAATAGTTCAATGTGTTCATCGCAAGTCGAATATGTGGGCGTCAGAGGAGAAATGCGGCTACTTTCTTGGTCTCCCAGTTTGCGCTCGCCCAAAACCCAAAACTTGATTATTGCAGCGGCGGCGAAAGGTGGTGCGAGGCAGCGAGAGCAACTTGTGTTTCAGCGGCGGCACGGTCGCAACAATATAATTAGCTGCTCGGGCCGCTGTCTAATTAGATGAGAAGAGAGAGCAAACAGAGGAAAGTGCTGAATAACGTGGGCGCTCCGATGCACAGAGAACCCATCAAACTATCTCTCTGTTCTCTACGAGAGCGCTGGTTTGTTTGTCGCCACCAGGCACTCTAGCGCACCAGGAAAATCACACAACACAACACCATCACTTGACTATATAAAGAGAAGCCCACACACATTGCATGGCGAAATTTGATAACAACATCACTCGCCAAATGTGCAAATCTGCGAACACTATATGTAGTCACAAGGTTTCTATTCAATTTGGTTATTTTGAGGCTAGAATTACAACGGCGGTGCTTAGAATTGTAGCTAACCTTTTCATTCAACTGAAATTATTTGCCTCAACTTGAGTATAGTGTATTTTAGTGAAGTAGAGGGAATTTTCTGTGAAAAAATAGTTGCTGAGGAAGAAAATTCACTTAAAATATGTAGCTAGAAACCAGGGTTCAGACAGATTTTTCACAGGCAGAAAACCGGCAGGTTTTTGCTTCCGGACAGTATTTGGTCGAACGTTTTATATCGAACCTAACAGAACACATTGTTAATTTTATACCCGTTAACTTGTTTTTCCTGAATTGTGAAATGTAATTTTAATTTTTCAACTAATATAGAACCCGTTGTATGATTTTAAATTTGAATTATATATATATAACCAGCAGCTTTTTCTTTGTCGCATAACCGGTAAAACCTATAGGTTTGGACAAAAAACCTCTTAGTGTGTTATAATTATTTTTAGACAGGCATTTTGGGGGGTAGTTTGACCATTTCTTATGCGTATCATAAATCAAAAGAGACCATTGAAATTTCTTACTAATAACCACAAAATTTTAATGTTAGTTACAATTTGCTAAACAAAGAAAATTCACCAAATAATCCAAAAGTTTGGCCTCCCGACTTTTAAAACAATAAATTTACGAATTTTCTCATTCTCTGGTGAGCTGGCAAATGGCGCGTGTGCGAGTGCTGTGTGCACACAAAAAGTACTAAAATATTTAAACAGCACTGTTTGTCCATCTCACTCTTTCCTAATTAAAGGCCCAGCGTACCTAACAAAAGTGTGAAGCCATCGGAAGCCATTACTTTTATTGCACGCGCGTGAGTGACTCTCTCTCTCTCTCTCTCTCTCTGCACAAGTAGCTATACGAGGTGCGGAAAAATGTTCCAGAAAAGAGAGTGGCACGCTCTACAACAACAAAATGTAAAATGTAACAACAAAAAACCAAGTAGAATAATAATTTTTTCCAGTCCTAGACGTAAAAAAGTCATTTGAAGTAGCCCCAATTAATTTTTCCTTTATCCACGGACGTTATTTTGGCTTTGTCCGGGTTTGGGTTAGGTCATCTCGGCTGTGGTTGTTGTCTGCTCTGTTTGCCCTCTCTCTCTCTCCACGCGCAGCCGGCGCTGCTTTAGAGTTCACGTACGTACAGTGTGGCGCGTTCTCATTATTGTTATTTTTATCGCCGGGCGTAAATATTTGGTGCGGTGTGTGTGGTGCGGCCGGAATCACCACTCGCTCTGTTTTATGTTTCATTTTCACTTTGGCCCAGTCCCTGCCTCTATCTCTCGCAGTGCGTTGCCGCAAAAAAGGTCTTAGAGCCCATTTACATCTGAGGCGCTCTAACGAGGAAAAGTGGCCGCCTTGCGTCTTCAACTTAATGCGCTCACACCTAATTTCATGTGTTGCTTTGATGTGAGTAGATTAAAAATTAAAAGCACATTCTATGTGATAATTGGAAAAGGCGTGCCACGTGACGGATACTTTGAAAAAATTCCCATTACGTGTAAAATAAAAATAAATCCTTCCATCCAATATCTCATATTTTTTATTTTTTACAAAAAAGAAAAATAATACATGTTTTGATAGCAAAATAAATCGGCTGTATTTGAAGAATATCTAAATTTTTCAGCAGAGTACAGAAATGTTTTAATTTGACTGTTTGTATATTTTAAAAATGTGTCTCATATCAAAATTTGTGTTTTCATGTTGAAATTAAGTTTGAAAATGGCGCAGAATATGCTATGCCTCAATGCAAAATTTGAAATCCCTCCTCCCAGCCCAAAACCTTTCATCAAAGAGTAAGAAAGCATTTGCACAAACATGTTCTCCCCGAGTTGCAGAGAGAAATTGTGAAGGCGCCGCCACAACGCACACTTATATATATGTGAAAGTCGCTCACTCCAGCGTGGCACAAAGCGGAACGCAATCGCTGCCAGGGATGGTTCCACTTCACAATCTGGGCGCGCGCGCACTGCTCGCTTAAGTGTATTTGCATTTGAAATTCAAATAAAGAATTCAATTTAAAATGCTAAAACGACGCGACGTCGACGAGCCACACGCTTACTACAGAGAGAGAGAAACTAAGCGTTCTGTGACTGCGAAAATAAGTTTTTTTAGTCGTCGCCGAGCGCTGCGTAAACATCTCGGGATGGGAGATGGGATCACTATCAGAGAAGAGCGTTTTGTCGGAGCAGAACATATGCTTACCGCGGCTGTTTGCACGGGAGTTGCAAATCACTCCAAATACATCTAGCCCACTTACATCTTTTTCCCATTACATATTTCAATAAAATTTCCTCCTGTGCTACTATAGGGTACGAAACATTTCTATAAAAAAAACACGTTGCCATAAAAATTTCATAGCAAGCTTTTATTTGACCTGTGAATTTGACTTCGAGTTTTACATTTTTTTAGTAAAAAAACAGAAATGTAAAAGTGTAGATTTCTCATTTCTGATTCCTTATTTGTTTCAATTGGAAACCATGTGTTCTTTCTACAACGCCTGGCTGAATGCTAACACTAGCAAACCTAACAAACTCAGATTCTAATATATTTTTCTAGTATAGGGTTCAGTAAAAACTAATCTGTATTCAACAGTTGACCATAGAAAAACTACTGGATTTGTTTAATACAAAATAAATTTAAACCAAATCAAAAATAGAAATTAAATCTCTATTCAGGTAAAAAACCTGTTTCGGAGTTCTTGTTTCTATTTCATACAAAACGTTTTAGACAAAATTCAGCTAAAACTGCTCTGAAATAGCAATCTCCTGTAATTTTAACTGCCTCAGAAAACCTGTCTGAACCCTGTTTTCTAGTTTACATACTATAACAGAAAAAATTGCTTCCTCAGCAACTATTTTTTCACATAAAGATCCCAGATTGTTTCGCAAGCCATTGGTTTTTCATGTTTTCAGAACTTGTATTTTCATTTTTCATGAAAGAACGAGCAACACTTCCTTATAGATCTGACTGAAATGGATGTACTTGCGTCCCTAAAACAAAATCATCTTGGTCTCCACTCAAATAAGCATTCCAGGGAATGCGGCGTCAAAAATCGCATTTTCGCTATTAGTTTGTCACTCAAACTTGGCAATTGTGTAGCGGGTGCTGGCTAATCCCTGCTCGAGAGCACGTAGAACAATTCGTCTATTTCTGGCCTATGTCCAGGCTGCGGGGAGATGAGCTGCTGCGATCTGCGATGTGACCAAGCGAACAATTTTCTCAGCATCTGATGCTCGCCCGTGTCAACGGACTGAGCGGAGGGATTATAAGGGTGACACGCACACACCCAAAGCAAAGCAACAGTCGGATTGCACACAGATCTCCACGTGCCACGTAGTTAGGAAACTTTAAAACTAGAGAGCGGCACATTGGTGTTGTAAAAAGTCCAAGTAATTAACTAAAAAATTAATTCAAACTGTTCTGTTAAAAAAACTATAAGTTCAACTGATTGTGACTTGTGAGTAGTAATTTTGTTGTATATAAAGACAAAAGATGATTGTTCTTTGCTTTATTTTGTAATCTAGCAAGAGGCAGCATTAAAATTTTTCCTTAAAATAATTAATTAACGAGTTATTCTGAGAAAGGCGCTTTCAAAAGCTTGCAACCTGCTCCTCACTCGTGCACGGCAAATAGCCTACTCAGCCCCTGCCATACCTCACTGCTGTAGAATAAAATCCTATTTTTTTTAATTTGAATGAACACTGAAATGTTAAAAACCGATGTCAACATAAATTAATAAGCATTTTTACACACACAAAAAATTGTGAAATGAGGTGCTAATCTTTGAGAAATCAAAATCCATCAATGGCAGGAATTCAGCGTGTTTTCTCAGAAAGGAAGTGGGGGCGCTCAACTCATCACACCAGCGCTACTTTGATTAAAAAATAATTGACATTCAGCCGAGGTGGTGTTGCTTGGTTGTGTCAGGGTTGTGTCATGTGCACGCGCCGAGCTGGGGTTGATTTCCAATCCATCTTTTTCTCAGCCTGGATCAATTTTGTGCGCGCATCAAGAAAAGTAAGTTGAAATGATGAGAAATTTCATTCACGGAGAAAGTATTAAAAATTGTCCTCTGTTGAGCAATAAATTGGCCTTTAAATAACTCACGAATGATGTTAGTTTAAAGGCTTACCATAGATTAATCCAAAATATCAAGAACTTCAACAAGACTGCCAGAATGTTATCATTCCAGCTTGTTTTTGCCTGTCTGCGTCTAGACGCATCAGGAACAAACCTTTTGGCTCTCATCCTCTCATCTCTCCACTGTTCCATGTAATCCAGCCTGCGCGGCGTGTAAACATGCAGATTTTCGTAATTTTGCTCTCTAATATGCTCAACTGCATGCTGGGTGAGCAGCCGCAACCTACTTGTATGAGCAGAGAGTGGATCCAACAAGGTGAATAGCAAAACACACCATAATGCTGCTTTTCCAGCTGAAAATACATGTGTGCTCCTTCATGACTTGATCCTCTGAGCTCAAAATGCAAATTATTTCCATCTAAGAAATTTATAAATAATAAACCCCTGTAGCAATAAATTTGCGTCAATTTTTCATGAAGCGAGTTTTTGAGAACTTTCATCTCTCTTGTCATTAAACAAGCAAATTTTAATGAGATGATCTCGAATATCCGGCTGCACTCTCAGAAAAACGGAGTAACTAAACAACCCTCTTCAAAAGCACTTTCACTCTCTCTCCCTTTTTTCGGCAGAGTGAATTTCCTAATTCAGAATCGATTCTCCAAGGGTGGAAATATGGCAGCAGCTGTCCAACCAACTACACACTGAAGCTTCGTGCGGTCGCAGCGAAAATAGAGAGAAAGAGAGTGAGATTAACAGGCTTAGGCATTTTAGGCGATTAAATTTTTTCAGAAATATAAGCACAATTCTATTTTCATACCTCATGAAGAGGCTTCCTTGTTCAATGGACAAAATTGTGTTTAATGAATAATGAAGTTCCGAATCTATTATTTATTTGCTTGAATTATTTTTAGGAAAGTTTAGGAGGAGCTTAATTTATTTTAAGAGTAGATGACAGACAACATTTTTTACACTATTTTTTGATTTCTTATTAAAATAAAAAGTACCAAAAACTGAAATCATTTTAAAATGATTTTTTCACATTTTTCAATGCTTTAGTAATGGTCAACTAACATTCGCAAGCCCCTTGGGATCAGCCGTCGCCACCGCAGAGAAACAAGAAAGTAACAATTTGAAAAGAGCAGCAGAGGACGGCAGCGGTGCAGGCGGATTGATTTGATCCTGTTGTCCTGCGAGGTGGAAGAGACTAGAGAGAGAACAGCAGCAACTAATTTATTGCCCCTGTGAGCAGACTCTGTCATCGTATTCTCTCTCTCTCTCTCTGCTTTGCTCTCTCGTCACAAAATTTAATTAAGGTCCCCGCCGATTTCATGATTCATTGCAGGTGAATTTTTCCTCCTGCTATACGTGGTAGAGAGTTGTTGCGCACTCGGCCTCGATTCTACGTATGACCGGGCGACTGGCTTTTACTGCCGCTCGTTTGCTCGAATTTGCTAATTGCCAGGGACTGCATTGTTTTTCTTTTTCCACCAATAGGGTTGTAGAACCTAACTCCGAAATTAGACGTGTTTGATGGGTGAAATTAACATTGCATATTGTGAAGAATTTTGCTTTTGAACAGAGAAAAAATAAATATAATTTAATTTTTTACGACTTTCTATAATATGTAAAAACTGAATTATTTGCAATTTTCGTAATTAATTGGTGTAAATATTCCAAGTGTTCGGAAAGTGGTGCCGTGACCACGCTCTCTGGAATTGGGAGGCCGGTGGTGAGAGCAGATTTTATGCCTTGCGCTAATTATGCTGGTTCACTGGTTTTGTTTCCTCTCTCGCGGCAGCGCGCGCTCTTGTTGTGCTGCGAGCCTAATAAAAAGCTTTTATTATTAATTCCATTAATCCGACAGAGGACGCAGTAGCTGGTTTGCTGGTGGCCAGATTATTATCGCACGCCAGTTGCAATAAAAATATTTTGCTGCTGCTTCACTATGGGCAGCGGCATCCCATTTTTGTACAGAGATCCACGTAAATAAGCTTTCTCTGATGGTTCCGTAATTCTGAGAATTGCACTTTCACTATGGGCAGCGGCATCCCATTTTTGTACAGAGATCCACGAAAATAAGCTTTC
>Ga0114940_10001167_pt1 | contig 10057 bp, 5 predicted proteins | sample ColdCreekSource_FD_87195 | JGI IMG/M metagenome (GOLD analysis project Ga0114940, IMG submission 87195) | Groundwater microbial communities from Cold Creek, Nevada to study Microbial Dark Matter (Phase II) - Cold Creek Source | ecosystem: Environmental > Aquatic > Deep subsurface > Groundwater ...
GCGCCGGCAACGGCATGCTGCTCCAGGCGATGGCGGACCAGTTCGGCATCCCGGTCACGGCCTACGCCGAGCACGCCTTCAAGGCCGAGCTCGCGCCGCAGTTCAGCTACGGCTGCGCGGTGTTCCTGGACTCGGACCGCGTGAACTTCCAGAAGGAGGGCTACCAGAAGGAAGAGCTCCTGGCTGGTCTCGCCCAAGTGCTGCCCAAGAACGTCTGGCAGTATGTGGTGCAAATCCCGCGTCTGGCGTCGCTGGGCACCAAGTTCGTGCTGCAAGGCGGCACGCAGTACAACCTGGCCGCCGTCAAAGCCCAGGTCGACTACATCAAGCAGCGCGTCCCAGGCGCGCAGGTGTTCGTGCACCCGCACACGGGTGAAGCCGGCGCCATCGGCGCGGCCATCGAAACCCTGCGTCGCTACAAGCGCACGGGCAAGACGCGCTTCATCGGCATCAAGGCCACGCTCGATCTCGAGTACATGACCAAGAACGACGAAGAGACCGTGTGTCACTTCTGTCCGAACGAGTGCAAGCGCACCTTCATCGACACCAAGCGCCAAGACGGCAGCACGGCTCGCTACATCTCGGGCTTCTCTTGCGAGAAGGGCACCGTCGAGAGCAAGGAAGCCATGCTTTCCTTGATGGCCGAGCGCAAGAAGACGGCCGCCTCCTTCCCCAACCTGGTGACGTACGAGGCCGAGCGCGCGTTCGTGCACCAGTACGATCAGGCCGCCCAGCCCGAAGCCGGTTCGCCGGTGAAGGACGTGCTCGTCACCAAGGGCCTCTTCCGCATCAAGCGCGAAGAGATCACCCGGCCGTTCAAGCGCTCCAGCGAAGAAGCGGCCAAGCGCCGTAAGTCTCTGCGCGTCGGTATTCCGCGCGTTTTGAACATCTATTCGACGGCGCCGTTCATCCGCACGTATTTCGAGGCGCTCGGCTTCGGCAAGTCGAACGTCGTGTTCAGCGACCCGATGACCGAGGAAATGTGGGTCGAAGGTGGCAAGTACGGCTCGATCGATCCGTGCTTCCCCAGCAAGGGCGCGCAGGCGCACATCCACAACCTGCTGTTCCACAAGCACGAGCCCGAGCGCAAGCGCCCGCTCAACTACATTTTCTTCCCCATCCTCACGCACGTGAACAACTTCGTGGCCGACACGCAGGACAACACGTCGTGTCCGATCGTGGCGGGCACGCCGGACGTGATGAAGGCGGCCTTCACCAAAGAGGTCGATTTCTTCGCCGAGCGCGGCATCGATTACCTGGCGCCCGCGCTGTCGTTTGCGGAGCCGCTGTTGCTGGCCAAGCGTATGTTCGAGACGTTCGGTGAGCGGCTGCAGATCACCGAAGACGAGAACGACCACGCTTGCCGCGAAGGTTTGGAGGCGCTCAAGGCCTTCGAGCTCGACTTGCAGGACAAGGGTCGCGCCATCTTGGAGACGGTCGAAGCCGAAGATCGCATCGCGATTTTGGTGCTCAACCGCCCGTACCACGCGGATCCGGGCCTGAATCACGGCATTCCGGACGAGTTCCAGGTGCTGGGCTACCCCATCCTCAGCATCCGCTCCATCCCGAAGGATCGCGAATACCTCGACCGCTACTTCAAGGAAGAGCTGGCGAACGGCACCATCACGACGCCGCTCTCCATCAACCACGTGTGGCCCGAGAACTACTCGGCCAACAGCTCGCAGAAGGTGTGGGCCGCGAATTTCGCCGCTCACCACCCGAACGTCGCGGTGCTCGATCTGTCGAGCTTCAAGTGCGGTCACGACGCGCCGACCTACGGCATGATCGACGCCATCTTGCAGACGTCCAAGACGCCAGCGGCTGCGCTGCACGACTTGGACGCGAACAAGCCGGGCGGCTCGATCAAGATCCGCGTGAAGACCTACGCGCACTCACTGCTCTTGCAGCACGAGCGGCTGGAAGACCAAGCCGGCAAGAAGCGCACCCTGGCCGAGACCGTTGATCGCAAGCGGCTTGAGCTCCTGCAGCTGAGGCAGCAGCAGCTGTCCAGCACCGCCAAGACGGACGCGGCCTTGGAGCAGGCGATCCGCGAAACTTCGGAGCGCATCATGGGCTACGAAGTGCGCCGCCAGGCCGAGGTCGAGTTGCCGAAGGGCACCGTGCGTCTTGGACGCAAAGCGGCCGACGGCAGCATCGTGCCGATCGGCGAGAGCTCGGCTCCGGCCGCAGCCTCGACCGACGCAGTTACCGCCGCCGAGTGAGGCGGAGGCGCGAGGGAACGAGTAGTGAGGATTGAGTGAGCGGGCCCGAGCCCGCCCACAACTCAAGCCTCACTACTCACTACTCAGGCAGCACTCATCCCTGCTACGTTGCCGCCTTACTTCCTAAGGCGGGCTTTTTTCATGGTGTACAGGGCGCGGAGCGTTGGGGCTAAGGCATGTTTGATTGCAGCGGCAGCGCTGCTGTTCGGGTTCGGACCCGTGGGCTGCGGCTCCGATCCGGCCAAGACTCCGCCAGGTGCGCAGGCGGGAACGGGCGGCGCCGACGGCGGTGAGCCGGCCACGCAAATCGGCGAGGGCGGCGAGCAGCCCATGCACACGGGCGGTAGCGCCGGCGGCAGCCCGGTCGCGCCCGGTGATTTGGTGTGCAAGGCGGACGACGATTGCAGGGGCGGCGAAAAGCCAGTGTGCGACCAGGTTCTCGGTTGCGTGGCTTGCCAGTACGACTGGGATTGCCCCGCCAATCACCGCTGCAACGCCAACGAATGCTTCGCGAAGCAGCCATGCACCGAGAGCGACGACTGCGACAAAGACGCAGCGTACTCGGTGTGCGACGCCGTTCAGCAGCTGTGCGTTGGCTGTCGCGAGGACGCCGATTGTGGCGACGGCAAGCGCTGCGATAGCGGTGAATGCGTCACCTTCGAAGCCTGCACGAACTCACGCAGCTGCAGCGATGGTAAGGTCTGTGATCGCGTGCGCGGCGCGTGCGTGGCGTGCGTGGTCGACGGCGACTGCGGCGCGGGCAGCGCCTGCGTGCACGATGCCTGCGTCCCCACCTGCAACAGCGACAAAGATTGCTTGGGCATTGGCCTGCTGTGCGACCAACAGGTCGGCAGGTGCGTCGAGTGCTTGGGCCACGCGGATTGCCCGGCGCAGTATTTCTGCGGCGGGGACCATCACTGCAGCCTCGACGTGTGCGAAACAGGCCAAGCGCGCTGCGAGACCGAGCACCAGCTCGGCAGCTGCTCGGAAATCGGCGACGTATTCACAGGTTCTTCCTGCAATGGCGACACCCGCTGCGTCGAAGACGACCTGACGGCGTCGTGCGTGCCGCTCGCCTGCTCGCCCGGCGTGACCAGGTGCTCCGCGGACAACGCGGGGCTCGAGTACTGCAGCGCCGACGGCCTCGAGGTCGAGAGCGCCGAAAGCTGCCCCGACGGCCAGGCGTGCAACAGCGGCGCGTGCGCGGCGGTAGTGTGCGTACCCGACGCTCCGGTTTGCAACGGCAACGCACTCTACAAGTGCAACGCAAGCGGCACAGGGACGACCTTCCAGCAAACCTGCCTGGGCGCGTTCGGCGCTACTTGCGATCAAGTTTCTGGCAGCTGCATGCCCAGGGTATGCACGCCAGATACGCCGGTGTGTGACGGCAACATCGCGACCACCTGCGCTCCCGATGGCCTGGGATTCATCCCGGACGGCGACGACTGCGCGCTGGACGACTTGGCTTGCTGGAACGGCGAATGCCGGCCGCGGGTGTGCACCGGTAATTTTACCTGCGAAGGCAGCTTGCTGCGCCAGTGCAAGGAAAACGGCTCGCTGCTGCAACCCTATAGAGACTGCCAATTTGCGGCTTTGTGCGACGCGGCGGGCGCCAAGTGCACCTTGCCCACCTGCACGCCTGGCGCGTTCGCGTGCGACGGCAGCGTTGCCACGCGCTGTAAGGCAGATGGCTCCGGCTACGTCTCCGGTGGCACCGACTGCGCGACGAGCGGCAAGGTCTGCGACGGCGGCGGTTGCTTGCCCAAAGTCTGCGAGCCAAGCGGCCACTTCTGCTCAGGCGGTAGCCCACAGTATTGCGGGCCAAGCGGCGGCACCTACACCCCCACCGACGCTTGCAGCGCAAGCGAGTACTGCAGCGAGGGCGCGAGCTACTGCTTGACCGACAAATGCACTGCGAGCGCTGCGGTCTGCAACGGCAACATCGCCACCACCTGCCAGAGCGACGGCTCGGGCCCCGTCGCTGGCGGCACCGACTGCGGAGCCACCAATCAAGTGTGTGAGGCGGGCGCTTGCAAGGGCGTCGTCTGCAAGAGCGGCACGTACACTTGCCAGGGCGAAGCCGTCTACGTCTGCAACGCGAACGGCACCGGCACGCTGCTGTCGAAGAACTGCCTGGTTGGCGAGTTCTGTGACGCCACGCTCGAAAAGCCGGCTTGTTCGCCGGACATTTGCGCGAGCGGCGCCCTGGGCTGCAACGCCGAGGTCATCTCCACCTGCGGCGCCAACGGCGGTAGCTGGACAGCCCCCGGCACCAACTGCCAGCTCACGAGCCAGGTCTGCCTAACGGGTGGCACCTGCGCTGCAGAAGAAGTCGTGACGCAAGGCACGACGACGTATGGCACCAACTACGTCAACGGCCAGGCGCCGGTGGCGGTATTCCGAGTGCTGACGCCCCGCAAGCTGACCAAGCTGGAAGCTCACGCCTCCTTCGCCGGCCTTCAAAAGTTGACCTGGGTCGTCTACGAGAAGCGAGCGGCCAGCGAGACCTACGATTTGGTCTACCAGCAAGTCACGGCGCAGACTCAAGCCGCGCTTGGCCTCATCACCTCGCCTGCCCTCGACTTCACCTTCGAGAAGGGCAAAAGCTACGCGGTCGGCGTGCACTTCGCGGGCAGCGCGAACGTCTCGTACCAGTACAGCTCCTCGACCACCTACTCGGCCAAGGCCGCCTTCAACGCCAACCCGTATGCCGCCTTCATGGGCAGCGCACAGGACCCGCCGACTAGCTCGACCGCCCCCACCTCGAGCTACAAGAGCTACTTGCGACTGACCACCGTGTTGCCCTAGAAGCGGGCGAGTTTCAGAATCAAGTCGCGACCTGCACGGCCGTGGGCGAAAGCACACGCTGCAGGTCGCCGGGCGCAATCCCCACCAGAAATCCTCGCGCTCCACCGTTGATGTAAATCAGCGATAGCGCGAGGATCGACGCCTCGATGTAAACCGGCATCGAGCGCTTCAGGCCGAACGGTGACGTACCGCCAACTTGATAACCCGAGTGACGCTCGGCGACGTCGGGCGCGCACGGGGCGACGCTCTTCTTGCCTAGCGTGCGCGCCAGGTTCTTCGCCGACACCTCTTTGTCTCCGTGCATTAGGATGCACAGCGGCTGCTTCTTTTCGTCCTCGAAGATCAGCGTCTTGATGACGGCGTGTTCGTCGACCTTCAAATGTTCGGCCGACGCACGCGTCCCGCGGCGCGCTTCCCACGTGTACAGGTGCGGGTCGAACGGCACCTGATGCTGCCGTAACGCGCGAATAGCCAGCGTCACTGGATGAAGAGTCGCCAAAACCGAGCCAATTTAGCCAGGCCTGAAGCGCCCAACAAGCCTGGCGCTTGCCAGCGCGGGAGCACGGCGGTCTAATCTGCGGTTTCGATGCTGGCTCATTCTTTACGCGGGTTCACGGCGGCGCTTTTGACGACGCTGCTCCTCAGCGCGGGCGGTGCCCACGCCGAGGAAGACGCAGCGACCCGCGCGGCGGCCCGCAAGCTGGCCGAAGACGGCGTGGCAGCGCTTCAAAATGGCGACGCCGCGACGGCCGTCCAAAAGCTGGAGAAAGCGCACAACATGCTGAAGGCGCCCTCGGTGGCGCTGTGGTCGGCGCGCGCGCTCGCTAAGCGTGGCCTGCTGATCGAAGCCGCAGAGCGCCTGCGCGAGGCCTCACGCTTGCCGGTGTCGGGCGACACTGGGGTGCAAGAGCAAGCCAAGCGCGACGCCGAGAAGGAGCTGGGCGAGCTCAGCCCGCGCATTCCAAGCTTGGTGATCGCCATCAACGGCGCGGGCGACGCGCCGGTCACCGTAACGCTCGACGGCATCCCCATCCCGACAGCGCTGCTGGGTGAAGATCGCCCGGTGAATCCGGGAGCGCATCACCTGGTGGCCAAACGTAACGCCGACGAGCGCAGCTTGGACGTCACGGTCGCCGAAGGCGAACGCAAGCCGCTCAGCTTGGACTTTGGCAGCGCAGCGGCCCCAACGTCGCCAGCGAGCGCGCCGGTCACCACGCCTGGCCCGGCTAGCGAAAGCTCGAGCAGCGGCGGCGGCAAAACCTTGGCGTTGGTCGCGCTGGGCGCAGGCGCGGCCGGCCTGATCGTGGGCGGCGTGACGGGCGGGCTCGCGCTCAGTAAGAAGAGCGCGCTCGACGACAACCGCGAGGATTGCCGGGACGGACAATGCACCTACGCTGTGGAAGGTGACGTCAAGTCCCTGCGCTCGTTCCGCACCGTCTCGACCATCGGCTTCATCGCGGGCGGCGTCTTGGCGGCCACCGGGGTCGTGCTGCTCGTGACCAGCAAGAGTTCGCCACAGCAGGGCGCGGCGCGCAGTCCGCACGTTGCGCTCGCGGTTGGCATCGGCAACGTACAACTCGCGGGAAGGTTTTGGTGAAGCGCAGCTCTCGCGCGCTGCTGGTTGGCTCGCTGCTTGGCTGTGGCCTGGCCGTCTCGTGCGTGGTCTCGAATGTCGAGCTAGTCGACAGCTTACCCGGCGCGAGCGACGGCGGCGCTGGCGTGGCCGGCACAGCGACGAGCCCGAGCGGCGGCGACGACAGCACGGCTGGCGGCGGCGATGACGGACCGTCTAACGGCGGCAAGAACTCGGGAGGCTCCGGCGCCGGACGCGCTGGCAACGGCCCCAGCCCCGGCGGTAGCGGCGGTAGCGGCGGTAGCGGCGGTAGCGGCGGTAGCGGTAGCGGCGGCTACACCACCGATCCCACCGAGTGGACCTTCGGCGACAAGGGCGCCTGTGACACCGACGCGCCAGCCATGTTTTGCGACGACTTCGAGGCGGAAAACCCAGTTTGGACGGGCGGTTTGCCCGGCTCTCGCCCCATGGTCGCCGACGCCCCCTCCGGCAATCACATTTGGGAGACGTCCTTCACCTCCGCTGCGATGAACGTGATTCCCAGCGCCGACGGCTTCAACGTCAGCTTCTGGGTGCGCCTTGCAGCCGGCGGCGATCACACCTTCATCGACTGGAGCGGCCCTGGGCAGACGACGCTCAGCTTCGGCGTCGAGGGCGGAGCCTATCGCTTTCGCCTGGCCAGCGACCCCATGGCGTACTCGGCACCCGAGCTCCTGAAGTACACGCGCAACGTGCGCTTCGACACGTGGACGTGCGTTGAACTCGCGTACGTCGACGCCACTTTTCAGGCGACGGTCACTGTGCTGGGTGAAGCTCCGGTCAAGCTGGCCGTGGTCGGCGGCACCGCCGATGCGGGCATCGACGAAAAGGTGCTCACGCTCGGCGACAGCGGCGCCTTCGACATCGGTCCGAGCTGGGGGCTTGGCGAAACAGGCGCCAACATCGAGTTCGACGACGTGCGGGTGGTTCCGCTCGGCCAACCCTCGGTGTGCCAAGACTTCATCGCCGCCAACAACCCGTAGCGGCGCGCGCTCGGCTCAAATACCCAGGTTGACGCGCGGTTTGACGGCGGGCTGTGCCGGAGCGGGTGACGGCGCCGCAGCTGCGGGCCTGGGCGCTGCAGCGGGAGCAGCCGCCGGCCGCGGCTTGGCTCGCACCGCTGCGGCAGGTGCCGCCGCAGCCACGGGAGCCGCCGATTTCGCGGGCGCAGCGCTGGCACTAGCAACCGGCGCCAGCGCAGTCTTTTCGGGTTCCAGCGTGACCGGCGGCGCCGCGGCGACCGGCGGCGGAGGTGTCACGGCCGAAGGCACCGCGCTAGCCGCTGCCTCGGTTTGACCATCGCTTCCGCGCAGCGCGAAGAGCGCGCCGCCGCCGACGACCGCGATGGCCGCCACGCCCATGACCACCCAAGGTGCTGCCGACTTTTTCGGCTGAGGGCTGGAGGTCGAAAGCCCCAAGTGCGAAGTCGTCGAAGCGAGCGGCAACGACGCCGCTGGCACTGCTCCTTGAAGAGCGAGCGGCGGCGCTCCGTAACCACCCGCCATCATCTGCCCGGCGCACACGTTGCGCAGCTCTTGTGCCGCTTCTCGCGCGCTGGTGAAGCGGTAGTTCAAATCGCGCGAACAAGCGCGGGCAAACCAGGCATCAAACCCCGCCGGCACCGAGCCCATGCGCGAAGGCGCGGGCATCTCTCGGGCGCAGATCGCGAGCAAGAGCCCACCCAGCGTCTCGGCCTCGAACGGCCGCGCCCCGAGCAAGCACTCCCAGGCGATCACGCCCATGGCCCAAATGTCGGTGCGATGATCGACCGATTTGGAGCCTTCGGCCTGCTCCGGGCTCATGTAGTAAGACGTACCCAGTACCGAGCCCGTGCGCGTCGCGCTGGAGACAGCGCCCACACCGTGCGTGTGCGACTTGGCGACGCCGAAGTCCAGCACCTTGGCGATCTCTTCTTCGTCATTCTTGACGATGAAGATGTTGTCGGGCTTCAAATCGCGGTGCACGATGCCGGCGTCGTGCGCCTTCGTCATAGCGCGCGCGACCTGCATCATCAGGTGGGCGGTCTCGAAGGGCGCCAGGCGGCGTTGGCGCTCGAGCCGCGACGCCAGCGACTCACCGTCGAGCAGCTCCATGACGATGAACGGCACGCCCTCGTCCACGCCGTGATCCAGAATCTGCACCACGTGGGGGCTGCGCAGCGACGCGGCAGCTTGGGCCTCGCGCAGAAAGCGCGACAAAGCTTCCGGGTTGGTAGCGATGCCCGGGTCGATCAGCTTGATGGCGACGGGCGAGCGCAGCGTCAGGTGTTGCGCCAACCAGACCGAGCCCATACCGCCCCTCCCCAGCTCACGCTCGAGACGATATTTGCCGGACAGAATCTGGTTCGGTGCCCCAACGGCCATTCGCCGCCCAGGATAGCGCGCCAGCGGCCCCCCGCCCAACCCCGGTCAGCTCGTCCCCCAAGATTTCCGCAGTTTCCAGGGTCCCGATACCTGACTGACACGCGTGTCACCGCAGAAATATCGCTAGAACGCTTGCTTTTAGGGGCCCAAGGGGGAGTACACTGACGCCCGTGTCAGGACAGGGAGAGCCAGCATGACCCAGCAGATCGATCTCGGAAGCAGTGGGAAAAAGAAGAGCCTGCCCCTCGTCGGCCAGGACGTGATGCTCGACATCGACGCCGAGCTGAAGAACTTCGAGGACGCCGAGCGCGAGAAGCTCGGCCTCGAGATTGAGAAGCGCTGGCTCGAAGACATGGCGAACCTGCAGTTCACCAAGTCCGAAAAGGCCGGCATCACGCTGCTCATCGGCGGCCTGACCATGGCCCACGACTACTTGGTGTCGGGCGCCTTCACGAGCCTCGGCTACAACACCGTGCCGCTCGACGCGCCGAACTACGACGCGCTGCGCGCCGGCAAAGAGTTCGGTAACCGCGGGCAGTGCAACCCGACCTATTTCACGGTCGGCAACCTGGTTAAATACCTGGTTTACCTGCGCGACGAGCGCGGCGTGTCCACGAAGGACATCGTCGACAAGTACGTGTTCCTCACGGCCGGCGCCTGTGGCCCGTGTCGCTTCGGCATGTACGTGACGGAGTACCGCAAGGCTCTGCGCGACGCCGGCTTCGACGGCTTCCGCGTGATGCTGTTCCAGCAGCAGGGCGGCCTGAGCCAGGCCACTGGTGAAGAGAGCGGCCTGGAGCTGAACGCGCCCTTCTTCGCGGGCATGCTCAAGGGCTTGATTGCCGGCGACATCATCAACGGCATCGGCTACCGCCTGCGCCCGTACGAGGTCGTGCCCGGCGCGACCGACGAGGCGACCGAGAAGGCCAAGAAGATTTGCTACGAGGCTCTGCTCAACAAGAAGTCCATCTTGATGGCCTTGCTTAAGAGCAAAGAGCTGTTCAAGAAGGACCAAGTCGACCGCACGCGCGTCAAGCCGAAGGTCGCCATCA
>Ga0114940_10001168_pt1 | contig 10057 bp, 5 predicted proteins | sample ColdCreekSource_FD_87195 | JGI IMG/M metagenome (GOLD analysis project Ga0114940, IMG submission 87195) | Groundwater microbial communities from Cold Creek, Nevada to study Microbial Dark Matter (Phase II) - Cold Creek Source | ecosystem: Environmental > Aquatic > Deep subsurface > Groundwater ...
AAAACATTCATAGTTCCTTACATCAGAAAATAAGTCATTATAAGCCCAGCAATATTGATCGATGACAGAAACTGTTGGTTGCGCATCTCTTTTCAAATGTTTAGGAATCTGTAATTCTACATCCATTGCTCTCTCTACCTCACAACCAACAACATCCCATTTCATTGTAGCTTAATTCTCGGGAAGTGACAAAAGAGGGATATTATTTTTTGCTTTCTTACTTAGCCGATCGCATTTTTTCGGCAGACATATATTTATCGGTTTCCCTCAGTCGCCGACTCAAGAAGCGACAGAGTTCGAGAATAATATGGGGGCGTTGGGAGATAAGGCTAATAAAGCGTTTTTTCTCTAAACATAGTAAGGTTGAGTCTTCCAGGGCGATCGCGCCATCCCAGCGGGGGGCTTCATCAAACAGGGCAATCTCCCCAAAATACTGTCCTGTGGTTAATTGCTTAATGATTTGTGGTTCGCCATCGAGCTTCTTGATAATTTGGATCTTACCCGCAGCAATAATATATAAATGACCACCCCAACTACCTTCGGTGTAGATGGTTTCTCCTGCTAAAACCTGTTTTTGCTCTAGGGCTTGGTCGATGGGAAACAGTTCGTCTAGGGACAGATTTTTAAACAGAGCGATGTTTCGTAGCAGGAGCAATCGATTCATAGCGGTACTCACCGAACAAGTAAGCTGAGAGGCAGCAGGAAACATTTCCCTTGTCACTGATTGTACGATGAGATCGGGGTCTTTCAGCAAAGCTGTCGGCACTAATGCCAATGCCACAGATGCTCCTGTTTTGATCCAGCGATCTTTTGAATTGAGGGCTTCAAGGAGTATTTTATAGCCTTTTTCCTCTAGCCATTGAGGATTAGATGCAGGACTAGGTTCAGGTTGCGTCGGCGCTTCCGTGGATACCCTCTGTTCTAATAGGGGCATCAAAGGTTGCACAAAACGACGATGATTGATGGAGGCAAGGATTTCCACCGCATTGGCTAAATCACGACGATCGCTTGTAAACAAGATCCTTTGTACCAAGCTAACGGTGCGGGAATGTCCTAAACAGGAAAGAATATACAGTACTTGTTGCAGTAAACGTTGCTGGTAGTCTTCAATGGCTACGGTTAGAAACTGCCAACTGGGGTCGGCTGGGGGTATTTGCTGTTGCCATTTACGAGTTAGGTTAAACTGCTGGAACTCTGGGGTGAGGTAGTTAAACAGAATATCGTGGGCTTGTTTATGATTGAACTGAGCGATCGCCGCGATCGCCGTCTGCACTACCTGAGATTCGGTTGCAGTTAACTGGGACTGAGCCACGGCTAATCCTGGTTCACCATAGGCAGCGAGGGTACAGGCGACCTGCTGGCGCACTTGGGGGGAGAGATCTTGTAATCCTTCGGTGACCTGTTCTAAGGCTTCTGGGGCATGGGTAATCTCTAATAGTTTATAGGCTGCGCCTCGCACCGCAGGATCGTCATGGTGGGTTTCTGCCACAGCTATTTTAGTCAAACTAGAGTCTTGAGCTGTAGCTAACTTAACCAGGGCGTTGAGGGCAGCTTCCTTCGCTTCTGGGTTGGCTTGGGGCAATAGATATTCAATTAAAGCGATAAATTCGGGATTGCCACTATAGCTCACGACTCTGATGATCGCCAGAACTGTTTCAGGGGTTAATTTGCTCTGCCAGAATTGTTCGGTAATCTGAGAATCTAAATCCTCCGTTGGCGTAGCTTGAAAGATCGCCACTAGGGCAAGGGCTTTCACCTGGCGATCGCTATCCCGCAACAAATGTTCTAAGGTGGATGAGCTAAAAGCATACTGATTGGCAATCAGCACTTCTAAGGCAGCCCCCCGCACCCGAGGATGGTCGTCCGTTAGTAGTTCGGCAAATTGCTCTAGAGTAGCGGGATTACTCTGGCGAAACAAGTTTAAAATTTCCCGCAGCAGACCATCGTCAGCACTGGGTAACAAAGACTTCACCTCGGTAAAAAACTGTTCAGGATTACCAACAGTAGTAGCTAACTCCAAACCTTTAAGCTGGGTATAGCGATCTCCATCGGTCAAGAACTCCCGAATGACCTTCCTGGATTGGGGGGGCAATTGGTTTCCTGGTTGAGCAAAATCATCCAAATTAATATTATTGGTGCGAATCATCTCCTCTAAACTCTGGAGATAATACTTGCCCATCGGAATCCTCACCAGCAATAAAACCACTGATAAAATAATGGCGAGCCAGGTAATCTGCACCAAACTAAGATACAGATGACATAACCATAAAACTAACCCTGCCAAAGTTAAACCCAAAGAATAGATCAAACCATCACTTAAGGCCCGCACCCGCCCCACATACTGATAGGGAATGCCGTTGTAATTTAACTGATGGACAGGAAGATTGATGGATTTATAGAGCGCATCGCCGTTAATCTGGAGAGCGATCGCCGTGGGCAATTGGAAATTAACTAACAACCCCCCCAAACTAAGTAAAGTCGTCACAGGATAAACCGCGTTGAGTCTAGCTACCCCCACCCATTTGAGCAGAGGGCGAGTAATCCCGTAGAGGAATGCCACCTGGATCAGGGAAATGATCATCCGCATCAGTCCCAGAAATCCTGTTAGCTGAGACTCATCAAACCGCTGTCCGTAGATATTAAACCAGAGAAATTCCGAGCAAAGATAAATGATTACCAGTAAAAAAGTGCTAGCAGCCAGAAAAAACACGAGAGGATAGCGTTTGCCCAAATCTGGTAGAACCTGCCAAGATTCAAGCAAGCCTACTTTAGACTCTGGGACAGAAGCTGGTAAATGACCTTGAGAACGTTCCAAATAAATCAACTGCCCAAAGGCGATCGCCATAAACCAAGGCACACACCATAGTAATTCGCGACTAGGGAAGTAATTCGATAGTGCCAGGGTTAAACCGCCCCCCACCAGAGTTCCCACTGCCTGAGCAATGCCGATATAAGGAGCGTTCCGCTTATATTCTAGGGTGGTAAAATAGTCCGTCAGCAGCCCAGGATAGAGCAAATTATTATAAAAATCCCACTGAAAAAAGATCACGATCAGCAGCCCATAATAAACCCAAGTTGTCTCCAGACTGATCAGCCATCTCAACCCCACCATCAGCACCATCGAGGCGAGGAGAACGTAGCGAAACACCTGCAAGCGACTATAGCGATCGGCAATCTGAGAAAACGCACCGTAAATGGGCAGAGAACATATGCCAATTAACATAAAGGCGATGGGCAACTGCCCCGCCCCCACCTGACTGACAAACAGAGAATTGGCGATCGCCATTGCCATGACGTTATAAATTAAGACAGTAACGGCTAATAGAAGTAGTTGGGGTAAGCGATCGAATTTACTAATCATGATGATACTTTTTGTTCATCCGCTGAAATTTCGGTGATAGAGTTGAAATCTGTTTCACTGTCGAGCATCTCTACGGTTAAATCTCCTGTATTGGGAAGAAAAAACGTTAACCCCGCTGCAATAATCAGGGAGACTCCCCCCAAAACCACTGCCAAGAGGCGATTTTCGTGGAGTAAATACTGCATAATCCAGCCAAATCCCAAGGCTGCAACAACTTCTGGTAGAACGACAAAAAAATTGAATATTCCTTGATAAATTCCTTGACGCTGGGAGGGAATAGCTCCACTCAACATCACATAGGGCATGATTAGGGCGCTTGACCAGGCAATTCCCAAGCCCAACATCGCCAGGAGTAAAACATATTGATTTCTGATGGTTAACAACGATACCAAGCAAATTCCCCCACAAAGTAAGGATAAACCATGAGTTAGAGGACAACCTAAGTATCTAGCAATACGGGGAATAACAAAAGAAAACCCCACACATACCGCGTTATAAACCGCACAACAAATCCCCGCCCATTCGATACCGTCGCTGTAGAGTAGCGAACCTTGACTAGTCGCCCCAAAAATATTACGAGCCACGGCGGGAGGGAAATAAAGCAAGAAACAAAAAATTCCCAGCCAAGTGAAAAACTGAATCTTAGCAAGATGCTGCATAATCTTAGGCATCTGTCTCAAAGTCTGCCAAGACTCTTTTAAACTGCTCATCACCCCACCCTGAACTGACTTAAGCTGCTGAAACTGAGCCAAATTGGCGGGGGGATATTCAGGGGTAGTCACAATTGTCCACAATACCGTCCCCAAAAACAATACCCCTCCCACATAAAAAGATACTTCCACCGTGAGGGGGATCTTGCGCCAAGGGTTACTGACATTACTGAGGCGAAAAACATTGCTCAAAATCCAGGGCAGAGCGGAAGCGGACACCGCTCCTAATCCCAACATCATACTCTGCATTGCAAAACCTTTCGTCCGCTGCTCATGGGGCAATAAATCCCCGACAAAAGCCCGAAATGGAACCATGCTGATATTGGCACTGGTATCTAAAATCCAGAGTAATCCTGCTGCCATCCAAAGTTTAGAAGCATGGGGCATCAAAATTAAAGCCACAAAAGCCAGTATTGCCCCTGCTAAAAAGTAAGGTCTTCTTCTCCCCAGAAAGTTCCAGGTATAGTCACTCAAATTACCCACGATGGGCTGCACCAATAAACCAGTTAAGGGGGCTGCTAACCAAAGCATTGGTAGCTGATCGGCGTGAGCGCCCAAATGTTCAAAAATAGCACTCATATTTGCCATCTGTAGTCCCCAGCCAAACTGAATGCCCAAAAACCCGAAATTCATATTCCATAGCTGTCGAAAGCTGAATATAGGCTTTGACCCAGATGGTGGAGAAATTAGCATAAGGAGAAATTAAAGAGAAAAAAACAAATAAAGTGCGTCTATAACAGCGGACAAATCAGTATATTTACTTAAAAAATATTATGATAAGCACAACGCAGATAAAAACTTTTAAAACTAGTAGAATTATTGATCATCCCGATGGATAACCAACTGTTGTGGCATAACTTTTATCAAGAAGTCAGTCAGTCAGAAATAGATTTAGCCAAAGCATGTTTATATTTTGCTCAAGCAGAATACAGTGATTTAGAGCCTCAAGTATATTTACAAGTTTTAGATACGATCGCCTTGGAAATTGAACTCCAACTGACCGCCGAACGCTACCCCCTAAAGGTGATTCAAACTATCAATCGCCATTTATTTGATACTTTGGGTTTTCGCGGGAACAAAAAAAACTATTATGACCCCGATAATAGCTTCCTGCATCAGGTACTCGATCGCAAGTTGGGAATTCCCATTAGTTTATCGGTGGTTTATTTAGCGATCGCTCAACGCCTGAATTTTCCGATGGTGGGGGTAGGGCTGCCTGGACATTTTTTGATTCGTCCCGATTTTGAAAACGCGGGGATTTTTGTCGATCCTTTTAATCGTGGGGAAATTCTCTTTGAACAAGACTGTCAGCAAAGACTCGATGAGGCTTATCAACAACAGGTAAAACTCGACTCTACCTGGCTAGCCCCCGTTAGCAATAAGCAGATTCTCGTGAGAATGCTCAACAATTTAAAGTTTATCTATCTCCACCGTCGAGAAATAGACAAGGCTTTATCTACCATGAGTAGCATTTTAAAAATCTATCCTGATCAAACCGTCGAGATTCGCGATCGCGGTTTACTCTACTATCAGCTAAATCGTTGGAGTGAGGCGATTGTCGATCTGGAATACTACCTCAAAGTCGCTCCCCAAAGTGACGATGCGCCGATGATTGAAGCTTTACTAGATAAAATGAATCGGGTTTCTTGATGGTGGTGGCTAATGCTCTCACCAAGAATCTATGGTTATACTGTGTTCTAGCGCAAATTTTGTAGGATGCGTTAACAAAGTAGATTACTCTTTGTGTGGTGCGTTACGGCTACGCCTAACACACCCTACTCTATGGCTGTGTTCTAGTTAAGTAGGTCGGCACAATAATTTATAACGAAGTGTATCCTTTAGAATAAAACCACAGAAATAGGTGAATTTTCTCTATTCCCCTACTTCCCCATTCCCCTACTTCCCCACTTTTTAAGATGTATATCAGTGTCGTCATTCCCACTTATAATCGGTTACCGATTCTGCAAAAATGTCTTGGGGCTTTAGAAACACAAGTATTAACTGACGATAAAATTGCGGGTTATGAAGTTGTGTTGGTGGACGATGGTTCGAGCGATCGCACTTTAGTTTGGCTGGCAGAAAATCAGGCTAATTTACCCCACGTCAAAGTAATTGAACAGGATCATCAAGGGGCAGCAGCAGCCAGGAATTTAGGAGTAGTTAATGCGGTTGGTGACACTATAGTTTTTATTGATAGCGATCTGGTAGTTACAGAAACATTTCTCCAGTGTCATGGCGATGCCTTGGTTAAAGGACAACAAGAATTAAATAGCGATCGCCTATTTACCTATGGTGCGGTAATTAATACTAATAATTTTGCAGAACCAACTTCTGAGCCTTATAAAATAACTGATTTTTCTGCTGCCTATTTTGCCACGGGCAACGTCGCTATATCCCGTCAATGGTTAGAAGCAGCGGGATTATTCGATACAGGTTTTCAACTCTATGGCTGGGAAGATTTGGAGTTAGGAGTCAGACTCAAAAAATTAGATTTGAAATTAATTAAATGTCCCCAAGCTGTCGGTTATCATTGGCACCCTGCCTTTAGTTTGGATCAAATTCCCAGGATGATTGAGCAAGAGATACAACGAGGGAAAATGGGGGTTATTTTCTACAATAAACATCCTACTTTTGATGTCAAGATGATGATCCAAATGACGGTCTTACATCGTCTCCTTTGGGGCTTATTATCCATTGGTGGAATGCTCAACGAACGTACTTTGCAGCCAGTTTTAAGCTGGTTAATTAATCAAGGGAATCCACAGCTAGCCGAACAAGTAGCAAGGGTTTTTCTTAACTGGTATAACGTCCAGGGTGTTTACGCTGCTTACAATGAGAGCAAGTAATTGATCTGTTTTAAAGTCCGATGAAAATTCAAAGCCATCAAATATTTTCCCTTCTTCACTAAATAGTTAATAAATTGAGGAACTTGTGAAGACCTTTTCGTCCTTGTTTTAGGGATAAAATCAGCTAAAATGTCAGGCAGTATCTTCCTTCAGTAAATGTTTTACATTCTTGTTGCAACTATGAACAACTGGCGCACTATTAATCTTGCCGAAACCATTGAGCTACTCAACAGCGATGCTAATCATGGTTTATCTACTGATGAAGTTAATCAAAGACAGCAACGTTTTGGTAAAAATGAACTCCAGGAGACTGGTGGAAGAGGTAAATTAGGTATTCTCTGGGATCAATTCACGAATATTATGTTGGTGATGTTGATGGCGATCGCTGTGATTTCAGCAGTTTTAGATCTACGCCAGAATAGTTTTCCCAAGGATTCCATCGCCATCTTAACCATTGTTATTTTGAATGGACTTTTAGGATATTTTCAGGAAAATAGCGCCGAAAAAGCTTTGGCTGCTCTCAAACGTCTCTCTGCTACTTCTGTCAGGGTAATTCGCGATGGTCTAACTCAAGAAATTGATGGAGGAGAATTAGTTCCAGGGGACATCATCTTTTTAGAAGCAGGGGGGCAAATTGCCGCAGACGGACATTTGCTGGAGACACAAAATTTACAGGTTATTGAATCTACCCTGACAGGGGAAGCGACAGCGGTTAATAAGGATGCCCAGCTTGTTTTGCCAGAAGATATTCCCTTGGGCGATCGCCTTAATTTAATTTTTAAAGGTACTCAAGTAGTCAAAGGTAGAGCTAAAGCGATCGTCACGACCACAGGCATGGAGACAGAGATTGGTAAAATTGCCACCATGCTGCAAACCGTGGAAATAGAACCTACTCCTCTGCAAACCCGCATGACTCAACTGGGTAACGTGTTGGTGGGTAGCTCTCTTTCTCTAGTGGCGCTGATCACCATCGGTGGTTTACTTAAGTCTGGTTGGTCGATCTTTGAAGAAATCTTAGAGACTTCTCTTAGTATGGCGGTGGCAGTTGTGCCTGAAGGACTTCCAGCGGTAGTCACGGTGACTTTGGCCATTGGGACACAAAAAATGATTCGTCGTCGAGCTTTAATTCGTAAACTACCTGCTGTGGAAACCCTGGGTTCGGTGACTACCATCTGTTCTGATAAAACAGGCACCTTGACCCAAAACAAGATGATTGTGCAGCAGTTACATACCAACTCGGTTAACTGTGAGGTTACGGGGACAGGTTACCAGCCAGGGGGAGAATTCCTGGCTCAGAATGAAGAGCGTCCAGAGCAACAACCCGAAGTGCAAAAGCTATTACAGGCTTGCCTGTTATGTAATGATGCTTTGCTTCAGTATTCACGGGATACAGACCAGAAAACAACGGAATGGTCAATCTTAGGAGATCCTACCGAAGGGGCGCTTTTGGCTTTGGCGGGCAAGGCGGGATTGTTTAAAGCAGACTTAGAACAGCATCAGCCTCGGTTAGCAGAGTTTCCTTTTACCGCTGAACGGAAACGCATGTCAGTGATCGTCGCTTCTTCAAAAACAGAATTGCCTTACGTCATGTTTACCAAAGGCTCGACGGAATTAATCTTAGAGCGATCGCCTTATATCCAAATTAGTGACCATCCTCAACCCATAACCGAAGCCCAAAAGCAGCAGATTCTCGCTACCAATGATCATCTGGCGAGTATTGGCTTAAGAGTCTTGGGTTTTGCCTATAAGCCTCTGGCGGAAATTCCTGCTGTAAACACCGAAGAACAAAGTGAGCAGGAGCTTGTTTGGTTAGGTTTAGTGGGGATGCTGGATGCTCCCCGCCCAGAAGTACAGCAAGCAGTGCAGCACTGCCACAGATCGGGGATTAGAACCATGATGATTACGGGAGATCATCCTTTAACGGCTTTGGCGATCGCCACCAAACTTAATCTTGCCGAAAGTGACGAGCAGGTAACGACAGGACAAGAAATAGCCAAAATGTCACCCGATGAACTAGGGCAAACGGTGAATCAAGTTAGTGTTTATGCCCGTGTCACTCCAGAACACAAGCTGCGGATAGTGCAAGCTTTACAAAAACAAGGAAAATTTGTGGCCATGACTGGGGACGGGGTTAATGATGCTCCTGCCTTAAAACAAGCTAATATTGGCATTGCGATGGGCATCACGGGAACTGATGTGAGCAAGGAAGCCAGCGATATGGTGCTGCTGGATGATAACTTTGCGACGATTGTGGCAGCGATCGAAGAAGGCAGGGTAGTCTATGACAATATTCGACGCTTTATTAAGTATATTCTAGGGAGTAATATCGGTGAGGTTTTAATTATCGCTGCTGCCCCCTTGTTAGGTCTTAGTGTTCCTCTTTCTCCGCTACAAATCCTCTGGATGAACCTCGTAACCGATGGCTTACCCGCCTTAGCTTTAGCCCTAGAACCCGCCGAACCCAACGTCATGAGTCGTCCCCCCTATAACCCCCAGGAAAGCGTTTTTGCTCGTGGTTTGGGACTATATATGGTGAGAGTTGGGATTATCTTCGCCATCATAACCATTAGTTTAATGGTATGGTCCCACAATTACGATCTGGCTAGTGGTCTGACAGCAACAAATACTAACCATTGGAAAACTATGGTGTTTACTACCCTCTGTCTGGCACAAATGGGTCATGCTCTAGCGGTGCGCTCTGATACGCAACTCACCATCGAAATGAACTTTTTTTCTAATCCCTATTTACTAGGAGCGATCGCTTTAACCACTGTCTTACAACTATTACTCATTTACGTCCCACCTTTACGCAACTTCTTTGATACGAGTATTCTCAGTTTTACCGATTTACTGATTTGTCTCGGTTTTAGTATGCTGATGTTTGTCTGGGTCGAGTTTGAAAAACTCTGGCAGCGTTATTTCTTGAGTCGGAGGCAATCGTAGTTAAATTTGCCCTATAGCAATCCTAAATGATTCATGAAAAAGAACCGTAGAGTGAAAGTTTGGGAAAATCAAACGTCTTCAATAGGATTTTGTTCTGGGGCGTTGGGAGCAAAACGGATACAAGTAATTTTCCACTGTTGAGATTCAAGTCCTTGATTGACTGAAGTGAGATAACTTTTTACTTCTTGGGAACGATG
>Ga0114940_10001169_pt1 | contig 10047 bp, 13 predicted proteins | sample ColdCreekSource_FD_87195 | JGI IMG/M metagenome (GOLD analysis project Ga0114940, IMG submission 87195) | Groundwater microbial communities from Cold Creek, Nevada to study Microbial Dark Matter (Phase II) - Cold Creek Source | ecosystem: Environmental > Aquatic > Deep subsurface > Groundwater ...
GCAAAATATTATACTTAAAAATAGGACGGAAAACTTTGTAGTTGCAAATTGTGTTTATTGGAGTTTGTATGTGTCTGGTAAGAGACAATTCATGTCCTTCGAACATAATTCTCAATAATCCTTGAGCGACTATTGTTAGATGCATGGACACAAAAAAATAGTATATTAACCAGTAAAGGGCCCAAAACCCTGTCAAGAAAGAGTGGATGAGCGAGTTTGCTGTGTTTCTCCATTTCCAATCCTGCTGGTGGCTGTTTCTGGCGCTCAACGGGACGATATTCCTCAGAAGAAGCACGTTTATCGAAGCAAATGTTAGCGAACTGGCCGCTGAGTACAGGTACCCATAATTTGGACCTTCGACCAGTGCTGGGTCCATCTTTCCTGTACTATCTGCTGTTTACGTAACCCTTTAATCCCAACTCCGTCTTTTATCGTCCTTGATGGGTGTTGCCTCTGATGCTTGCAACGCAGCTGTGAACGTGTTAACACTATATCAACCACAACAGTAAACAGGTCAAGGGGCAGGGCAGAGTGTCGTAGGCTGTAGGCTGCTCGCTCAGCTCTCTGGTCGCATTCGCATGATGTCACATGTGTGCAATTTATGCAATTTTGTCTAGTGCAGACAATATCCGCAGAGGCGCTACAGTCAGAACAACACATCCCTAAAACTAAAAGGGCGTAACCAGTCAACCGAGAAACCGAGATAAACGATAAACATAAAAACATTGAGCTCCAGCCAGGAGCAGGAATACTTTTGCTTAAAGGTAAAAGGTGCGAAAAATTTCTGTGTTGGTCGCGGAATTAGACGAAAAACTGTCTGCTTGATCGCTCAATTCAGAGAAGAAGTTCCTGCAACAACCAAATTTAAAGAGAAATGCTGTTGATCCACTTGTAAAACCTCCGGTGTGAAAGTGTCAGGATGGTTGCTTTCGGGACACTCCTCCTGATTGCCTTCATTGGGTTTATCATCACGTCATGGTTTGTGCTTTCAAAAAAATTGAAGCTCTAAAAATCATGGAACCTGCTAAAATATTTACAGGATCGTTCCGTGGCTGCTGGCCTGGCTACTAAAATTGAAGTTCAACTTGAATGTCAGCATTGGCAGGATTGGCTTAGGATGGCCCTATTTAATTTTGAAGGAAGTGCACATTACGAGAAATGGATTTTCCATCGTAAGGCATTTTTGTAGAATCTTTTACTATGTTAAAATTTTAATTGCTCCACAGCAAATAGAAGAGGTGGCACTTCGCAGCAGCTTCTTGAGCAGTGAAGTTAGCAAACTGCTGCTGGTAATCATCAAAGATGTCCGTATTAAAAAGGATATTGGACGCCAACAAGATGGAGAGCCAACAGCAGCAGCTTCCGCCAATGCTCCAATAAGCGTTAAAGACTTGAGGGTCCCTCCAGTTCTTATCAGCCTCACCCAAGTATGGGAGTTATTCTGTTTCGCCAAATTAGTTGACTTTGAATGGGATTTAATAATATAAAATATAAACTTTCTTCAAAAAATATTTCAACTTACCAATTTTTCCTAGCAGCTGGATTTCTTTTGATTTTAATCATCCAAATGTTAGTTAAGGTGTGGCCATTCCTGCTGCATATTCAATGTGACTCTTTGTTTTTTTTATTGTGAATTTAATTCACTTACTAAATCTGGATCGTAAAAATTGAAAAAGAAACAAGCCTTTTAATGCTATTTATTTAAAAGTTTCTAGCTGTCCATGTGCACCGGGTGACGGTTATGCTTTTGAGGTCCAAGTCTCCTGAGTGGCTAATACACGCAGCAGCTGAAGAACTTTACGTTGACGGAAGTGTAGTCCACGGGGCAAGGCTGTTAGCTAGCATCCGCTGTACAAGCGCATCTGCCAAAATCTTGAAGCACTCGGTGCAACAAGGACTTAGTCAGGATGACATTCACGTTGTACTAGGAGAAGTGGCTTTTGGTCTCGCACTAGAAGCAACTTTGCTCGCTCAAGGTCCCTTATCTGTTGAGGTGAGACATTTATTTTATATTTTGTTTCCATGCTACAACACAAAATAATTATTTTACAGAAACTCGCAGTGGATATTGAGAAACCACAGGCTGTGATAAATGATGGTTTTTATGAATTAGTTCAAGCGCAGAGACTTTCTTCTGGTGACCCATTGGCTCGAAAGATTGATAAGCCTGTATGGGGCGATGATCAAACCAATTGGCAGGCTCTAGCAAAAATAATCCCCAAAGTAAGTAGTTGAATAGTTAAAATTAGATTTTTTACTACATATAATAACTTTCAGGCATTCAGTTTGAAAGTTGGGTGTTCCACATTGACTGGCATGAGAGATCACACAAGACCTGATTTTTGTGCTGTCCTCCAAAGCTTCGCCGTCAAATCCTCATTTTCAACAGTGCCTTTTGGTAATAATACTAAACAAAATAAACTTGAGATTTTTATCTCAGCCTTAATTTTGCATTCACAGATTTTTTAATGGACGTAGATGTGGAGGAACTGAAAGTTAAATGTAGCCATGTTACTTTGTTAAGGCTCAAAAAGTTCAAGGTTGACGCCAAGATTCTGAACGAGATTCCAATGATGGATATTTTAATGGACACATTTTCTGCCACTTACATTCATAACGACATTTTTAAGTGGGCCTCAACCAACTTCAAGCTTCCTAAAAACATGCAGGTTCGTAAGCGTAGAATTTATTTTGGGAGCAAGTCGTGTAATAAATAATTTAATTCCAGCAATCTCGACAATCCTCAAGTAGATCAAAGAAACCCATGCCCAGGTGGACTATGGATTTAATATCTAGGCTTCAAGCTAATGTGGAGCTGTGGAACATTGCAGTATCTCTTCAGCTCTCTGACAGCCACAATGCTGGACTTGGGTGCAACCACACTAAATTGAGCTTTGTCTCAGTTTTAGAGGAATGCGAAGAAGGTATAGTCTAACGCAAATTTAAAATCCATAAATTTGTAGACTGATCCTGCTTTTAGATGTGCCTCTTTTGCAAGCTTGGACAGGAGATTTACTTGTTGAGGCACTTTGGTGGCGCATTGGAGTTCCAGTTTTGAATTCGCCGGATCCTCAAGCAAAGTTGCAGCACATTTGGGGCACCCCGGCATACCTAGGTGTCATTCTTCTGGAAGCAAAGAAGCCAAACACTTACAAAGGGATCATGGACTGCATCCGATTTGAGTGGTCTGACGATCTTGCCAAGTTTGTGGAGCAGAGTGTTAAGTGCATGCTGGACTACCAAGCTCTCATACCTGCAAAACCAACACTCAGAACATCTGTTGTTGCTGTACCGCTGGGCGATTCGCCCTTCGAAGAAGTAACTTTTACCGCATCAATCAACAACGTCAACATATTCCTAATTGTGAACGATGAAAAGTGTAATGAGAAGTCTCCAAGTATAATGCTCCGGCTGGACTCATCAAGAATAGAGAAGTCAAAAAACAAGCTAAGTCTTAGTTTTGATGATGCCAAAATGCTGACTCTTGATAAAGGCCACTACTACAACTGCATCAAGGCAGATGATGTAAGGAAAGCCTGGGGGTTTGTGAAGGCCATGAAACTGAGTATGAAACAAGCCAGTTCAGAAATTGGTGTGCAATCGGGCGAAGAAATTTACTTAAACTGGAGCACCGAACTTCACTTGCAAATGCTCGGTTTGTTTGAAGACATGAAAGGTTTCTTGCGCAGCATGAAGTACACATTGCAACCAAGTCAACAACTGCTGCCAATTCCTACAGAAGTCAAGGCGAGCCCGTCCAAGAAGATGATCATTCGAATGAGGGGTGAAATGTCACTGGGCATCAAAATTTCTTCCAGACACAATTTGCGAGTTTCGACTGAAGATTTTGTGATGTCCTTAGCTGGGGAAGAAATTTCTGCCTTGACGAGTAGCAGTCGTATAGCCATTGATGGTGTTGACACTTTCTTCATTGACGGTCTGGCGATAAATATGCTGCAGGATAGTGAAGAGATTCGAGTTGAGCGTGCCGGCTTAGAAAACTTTGTTCTGCCTTGGAACAGAACGTGGAGCATAGTCATGAAAGCTTTGCTCATCAGATTTCCGCACGAGCACTACTATTCAGAGGCGATCCAAAATGAATTCGTCAGTCTCTTTAAATGGCTCAAAATGGTGCACAAATATCAAAAGAAGCCCTTCACTTCTGAAAGTCCTCTACCAGCAGATTTGCTGATAAGAATCCAAGAGTTTGCGTTTGAAATGAGTGACGATCCATTTGAGGTCAAGCTACGTGACAACTACGAGCTTCTCGAAGACGAATTCCGAGAGGCAGAAACGAGGAAAAAGATGCTGACTGCAAAAATCGAAGAACTGCAAAAGACTCACCTGCACTTCCCGAGCGGCAAGTTTGAAGAGCTCTACAAAGGTTTGAGCAAAAAGAATGCCGAAATCTACATCCAAAGATCAAAGCAAATGAACCAAGGTCCTCAGAGAACACGCTTGTTTGCGTGGACAATGCAAGACCTGGAAATCCTTGCGCTGGCCGATCCATCGATCCACGGAACGGAAAACGCAGTTTCGGTGTTGAATGAAATTGATTCCGAGAGTCCCTGGCCACTGACAGGACTTAACTTCACTACGCTTTGGTGCCGAGCCATCAGACTTAACTGCAAGGAATGGAAATTCCTGTTGCGAGATTTTCCACAGCCCCTGCTACACATCAGAAGCATGTTGGTGTGGGGCAGACTTGTTGGGGCGGAGCAGGAGGCGACCAAAAGGGCCAAGAGAACCTGCCTGGTGGAAATTGCTGACTCGTGGCCGAGCGAAGTGATCGAGAGGAGCATGACGTCGCTCAAGTTCTACCACGATTTCAGCTGCGACGTCGAGCACTTCAGCTATGCTTTCGGTCCGTGCTGGGAGCCGGTGATAGCACAGTGCAACCTCAGCTTTGAGCGCATTTCCAGTCCGTCCAGAGATCCGAGTCCGCCGCTACCATTCTGGGATAAAATACGACTGCTCTTCCACGGCAGGCTCACCATGAGCATGCAGACTATGGCGGTGCTGCTGCACGCTTCTCTCGACCCCTACAACACAACCGAGGAAATGGAACTGACCTGGAGTGAGGTCGTCATGGACTGGACCAACGCCAAATTCGTCTTCAAGGGAGATTTGAATATTTACGTCAAAACGGCATCCAAATACGATGACTGCAGACTGCTGCACTTGCCAAATCTGAAATTGACCTTAAAACTGCACTGGGTCTGCTTGGCAGATCCCAACGACCATCATTCTGTGATGCCCTGTGCTCCGGACAAGCTACCTGAGTATTCAAGCAATCAGGAACATGATTCTTTCAGAGCCTTCAGGTAACTTTATATATATATTTTGTTGTCTGCTGCAATGAGTCATTTTAAGTCAGCAATGAAATAAATGGTGACCATTACTCACCAGTGAGTTACTTGACCTGTAGAAATTATCTCTATCCATTTTATCTGTGTCAAAGTTGTCACTTGAAGTAATGAGCACTTTAAAATGGATATTCCCTGCACTATTATTATAATAAATGCTAAATTTATACAGTCGACACAGTAGTTACTTGAGTCATAGAAAATACTTGGAATCTAACGCAACTATAATTTCAATCAACCAGACTTGTAAATTTATTTCAACATCCTGATGTTTAACAGAAAATTTATGATTGAGAAAATTTCACTGGTGCGCTGAATTATGAATCTAAGGACTGCTGAGGAGTTATTTTTTTTCAAATGATCCCGCGTCACTATCTCTGAAAATATGCATGAAAAATTGCAGAAACTGTGTAAATTTGTGCGCATATTTTGAGAGTCTGTGACGCTGGTTCATAGAAATATGAAAAAATCTCTTCGTTAGGCTTTCGGCTAGTTTTAATATTGTTATTACATAATTGAAAATATTTTATTTAGAAAAAATATTTAGATTAATGCTGTTGCAATAACACACTAAATAACGTCCTGATAAAATGTTTTTTTTTCAGATCTCAGCATGTAAATTTGAGCATCGCTTTGGAGACAAAGCCTGTTGCAAATTCAGCTGGCTCCACGAATTTTGACTTCCCCATTGCCTTGCTGTATGGAAGCACCTTGAGATGGTTTGAATCGCTCAAACTAATCCTCTCTGGGGTGACTCGTCCCACAAGAAGGGGAAAGTTGTTCCGAAACGTGCGACCAAGAAAGCTGCAACTCAGTCGGCACTATCGAAAAATCCACCTGCTCCTAGGCATGCACCAGTTTCAGGTTTGCTACTGGATGTCTTTTGCAAAACAAAGAGGTTTTGAGCTACTCGGTGGGAGGATTTCATGCTCTTCGGAGCACATCCTGAACATGGTGCCAGTAGATGATGGCCTGAAGCACCGGCCAAGAGCCGAATGGTCGATTGGATATATGAACTGTGAGCTGAACGACTCAGAAATATGGCTCCAGTCTGCTCTTCAAGAGGATCCGGAGAGGGAGCAAGTTTCTCTTCGGCAGCCTGTGGAAAAGTGTTACTTCTTGAGTGTGGCAAAGGTGTCTTACGGAAGAGAGACAACTCTAGGCCAACAAGATAAAGACGGACGAGGTTCTCCCCACCACAGACTGGTCGTGTATGATCTCAAAGGTGCCTGGACCAAGAGCAACAGGGATGTGGCTTTTGCACTTTTCGATTCGTTCATGAAATCGCAGGTTTAATATTCACCCTTTATTGATGTAAAATCTTCTAAAACAAAAATATTGCAGCAACTGAAGAAAAATTTGTCCACTGATGCATTCAAAGGAGTAAGACCTGACACTGCAAACACTCCGATGAAAAATAGGACAAGGACTGAAAATCTGCAAGTCAACACCCCAAATAGCAGCACCCTGCAGGTACTAATTCAATCAAATTTATCTGGTGCACTGTATTTTATTGTACGACTGATTTCCTCAGCAAGCCACTGCCACTCCCTCCCCGATGACCAAATTGCAATCTGGCCACGCAGCCACAATGCTTCAGCAATTAATAGCCGAGGTGGACAACAAGAATGTTGTGTACAGTGACGATCTTTCGACCCAAAACAAGGAGCAAATCCTTCAAGGACTTGTTGCATGCAGTGAGCACGACGTTCTCTTTGAAAACTGGCACAGTAAGCAAATTATTTCAGTTGCCAGCATTAAATCACAATTAAAAAAATTTCTTAGTTGTTCTGGTGAACAGCCAAGTTCTGCTAAAAGGTTGTGAAACAAAGGGCTACGTGATCATGAGCGCGGCAAAAGCTCAAATTCTTCAGCGAATTCACCGTCCAACGTGGAAGCAACACACACTTGTTTCAAAAAGCTCCTGGGTTGGCTCCCTAGAATGCATGCAGTATTATGCCACTGTGATAGCAGGAGACACTCCAGATGGCAAGCAAACATTTTTTTTCATTCCGGGACAATTTATATTGACTTTAATTTTTTTTTAGAAAACATAATGTGGCTGACAATTGACAACATTGAGGAGAAGGAAAAAGATGCTGCTGTGATCGAAAAGCCTGCAGACGTGCCGGATATTGTCGGCAGTGGGCAATCTGTTGGTGGAATAGTCAGTGAGACTGTTGGAGTTGGAACAGAAACAGAAAATTCTCCTATCCAGGTTTGATTTCTAATTCAATAAATGTTTTTATGTTTTTGCTCAAAATGCCTTGTGCAGCTCCAACGTATCGTATCTCGATGCAAATGCGAATTTTTCTACGCATGCTACGGTGACAGCAGTCTGGATCCTGGCTCAATCGGCCAAGTGCCTCCTCCTCCATCTGACGAAGGCGCTGGGCCATGGGAGCAAAGAGAACAAGGAGTAGATGCATTCACCTTGATGCATCACGACTTAGATGTTTGCACAAATTCTCTTCAGGTAAATTTCCTTTCCGTTTCTTTGCGAAGATCAACATTCTTTTGTGGACAGTATGCAATGATTTTGGATATAGTCAACAATTTGCTACTTCACGTGGAGCCAAGTCGCAAAGAGGCAGCCGAGAGGTTGCAGAGGATGAGGTTCCAGTTGCAATTGTACAGCACTGAAGATCAACGAAAGCCAATTCAACAGCTACAAAATCAAGTCAGGTATGGAGGAGTTAAATTGTTTTTGATTTGCTTCATATCCAGATTTCCTCATTGAGTTTAAAAAAAGCGACCCTCCCATTTTTATAGTATTGTGAGGTAGGAATTTTTAACCCCTTCCGTTTTGGCGGTAGGCTTTTTGCTGCGCACACATGCTGTGCAGGTTGCACTCCCTTGCACACTTAAGAGGTTCTCGCAGTACAGTTTTGAGATGGATGGATTTTGAAATTAAAAATGAATAATTAATGAATCTGACAGTGGTTACTTGAGAAAAATTAATTTTTGAAAAACCTATGTTGCAGGTCGCTCGTGTCAAAGGTCAGGAGGCTGGAGAAGAAAACTCACCAGGTGCAGTCGAAACTGTGCGAAGATCCGTCAAACATCGAGCTGCTTACAGAGGAGTCGAGTCTCGAGCTGCAGGTGTACGACTGCAAAGAGTTGTTGACCGCCCAAAGCGAGGAATTGAATGTGATGATTTCCTGCTTTAAAGAGACTCAAATCACAGCCAGCCAAAAACTTGCCACAATGAGAGGCGACAAGACGGTGGCCACGATCAGGGCCAATGAGATTTGCTTCAAATATGCCAAATGGAGACTGACAGAAGCTGATGGGCAACTTGGAATAGCTGATTTGATCCTCAGCAATTTCTTGTGAGTAGCTAAATTTTAAAAATAAAAGTCATAATAACTTATTTGTGGATGCAGGTATACGAAAAACTCAAAAAGTGACGATTCCGTTGAGCACTTACTCGAGCTAGGTTATGTGAGAATGACAAATCTGCTGCCGAAACAGATTTACGTTGAAGTTCTTCTGCCAACTGAAATTCAAAGTAACATGCCTGTGGATCATAAAGTGAGACATCGCTTACCTTCGCTCACAATATCTATAATCACTATTTTCCCGACAGCGTGCTGTGAGGGTTTTCTGCAGGGAGAAGGCTCCAGTTGGAGGAATTTCAGTGAAAGAACATTTTGAGATCAATGTGGTCCCCTTAACCATAGGTGAGGCACAGTTCCAATAATTTAGTTGCCTCAGAATTTAAAGCGTCATTAATTTGAGTTTCTCATCTCCGTATCTATTTGAAATTATTAAAATAATTGATGAGGTAATTTTGCAGGTCTGACAAAAATTTTCTACAACACGATGCTCAAGTTCTGCTTTCCTGAGAGAGACCCAAACACTATCGACGGCGATGAAGAATTAGAAGCAGATTCAAAGAGCAGCCGGAAGGTGAAAGGGAAGAAGGGCAAAGAAACCAATTTCTACGTAAAGATCAACCGAAAGGATGACGTCGAGAAAATGAAGGAGAGAGCTGAAAAGAACAAACTCTTCATTTACATCAAGATCCCAGAAGTGCCCGTCAGGGTCAGCTACAAGGGTTCCAAGGAGAAGAACATTGAGGACATCAGAGATTTCAGTCTTACAATCCCAACCCTGGAATATCACAACGTCACGTGGACGTGGCTTGATTTGCTTTTAGCGATGAAGAGTGACAGCAGAAAAGTCATTTTGTCTCAGGTATACTAATCGTGTGGAGAATTATGACTCGGGTGTAATTTTTTTTTGATAAGGCCATAAAGCAAAAGCTGCAGATAAAAATGACTAAGACCTCTGTTGAAGAGAGAGCCTCGCCTCAAGAAGAGGACAAAGCACGAATGTTGTTTGGATCACGCTTGATGGTAAAAATATTCATTTTAGGATTTTCTCTTTTTATTTTAACATATCATAATTTACAGCCTGGTGAAAGCAGTAGGGCTGGCAGTTTAAAGAAGAGTATATTTAAGTCAAGCAAATAAACTCAATGGTTTATGCGATTGCCTGAATTTTTGCTTTTGATTATTATAGTGTATTGGTCACCTGACAATTAGAGAGGAGAGATCTCAATATTTTAGTGGTGTGTTATGGTTTCATATTTTGATGAAGACTTGTAATCTGACATCATTAAATATTTGAAGCATATATTATACAACACCAGTTGGAATGATTGATTATACTTTGA
>Ga0114940_10001171_pt1 | contig 10042 bp, 9 predicted proteins | sample ColdCreekSource_FD_87195 | JGI IMG/M metagenome (GOLD analysis project Ga0114940, IMG submission 87195) | Groundwater microbial communities from Cold Creek, Nevada to study Microbial Dark Matter (Phase II) - Cold Creek Source | ecosystem: Environmental > Aquatic > Deep subsurface > Groundwater ...
CTTTTCTGTCTCCAGATCTTTAATTTTATTTTCATGGTATACTGATCTGTTGTTCGTTAATTCCTATTTGTTGTTTGCATGCTAGGGTATAAGGTATAAAGGCATAAAGGCATAAAGGTATAAAGGTATAAAGGTATAGGCCTTATACCCTATACCCTATACCCTATACCTTTATCCCTCACTTATAACTCCGTTGTGTCAACTTAACATTTTCAAATTTCAGTTCTTCTTTGTGAAGTACCTCGGGTTGGTTCTCGCCTGTGTATTGCCATGCGGCTGCATACGCAAATCCATCATCTTTGCGCATGGCTTCACCATCGGGTGTGGCTGATTCTTCGCGGAAGTGACCGCCACAACTTTCCGAACGATTGAGTGCATCGTCCACCATCAATTCTCCCAGTTCCATAAAGTCAGCTACGCGATTTGCTTTTTCTAATTCCATGTTGAGTTCATTGCCGCTTCCGATCACATTCACATTTTGCCAGAATTCTGCACGCAATTCCTGAATTTCCTTTTTTGCCCTTTTCAGACCCTCCTCATTACGAGACATACCGCAATACTCCCACATGGTAAGGCCAAGCTCTCGATGGAACTCATCCACCGTTTTCTTCCCTTTTATGCTGAGGAGTTTGTTGATCCGGTCGTTAACCTGTTGCATGGCTTCTTTAAACTCAGGCCGATCGGTACTTACTTTTTCATTCGGCATTCCGGCAAGGTAATCGCCAATGGTATACGGAATTACAAAATATCCATCGGCTAAGCCTTGCATCAAGGCACTTGCCCCCAATCGGTTTGCCCCGTGATCGGAGAAGTTCGCCTCACCCAGTACATATAATCCCGGCACGGTGGTCATCAAATTATAATCAACCCAAATGCCGCCCATCGTGTAATGAACCGCAGGATAAATCATCATGGGTACTTCATAGGGATTATCACCGGTAATCTGCTTATACATATCAAACAGGTTACCATATTTCGCTTCAATGGTTTTCCTTCCGTCACGTTTGATCGCATCTGCAAAATCAAGAAACACAGCCAATCCTGTTGCTCCCACTCCACGGCCTTCATCGCAAACATATTTTGCGTTACGTGAGGCCACATCGCGCGGAACAAGGTTACCAAAGGAAGGATATCTTCTTTCCAGGAAATAATCACGATCTACTTCAGCAATTTTTGCAGCATCACTAGCCTTCAGTCCTTTCACAGCAACTTTAGGAACCCATACGCGTCCGTCATTCCGCAATGACTCCGACATCAATGTGAGTTTCGATTGATGGTCACCCGATACCGGAATACACGTTGGGTGAATTTGTGTAAAACAAGGATTGCCGAACAACGCACCTTTTTTATGCGCCCTCCATGCTGCTGTTGCGTTTGATCCTTTTGCGTTTGTGGAGAGATAGAAAACGTTGCCATATCCCCCTGTGCACAACAATACGGCATGTGCGCTGTGCGATTCAATTCTTCCTGTGATTAAGTCGCGGGTAATAATACCTCTCGCCTTGCTATCGACTAACACCAAGTCAAGCATCTCGGTGCGGTTGTACATTTTTACTTTTACGTTGGCGATCTGGCGGTTAAGGGCAGAGTATGCACCTAACAACAATTGCTGACCGGTTTGGCCGCGGGCATAAAATGTACGGGATACTTGTGAGCCACCGAAAGAACGGTTCGCTAATAAGCCACCATACTCCCGTGCAAACGGAACACCTTGTGCCACGCATTGATCAATGATACTCACACTAACCTCTGCCAGGCGATGCACATTCCCTTCGCGCGCACGGTAGTCTCCTCCTTTTATGGTGTCATAAAAAAGACGGTACACACTGTCACCGTCATTCTGATAATTCTTTGCTGCGTTAATACCACCCTGTGCCGCAATACTGTGTGCCCTGCGGGGGCTATCCTGAAAACAAAAAGCTTTTACATTGTACCCAAGCTCTCCGAGTGATGCCGCTGCCGATGCCCCGGCCAATCCTGTTCCCACCACAATCACATCATACTTTCGCTTGTTGGCCGGATTTACAAGTTTCATGTTAAACTTGTGCTTGCTCCATTTCTCGGCTAATGGGCCTTCCGGTATTTTAGAATCTAAGTTCATATACAAGTACTGCTATACGCTCAATAATCTTAAACAATTAAAAAGAAAACATGGCTATTGGTATCCATGCAAATGCGGCTGGTATAACAATCGCGATTATTCTTCCAACAACGTTGATAACACCGTTATACTTGAGGTGGTTTAACCCAAGCGTTTGAAAGGCGCTTGAAAAGCCGTGCCACAGGTGGAACGCAAGAGCAATCATGCACACTACGTACAATGCAACATACCATACTTGCGAAAATGCAAGGGCAACAATGGTGTAAAGGTCTTTCACTTCCTCACCATCATAGTTTGCTGTTGGAATTCCTCCCCAATGCATCTGGGCCCAGAAATCCTTCAAGTGAATAATCATGAAGATCAAAATGATGGTGCCGAGAATACCCATGTTACGCGAGGTCCAGGCTGATGATTTGTTATTCATGGCATAACTTCCACCTCGCGCTTTCCGATTTTGTAACGTGAGCAACAATGCCCAAATCACATGTACAACAATAGAAGTATAGAGTAAATACGATATCGTTTTGATTAGCGGATTGCTGGTCATGAACTTAGCGTAGATATTAAACGCTTTACCTCCGTCATCGTGGAGCAGTTGTAAGTTCCCGATCAGGTGAATTACCAAAAATGAAATAAGGAAAAGCCCGGTAAAGGCCATAATAATTTTTTTGCCAAGGGTGCTCGACAAAAGTTTAGTAAACCAATTCATAGTATAGCTTCAGGAAGTTATGCTATCGCAAAATACTTCCCGAAGCTTTACCAAACAAAGAAGCCCGTTAATTTTAAAAATGTTCTAAATAAGTAGCTGGAGGCTGATTAAGCCGGGTGTACGACAGCTTTGTACCTCCCCACACCCCTTTACCCTGAAGGGGCCAGCGCGCAAGCACTCTACCTTTAGGGAACTGGCCTTTACCTCGATACCCATTTCTTCTGCTACACGAATCAGCAATCGCAACTTATCTTCGGTGTCGGCTTCAATTTTTAGGGTTGCTTTCATGATTTGATTTTAACGTGAACCAATGATTTCAAAGATAAGAAATATTGCCGTACTTCTTTTTGCGATTAACCTGGTCACGGTCGTATCATTAAGGTTTCTCTGAGGGGACAAAAGAAATGTGTTGCAAAAAGCAGTGTAAATAGAGCTAAAACCTAATTACTTCTAATTATTTATAGACTGCAGCCTACCGTGTCAGTCTATAAAATCAATATCCACATTTAAGGGATACCTCATCAGGTAATTGAGCGCTTCTTTTGCCGTGAGGTCTTCGAACAATACCTGGTATATTGTATTCGTGATGGGCGCACGAACTTTATAGTAGTCGGCACACTTTTTCATAATGCGTACCGTGTTAATACCTTCTGCTACCTCATCCATGCTTTCCAGGATTTCCTTAAGGCTCATGCCTTGTGCGAGTTTATAACCTACCTGAAAATTCCGACTGAATGTACTGTTGCTGGTAGCCACTAAATCGCCAATGCCGGCCACCCCTAAAAATGCTTTTGTCTTTCCGCCCAGGGCACGGCCTAAGTGAATTATTTCTACTACACCACGACTAATCAGCAACCCTCTTGCATTTTCGCCATACCCCATTCCACTCAGCGCCCCTGAAGCAATAGCGATTATATTTTTCAGTACACCCGCCAGTTCTACTCCAATCAATTCATTATTGCCATATACCTGAAACCGGTCGTTGCGCAGTAATCTTTTTCCGATGCTTAACACCTCGTTAAAAGGGCTGGCAATCACGGTAGCGGCAGGGTGCCGTGAAGCAAGTTCTTTGGAAAGGTTAGGGCCTGCTAAACATCCAACCCTAACCACCACACTCTCTTCGCGGATCACCTCGCTCATCGTTTTCACCTGGTTACGGTTGAGCTTCGTAACGGTTTCTATGGTTTGTCCTTTTGGCAGCGTAATATCCAATCCCTTGGTACCATGAATGAGAATGTGATACGGATGAAGGTATGGAGAAAGTTTTTTCATCATGGAACGAAAGTGTGCCGAGGGAACAATCGGAAAAATAACGTCACACTGCTCAGCCAGAAATCGAAGATCATTTATGGGGGTAATGTGTTTACTCATCTTATGCCCACGATTCTCCCGTTTATCTATAATTTGTTTAATCACTTTTTCATCGCGGGCATAGAGCAACACCTTGCGATGGCGCGCGAGTAGATTAGCCACCGTGGTACCAAAGTTACCTGCACCAATTACACCAACGGGGCGGTCGTCAGATAAATTTCTCGAGGTCATATCCAACCAGCCGGTTATGGTAATAGTATAGTGTGTTCAGGTCTTGTGTAACGATGTTGCCCTTCTTGTTCATCAACAAAGGACGTTTGAGATGGAATGTACCTACATTCTCCAGCCCATGACGAATCACCAGATCAATTTTCCCTTTCAGGTGTGTAGCGTAATTTGCTTTATCCTCTTTTTTAAGCCTGTAAATTTGCTTCCTCACGCGCTTGCATGTTTGTTTGAATTCTGCATACTCTAACTCCAGGTCTTCTTCCGGTAAACGCAGCAATCCGAACAAATCAAGTTTCGGATGTTTTTTTTGCCATAGTTCGAATGCCACAAACGCCACCAGGTGACTGGCGAACACACGGTGTATTCGATGATACTCAGCCACAATCCGTTGGCTAAGCATCCGCGTGTATTCATCTTCGCGTTGGTTATCGATGGTGATGTGCCCATTCGAAAGAAAGTAATCGCGGGTATTAATGGTGCGGTTTTGCGCGTCTAAACTATTCCCTTCATCATCTACATAGTTGCCCATGATATCGAGTGCCCGGCCAACCGACACCGAAATATTCGACCCTTTTGTAAAAAATTTAAAAAGGAATTGGAGCAACTGGATGCTTCCGTATTTATCCTCCTCGGGTAAATACCGGTCTTGTCCTTTCATGGAGAGATAGTCGTCAATCAATTCAGGGGCATCCAGCACAAAATGGTAGTTCAGCGTCACCGGCACCACAAAAATTTTACGGGGCTCCTCGCCTTCAGGGGTATTCAGGTAGATGTTTCGTTGTGCTTCGGTGGCGGTAGAGAGCAGCCCGAGTTTTAGCATTTTTTCAATGGTGCCGGAACGCGAGCGGGTACCGCCCGGAAAAAACAAACTGTGCGCACCTTTTTGTATCGCCAGCCCCGAATACATTTTAAGCGTTTCGAGATAGGGTAAATTTTTCTTTCTTCTGTCTACTTTGTATGCTCCCAAACTGTTCATGAAGTAGGCGATGATCTTAATGTTGAAAAGATTCAGCCCTGCTCCGTAAATAAAAGCGGGCAACCCTAACGAGTGAATCACCCAGCCAATCAGTATGGAATCGAGGTTACTCACATGTGTGGGCACCATTACAATCGTACCTTCTTTAGTAAGTTTTCGCAGCTGCTTTACTTTACCAACAATTTGAATCTTATCGCGCAACGTGTATTGGTTCCGGAAAACAGCCCCGAATTTTTTAACACGTGCCGCATTCAGAAGGCGGGCAAACCAGAATTTAATGATATTCCGCGCAAACTTGTACGAACTTGGGTTAAATTTCCCCGCGATCTCATTGGCATACCGTTGAACAATCCACTTTAGGATTTCTTCCTCTTTATTGTTGCCCTCATCGGTTAATGGTTTAGCGGTGAGTTCAACCAGGTCACTCTTTACTTTCGACCAAAACTTAGGTTCATCCTGGGGGTCAACCCGCCAGCGATTACGCTTCATCCGTTGCTGCTCCCGGTAAACGGTTGCCTCTAATTCATCAATAAGTTGCTTACGCGTGGGCCTTAATTCTTTAATGCGTGTGAGCGATTGACCGGCAACCTCTTCTATGAATTCTTTCCGGTTTTTACTGAGCTGGTAAACAGGCCAATCCGGTATGCCATCAAGAACCGGCTTGTACCGTTTGTTTTTATTCTTCTTTTCTATGACTTCCACGGCCACAAAATACTACAATTATAGCACCCATGCAGGCATCGCAATGTTTTTATAGTTTTCGGAGCGCCTCGGCTAACGATTGCTCCATGGTTTCAAAACGGTCCAAGGCCTTTTGAAGGAAGACGTCATCGATAAGCGCCTGTAATTCATTTTCTGACGTAAGCTCAAATTGGTCCACTTTAAAGGTTTGTTCCAAATGATCTTTTTCCAGCTTAATCAGGTAGCGGTTGTTCCACTGGTATAGCGTGATCTTACAAAGGGAATGGGGTATTTCACCAATAATTCGCATGGCTTTATGTTTGTGCGTGCAAATTATATATTAAAAAATAAGATTGGTATTACGGTTTGTATCAATGATGACTAAAAAATAGACCTGAACAACAGGAATAATGTTCCCGCCAGGATCATCACAACAGGGAGCGTAAGGAACCACGCCAGAAGAATATTGCGTACCGTATCGGCTTGTAAATTTTTAATGCCCTTGCTGGCCACCATGCTGCCGGCAATGCCGGACGACAGAACGTGGGTTGTGCTCACCGGCAATCCAAGGTTTGTTGACATGGCAATGGTGCTGGCGGCCACCAACTCAGCACTGGCGCCTTGTGCGTATGTAAGATGTTCTTTCCCTATTTTTTCTCCAATAGTTTTTACAATTCGTTTCCAGCCGATCATTGTACCGAGACCTAAAGAAACACCTATCATCATGATCACCCAAACAGGTGAATAATCGGTTATGCTTTTGATCGATTTAAGTTCAGTTTCTAATATGTTACGATTACTCTCACTAATAACCAATTCCTCTTTCCCAAGTAGTTGGTTGAGGTTGCGGTTCATCACCATAATATCTTTCCGTACCAGGAAACGCTCTTCCTTTTCAATGGCTGCAACTGTAATTACGTTGGCAACTTTTGCCTTTGCGTGATCGGTCAAGTCAATGGTTTCTTGTAATTTTTTCCGGTCAGGCTCAGCGAGCGGTGAGGGGTCAATCGATTTTACGATTTGTTCTATCCTTGTCAGTGAACCTGATAAAGATGTGGGTGAAATATTTTCATTCAACGCAAAGTACGCGGGTACAATCCCGATAAGGATAAGCATGACCAACCCTACTCCTTTTTGCCCGTCATTTGATCCGTGCGAGTAACTTACACTGGTACAGGTAAGAACAAGGATTGTACGTATCCACAACGGAGGAGGGGCATTCTTTTTTGGTTCTTTAAAAAGACTATCGCCATACAAGGTTTTTTTGGTAATTGTCCTTAGCAGGAACATGAGTATAATGGTCATGGAGAAACCAAAAAGTGGAGAAATGAGAAGCGACATGCCAATTTTTTTGGCCTGGCTCCAATCCACTGCTGTCTGGGTTGCATCCGGTAAAAACGAGTAGGCAATGCCAACACCAAGAATTGATCCAATCAGGGTATGCGAACTTGAACAGGGTAATCCAAAATACCACGTAAGCAAATTCCAGAAAATGGCGCTGATCAACAGAGCCATCACCATGGAAATACTATGCGCAATGTTTTGGTCTACTAACGATTCCACCGGCAATAAATTAATGATGCCAACCGCTACACCCACACCACCTAAAATTACACCTAAGAAATTCCAACAGCCTGACCACACCACCGCAACCCATGGCTTTAGGGAATTAGTATAAATCACCGTGGCTACAGCATTTGCAGTATCGTGAAAACCGTTTACGAATTCAAAACCACAGGCAGCAATCAGACAAACAATGAGGAGGATTGTGTAGGAGACTTCCAGTTCGAACATAAAAGGATAATTGGGCTCGCAATCTAACCGTTAATCGCGGTTGCCTTGTTACGCCAATGTTAACTTTTGTTTTGAAATTTTGAAGTTAGAATGCACCCTGTTGATTATCAGGATATTGTATTTTAATGATTGATGAAGCCTACTTTACCAACCGTTGACTGAATAGCCAGGGAAGTAATTGGGGTTCGTTATAAGCTTTTGTCCAGCTATCGTGCCCTGTATTTTTATATTCGGTGTACCTGGGCTTGCCGCCAGATTTTTTAAGGGCTCCTATCATTTTACGGGTTTGATCGGGATGTATTGTTTTGTCTTTTGATCCGTGAAAGGCCCAAATGGGAATGTGTTTAAACTTATTTGCCTGGTTCCAATCGCCACCACCACAAATGGGTACGGCTGCTGCAAACGTTGAAGGAAAGCGAGTCAGTAAATACCATGTTCCGTAACCACCCATCGATAGGCCGGTGATGTAAATTCGTGTGTTGTCAATAAACGGCAAAGCCGACAGTGAATCGATGAGTTTGATTACTGTAGCCATTGGTTCTTTTGGTTCCAGGTACCAATTTGGGTATGTCCAGTTTTCCGATGCGGGGCATTGAGGTACCATTAAGAAACATGGATACTCATTTCTGTTTTTTTCTTTGAGGAATAAAGGGGCAATATGTTTAAGCGTTATCGTATTGTCATTTCCGCGTTCGCCTATTCCATGTAAAAAAATAACCAGCGGGTATCGCTGATTTTCTTTCAGCTCTTTTGGTTTCAGCAAGCGGTAGAGGAGTGTATCCTGTGGAGTTTGATAAGTGAGTTTATCAAACTCAGCGAAATCCTGCGCGATAGAAATTTTTGAGATAATGATTAAAGCAAACAGAAATGATATTTTTGACATATAGACTGTTCAAGGTATGAAATAATTTGAGAATTAAGGCAATACATTTCTAATGAATACCAAGGAATGATATGAAACAAATTTTACTTAGTGCTTTTTGTTTTGCCTTTTTAGCGCACCCACGAATTAGTCATTCCCAGGATACCACAAGATTGTCATTGTTGTTCCTGGGCGACATCATGCAGCACGATTCGCAAATCAAAGCAGCTTATAACAACAATGCCACATCAAACACTTACGATTATACATCGTGTTTTCAGTTTGTAAAACCGTATATCGAATCGGTTGACCTTGCCATCGGAAACCTGGAACTGACATTGGCCGGCCCGCCCTTCAAAGGCTACCCTCAATTTAGTGCGCCTGATGAATTGGCTATTGCATTAAAAGATATTGGCATGGATGTATTGGTGACGGCTAACAATCACAGCCTTGACCGTGGAAAAAAAGGTGTTGACCGAACGATTGAAATGTTGGATAGTTTGAAAATACTGCACACCGGAACTTTTCGCGATACGGTAGAGCGCATGAACGATTATCCGTTGATTATACATAAAAATGGTTTTACCATGGCACTGCTAAACTATACGTATGGCACCAACGGAATACCGGTGACGAAGCCCAACGTGGTGAATATGCTGGATACGACTATTATCAGGAAGGATATTTCAAAAGCCAAAGATGCTAACCCGGATTTTATTATTGTGTTTACACACTGGGGGGTTGAGTATCAATCGCAGCCATCGGTACAGCAAAAAAAGATCTCTGAATTCTGTTTTAAGAATGGAGTGCAGTTGGTGATCGGGTCACATCCGCATGTGTTGCAGCCCATGGAGTGGCGCAAGGAGGGTAATCAATTAGTGACTTACTCATTAGGAAATTTTGTTTCGGGGCAACGAAACCGGTACAAGGATGGGGGAGCAATGTTGCAAGTGAACTTTATCAAAATTTTAAAAGACAGTATTGCTTCGACAACTATTGATTCTGCGGGATACATTCTGGAATGGATTTACCGAACGGCAGATGTGCAGAAAGATTATTACATATTGCCGGTTCCTGCTTTTGAAAACGACACAACCGGATTTATAAAAGATGAAGCTTCCAGGCTTTCATTCAAAACATTTATAGATGATTCACGAAAGCTCTTGTTGAAATACAATCTTAATCTTTCTGAAATTAAAGAGCAGCCTGCTAAACAACCAGAGGAGTAGCCTCACGGCAGAGTTTGTAATAGAGAAGTATAGGCCATAAAGTTGCTTATTCAGACACTGTTTGATCATTTGGAGAAAGGGATACCGCTTGACGAATTTTTGGACGACTTTCCGACAGTAAAAAAGGAACAAGCGATTGCAGTAATTGAAA
>Ga0114940_10001172_pt1 | contig 10031 bp, 6 predicted proteins | sample ColdCreekSource_FD_87195 | JGI IMG/M metagenome (GOLD analysis project Ga0114940, IMG submission 87195) | Groundwater microbial communities from Cold Creek, Nevada to study Microbial Dark Matter (Phase II) - Cold Creek Source | ecosystem: Environmental > Aquatic > Deep subsurface > Groundwater ...
CTTTCGGGGACCGTCCGGCACCTGGCTCTGGCCGACGCTCGCGCCGAGCGACGTGAACGACGCCGTCGACCTACTCGAAGGCCACTACTGGACCCAAGGAGTCAGCCGCGAGGTGATGGCCAAGGCGCAGCTGGGCGCCAGCGTGTGGCTCGGCGCGCGCGACGCGCAGGGTCGCTTGGTCGCGACCGCGCGCGCCAACAGCGACGGCGCCCGGCACGCCTACATCGCCGACGTCGCGGTCGTGCCCGAGTACCGTGGGCGTGGCTTGGGCCAAGCGGTGGTGCGGCTACTTCTCGATCACCCGGGAGTGCGCGGCGCCGCTTTCGTGCGGCTGGCGACGAGCGACGCTCAGCCGTTCTACGAGCGCTTCGGCTTCGAGCCGGAGCAGCAGATCCAGTTTCCGTTCCCAATGGCGCGCTTGCTCCTGCGGCGGAGCGGAGTGAAAGTCGGCGTCAGTGCTGGGGCTCACGGCAACCCGCAGCCTGCGCTGGCGGGCACGTAGCCAAAGCTGATGAAGTTGATCGGGTGGCTGCCGGTGAAGGCCGTAGCCGGCAACGTTTCCCAGTGCACGCCGTCGCGGGAGCGAAAAAATCGCTGCTTTTCGTACCAAACCTGCCAACCGTCGTTGGCCGCCAGCAGCGTGCCCTCGGGGCTACGCGCTAGCGGACCAATAGCGATGTTGGCAGGTTCGATGCTCTGGTTGGTCCAGGTCTTGGCGTCGGGGCTCTTGAACAGCTTGGAGCCCGAGTAGATCCAAAACTCCGTGCCCGTCCACAGTGGCGGGCTGGTGAAGCGTTCGGTGACGGCAACGTGAGTCCAGGCGTTGCCGTCGCCGGAGTAGCAGACATGACCCTGACCACTAGCGACCAGCATCACGTCGGGTGAGCCCGCCACGCCGCGCAGCTCTTGCCCGCACAGGTCCGGGCGGTCACTGGCGGCGGCCCAGGCCTTGCCATCGCGACTGGTCGAGATGGCGCGCTGCTCGCCCGATTCGCCGGTGACGACGAACATGCCACCCGCGGTGGGCACGAATTCGATGCCGCGGTAGTTGAAGTCGAACGTGAGCTTGCCGCCCGCCTCCCAGGTTTTGCCGTCCGCCGAGACGCGCGTCGGATTGCCGCCGGTCACGAACACCGAGTTGCCGTACGCGACATCCGCGAACGTCGGCGTCTCGGTCATGACATCCTGAAAGTCTTTGCCGTCGGTCGAGCGCTGCAGGGTGCCGGGGTGACCCCAACCCCAAGTCGCGACGAAGCTGTCGGCGCCGAACGCGAGCCCGCGCCCGGCCATTGCGGAGTGGTCGCAGTCGTGGTCAGCGTCGACGAAGCACTGAAAGGCGTCATCGGCGGAATGGTTGTAGGGAAAAGTCAGACCATCGTCGCAAGAGCGAGTGATGCGACCTTGGTGCCCCTGCGCGACGAACACGCCCACAGCCTTCGCTTCAGCAACTCCGCCAGCGCCGGCCATGGCCGTTCCCGCCACCCCCCCCATGGCCATGCCCGCTGCTCCAGCCTCGCCCGTTCCTGTAGACCCGGCGCCGCCCGCTGCCATAGCTCCACCCGTCGCGGTACCGGCGACGCCCACGGAACTGCCGGCAATCGCTTGATTGCCAGCGCCGCCCATCGTCTCACTCCCCGAAAACTCGACCCCACAACCGCTCAGGGTGACCAGCCCCAGCAGGGTCGAGAGCCGCGCGCGCACCAAGAGCATGGTTCGGATGTACCTCCACCCCCCGAAGCCGGCTCAGCCATTCGACGTCGACGCGGGCTCGTTCAACCAGCCGAGCGCCGTCGGCAAATACACCTGCAAGCTGGGCGTGAAGCCGTGCCCGACCGGCCCCAGTCCCAAAAAGCGAGTCGTGAAGCCGCCGCGCCCGAGCCGCGCGGTCTCGCGCTGCATGTGCTGACTCATCATGTCCCAGGAGCCGGCGCTCAGCAGCAACCGCTCGACCCCGTTCTGCCGTAGCAGCTTGAGGCTCGGCAAAACTTTGGCGCCAATCAGCATGACGCGCGGGTACCGGCCGGCGCCATGCTGCGCCAGCTCCAACGCCCGAAAGGCGCCGAGTGAGTAGCCTATCAAGGTGCGACCGTGCGACTCGTCCACGCCCTGCCCTAGCGCCGCCTGCGCCCGCAGCACCGCGCGTTCAATCTGGTCTTCGAAGCCTTTCTGCGGCCAGGTCGAGCCGCCACCATCGCAGCGCCGACTCGCGCGCGGGCAAATCAAGTGTTCGCTCTTCGTTACCTGCTCCGCGAAGTGGCTGCAGGCATTGGCGGGCTCTCCGCACATGCCGTGAAGCAGCACGGTCACGCGCCGAACGCCTGGAACCTGCGCCGGATACACCACGACCCCTGGCTGCCCCTCGCTCTCGTCGAGCGTGAACGGCGCCGCCGCGCGCGCGGGCTTGGACCAAAGCAGGCCCAGCACCAGCAGCCCGAGCAGCAGACACACCTTCGCCCTGGCGCCTGAACGGCGCGTGCAGCCTTGCCCCATGACGAGCCCTTCTTCGGCCGTAGCCGAGGTTGATGAAGCGCTACGCTCAGAGCATCAGATAACCCTCCAGGGTTATCATCACTCGCTGCGTCGCTTCACTCAGACCATCGTCCGAGAGGCGCCAAGTGTGACAGCGCGCCTCGCGCTTACTTGGATTCGGGCTTGGAAGGGCTCTGAGAGGCGGGGTTCGGTGCGGGAAGGTCCAGCACTTCATCGAGGTCGACCTTGGGGTCGCCCTTCTGCGGAGCCGGGGTGGGCTTACGCGGAGCGGCCTTACCCGACTTGGTCTGCACGGGCTCGCTCTCGAAGGTGGTGTTGGCCTTGCTGGGCGTCTGCAGCTTGCCGGTCACGATCGGCGCGGGAAAGCTGCGGCCATCTTCGGTCGAGATCGACTTGACCGAACGTTTGCCCTTCGGCGGCTCAGGCAAGGCGCTGGGTACCGCGCTGGGCGCAGGCAAGGCGCTCGAAGGCGGCGCAACCAGATTCGGAAACGGCTCCACGCTACCGGCGGGGCGGCTGGGATCTACGGCGCGTGGCGCGGACGGCGCCGGCCGCACGGGCTCGCGCTTCGCCACGTCGTCCGGATGCCGACCCTTGGCGAGCCAATACACCGCGCCCAGCGCGCACAAAAGCGCCGCCAAGCCGGCCAACATCAGCTCGGCCGCCCAGCGATCACGCAAGATCTTGCGCAAGCGCGAGACGCGTTTACGGACGCGCGTAGCCGGCAACTGCGCGTCGCGCGCGATGTGCTCGAGCTTTTCGCCGTCGCCCTCGCGCAGCATCCACTCCAGGGTCTGTGCTTCGGAGTCGGGCAACGCCCCTTCCGCCCAACGCAAGATGTCACGCGCCGAAAGCGGCGCTTCGGGGGCAAGCGGCTCGTTGTCGTCGAGCCCGTCTGCTTGGCGCTTTTGGCGCCGGAAGTGATCGAACACCTTGTTGCGCGCTACCCCGAACACGAAGCGCCGAAACTCTTCGGGCTCGTCCGGAACGGTACTGGCCGAAAGCACGTCGGCCAACGTGGCCTGCACGACGTCCTCCGCCTCGTCGCTGCGCACACGGCGCCGCACGGCGGCCTCCACCTCGCGTCGCAATACCGGATCCGCAACCCTCGTTTTCATCACCGTCGAAGCTGCGGACATTACCATGGGGGCTTTTGTCCATCGCAGGAGGGACGAAAACTGTGACTGCCCGCCCCGGAAAAGCTTGGTTATTTCCGAAAGTGTTTGGCGAACGGGTTGTTCGAGAAGGTTTCGGCCGACTTCGACGTAGAAGCACTCTTCGTATTCACACCCTTGCCCTTCTCGTTCGGGCGCCCCCGGGCTTCGCCCTGCCCCCTCGCCTGACTAACCCCTACCCCCTCACTCCTCACCCCTTCCGCAGCCCCGGATTTTCGCGTCAGGGCGATGCGCTTCCGCACCAAATCCACCTCCAGCACCCGCACGTTCACCTTGTCGCCGACCTTCACGACCTCACTCGGGTCTTTCACGAAGCGGTCGGCCAGCTGCGAGACGTGGACCAAGCCGTCCTGGTGCACGCCGACGTCGACGAAGGCACCAAAGGCGGTGACGTTCGTGACTACGCCTTCCAGCGCCATGCCGGGCTTCAAGTCCTCCATCGTGCGCACGTCGTCGCGGAACTTGGGCGGCTGAAATTCGTCGCGCGGGTCGCGGCCCGGGCGCATGAGCTCGGCGCAGATGTCGTCGAGCGTGAAGTTACCGACGTCGCCCGCCTGGTAGCGCGCACGATCGATGCTACGCAGCAGCTCCACGTTGCCAATGAGTGAGACCACCGGCACGCCCAAATCCTTGGCGATGCGCTCGACCAGCTCGTAGCGCTCGGGGTGGACGGCGCTGGAGTCGAGCGGGTGCTCACCATCGCGCACGCGCACGAAGCCAGCGGCCTGCTCGTAGGTCTTGGGGCCCATGCCCGGCACTTTCAGGAGCGCCTGGCGGCTCTTGAAGGCGCCCTTTTCATTGCGATAAGCGACGATGCGCTTGGCAACGCTGGCCCCCAGGCCCGCCACGCGCGAAAGCAGCGACGCGCTGGCCGTGTTCAGCTCTACGCCCACGCCGTTTACGCAACTCTCCACCACTTCGTCCAGCTTTTTGGCCAAGAACGCCTGAAAGACGTCGTGCTGGTATTGGCCCACGCCAATGCTCTTGGGATCGAGCTTTACCAGCTCGGCCAGCGGATCTTGCAAGCGCCGCGCGATGCTGATGGCGCCGCGGATCGTCAGGTCCAAATCCGGAAACTCTTCGCGCGCGATATCGCTGGCGGAATAGATGCTCGCGCCCGCCTCGCTCACGCTCACCACGCACGGCAGGCCATCTTTGGCGCTCACTTCGGCCAGCACGGCTTTCGCAAAGGCCTCGGTTTCGCGCCCGTGCGTACCGTTGCCGACCGCGATGGCGACGATGGGATGCCGCCCGAGCATGGCCTTCAAAGTCTGCTTGGCGCGCTCTACCGACGCGTCGCCCTGCACCAAGTACACGGTTTCGTGCTCCAGGAGCTTGCCTGTCTCGTCCACCACCACGCATTTACAGCCCGTGCGCTGGCCAGGATCGATACCAAGCACGTAGCGAGTGCCGAGCGGCGCAGCGAGCAAGAGTTCGCGCAGGTTCTTGGCGAACACGTCGATGGCCGCCTTGTTTGCGCCCAGCTTCAGCTCCACCCGCACGTCGACCTCAACCGAGTGCACGAGCAGCCGCGTCACCGCGTCTTTGACGGCTAGGCCCATGTGCGCGGACCACGGCGACGCGCTGCGCACGCGCTGCTTGGCTACGCGCTCGGTCAGCGCGTCTTTGTCGATGCCGAGCGCCGCCCGCAACACCCCTTCGGTTTCGCCGCGACGGATCGCCAAGTAGCGGTGCGAAGGAATGTTGGCCAACGGCTCGGCGAAGCTGGCGTAGGCGTCGAACTTGGTGACCTTGTCTTTGTGCTCGCCCACCTTCTGCACCTCGATTTGACCCTCTTTGAAATAGGTCTCGCGGGTGTGGCGCCGCACATCGGCGTCTTCGGCGATGCGCTCGGCCACGATGTCGCGGGCGCCCGCAAGCGCTGCCGCGGCGTCAGGCACTTCTTTCTCGGCGCTGACGAAGCCGCCCGCTAGCGTTTCTGGCACCTGACCGTCCGCCTGCGCCCACAACAGCTCGGCTAGCGGCTCGAGCCCGCGCTCTTTGGCGATCACGGCGCGCGTGCGGCGCTTGGGTTTGTACGGCAGGTACAGATCTTCGAGCTCGGCCTTGGTCTGCGCGCCTTTCAGCTTGGCCTCGAGCGCGGGCGTCAGTTTGCCCTGGCTCTTGATCTCGGCGAGCACGCTGGCCCGCCGTGCTTCCAGCTCCATCAGGTAGGTGCGTCGCTCGTCGATGTTGCGGATCGCCACCTCGTCCAAACCGCCGGTCGCCTCTTTACGGTAACGGGCGATGAACGGCACCGTTGACCCTTCCGCCAAGAGCGCCACCACGGCCCGCACACCGGCCGGCGGCAGACCGAGCTCGCGGCAAACAGCCGGCACCGGGTCGAAGGGGGTTTCGGCGGCGCTGGGTGCGGTTTCGGTGACGTTCGTCATCGGTACGCTTGGACATAATCGCGGAACGGAACGAAATCTACACGCCACCGGACCTGGGTTAGGGTGCGGCGCCCGTGACCGAGCCCCAGAACGACCCCCAACGCGCCGAGCCTGCTTGGCTTTCCCGCGCGCTCCGTCCGGTCACCGAGGTGCGTCAGGGCGAGGCCGTGACCGTGCTGCTCTTGACCACGAACGTGTTCCTGCTGCTCAGCGCGTACTACGTGATCAAGCCGGTGCGGGAGGCGCTCATCCTTGCGATGGCCTCGGGCGCCGAGCACAAGTCGAAAATGAGCGCCGTGATCGCGGTGCTGCTGCTGCTGCTCGTGCCCGCCTACGGCAAGCTGGTCGACAAGCTGAGTCGCATCAAGCTCGTGATCGGCGTCTCGCTGGCGTTTGCCGCCCAGCTGGTGCTGTTCTTCTTGGCCGCCAAGGCGCCAAGCCTGCGCGAGAACCTGGGCCTCGTCTTCTACGCTTGGGTGGGCGTTTTCAACGTGGTGGTGGTGGCCCAGTTCTGGGCATACGCCAACGACCTCTACCAAAAAGAGCAAGGCGACCGCCTGTTCTCGATGGTCGCGCTGGGCGCCTCGGTCGGCGCGGCCGTGGGCAGCAAGGTCGCGGCTGAACTGATCCAAAGCTTGGGTGTCGAGCCCATGCCGCTGGTGGCCGCGCTGCTACTCTGCATCTGCGCGGCGTTGTTCTGGCTGGTCGAGCGGCGTGAAGGCGCCAGCTTCACGACCAAACCGGCCAAAACTGCCGCCCCCAGCGCCGGCGACCCTAGCCCAGTGGGCGGCTTTGGCCTGGTGTTCCGGTACCGCTACTTGACGCTGCTCGCGCTGTTTTCGCTGGTTTACAACTGGGTGAACAGCAACGGCGAGTACATGCTCAGCAAGCTGATCAAGGCCGACGCCGCGGCTGCGGTGCAGCGCGGCGAGATCAGCGCCAACCACCTGGGTGACCTGATCGGCGCCACCTACGCTGAGTTCTTCTTCTACGTGAACTCGGCGGGCGTGTTGCTGCAAATGTTCGTGGTCTCGCGTTTGGTCAATAGGTTCAAGCTTTCGCGTGCGTTTTTGTGCCTGCCCGTGCTGGCCTTGGGCAACGCCGCCATCGTGGCGTTCGTACCGATCGCGGGGCTGTTCAAGCTCGGCAAAACGGCCGAGAACGCGACTGACTACTCCCTGAACGGCACGCTCCGCCAAATGCTGTGGCTCGTGACGTCACCGCAGATGAAGTACAAGGCCAAGCAGGTCGTGGACACGTTTTGCGTGCGCATCGGTGACGTCTGCTCGTGGGCGTCGGTCGTCGTGTTGGTCGATCTGCTGCACTTCTCGGTCGAGCGCTTTGCCTGGATCAGCTTGGTCTTGTGCGGCGCTTGGTTGGTCCTGGCCGTGGCCATCGGCCGGCTCTACCACCAGCTCGAACAGCAGCCAGGCAAGCTGGGCGCATGAACGGGCGGCGTTGGCTCGCGGCCTGCATTCTACTCGGCGCGACGCTAGGCAGCGCGTCGGCGCACGCCGAGCCCAAAAAACGCGCCCTGCCCGACTACGACGGACGCGGGGGCCCGTCTCAAACGCCCGGGCAAAAAGCGCTGTGGATTCCGCGCATCCTGTTGTCGCCGCTCTACCTGCTGAGCGAATACGGCATCCGTCGGCCTCTGGGTGCCGCGATCACGGCCGCCGAGCGCGCGGAGCTGCCAACCGCACTCTACGACTTTTTCGCGTTCGGTCCCGATCACAAGGCGGGCGTCGTGCCCATCACGCTGATCGACTTCGGTTTCGAACCCAGCGTCGGCTTGTACGCTTTTTGGGACGACGCCGGCTTCAGCGGTCACGATCTGCGGCTGCGCGCCTCCACGTGGGGTGAAGATTGGCTCTCCAGCACCGCCACCGAGCGCTTTCATCTGCCTGGCGAGGTCGAACTGACCTTCACCGGCACCGCCGTGCGCCGCCCGGATTTTGCGTTCTACGGCATCGGCCCCGACACGCGCGAAGACGACTTGATGCGCTACGCGGGCGACACGGTCGACGCACGGGTCGAGTCGCGCATTCCTTTCGCGGACAGCCATTGGCTCGAAACTGCGGCGGGCTACCGCGGCGTCTCTTTCGGCCATTCACACTACGACGAGGAAGACGAGCTTTCACTCGACGACGCCGTGCAGGCTGGCAGGTTGCCGGCGCCTCCCGGCTTTCGCGAGGGCTACCGCGCCGCATTCACGCACGCGCGCCTAACGCTCGATTCACGGGGCAAGGCCAGCAGCCAAAGCGGCAGCCGCTTGGAGCTAACGGCCGACGAAGGCGCTGATTTCAAGGGCTCGCCCAGCTCCGGCTGGCTCCGCTATGGCGGCACCCTGGGCGGCTTTTGGGATTTGGGCGACGACGGCCGCGTCGTGAGCCTGTCGCTGTCGGCCCTGCTGGCGGATCCGCTGGGTGACCGCCCGGTGCCGTTCACCGAGCTTTGCCAGCTGGGCGGCCCGGGCCTGATGCCGGGTTTCCGCGCCGGGCGCCTGTACGACCGCAGCGCCGCGGTCGCGACCCTGCGCTACGCCTGGCCGATTTGGATTTGGCTCAATGGCTCGCTCCAGGTCGCCACCGGCAACGCCTTCGGCGCGCACTTCGAGGGTCTGCGGGCGGAGCGCGGACGGCTTTCGGCAGCGCTGGGCATCGAGAGCCTGGGTTCGCGCGACAGCATTTTCCAAGCTCTGCTAGGCTTTGGCACCGAAACGTTCGAAAGCGGCGCAAAGGTCGATTCACTGCGTCTCGTCGTAGGAGCTAGAAGTGGGTTTTAGGCTTCGCACCTCGCTCTTGGCAGTCACGCTCGCAGGCTGCGCGTCGTCGGCGCATTTTCCGTTGCAAGCACCGCTCACGCGCGACGACGACGAAGCGCCCTTCGCAGCGGCGCCGGCCGAGTACTACTCGCCCTTCGCTTGGGACGGCGCCAACTACATGGTGTTCCACCCAATCGCCCGCTTCTTCGCGGTCGACCCGGCGGGCGCGGCCGCCAACGTCAACGCTCTCGACGAAGTGCCCGACTCCAGCTGGTTCGAAAACCGTTTGGGCGCGCGCGCCATGACCGCGCAAGAGCTCGCGCGCGGCTCGTGCAGCGAAAAAACGCTCGATCCAAACGCAGCCGACGGCAGCTGGACGATCGATAAGGGCAAGGACAACGGCGCCAACCCAGGCTTTCGCGTCAACATCAAGGGTGTTGGCAAGTTCATGCTCAAGACCGATCCGGAGACCGAACCGGAGCGCGCAACAGGCGCCACCGCCATCGCGTCGCGCGTGTACCACGCCGTCGGCTACTACTCGGCGTGCGACACAGTCGTGTATTTCAAGCCGTCGCTGCTCAAGCTCAAGCCCGGCCTGACGGTGACGAACAACGAAGGCGTCACCAACCCCTTCGATCAAGCGCGGCTCGACAACATTCTGAAGCAGGCCTCGCACAGAAACGGCCTCGTGCGCATGGTCGCGTCGGCTTGGCTGCCGGGCAAACCCATCGGCCCCTACCGCTACGAAGGCACGCGCGACGACGATCCGAACGACGTCGTACCGCACGAAGATCGACGTGACGTGCGCGGCGGCCGCCTAGTCGCCGCTTGGCTCAATCACTTCGATTCGCGCGAGCAGAACACGATGGATGTGTTCTTGCCGCTCGACAAAGAGCAGAAGGACGGCCCCGGCTTCGTTCGCCACTACATCATCGACATGGGCGACTGCTTCGGCAGTCAATGGAGCGTCGACGGCATCTCGCGGCGCCTGGGTAGCTCCTACGTGTTCGACGCCGGCCACGTCGCCGAAGACTTCTTGTCGCTCGGCGTCCAGCGCCGGCCCTGGGAGCGCGCCCAGCTGTACGGCGGCATTTTCGGCTACTTCAGCGCGCGAGACTTCGACCCGGAGGGCTGGCGCGGCGAGTACCCAAACCCCGCCTTCATGCGCATGACCGAACAGGACGGCGCGTGGATGGCGCGCATCTTGGC
>Ga0114940_10001173_pt1 | contig 10030 bp, 9 predicted proteins | sample ColdCreekSource_FD_87195 | JGI IMG/M metagenome (GOLD analysis project Ga0114940, IMG submission 87195) | Groundwater microbial communities from Cold Creek, Nevada to study Microbial Dark Matter (Phase II) - Cold Creek Source | ecosystem: Environmental > Aquatic > Deep subsurface > Groundwater ...
CGCGCAATCTGATCTGCCGTGCGGAAGCCTATACCGTGGATGTCACACGCCAGTTGATACGGATTTTCCTTCACCACCTTCATGGAATCCTCCCCGTATGTCTTATGGATCTTGGTGGCCTGGGAGGGGGTGATGCCGTAACTTTGCAGGAAGATCATGATGTCACGCACGGCCTTCTGCTCCAGCCATGCCAGACGGATCCGGACGGCACGCTCGGTGCCGATACCGGGCACTTCTTTCAGGCGACCTGAGAATTGGTCGATCACCTGCAACGTTTCCGCGCCAAACTGATCGACGATTCTCTCTGCAAACTTCGGCCCGATTCCCTTGATGAATCCGGAGCCGAGATATTTTTTAAGACCCGTGACGGAGGAGGGAAGAATGGACTCATAACGCGTGATCTTGAACTGTTGTCCGAACTGGGGATGATGAACCCATTGACCCTGCAGTTTCAATGTTTCACCACATTGGACTGCGGGGAGGTTGCCGACGATGGTGACCGGTTTTTTTCCGTCATCGGGAAGAAGCTGGCCGACCGTGTAATGATTTTCCTCGTTGGCATAAACGATTCTTTCGAGGGACCCCTGCAATTCCTCCAGCGGCTCGGCTTGATTCACGAACCGCACCGTAACAGAAGCCCTCTTGCATGGTCAAACTGTCGTTCGATCGTTTGCATTGTCGTGGATGTATGGCCCGTCCTGACACCCGGAGGAAAGCTTCTTTACAAAAACGCCTTCCACCAAAACCATTGATTTGGTGAAATATACGGGTTAGAGTGTGTTTATCACGCTTCGAGCGTGATTTACATGACAGAAACACCATCAGCTTCATCCAACGTACCGACGGGTTCTGCGCCGGCGGATGGAGCTGTATTGCCTTACAAGATCGTGACGGAGAAACTGATCCGCGTTACCGAAGTTGCTGCGAACCGGCTGAAACAGGCGCTACAGAAGGATGGTAAGGAGAAAGGCGCTTTGCGTCTTGCGGTCATCGGTGGCGGGTGTTCAGGATTGCAATATCAAATGGAACTGACGGATGGTCCGCGTCCACGCGATTTTCTGGTGACTTCACGCGGGGTGAATATTGTGGTCGATCCCAAAAGCTCTCTTTACGTCAGCGGTTCGGAGCTTGATTTCAGCGATGATCTTCAGAAGGGCGGGTTCAAGGTCACCAACCCGAATGCCACGTCCCAGTGCTCCTGCGGCGAAAGTTTTTCGGCGTAGGGGGGCAAGGAATCAGAAGGCAGAAGGCAGAAGGCAGGCGTCCGAAGACAGCGGATTACATTTCTGACCTTATTGGGTTCTTTCCCTCAAAACTGCGCAAGATTTGCGCAGCCCGAACTTTACCTTGAGCAACTCATGCGCATCTCACGCTGGATCGCTCGAAAACTTACGCCTGTTTTTGAGTTGGCACAGTGTGTGCTCTGGAACACAACACAAACCGCTTGTTTAAATCATGAGTGAAATTGCCGTCCAGGATTCGTCCTTGAAACAGCTGCTCGATCGCATGGTCGCGTCCAAACAACTCTCTTCAACCGATGCGGAGACCTTGACACGACAAAGCCGCTCGGATGAAAAAACAAAATTTCAAAACGAGGAAGATGTCCTTCGCTGGCTGGCCAAAGAATATGATCTCACCTACACCACGCTGGACGACATCGTGCCAGACCGCCAGCTTCTTTCATTATTTCCCGCCCGAATTCTTCTCAAAGAAGAATTGCTTCCTCTGAAACGAGATAACGGGACCGTCGAAGTAGCCACCAGTCACCTTTTTGCCACTCAGGGACTGGACGCGCTGAAAACTTTGACAGGCTTGAACCTTAAACCTGTTCTTGCTTCCAGCGAAACAATCCAACGGGAAACGAAAAAACACCTCGGCGTTGGCGCAGACACCATTGGCACCCTGGGTGAAGAAATATCGCTTCAAGTCGTTGACGATAACGGCGAAGAGGACACCAACCTCGACAGCGCCGCTGAAGATGCTTCCATCATCCGTTTCGTAAATCAGGTTCTCCGCGATGCAATCGAGTTGCGCGCCTCGGACATCCACCTCGAACCTTTCGAGGACGAACTTCGGATCCGTTACCGCGTGGACGGCGTGTTGCAGGAAATTCCAGTGCCCGCCCAGATTAAACGTTTTCAACCTGCCATTGTTTCCCGTGTCAAAATTCTCAGCCATCTTAATATCGCGGAAAAGCGGCTGCCCCAGGACGGCCGCATTAAAATTCGTCTTGATAACCATGAAGTGGACATTCGTGTTTCTGTCATTCCCATGCTTCATGGCGAAGCGGTTGTCCTGCGTTTACTGAGGCAGAACGCCACCCTGCTTGGCATGACAGAACTTGGCATGGATTCACGCGATCTGAAATCGTTCCATCGCGTTCTCGGCCTGCCACACGGCATTATTCTGGTCACCGGTCCAACGGGAAGCGGCAAAACCACAACGCTCTATACCGCGTTGAATGAAATCAACGATGCGGTAAGGAAAATTATCACCATCGAGGATCCCATTGAATATCAACTCAAAGGTCTTAATCAGATTCAAGTATCTGAAAAATCCGGATTAACCTTCGCGCGCGGGTTGCGTTCCATTCTTCGTCACGATCCTGATGTGATTCTGATTGGCGAAATCCGCGACAAGGAAACAGCCCAGATCGCCGTGCAGGCGTCATTGACAGGTCACTTTGTTCTTTCCACCCTGCACACAAACGATGCGCCGGGAGCTGTGACACGTCTTGTGGATATGGGAGTGGAACCGTACCTCGTGGCGTCATCTCTTGAAGCAGTTCTTGCTCAACGGCTGGTCCGCGTACTCTGCAAACATTGTAAACAGGAAGACCATTCTCCCGCCACAGAGGCGCTGAAAAATCAAATCGACATCCCCGCAGATGTTCCTGTCTTTCGCAAGGTGGGTTGCAGGGAATGCCGGCAAACCGGTTATCACGGGCGCCAGGCCATTTTTGAGTGGATGGATATTGATAGCGAGATCCGCCAGTTGGCGCTGAAGAATTGTTCTGCAGGCGTCATCGGAGACGCCGCCCGGCGCAAAGGTCTGCGCGCCTTGAGCGAAGACGGCTGGCGGCTTGTCCGTGCCGGCGTCACAACGCCAGAGGAAGTATTACGGGTGACCAAAGACCAGTCATTGAACAACGGAAACCCCGAAACCAAAACCGGCAACGGCGATGACCATCCAACAAAGAAACCTCATGCCGCTGTTCCACTATAAAGCCTTGCAACTTGACGGCGCGATTGCCGAAGGCCAGCTTGAAGCAGCGGGCCGACAGGAAGCTTTCCGACAAATGGAAGGACGAAGTCTGCGCCCAATCAGTCTTTCCGAAAAAAACAAGGCGGGATCGGAAAACATAAAACCTTCCGGCTTTCCTGCGTCGTTGGGTTCTCTTTCGTTTGGCAACAAATCAGAAAAAATTTCCGCTCGCGCTCTGGAAAACTTCACCCGTCTCCTATCCAGTCTGCTCGCCGCGGGTGTGCCTTTGAGCCGCGCCCTTGTGATTCTCCATAGGGAAGCCACATCACCAGCCGCAGCTGCTAAGTGGAAGGAGATTTACGATCATGTTGTTGACGGAGTGTCACTGGCCGACGCAATGGCAAAATCGCCCAAAACATTTCAGCGTGTCTATGTGGCCATGGTGCAGGCTGGTGAAACAGGTGGATTTCTTGATCTGGTTCTCGCACAAATCGCCGACTTCCAGGAGCGAGAAAAGGATCTGCGTTCAAAAATGATGACGGCTCTGCTTTATCCGACCATCTTACTCGTATTGGCGCTGGGCGTTCTGGTGTTTTTGATGGTATTCTTCATTCCCCGTTTCCAATCTATTTTTGCCGGATTCGGCGCATCACTTCCGCTGCTCACGCAAATCATTGTTTCAACAAGTCACACCATACGCTCCTACGGGCTGTTCGCGGCGGTAGGCCTTGGCATTCTGGCATTTTTCGCGCGAACATGGTTTGCCTCCGAACAAGGCCGGAGAACATGGGAAGGATTGATTTTGCGAGCGCCGATGGTCGGACCTCTTGTGGCACAGTTTGCCATGGCACGATTCTGCCGAATGCTGGGCACGCTGCTGGGCGCCGACGTCCCACTGGTGCAAGGCCTTAACGTCGCCCGCAAATCCATCGGCAATCAAATTCTGGTGGATGCCGTTTCACAATCCATCGAACGTGTGCAGGCAGGCGGACAGCTCGGCGCAAGCCTTGCCGATTGTCGGGGACTGTTTGCAGGCTCGGTATTGGAAATGATTTCTGTGGCGGAGGAAAGCGGACGGCTGGATCAGGAATTGGTTCGAATTGCCAACGTCACGGAATCCGATCTGGATCGGCAATTGAAAGTAGCCGTGGCGTTCGCCGAACCCTTGATGCTCTTTTTCATCGCGGGCTTCATTGGCACGATCTTCATCGGAATGGTCATCCCCATCTTTACTCTGCAACAATATATCAAGTGATCTGATTATTTATGAAACTCAACTCCTTCCTTCGAAATAAAATTCATGGTTCTCATCAAAAGGCGTTCACATTGATCGAGCTGCTCCTTGTGCTTGTCATCCTGGGCATTCTTGCCGCCATCGTGGTGCCCAAATTCGCCGGCCGCACCGAGCAGGCGCGAATGACGGCCGCGCAAACACAAATTTCCTCATTCAGCACCGCGCTTGACGCCTTTGAAGTGGATAGTGGTTACTTTCCCAAAGGGAAAGGCGGATTGCTGGATTTGGTTCAACAACCGCGTGACGCACAAAACTGGCGCGGTCCCTATCTCAAGGAAATCCCCAAGGATCCGTGGAATAACGAATATATCTATGAATGTCCCGGAAAACACAACTCCAACCCTTACGACCTGATGTCTGTGGGGCCAGATGGCCGTGTAGGAGGCGATGATGATATTGCAAACTGAAGCAAATAATCTGATTGCTGACACAAAAGCATTCACGCTCATCGAGTTGATCCTTGTGATGACCATTTTGCTTGTTGCAGTTTCCATGACCATTCCTTCACTCGCCAACTTTTTTCGTGGGCGTTCACTCGATTCCGAAGCTCGGCGACTGCTCGCTCTCACACGGCAAGGCCAGAGCCGTGCGGTATCTGAAGGTGTACCGATGATACTCTGGATGGATACTGTAAATCAGGCCTATGGTTTGGAAGAGGAAGCTGGTTATACCGACAACGATTCCAAAGCCGTGGACTTCACGCTGGACAAGGATTTGCGAATCGAGGTCCTCAATAGAAACACACGCAATATCACAATCTCCCACGGCATGTCCTCCAACCCCGGTCATCGCAACTTGCCGGTGATCCGGTTTTTGCCAGATGGCTTCATGGATGAAACCAGTCCGCAAACCATGCGCCTGCTTGATCGTGGCGGCGCAGCAATTTCACTTATACAATCTTTCAACAAATTGAACTATGAAATTGGCAATTAAAAGCAAAGGGCTATCCACCAGAGAATCAGTGGGCGGGTTTACGCTTGCTGAAGTATTGGCGGCGCTGGCCTTCATGGCCATTGTCATTCCTGTGGTCGCACAAGCATTGCATATCGCCAGTCTGGCAGGCGAAGTGGCCGAACGAAAAAGCCAGGCTTCACGTGTAGCCGAACGGCTTCTTAACGAATCCATTGTCACCAGCAGGTCAGGCCAATCTCTTCAAAACGGCATCCTTCGGGAAGGCAACAACCAATTTCGCTGGGCCTTGCGTAACGAAACATGGATCCCCGTGAGCGCAGATTCTCTTTCCGTTGATCAAGGAACGATGAACCTGCTTTCAGTCGACGTAATTTTCAGCGTTCAAAGCCGGGATTATACCGTGCACATGAGCACGTTAACCAGCAACTCTTTGTTATGATCCTCCATCGCGCAATTGATCGTTTCCTCCGCGCCTTCACATTAATCGAGGTGCTTTTAGCCATGGCCATGGTTGCTGTTGTGCTGAGCGCAATGAGCGCTGTTTTCTACAGCGCCCTGCACTTGCGCGATAAAGTCTCCAGCACACTTGATGACTCACTGCCACTTCATCAGGCCACAGCCATTTTGCGTCGTGATTTACTGAATGCCGTTCCGCCCGGCGGTGTTCTGGCGGGAGATTTCAGGACTGGGACCGCGGGCAATGGTTTTGTTGCGCCTCCCAATAGCAGTCTTGAATTCTACACATCCACAGGCGTCATTGATGATAACACCCCGTGGGGAGACATTCAAAAAGTCACTTATCAACTGCGAAATCCGGTCGATCGAACAGGAACAACGGGCAAGGATTTAATTCGAAGTGTTTCCCGTCAACTGCTCTCCACACTTGCGGAAGAACCCAACGATCGACGGCTCATGGGCAACGTCGAAAATCTGGAGTTCTCCTGCCATGATGGCATAGACTGGCGGAATTCGTGGGACACCAGTTTGGGAAATTCCAGCCTACCCACAGCCGTCCGTGTTCGCATCCAGCTTGCAACACCCAACGCTCTTAACCCACGCGACCAACAACCTCCGGAAATCATTGTTCCACTGGATTCACAGTCTCGCACCAATCAAACCAACGAAGTATCACAATGAAATCTTATTTTCCGCATACTCGTCGGCGCGGTTCTGTGCTTGTCGTTGTGCTCTGGATCGCTTTCGGTCTGGTAACCATCACGTTGTATTTTGCAAACTCCATGAGTCTCGAATTGCGCGCTTCAGACAATCGCGTATCGGGTGTAACAGCGGATCAAGCCATCGAAGGCGCCGCTCGTTATGTTGCCCATGTATTATCGACTCTTGGAACAAACGGCTCCTTACCCAATATAACTCTTTATCAACATGAGGCTGTGCCTGTGGGCGACGCGCATTTCTGGCTTATCGGAAGAAATAATAATCAAAGCCCTTCCGACCAGGTGTCTTTTGGACTTGTGGACGAGGCATCGAAATTGAATTTAAACACGGTCACCACCAATATGCTCGAAAATCTTCCAAACATCACATCCGACATGCTGGCAGCCATTCCGGACTGGCGCAACGCCGATAGCGACGGATCTCTATCTGCAAGCTATGCTTTGATGAATCCTCCTTATGGAGCCAAACATTCTCCTTTTGAAACAGTGGACGAACTGCGACTTGTTATCGGCGCAAGCATGGATGTCCTTGTCGGAGAGGACGCCAATCGTAATGGAATTCTGGATGCAAATGAAAATGACAATGATCGCAGCGGTCTGCTTGATTCCGGCATCCTGGAATATGTCACCGTTTACAGCCGCGAACCCAATACTCGCGGTGATGGTTCAGTGCGCATCAATCCATCCGATCAACAACAACTCATCCGACTCCTGCAGGAAAAATTTGACACCACCCGGACCAATCAAATTCTCATTCGTCTCGGCCCACCCACCACTCAGTTTCGTGGTCCATTGGAATTTTTCATCCGTAGTGGAATGGAGCCGGAGGAATTCGTCCAAATTGCCAACGATATCACGGTAGCCATGGGTTCTTACATTGACGGACGCATCAATGTAAACACCGCCGGCGCAACCGTACTGGCCTGTCTGCCGGGTTTCACTTCCGACATCGCACAACAGTTGGTGACCTATCGCCAGACTAATCCTGATAATCTGACCTCGATTGCCTGGGTGGTTGATGCGCTTGGACAAAACACCACCACTCTTCAATCTCTCCAGGCAGGGGATTACATCACCACTCAAAGCTACCAATTCAGCGCCGACGTTGCCGCTCTTGGTCCACATGGACGTGGTTACCGACGAAATCGCTTCATATTCGATACGAGTGAGGGCGTACCCAGGATTATTTACCGTCAGGACCTCGGCCATCTTGGCTGGGCGCTCGGAAAGGATGTCCGCCAGATATGGTTGTTGGCGAAAAGCTCCCCATGATCACATTGCCCAAAATCAATTTCATGAAGCGTCGGCAGTCTTCGGGACTGTTGGGAATCACGCTGGACGGCGGCCGACTCGAAGGCGTCGTTCTTCGGAGAAATAATGGCGGCTTACAAGTTCAACAATCCTTCTCCGTCATGCTTTCCCTCGACCCATTGACGAATGATCCAAAACTGGTTGGACATGAAATTCGAAATCATCTTGATGCGGCGGGAGTGCGGGAACGCCGCTGTATCGCAGGCGTGCCATTGAAATGGGCGCTTACCACTCACATCAAACTGCCGGAAATTCCGGACACAGATGTCGCGAATTTTTTACAGATCGAAGCCGAGCGCGGATTTTCCTGCGATGTCACCACATTACTTTTGGCCACAGTGCGTTATCAAATCCTGGCAGGCGAACGTCACGCCACATTGGTGGGAATTCCCAAAAACCACCTCTTATTGTTGGAACAATCGCTCCTAGCGGCAAAATTGAGGCCGGTCAGCTTTTCTTTGGGCATCACCGCATTGCAACCCGTGGGAAATGAGACTTCGGATGGCGTGCTGGCGCTGGCCATTGGCGAAAGCCATGTCGGCTTGCAAGTAACCTGCGGAGGTGGTGTGGCCGCGTTGCGAACCCTGGAAGGCGCATTGGAAAACGGAGCCGGCCGGCGAACCCTTCACGCCGACATGGTCACACGCGAAACGCGCATTACCCTGGGGCAATTACCTCAGGAATTACGCGAAAAGGTGCGCCATATTCGTATTTTCGGTCCGCGCGATCTATCTCAACAACTTGCCGATGAAATTCATGTGCGTCTGGAAGCAATGGAATTGAAGGTGGAATTGGTTGCAAATTACTCTGCCGCCGAATTCGGCTTCCAACTTCCGACTCACGCAACGGTATCACCCGCCTTCAGTCTTGCTGCAATACAACTTGCCGGACGAAATACGTTATTCGAATTTCTACCGCCCAAAGTCACGGCATGGCAGCAGGCTTCCTCGCGTTTTTCATCCGAAAAACTCCGAACGACCGGAGCCATCGCTGGTTCATTGGCGTTGTTGGTGGTATGCCTCTTTCTTTTCCAGCAATGGCAGCTTTCACGACTGCGATCGCAATGGGCGCTGATGGAAAAAACCGTCGTCGAACTCGACGGACTGCAACAACAAATCCGGCGATTCCGCCCATGGTATGATGATTCATTTCGCAACTTGAGTATTCTGAAACAAATCACCGAGGCGTTTCCAGAAGAGGGCGATGTTTCTGCAAAAACGGTTGAAATCCGCGACTCCAACACCATTGTTTGCACGGGAATTGCGCAGAGCAATCAGCCCCTTCTAAAAACACTGGAACGTCTTCGCGCCGCGCCGAATGTTGCCGATCTAAAAATGGGCATGGTTCGCGTCAATCTCCCATGCAATTCACTTTCGGTTTTCGTTGGGAGGAGGGAGGGAAAAATGAAAATTAAAAACCGTCAGGAAATTCTTATGGTGGTCGCCTTTGCCGCCGTGGCGTTGTTTTCGGCCGACGGATTTATTTTCTCTCCATTAATTCAAGCCTGGAAATCGCGTTCCGCGCAAATTATTGATCTTCGCAAAAAGGTCGCGCAAGGCGCGCAACTATTGCAACGGGAACAAGGCATTCGCAACCGTTGGAAACAAATGCGAAGCAGCACGCTCCCCAGCAACACATCTCCGGCAGAACAACAAGTGCTCAAAGCCATTGACGTTTGGTCCCGGGAAAGCAGGGTCAGCATCACCTCCATCACTCCTCAATGGAAACACGATGCTGATGATTTTATGACACTCGAATGTCGTGTGGATGCCTCCGGTAATCTCGCAACCATCAGCCATTTTCTCTACAACATTGAAAAAGATCCGACAGCTTTGAAACTGGATTCAGTGGAAATCATAGCTCGTGACAACAACGGCCAGGAAATTTCGCTTGGCCTCCAAATCAGCGGTCTACTCCTCAACCTTCCGGGGTCCCAATGAATATGATTCTCCAGGGAATGCAAACCTGCCTCCATCGTCAACAGATATGCTGGATCATGTTGTTTTTGATCGCACACAGCTTCCCTGCCTTTTCCCAACAGACCAATACCAGCGCCACAGCCAAATTGGATTATTCGTCCTTTAAAATTGTTGCCGATCGGAATATTTTCACTCCTGATCGATCCTCGCTATCC
>Ga0114940_10001174_pt1 | contig 10030 bp, 10 predicted proteins | sample ColdCreekSource_FD_87195 | JGI IMG/M metagenome (GOLD analysis project Ga0114940, IMG submission 87195) | Groundwater microbial communities from Cold Creek, Nevada to study Microbial Dark Matter (Phase II) - Cold Creek Source | ecosystem: Environmental > Aquatic > Deep subsurface > Groundwater ...
CCGTGACGCTTGCCATGCCCGACCTCCACACCGACCACGACGCAATCGATGGTCGCTAGCGGCTTCTTCAACTTCAGCCAGCCATAGCCGCGGCGCCCAGGTGAGTAGATGCTCTCCGGGTCCTTGACCATGAGACCCTCGTTGCCGCGGCCGCGGGCGGCCTCGAAGTGGGCCTCGAGGGCGGCCTCGCCATCGGCGGACACCAGGCGCGAGACAGCGAACCCGGGCGTGGCCTCCAGCCCTAGTCCGTCGAGACGCTCGCGCCGGCTCGCCAATGGGTGTCGAAGGAGCGGCTCGACCGCTCCGGCCGCGCCCAGCGCAACTGCCGGAATGTCCTGCGCGGCAAGCCGATGTGCCGGACCAGGGAGGCAACCCCATTGGCGGATCGCCGCGATCAGCGCGCGAGTGTTGGCCGAGGGTGCGCTCGAAGCGGCCCGCTGGGCAAGCCCGCGGGCAATGGGATCGATGCTCATTGTGCGAGCCGGTACATCAGGGTGCCAAGGGTTGGCGCGATGTCGAGATAGAGTTGCGCGCCGGCTTCATGCTCTTCCCAGACAGGTTCACAGCAATTGGCGCCGAACACGCCCCATTCGCTTCCGCCCAAGGTGACCGGCACCTTAGTCAGGCCGGCGTCGGCCGAGCGCAACAGCCGCACAGTCCCGGTCCATTCGCCGTGCAGGACCAGTGTCACGGGACGTCCGGCCATCGGTTCGAACGGCCCGGCCTGCAAAGCGGCGGTGGTCGTCCCGGTTAGCGGGGTCGGTGCTGCAGTTCCTGCGCTAACAACCACCGGTAGCGGCTGGGCTGCGCTGACGAGAAGCGCGGATCCATCGGCGGCGGCGAAAGCAACGGCGCGGCTAGCGGCATAACCGCCAGGCGATTGAATGGCAGTGGTCATCGGCTCTCCTCGAAGCAGATTCGCGAATAACCAAAATGGTTAGATGTAGGAAAGTTATTTCCATATCTGGCAAAATGACCTGAGCCAGCGATTGTGGATGACGCGCCGCCGGGCATCGCTTAGGTGAAGCGCGATGCAGGTCGCGGTCTTCCATCCCGGCACCCAGCACAGCTGGCAGACCGCGCTTGCGCTGCAGCAGCTTGACCTGCTTGAGTGGTACGCCACGACGATCTTCTACCAGCCGGAACGCTACCCTTACCGACTGGTCCGGCATCTGCCCGCGCCGCTGGCGAGGCGGCTTGATGCGGAGTTCAGGCGCTTCGATTGCCCGGCGCTTGATCTCGATCTGGTCCGCACCGGCGGGCTGTCCGAATGGTTTGAGCGGATCGCGACCCGCGCCGGGATGCGCGGCCTGGCGGGCCGGATCGACAGCTTTGGCAACCGCCGATTTCCCCGGCTGATGGCGGATAGCATCGCCGGGCCCGCACCCTTTGCCTTATGGGGGTATAACGGTTGCGCGCAGGCCGGATTCGAGCTGGGCAAGGCCAATGGCCGGATGTGCATTCTCGATCGCACGATCGGTGATGCACGGGCCTACAATCTGGCGATGGACGCGCTGGAGAGCCGCTATGGTGAATGGTTTATCCCAAGCGAGCGGCGGATCCCGGCGTCTGCCATTCGCGACGATGACCAGGAATACGCGCTGGCGGATCTGATCTTGGCGGGCAGCGAATTTGCCGCATCGACAATTACGCAACACGCCCCGGATCACGCGGGCAAGGTCCAGGTTCTGCCCTATTGCTTCGATGAGCAGCTGTTCTGCAACCAGCCTGAGCCGCAGCCCGTGGCGCGCGGAGAGCCGGTCAAATTCCTGTTCGTCGGCCAGGCTAACCCACGCAAGGGCATTCACCTTTTGCTTGAAGCCTTCGCTGACATCCCGCCTTCGGCCGCGAGCCTGACGATCGTAGGTGACTTGCGCATTCCCAAAGCGGTCTTTGCGAGGTTCGCGGACCGGGTAACCTTCATACCGCAGGTGCCACGCAGCGCGATCCCTCAAGTGATGGCAGAGCACCACGTGTTGGTGTTTCCCAGCTATTTTGAGGGTGCCGGGATTGTACTGTATGAGGCCTTAGCGTCAGGCTGCGCGCTGATCCAGTCAGATCGCTGCGCGGATGCGGTCAGCGCGGGGACAGGCCTTCTCCTGGATCGACTTGATAGCGAAGCTGTCCATGCCGCGTTGATGTCAACGATTGAAGACCGTGGCCGCCTTGATGCCTGGCGGCGACAGGCAGTGATCGAGTCGCGCCGCTTCGTCTTCTCCCAGTACCGCGAGAACATTGCGAAACTACTGGCTAATCTGGGGTAATCTGGCTTCGTGCGGCGACTTCGGCCAGTGCCAGTTTGCGGCGCAGTACGGCTGGCGGGGGTGCCAGTGCCACGCCTCGAGCCGGTTGCCCATCTCCGCCGTCAGTCACGCCAGGTTGATGCCTAGGCGTGGCGCTACCGGCTCGACGATCGAGCACGCGCCGCACCGCGCTTGCCGATGGTATTCCAAGCAAACGCGCCAGTGCCCACCACAACGCGATCGGCATCATGAAGAACAGCCCCTGCCGGAACACGGTCACAAGCTGGCCGTCGCGAAAGGCCACGATCAGAATCGGGATGAAGACCATATAGGCCGCGACCTGCAGGGTTGATTGCGACCCGTTAACGAAGCGCCGGTAGATCGCACCGAGCGCCCAGCCCCAGGCACCGCACCAGATCGCCGTGCCCAGCCAGCCCAGCGCAAACCAGCCTTCGCCGGGAAGCGATCGGGTGATCCCCCTGGGATTGCCATAGTCGAAGATGTTGATCCGTTCGAACGGGGGGCCAATCGGCTTGTCCTTCCAGATCTCGCGCGGCACCGGCTCGGTGAAGACTTGCAGGACGCCGTTGAAATAGCCGTAAGTTCCGCTGCGTTGCGGCACTACGTAGATCATGAATTCGAGGTATTCGAGGTTGGCGAAATCCATCCCCTCGAACAGCCGTTCACCATCACGATTCGGGCTGAACAATTCCGACGAACCATCGGAGCTGACCGTTCGGCGGATCGATGCACCGCGGTCATCGCCAACTGCGGTGAAGGCCAGCAGGGCCAGTGGCACGGCGGCCAGGATCAGTGCCGGGGGCCAGCGCTTGCCCCGGTCGTACAGATAGAACAGCAGGACCGAAAACAGCGCAGTGATAAAGGCCCCGCGGCTGCCCGTTCCGGCTCGGTAGAGCACGAACAGGACCAGCGGCAACAGGGCGTAGATCCGGAAACGGAACAGCCAGGCAATGATCGCAGCACAGCTAGCGAGCATCAGCTGCGCCTCGACAAGGTAGCCGCTTGTCCCATCGTTAAAGGCCGTCCCGGTCACGCCATCGCGAACCATGTTCGAAAAGGCAGCGCCGGTGCTCATCGCGGTTTCCCAAACTGTGGCGAGCGAGTAGATGCCGATCGGAATGCACAATGCGGCAACCCACAGGAATGGAACCTGCAACCGGCGCTGCTCTGCCTCAGCTACCCGGTCGCGCCGAAACGCCATTGCGTTCGGGCCCGCCCGCCAGCAGGTCGCCGCAAATGCCAGCAGGCCCAATGTGCTGACCAGCAGAGCGGTAATCCTGTCGGACGGGGATGGCGTGAACTGATAGAGCCGGTACACCAGCGTGAACTCGCCCAGATAGGCAATGATCGGGCGGATCACGAACACAAAGCCGTGAAATATCAGATAGACAGTCAGCGGATGGAACGCGCTGAACGCGCGGCTGCGAACAAACGCGAAAGTCACCGCCGCGAAGCACAGTGCCGAAAATGCTAGAGCGAGTTGGTACACTGCGGATCAGACTACCTTGTGCGCCGGTCGGCCCAGGCGGATTTCGCCGCGCTTTTGCGCTGCCAGCAGGTCGAGGGTCAAGGCTATCACCGTTCCGACCGAAAATCCGCAGAAAAACAGATACCCTCCGGCGGCGGTGTCGATTGGAAAGAGCATTGGCGCGACTGCAATCCAGACCAGACCGAACGCTATGCGTATCCAGCCCCAACGATTCCAGCCGCGATGCGCAACAAGGCTGGCTGCCACTTCGACCGCGCTGGTGACCGCCACCAGCGCGGCGCAGACCTGCAGCGGCCAAGTCTGCTCTGCGTAGGCTGGGCCAATGAAGAACAGCAATGTCGCCGGGGCAGCAATCGCCCATGCCAACAGGGCTAGGCCAGGCAAGGCTCCGACACCGACATAACCCAGCAGTAGCAACCCGACTCGCTCGCGCACCGGGGCAAAAGCTGGGACAAAAAATGCGAGGCTGACAGCGGCGAACGGCGTGAGGATCTGGGCGATCCGGGCGAGCGCCCCGTAGGTCGCCAGCTCGATCCCGCCGCCATTCTGGGTGAGGTAGTACAGCGCGGCCTGTGTTTGCATGGCGACAAACAGGTCGACCGGCACCTGCCGCAGCGCGACCTCGCGGACCCGTCTCACGACTTCTGGCCGCGCAGGCTCGGGACTATGCCCCACCGTCTCGCCAACCCAGCTGCGGATGATGGGGATCCGCGCGACAGACACGAACAGACTGGTCAGCAGCGCGGAGATAACAGACACTGCACCGCCGAGCCGCAGCAGCCCGATCAACCCAAGCCTGCCCCAGGCAATCGCGGTATCGAGTCCCTGCACCCGAACCGCCTTGTCATCGAAGTACAGCACCTGATCGATCACACCGCCGAAATAGTCGGCAATCCAGATCGCCGCGAGGATGCCGATGATCACAAGCTGCATGGCCGTGCTTGCCCCGGCCCGATCGAGCAAAAACCAGCCAATCCCGAGGATCAGCGGCAGGGTCACCCCGGATATCAGCAGCCGCGCACTGCGCGCTGCAGACAAGGCTTCCGCAGCCATGCCGCGATCCGGCCAGACATCGGCAAGCACAGCGGCAAGACCCAGCCGCACGCCGCCGCGGGTAAGCAACGTGATCGCTCCGGCCATCGACACACCAATCGTGTAGATTGCATAGTCGCTCACGCTCATCCAGCGCACCAGCATCAGTCCGGCAATCGCCGCTGCGATTTGCGCCACGATGCCGCTGGCCAGAAACGGGCCGATCCTTGCGAACGAAATCTGCATCGGCTCCCATTCGCAACGCGCGCTGGCGGGTCAGTCATGCTTCGGCTAGCAGGCCGGGACCCAAACGGAAATGTTTCAGCCGATGCGGATTCACATCTACAGCCGCGCTTTCGCGCCCGCGGTCGGCGGGATGGAACGATTGATGGAAACGCTCGCAAGCGAGTTCCATCGCCTGGGGCACAAGGTTGTCGTCGTTTCCGAGACGCCAGGGTCGGTCCAACTGCCGTATTCTGTCGTGCGCCGTCCCGGATTTCTGGCCTATCGCAAACTCGCCAGCCAAAGTGATGTCATCCTCTCCGCTCCGCTCAGCCTGCGGCGGTTGCTGGGGCAGCTTCTTTCAGGCCGGAGGATCTGCGTTGCGCATCCGCTGCCCTTTGCGCGCAGCGGTCGTCATGGCTTGTCCGGCCGGCTGAAGCAGATCGTCTGCCGCCTGACGGTGAACATCGTACCCAGTCGCTTTCTGGCGCAGCACCTTCCGGACCCGGTCGTGATACCGAACCCGTTCGAAGGATCGCTCTTCACCCTGCCGCCATCCGAGGGCGAACGCGCAGGCGTGGTCTTTGCCGGCCGCCTGGTACCGGAAAAAGGCTGCCAGTTGCTCCTGGAGGCTTTTGCTGCGGCAGCGCCGTCTGCGCGCCTGACCATCATCGGCGACGGGCCTGAGCGCGGCGCGCTGCAAGCCTGTGCGGCCCGGCTTGGCATCTTAGAACGGGTCGAATTTTGCGGCGTGTTGAGTGGCAAGGCGCTGGCCGCAAAGATCGGCGCGCACCGGGTTATGGTCGTTCCCAGTTTGTGGGAAGAACCATTTGGAATCGTCGCGCTCGAAGGATTGGCCTGCGGATGCCGGGTGATCGTGGCCAACAGCGGTGGGCTGCCCGAAGCTGTGGGCGCGCTCGCGCTGACGTTTCCTCGCGGGGACCGCGACGCTCTGACCCGCTGCCTTGACCAGGCGCTGGGTCCCGATGATTGCCCGCCGTCCGGGACAGACGTCGCGGCCCATCTTGCTGGCTTCACGCCGACGCGGATTGCGGCGCAGTACCTTGAGGTACTGCATGCGGCTGCGCTGCCGCGCTAAGCTTGCCGCCTGCGCGCGAACGCCCTAGGCCCCGGTAATGTCCGATGACCTGTTGATCGAGCGAACCCTTGGCGGGCTGCATCAGGATTTGATTGCGCACTTGCCCGTGATCGCCAAGGACGCGCCGATCCTCGACGTTGGTTGCGGCACCGGTGCATGGCTGCACCGCCTCGGTGGACTGGGCTATTCCCACTTGCATGGCATCGATCTCGATACCGCCGCATTTGCGACCGATCGAGCAACGGCGATCAGCGCAAATCTCGACTACGACGACCTTGGTCTCGGGCACCAGACATTCAAACTGATCACCGCGATCGAACTGATCGAGCATCTCGAGAACCCGGGCAGACTGTTCCACCACGTCAGCAAGCACCTTGCCGACGATGGTGTGTTCCTGCTGACAACCCCCAATATCCATTCGGCGCTGTGCCGGATGCGGTTCTTCCTGACCGGGAACCTCAAGCAGTTCGATGCCAAGGGCGATCCAACGCACATCTATCCGGTGCTGCTGACTGCGCTCGACCGGGTGCTGCCACGCCACGGACTGGCGATCATCAAGCGTTGGCACTATCCCGAAGCCGGAAGCATAACCTCTCGCTTGTCCACCCGCATCGCGGCGCGTGTGGCGGGGCTGGTGGTTCCTGATCCCGATCCCGGCGATGTTCTGTGCCTGGCGATCGGCAGGCGGGTCTAGCGGGTCGGCACCGGGGCATCGCCTGAATAGTCGTAGAATCCCCGCCCGGTCTTGCGACCGAGCCAGCCCGCTTCGACGTATTTCATCAGCAACGGGGCGGGGCGGTACTTGCTGTCGCCGGTGGTGTTGTAGAGCACCTTGACGATGTCGAGGCAGGTATCGAGCCCGACGAAATCGGCGAGTTCGAGCGGGCCCATCGGGTGGTTGAGGCCAAGCCGGCAGCCTTTGTCGATGTCGGCGATGTTGGCGGTGCCCTGGCCCAGCACGAACACTGCTTCGTTGATCATCGGCAGCAGGATGCGGTTGACCACGAAGCCGGGCTCGTCCTCGGCCATCACCACTTGCTTGCCCAGACTTTCGGCGAATGCACGGGTGCGATCGACGGTGTCCTTGGCGGTGGCGAGACCGGGAATCACTTCGATTAGCCCCATCACCGGGACCGGGTTGAAGAAGTGCAGCCCGATGAAGCGCTTGGGATCGGGCGAGCTGGTCGCCATCCGGGTAATCGGGATCGAGCTGGTGTTCGAGGCAAGGATCGCGTCCGCCGCTAGCACCTGGCCGACCGCTTCGAAGATCTTGCGCTTGATCTCCTCACGTTCGGTCGCCGCCTCGATGATCAGATTGGCCTCGGCCATCGGCGCATAGTCGGCCACCGGGGTGATTCGGGCCAGAGCGGCCTGCGCCTCGTCAGGGGTCAGCTTGTCGCGCCCGACCAGTTTGCCCAGCGCGCTGTCGATCTTCGCCTTGCCGGCCTCGGCGTGAGCGAGATCGAGATCGGAGATCAGCACCCGCATGCCGAACTGCGCGATGGTCTGGGCGATGCCGGTGCCCATTTGTCCCGCACCGATGACTCCGACCGTCAGCATAGCCCATTCCTTCGCAGTTGCAGCAAAGGCGGCTGGTTAGCGCTGGTTTAGGTTGAAAGCTAGCGGTTCTGGCCGGGCACCCACAGGACGTCGCCCTCGCCGGCCGCATTGATCGCCCGGGCAAGGCAGAACAGGTAGTCCGACAGCCGGTTGAGATAGGCCAGAGCGGCAGGGTTCACCGGATCGCTTGCCGCAAGCGCGGTGGCGGCGCGTTCGGCACGGCGGACCGAGGCACGGGCGATATGGATCCGCGCTGCTGCTTCGCTCCCGCCGGGCAAGATGAAACTGGTCAGCGGCGGCAGATCGGCATTGATCGCGTCGATCGCGAATTCGAGCGCGGTGACTTGGGCCGCGACAATTCGCAACACCATCTCGCCTGGCGCAAAATCCTCACCCAGTGTGGCCAGATCGGCGCCGAGATCGAACAGGTCGTTCTGGAACCGTGTAATCGGCGCGAGGTGATTGCTGCCCTTCAGCGCGATCGCCGCCCAGCCGAGTGCCGAGTTCGCCTCATCCACTGCGCCGATCGCCTCAAACCGCGAATCATGCTTGGGGCGGCGCGAGCCATCGACCAGGCCCGAAGTGCCGCCATCACCCGTGCGGGTGTAGATCTTGTTGAGCTTGACCAAGGCCTTACTGCGACGCGGCGAGCAGGATCATGACCACGATCACGGCCAGCGCCTGATACTTGATCCGCGCGAACATCATCTTGTTCTGCAACAGCTGGTTGGGGGTCGCGCCGCCGGTGTCGGGCTGGTTGAGGTCATCGCGGGTGGCGTTGAGGAAGGCGGCAATGCCGCGCACCAGACTGTAGACGACCATGCCCATCAGCACGATCAGGACGGGGATGAGGATGTAGTTCATGCCCCGCAATCTAGGCCTTGTGAGAGCGAAAGGCCAGCGGGGAAACGCCCCTCGCGCAGGGCCCGTGCCAGCGCCGCGCCGTCCTCACCCGCGCAGCGCAGATCGCGCAGGGCGGGCGAGCCGCGCCGCTTGGCAAGCTTTGACCCGTTGGCTTCGATCAGCAGCGCGTGGTGATGCCAGGCCGGCACCGGCAGACCAAGCAAAGCAATCAGCAGGCGGTGCACGTGGCTCGCCGCGAACAGGTCCGCGCCGCGCGTCACCAGCGTGATCCCGTCCGCCGCATCATCCAGCGTGGCGGCGAGGTGATAGCTGGCGGGGGCGTCCTTGCGCACCAGCACGACATCGCCGAACTGCTCAGGCTGGGTCTGCTGGACGCCCGCCAATTCATCTTCCCAAGTCAGCGCTCCGGCCAGCGCCGCCGCCTTGCCCATGTCGAGCCGCCATGCCGCGCCATCCGGGTCGACCTGCGTGCCGCGGCACGTGCCCGGATAGAGTGGGCCGTCCGGCCCCGATTCGGTCGCGGCTGCGAGCACCTCGGCACGGGTGCAGCGGCAGGGATAGAGCAGGTCCATCGCCCTCAGGCGCTCTGCCGCCGCCGCATAACTTGCCAGCCGGTCCGACTGGAACACGACGTCGCCATCCCATTTCAGCCCGAGCCATTGGAGATCAGCGAGCATCTCCGGCACCAGTTCGGCCCGGTTGCGGGTCCCGTCGATGTCCTCGATCCGCAGCAGAAACGCCCCGCCTCGCGCCTGCGCGAGGTCGTGTGCGACCACAGCGGCATAGGCGTGGCCAAGGTGCAGCAGCCCGTTGGGGCTGGGCGCAAACCGCGTGGTCGGGCGTGTCGGGGTTGTCACAGCGTGCTTGTCCTGTGGATTGCAGGCCGAGGCAAGACTTGACGACGCGAGTCCCGGCATGGTTTCTAGCGCCATGGACTGTCACACACCTGACATTCGCCCCGGTTACCGGAGGCCATGCTCAAGTCGGAGCTGATTGAGCGCGCGGCCCGGTTCCGCAGCGCGGAGGAGGATCCCTCCCGGCACTTGTCCGATTGTCCGGCCCTGGTGCTCAACGCTGACTATACGCCGCTCAGCTATTTCCCGCTCAGTATCTGGCCGTGGCAGACTGCGATCAAGGCGGTGTTCCTCGAACGGGTCGACATCGTCGCCAGCTATGCGCGCGAGGTGCACAGCCCAAGTTGGACCATGCCGATCCCCTCGGTGATCGCGCTCAGGCAATATGTCCGGCCGAGCGAGTTCCCCGCCTTCACCCGCTTCAACCTGTTCCTGCGCGACCGCTTCGCTTGCCAGTATTGTGGCAGCCCGCATCACTTGACCTTCGATCACGTCGTCCCGCGGCGTCTGGGCGGAAAGACCAGCTGGGAAAACGTCGCCACCGCTTGCGCACCGTGCAACCTCAAGAAAGGCGGACGCACTCCAAAGCAGGCACATATGCCGCTGCTGGTCCAGCCGATCCGCCCGACCAACTGGCAATTGCAGG
>Ga0114940_10001175_pt1 | contig 10022 bp, 11 predicted proteins | sample ColdCreekSource_FD_87195 | JGI IMG/M metagenome (GOLD analysis project Ga0114940, IMG submission 87195) | Groundwater microbial communities from Cold Creek, Nevada to study Microbial Dark Matter (Phase II) - Cold Creek Source | ecosystem: Environmental > Aquatic > Deep subsurface > Groundwater ...
GCAACTGCACCGGGCTGCTTTGGAGCGATTACCCTGATTTTTCTGATAAGAGATTTGCCAGCTTAAGATTGATCAAATTAGGACTCAAAAATCCATCTGTAAATTTAGCACTGTTAATCCAGCCAATCCATGAATCCTGCAAATCCCGATTCAGACAATTATTCCTTCACAAAAGAAATTTCCTGAATGAGTTGTTCCTTTGTCACGGTCTTGATTTTCATCCAGACCCGATAGGTATCGCTGCCGCTTTTATACTGACCGATGGCGAAGGGCTGGCCTCCTTTAGACGAACCCTGGTGAATCACATTAAACTCGCTGGGGGGGTGGGCCTTAAAAAAATCACGCAGTACAAACTCAGCCTGTGCTTTGCTGTAGTTTTTCAATTTGCCCTCAATGGTAACGTCAACGGTTTGATTCAGGTATTTCGAAAGCTCTTTCGCGCTGCCTGTTTTTATCGTTTCCTTCACCTGGCCAATGACATCCGTAGTTTGAGAAAAGGCTTTGAATCCTGTTAAAAAACCAGCACACAAAACCAACAACAATAGGAATCTGTTTCTGTTCATAGCGTTTAAAACAACCCAAAAGTATGCCATACCTGGCAGATAAAGAAAGAATACAGGGCAATTCGCGTATCCCTATAAGGAACAAATGAGTTCATCACATGAATGCCGGTGACTATGTAAGGTAACCCTTTTAATCTTTCAATACTGGTTATATTTGCCCACTTAATCTACACGCCCCCATGAATAAAAAAGTGTTGTTGATGATCCTTGACGGCTGGGGGATTGCTACGAATAAAAAAGTATCGGCAATCGATCAGGCCAACACTCCTTTTATGGATTCCTTATATCCCCAATATCCAAACAGTCGTTTGGAAGCATCGGAGCTTGCTGTTGGGTTGCCTATCGGGCAGATGGGGAACTCTGAAGTAGGACACATGAATATTGGGGCGGGGCGGGTGGTGTATCAGGATTTGGTGAGGGTGAATAAAGCTGTTGAAGAAAAGGAACTCGATAGCAATGCAGTTTTACTGGAGGCTTTTGATTACGTAAAAAAAAATAACAAAAATTTTCACCTCATCGGCCTTGTTTCGGATGGCGGTGTTCACTCCCATCTTACTCACTTGAAAGGTATTTGCGCCATTGCACACAACAATGGAATAAAAAATTTGTTCATCCATGCCTTTACCGATGGCCGCGATACTGATCCAAAAGGAGGGTTAGGGTTTTTGGGTGATTTGCAATCACATCTAAAAAAAACCACGGGACAAGTGGTCAGTGTGGTCGGTCGCTACTTTGCCATGGACCGTGATAAGCGTTGGGAACGGGTTAAACTTGCCTACGATCTGTTAGTAAAAGGGGTTGGTGAACATACAACTGATGCATTATCCGCTGTTCAAAAATCATACAATGTTAATGTTACAGATGAGTTTATAAAACCCATAGTCGTTGTGGATTCTGGTAAGCCCATAGCAACCATCCAACCAGGTGATGTTGTATTGTGTTTTAATTTTCGCACCGATCGTGGCAGGCAAATTACGCAGGTACTTACACAACAGGATTTTCCCGAGCAGGATATGAAGGCGCTTAACCTGTATTATATCACGCTTACTAATTATGACGATACATTCAAAAATGTAAAAATCATTTTCGATAAGGATAATCTTGAAAATACTTTAGGGGAAATGCTTGCCCATGCCGGGAAGAAACAGATACGAATTGCCGAGACTGAAAAATATCCGCATGTTACTTTCTTTTTTTCCGGAGGAAGAGAGGAGAAATTGCCCGGTGAGTCAAGAATTCTGTGCCCTTCACCAAAAGTTGCTACCTACGATCTGAAGCCGGAGATGAGCGCCCGTGATATTAAAGACAAGATCATACCGGAGTTGGATAAGAAAGAGGCCGGCTTTATCTGCCTGAATTTTGCCAACCCGGATATGGTTGGGCACACAGGTGTGTTTGAAGCCGTTGTTAAAGCCTGCGAGACGGTTGACTATTGTGCAGGAAAAGTGACGGAAGCCGCATTAAAAAATGGTTACACAACCATTATCATTGCCGATCATGGCAATGCCGACTTCATGATTAATGATGACGGCACTCCCAATACTGCCCATACCACCAGTCTTGTACCGTGCATCCTTGTTGATCGTTCATACAAAGGCACGATTGCTGACGGAAAACTGTGCGATCTCGCTCCAACCATTCTTACACTTATGGGTATTCCAATTCCTTCACAAATGACCGGGCACGTTCTTATTGAAAAGTAATTTGAAAAAACCCATCATGAACAATCTTTTTTTTGTTTGCATCGCCTGCCTTGGGCTGGCACTCCTTTTATCGTTCTGTAGCACAATGGATACAAAGAACAGTGTGTATTATCCTATGGATAGCCTGATGCAAGCGCAAGTGGAGTACCTGACGACATCCAAAGTACTGCTTACAAAAAAAGCTGAAATTGACGGAACAGAGGAAACAAGTTCTTTCACACCACCTGACTCAACAGCCTGGGCGCATGAGTTGAATATTTTCTCAGAACTAAACGTGATCAACAATCCGGTTAATACCGGAAACTACGTGGTTGAAAACGGCTTAGATAATAACAGCAATCTTTCTATTCGTTCGTTTACCGGCAAAACAACATTGCCTGTTGTGTACCTGAAGATTTTTTATTTGGAAAACCTCTCGGGAATCCGAAGGATTGAAGCCTTGTACAGGGAAGAAAATTCGTTGCTGAAAGGATCGCGACTTTTGATCCTGGAATTTCAGGAAATACACCGTAAAACCATCCTGACATCCTACTCTATTGAAGGAAGCCAGAAAATGTTTCTCGGAGACTCCGTGCAGTTCTTGGTAAAGGGAACGATTGCCATACCGTAAAAAATGGGAAAAAGAAAACGAGAGCCTTTATCGTATATCATTAAAAAAGCAGACTGGATTTTTGTAATCAACGAAGGAAGGCTTGTGGAAATGAACCCTCATGCCGAACTTACACTCGTAAATAATGTCATTTATAATACCCCGTTAAAATTACAGTTACAAGAAGGATGAACACCTCCACACAAATCCTGAAAGATTTTAAACTGCGTTCCACACCAAACCGGGAAGCGATTCTGCTGGCCTTTTTAAACCGCGGGTATGCCTTGTCGCATGGCGATGTAGAACGAGAGGTGCCGGTTTTTTTTGATCGGGTTACCGTTTACCGTACCCTTAAGACTTTTCTCGACAAGGGGCTCATCCACAAAGTGCTGGACGATGAGGGGAGTTTGAAATACGCGCTCTGTAACCAAGCCTGTACCCGCGCCAATCACCACCACGACCACGTGCATTTTAAATGTACCAAATGTGGTCAGACGAACTGCTTACAGGTGGAAATACCCGGCATAAAACTACCGAAAGGGTACCGGGCAAAAGAGGTAAACCTGCTTATTCAGGGAATATGTGAGCATTGCGACTAATTTTTTAAAACCGGTTCCCTTTACCTTCACTTCCCTATAAATCGGCTGTAAGTTTTCGCGTTTAATTTATATTTGTATTTTTGAAGGCTGCGGGTAGTATAATCTGGCTGTTTTAAGTTACTTCAGGCTACACATAAACTGTTGAAATTAAGATCCCTTTGTTGAGCACATTAGACATACTTTTATTTTCTCTTTTCGGTGGAGATGAAAGAGAAACCGTGCTCTTTGGCATCTTCCTGGGCATCATTGTCATCTTCATGGTACTTGATCTTGGGCTCTTCCATAAACAAGCCCACAGGATTACCACTAAGTCGGCCTTGAATCAATCCATTTTTTGGGTTTCAATAAGCTCCATTTTTGGGATACTGATCTACTTTTATGGCCCTTATGAACACCTTGAATCAGGAGCAAAAGTTACGCTCACTGGTGCTGAAGCCGCGGTGTTATACCTCACAACATACCTGACCGAGTATGCGCTATCGGTCGATAATATTTTTGTGATCCTCCTCATTCTGAAATACTTCAAGGTAGATGAGACTTACTACCACAAGGTATTGTTCTGGGGAATTTTAGGCGCGATTGTTTTCAGGGCTATCTTCATTTTTGTTGGCGCCATCCTGATCCAGCAGTTTCACTCGATACTGTACATTTTTGGAGTGTTCCTGATCTATTCCGGTATCCGCATTTATTTTGAAGACGGTGACGAGAAAATTGAACCTGAGAAAAACCCCATTCTTAAATTATGCAGGAAATACCTGCCCATTACGGCAGATGATAAGGGCGGCAGGTTCTTTTTCAGAGATGGAGGAGGAAAGTTCTTTTTTACACCCTTGTTCCTGGTGATCGTACTAATCGAAACAACAGATTTAATTTTTGCCGTGGACTCCATACCCGCTGCGTTCGCCATCACCCAAAACGAATTTCTTATTTACACCTCCAATATTTTCGCGGTAATGGGCCTGCGGGCCATGTTCTTCCTGCTGGCCGGAATTATTGATAAGTTTTATTTATTACAAAAAGGATTGTCCATCATACTTTTCTTTATTGGTGCCAAAATGTTACTGGAGATTTTTCACATCAATGTGAATGTCTACCTGTCTTTTACCGTAATTATAGCTACCCTCACACTTTCGATTGTATTCTCGGTGCTTGTTCCCCGCAAAGCGCAGACATAGTTTTGACGAGCAAAATCAGTTCTTCAACCCTTCCGTAAAAAGGTTCTTCGGTAGAATTTTTAACAGCATGGGAAGCGTCAAAAACCGTTGCGGTAGTGAAACGATCACAAACGTAGGTACGGTTTTCAAAATAATGATCAACTCCTGACGGATTCGTTCATTTTCTTCGGGTGTAAGCTCTTCCGTGCGTGCCTTCTTTAAGAGTGCCAAAACATCTTCACTGTCCTGGATTCCCTTCAACAGCCGGCTTTTGTTCTTTTCCGCAATTTTGGCTACCCGGCCAATAAAATGCTCGCTCACGCGATTATAATCCTGCTTGCCTTGCAGGTATTCCAACTGCTCCCAATGCTCCAGCACAAAACCTTCAATGGCAATCATGCTGTTTTCAAGATCTTCATCGGAGAACCCGAGATAATTACAAAACCGTTTTAGAAAATCCTGTTCTGCCTGCTCTACTTTTTTATCCGCCCAGGTGGTGAGTATGGCTACCTCAAGAAAAAATTTCTTTAAAATCCATGAATTTTCTGAGGGAAGGTTTATGGAATCAATCTCCACTCCTTTCTCAAAAATCTGAAGGGCCTCTTTCTTTTTGTCTCCCGGCAAATCGGTACCCTGGATAAAGTATTCAAATAGTTTCCGCTCTTCAGCATCCACTACGTTATCGGAGTGTGCTGCAGCCGCTATTACTTTTACAATTGAAAATCGTAACTCCTCGCGCTCATACCTGAAAAAATCAGCTACAATTCTATCGGCATTGGTATGGATCCACTGACCGAAAATGAATACATCCAAAAACAAAAGACTGTTGTGAAAAAAGTAGGTCCAAAAGTTTCCTTTGAAATCCACCGTACGGTCGATTCGCTTCTCCAGTATTTTTTCAGCCAGCTCTAAAGGGGAGCGCTTTTTTCCGAACAGCGTTTTACTGGGTGTGGCCAACTCCGGAAAAACATTGTTGTAGAAGTTACCGATGTTTTCAATGGTCTTAAAAAAAACCTGTGAAAGCTCTTCCGGGTTGTTCACGGGATTTTCATAGAATAAAAGAGAGCTGCTGATTAAACTTTCGGCAAGCAAAATTTTCATTTTATCTTTTTCGTTCCACTCCTTTACATCCGGATGGGTAATATGCCCTACAGTCTGTCCGTACATCAACCCCGTGGGCTGAATAATACTATAGAGGGAGTGCTCAGGATGCGACCCTTTCTTTTTCAGCGTGAGATCTTTCAACAGATCTTTTCTGAATTCGAGATATTCTTTGAGCCAACCTTTCTCGTGAGGTTTCATAATGGGGTTGAAAGGTTTGAAATTACGGATTTTTCAGCAATCTGAAAACGTTACTGAAGTGCTTTGCGCCACCCTTTTGATTCAATAGACTTAGCGGAGGTCTCTACTTTTGTTTCCAGTGACTTCTTGAATTTATCTAATCGCCTGGCAACCTGTTTATCAGAAGTTCCAATAATCTGAGCGGCCAGTATGCCTGCATTACGCGCGCCATCCAACGCTACCGTGGCAACCGGTACACCCGAAGGCATTTGTAGAATGGATAAAACGGAATCCCATCCGTCAATTGAATTCAATGACTTGATCGGCACACCAATTACGGGCAGTGAAGTAATAGAAGCAACCATACCCGGTAAATGAGCTGCGCCACCTGCTCCGGCTACAATTACTTTTATCCCTTTGGTACGTGCATGCCTGGCATACTCCATCATCCGCAGCGGAGTGCGATGCGCAGAAACTACGGTAAGCTCAAAAGGAATAGATAACTCTTCCAGAACTTCAGCGGCTTCTTTCATGATCCGGAGGTCAGACTGGCTGCCCATGATGATTCCTACTGCTGGTTTTGTCATGCTATTACTTTGAGGGTTTGCTTTACAAAGGTGGCTTTCTGCTTCAAACTTTCCATGTCTTGATCAATTATTGTTACGTGCCCCATTTTTCGAAAAGGTTTCGTGAGCTTCTTTCCATATAAATGAACGTGCACGCCAGGTATTTTAATTACATCTTCAAATCCCTGGTATTTAGCTGGTCCGGAGCAATGAGGCTCTCCTAACAAGTTTACCATGGCACTTGGCATTAACAGTTGGGTGTCACCTAACGGCAACCCTATGATTGCCCTCAAATGTTGCTCATACTGTGACGTGGCATTGGCTTCAATGGTTTGATGGCCGCTGTTGTGTGGCCGGGGTGCAATTTCATTCACCAAAACTTCCCCTGCATCGGTTACAAACATTTCCACTGCCAGCAGTCCAACCATGCTCAACTGTTTGATCACTTTTCGTGCTGTATCATCTGCCTGCTGCAAAATATGGCCTGGCAATTGGGCTGGGGCAAAAAGATATTCCACCAGGTTTTGTTCAGGATGAAATACCATTTCAACGGCCGGGTACGTAACGATTTCTCCACCTTCATTCCGGGCAACAATAATCGAAATCTCTTTTTGAAAATGGATAAATTTTTCAAGCAATCCCGGGGCATCAAAAGCTTTTTCTAAATCCTCTTTTGTTCTCAGTATCTGTACCCCCCGGCCATCATATCCTTCTCTCCCTAATTTATTGACAGCAGGTAAAAAGTTTTCATACTGTTGAACCTCTTTCCTGTTTTCTGTTAAATGAAATTGAGCTGTTGGAATTCTGCGTTCTTTGTAAAATGATTTCTGCGTTCTTTTATCCTGGATTAATTCAATGAGTTCCGGTTGGGGAAAAACTTTCTTCCCTGATCTGGCGAGTTCTTTCAGTGCCTGCGTGTTAACATTTTCAATTTCAATGGTAATAATGTCGCATGCGCTGCCAAACTTCATCACGGTATAATAATCGGTGAGCTTGCCAATATGAAAATCAGCCAATTCTTTACAGGGAGCATTTTCATCCGGGTCGAGAACGGAGAAGGAAATGTTAAAATCAATGCCGGATTGGATGAGCATACGGCCAAGCTGGCCTCCGCCCAATATTCCTATTCTGAAGTTCTGGCTAAATGGTTTACTCAACCTCGTGCTGGTTTGGCTTGCAAGGTATTAATTGTCTGAATCAGGATGGGCAGGATTTAAGGATTTGTTGGATTTCTTTTTGATCAGTTATACGATAAATCCAGATTCAGACAATTTACCCTGTCAGCGCCATGTGCTATTTTTCTCATGGCGGATGTTGGTCGATTAGTAATTAGTCAAGAAATTATCAAGTAATTCTACTTTGTACATTCCTTCATTTTCCATCAACGCTTTTAGTTTAGCGTCTGTTGTTAAAATGAATTTGGTCTCTGACACTGACGCTGCTTCAAACAAGTAGGTGTCGCTAATTGTATTTCCTCCTTCAACTAATTTATTTCTTATCGCATTTGGCAATTCAAATTCACCATCGTCAACAAAGAGACATCTTTCGCTATCCATCAAAACAATTTTTATAAACTTACTCACTGCCGCATAAGTTTTCGTATTGTTTTGATACTCCTTACTATACTTGTAAACCTTTCTAAGAAATTCACTTGGTCGTCTTACATATATTTTATCATTTCTCTGAATGAATTTATTCAGAAATAGTTCAAGCTTTCGTTTTTCATCGGTGGCGGCATCAGGTTTAAAGTATTCTGGAAGCCATTCATTGACAACAAACTCCATAATAATTAATCAGTGATTTTGAAGAATGTTTTTATGTTATTTAATTCGGCATCATAAAAATTCTTCAATCCACCTTTTATTTGTCCGTCAGAATTTATCTCTTGAAATTCAGTACTTGTTTCTTTTCTAGTTTTGTTCAAGTAGTACACTTTTACTTCTTCGTTTTTGATTTTTCCATCAACAACATTCTTCAAAAGTGAATTGATAAAGTGTTCGCTATGGGTGGAGACCAAAAATTGTTTGTCTTCATTCTCGGCCATTTCAATAAATACAGAGACAAGTTTGTCAATAATGGTTGGGTGCAAATGTATTTCAGGTTCATCAATGCAAATAAACTTATTGCTCTTTTGCATTATCTTAGCAAGGATGGTCACCAATTGATTAGTCCCCAAACCTTCATTCACTAAATCAGCAGTGAAACCATTTTTTCTATCCATTGTTTGTAGATAGAAATTTGATGTGCCTGGAGTAGTGTAAATAGAGAAAGTTCTTTCAACAATTTTTTCAAGGTAGAAAGTTACTTTGCCTGATAAATCTCTGTCACTGGCTAAGAGTGAGGCGATTTGTTCTTCAGTAGAGATTTGGGCACTTAATGGAACCGGATTAAAGTATGGTTGAGTAAAACCTCTACGTAGGGGCACAAAGTCAATCTTTGCGAATTCATTAATTGGCAACTGGAAAATTCGTTTAAGCGATGCAGTTGCCTTATTTATGATTTCCATCTGAGCAGTGTCCGCAGGGTTTTCAATTAAACCTGCGGTTGAAACACTTAAACTATTTGCACTAATTCCGTTCCAATTAAATTTTACCCGAAGCGAATCGTTTTCAAATTCAAACTCTTCTGGTTTGTTTGCTGGGTAAGGAAATGCAATGTCCAATTTCGCTGAAAACTGATATGGTTTTAATGAAGTGATTTCCAAAAACGATGTTACTTTTCCTATGGAAAGCTTGTAAGCAACTTCAATTTCATCTTCCTCTGATACTACTTCCAAAACAATATTTTGGCCTTCATCTTTATTGAAAATAGTTTGTTGAAATCCGCCAAGATTGATGAATGGTAAAGCAAGACAAGCGTCAATGCTTTGATTTGGGTTCGTAATTGTGTTTTTAAGCGCGAGCAAACTGTAGATAAAACTTGACTTACCGCTGTTGTTTGCACCAGTCATAACAGTAATTTTTCCCAAACGAAGTTCTGCGTTTCGCAAACTTTTGAAATTCTGTATGCTTAGTGTTGTTATCATTTTGTTAATTATTGATTGAATTCAGTACGCAAAGGTAGCATTTTAGACTTTCTCTTGTCGAGTAAAATAGAGCGTTAGGGATATACTTTCAGTTCTTCAAGCTGGCTATGTGTTCGCGACTGAGTCCTTGTCTAAAGAACAATCATTTGTCCCCTGGAGAATCTTAATAGATGGGTCGTCCCCTATTAGCCCTCTTTGTCGTAAGGGGAAACTTTGTCAGTGGGTCAGGGCATTGACGCTAACGTTTGGCTATAGTTAGCTATGCATTAGTTATTTCATTAACTCCACTTTCAAAATCGTATCACCTGCCTCCATATTGTGCACTACATCCATTCCTTCTTCCACCATCGCAAAAATAGTGTAGCGGCCATCAAGGTGAGGCGTGGGTGAGTTGGTAATAAACCACTGTGTCCCTTCTGTGTCTTTCCCTGCGGAGGCCATTCCAACAGATCCTTCGGTATACCGTCTCGTTGAAAATTCCGAGCGAATGGAATAATCTTCACTGCCCCAGCCATCACCCCGGTTGCACCCTCCTTGTATTA
>Ga0114940_10001176_pt1 | contig 10021 bp, 9 predicted proteins | sample ColdCreekSource_FD_87195 | JGI IMG/M metagenome (GOLD analysis project Ga0114940, IMG submission 87195) | Groundwater microbial communities from Cold Creek, Nevada to study Microbial Dark Matter (Phase II) - Cold Creek Source | ecosystem: Environmental > Aquatic > Deep subsurface > Groundwater ...
ACCCCCTTCGTATAACAAAGGAGAGAAAAGTGCAGCGCACCAATAATATCATTCGCACGATGAGTTATTGCGCGACGCCCGCCCGCGCTAGGCAATTATATTCGTGTCTTGCTAGTCTGGCTGTATGGATGGGCGAAAAAAGCCGGGGGATGCCAAATTGCAGCCAAGAGAAATGAAGCGTTTGAATCAAAGTGGCTGGAAAGTCGTTTTTCAACCCAGCGGAGATTGATATCTCTTTCTTTGCCATGCGGGGAGTTTATTTTTCTTGGAAAACATCAAAGCGGAATCCAATTCGCAAAACACGTAAGGCGAAAGAAATGTGATTGTGCCACTATCGACCTCAAAAAAAGACCCCCCGTGGTTCTCAACAGTTTGCCTTTTTGCACTTGGCTAGATTCTGGCAATACAGTCTTGCGTTTCCGCAATAATACTAACGTGAACTCAATGATCGAATTGGAAACACAAAAAAGGAGAGCAAAACAGAGTTGACATCATTGGATAAGCGCCGACCACACGACCGTTACTAAAGACGCAGACTCGTAAAAAATGTTAACCCTCTTTCAAAATTCTTCGCACGGACGAGTTGCAGAAATGAAGAACTGAGTTCATTGAAAATATCAATTTCATTCGACGTTTTCCCTCAGTCAGACGTGCCCTACACAAATTTATTTACCTACAAAGTTTGCGCAAGGAAAAAATAAGCAGGCGACGACGTGTTCCTCAAGTTCGGCAGGCAGGCAGCAGGATGATGAAAAACTTTGCGCCGCCCGAGAGGTAACTTTCCCATGCACCAGAAAAAGCAAAGCCTGCGGCCTAGAGTCTGCCAACTTCGCGTCGGCTGATACAGAATTGAGTGAATCTCTCGCGAGTGGAGCCAATAAATCAGATCAATGCATTCTGTGTCAGAGATGCGGGCGCATATGAATAAAATCGAGGAAACGGGGCGGCCGCCGCTCTCTAATGCACGTCGCTCGGCAGCTTATTGCCTGGGTAGTGCTTTTATGGCGGCCGCCGCCACCGCCGCTCTCTCTCACCCTCTCATTTCACAGAGAGGGATGGATGGATGGATGTGTGTGTGCATTACTCACCACTGTGATGGGGTACAGCGGGTTGATTATGGTGAAGAGCAAAACGTGGTTCAACTTATCTGTTTCCGCCCTGCAACGAGAACGAGAGAAAAAAGGTTAAAATTTCACACAGGAAAAAGTCAAAAGCGGGCGCCGCCGCGCATGCAAAGCTCTGGTGTGTGTGCGTGCAGGTGCGTGACCGCGCCGAGGCACGGCTGAAAGGATTGGAAATTAAAAAGTCTGCTCCGAGTCCTTTTTAGATAATCACTTTCGGCTGGACATGGAAATGGTGCCTGCCCGCGCGCTCTCGTGTTAAATGCACGACGACGACGGCAGCGGATCTTTTGTACCGGGGTGCGCGGCGCTAGCTCGGCAATGGAAAAGTCGGACGCGCGGGCAGGAGGAAATTTGCATTTGAATGTGCCGTGTGTCCGCACGACCATCCCTCTGCTTGGCGAGCGCCTTAATGCATAGCGCGCCGCCTTGTTCAAATTCAAAATGCAGATTAATGCGCTGTTGAACCGGTGCTGCAAATTCGCTTCAAAACAAAGAACACGACAAGGGTGCCCGCGCAGCAGTTTTAACAGTAAAATGAAACGAAACAGCTCAAGGAAGCATTGCCATCAGAACAATTATTAAGATACATATTCCTTAACTGTGTTTCTCCAACCCCTGGAGACAGCCATAAATTACACTGATAAGGCTGTCACCAAACTTTCCGGTTTCTCATTACTTTTTGTGGGCTATTTTCCATTTCCTTATTTAAAACCCACTCTTCTTTTGGTTATTTCAAACCGCCCACCCTGTACCTGACACTGTGGAATTTAATCTCGTAAAAAGTTAAGAGAGTGAAAATTACTGTTGAGAATGTGCGCTTAGATTTAAAATAAACTCAACACTCTATTCAGTTCCCCAAATGACTCAAGTGTGCTCAACAGTTCAAGAAATTACACCAGAAGTTTAAAAGAGTTCCACATCCGCGGGGGTGCAACGACTCACAATACAACTACCCTCGCCCGAGAGGAAATCTATTAAAAGTTGTTTAAAAGAAAGTTTCACCAACTTCGCTGGCGACCACACTGCGAAGCATACTGCGGCCAAAACTCAAGAGAGAACGAGAGACAGAGCACGTTATATCAATCAAGTGTTGCGTGCCGGGCAGGTTGCATAAACACCCGAGGATTTACACACACACGCTTCAGCATTTTATATGCCTCCGCGCGGGGGCAGTCACGAGATTTTCTACTAAGTAAGCCTATCTGCCGCAACAAAGTCGCTGCGAGCGGCGGCCCAAAGAATGCAATTCACCCAACGAGTCGCGCTCTGCTTTGAATGCAATTATTTTGGCGAGAGAGCCACCCACCCACTCGACTCGGCAATATTTCACGCTTGAAAGTTTCGCGTGATATACTGGAGTCGCAGAGTTCTCTCTACTGCTGAGGCAGATTGGGTTTCTCTCCTCTAATGATGTTTAATTTGCCGCGCATTTGCATACCGTCCCACTTAGCCTTTCGAGTTGAGGAATTTACAATGGAAATGAAATGAATCCACCCTCTCAAAAGTTGCGATAGGTGCTTCGCTGCCGCCACCGCACCGCCGCCATCGCGAAACCATTATCCGTCTCTCTCTTTCTCTCTATTTCTGTTGTGTTGGATCAACTCCTCCGGGGCAGAAAGTGGAGCTTGTTTGTTCATTAATTATCAATACACACATACGGCGGGCAAGCACAATGGCAAAACGGCTACACACATGTGTGTTGTGTTGTTGCCGCTTGCTGTGAGCGCCCAAGTTGTTGAGCACGCTCTAATTGTTAGCATCGCTGAAAAATTAATTGAACGAATTGTTCTCGTGAGCGAGCGAGTTGAATTTGCATCCGACGGTTTCGGTCTGGCGCATTGTTTGTTGTGTTTCACGCAGTGGCTTTCCAATTCAATTACACACGACAGATGATGCTATCGCGCGACCGTTCTCCCTCTAATATGTATAATTCACGCTTCAACCAGCAATTTCGCACTATTGCGAATATATAAATAGGCAATATATAAACAAGAAGTGCGCCCGCGGCGAGCGCAAAAAATCGGTGAGAAAAATATAAACGCGCCGCCGACTTTGCTCGACTTAATAATCACAGCGACACTTTGTCCTGGCACCGCGAATATTCCATTAGCCATTTTAATAATAAATCTCGTGCTGCGCGAGGCACAGGCCTGTAATTCTTCCCTAATAACGTGCGTAATGAATGAACAGCCCTGTCGAAATTTTAATGCGGACCCAAAAAAATGTGGCCGTGGGGATGGAAATGTGCATGCATATATTTTTTATCGCCTCTGAAAGTTATATCGCCTGTCGTTTGCGAAAAATCCCTCCCGAGACTTTCGCATAAATTTCCATTACGGCAATTAACTTTTCACCAATTAGCATTCTTGGCTCTTTCGCTCTCGCACTGTAAGCTTTGAGGGTAAAAAGAGGAAGGAAAAAGACTGCGCGAAAGCACTAAAAATAAAAAAAATAATCTCGCCGAGTGTGTTAGTTCAAGACTGAGGAATTCAATCCACGCAGCGGCCACAAATTCTAGTTCAAGAGAGAGGGGAGCTCTCCGGCGGAGTTGGTTTTTCTCCCTCGGTAGCCCTAGGTTCTGTTTTTTCAGGCTCTCTTTGCGCGCAGCCGAGAGCCCAACGTGACCCCGGCCGCCAGCTTAATTGCCCAGTGACACTATTTGCCCGACACCTACTCTTCTATAATATCACGCTGGAGCTGGTGCTAGAGCGCAAATTTGTAATGTACCTACATGAGCGCACACACATACATATATATATTCCATGCAGCGTAAAACATACTGGGAATTTTCGCTCAGTGTGCCGCTCGGCGGACGTGTTTTGAGTGCGAGAAAGATAAGGCTCACCATGTAGTATTGATCAATTTACTTTGCAATTAAATCGATAAGCTGCGGCACTATAAGCGCCGAGAGAGAGAAAGAAAGTAAACATATCAATCAGTTGTCAACGCCAAGGTGCTTTTGCAACGCCGCACACACGACAACAGAGCAACGTGAAGTCGTTCGTTCGTTCGTTGACCATTTTCTCTCTCTCTCTCCAGTTAGTTGCGTGCATGACGTGCGAGGCTAATTTTGCGCTCTAATCTTTGTATCGTCAAGCACCACTTCAAATGAATAGGAAATTGTAGTTTAGAGTAGAGCAACAACAACCGCACAGCAAGAAACGTGCGCGCTGTAATGAAAATTTAATGGGTTGATAAGGTGTCAGAAGAATTACTTGTTTTACAAGTTTTTTTTTATACAAACAAGTTAACAACTATTTGTGTCAACTCAAGAGCAGCTCGAACGATAAGATAAATTCAACATTTCACAAGATAATTGGCCTATTCTAAAACGATCAGCGGGAACGCTCAATAAAAGTTGGCTTATCTCTTTCATATAAATAATACATCCTCTAGCTGATATTGAAATTGCAGGTTGCCGTACACAGAGGGGGCTCTAGAGAGCACGTAAATCCGATTGCATTGGTTTATTTGCTGGTTGCAGAGCCGGTCATTTCATACAGCACTCTGCACCCCATGCTCTGATTAAAGCGAAATGGTGCGCTGCTGCGCTGTCGGTATGGCGTGAGAGCAATTATACAAGCGTCAGGTTGCAGCGCATTTAACTGTCAGTTAATTTATGTTGGGCATGATATGGAAATACATAATATAGAAATTCCCATTTTGATATGAGCACACCGGCTGCAATGAAATCAATTGGCCTAGTTCACGCTGGTGTGCCGCATCTCAACAAGTTAATGCTGTACACATACGTATACACTTTCGTATTCATACTCTTGACAATCTTTGTGCGCCAGATTTCCAGTTGAACGCAAATCGAATAAATTTCCAGCCGAATGCACACTGTCGTCCGCAGTCGTATAAATTTTGTCGCAGAGATAATCATTTGAGCATATCTCGTGCGTAATTTAGTGACATTGTCTGCGGGGAAGTGAGGCGAAGCACGCAAGAATCAGCTGCGCAGAGCAGGTTTTGGCCAAAATCGTGCATGCGGTGTTATTGAAACAAATTGAACTTTTCGCTCTCACGCAACACAGCAACGGGGGGACGAGCTGCAAACCCTTTTAGGAAAGTAAACCTCGCGCGCACGCAGAATCCAGCAGAAGATCTCACATAGAATCAATGTTTACATTTTGTGTTGCCTTTCGCCCTCAGCAGCTCTGCCACGCGCATAAGAATAAATCCATTTACATTTTATTCTCCAGTCGCCGGAGAGACACTTTTTTGAAGATATTTGCTCTGCCGCGCAAAATAGGTTCTGCACTTGAAAATAGATTAGCATATATATTGCTTCTGCGCAAGTGGCGATTGGAAGTTACAGTATATCATGGCATTGTTCTCCCAAGCATATAGTGCGCGTGAGGAGTGGTCCGCCTTCGGAGAGCGCCGACCATAATGAGAATAAGCGCAGCGCGCGCGGAAAAGGGCTAAACGCAGCCCAAAAGCGTTCTACGGGATTGAATTCAAACTGGTTTCCATCAAAACAAGCGGACTGGTTTCATAAAAGCGCTTTTAATGTGTCATGTAATACCGTGTTCAACGAGATTTTCGCACAATGGGGGACGGGTGTGAAGCGACACTCTACCTTACCAGACAATGCACAACAGAACGTCACGAACACTACAGTTATTAAATTTGCGGCAAAACCAGAAAAATGACCACAGCACTACGCACGCTATGCGCTGCAGCTCCAGGATTTATTTCATAAATGTTGAGCGGCGAACACATCGATGTCATATAATGCCTGCCTAAAATTCTTCCGGTATTTGCTGGCATCTGGGTACAAATTTTAGAGTGCAAGGATGGAAATTTTGCTAATCCACTCAACAAACTCGGCGGTTTATATCTAAGGCGGACTTTAACGATGAAAAAGCATTTACTCTCTCGACAAAAAAGGCCTTGTGTGCACATAATAGCCGTCCTTGAGCGTCACTCTTTTAAAAAATTCATTCTCTTCGGGTCTATTTGCTTAAACATTCCTCTCGCGCCTTTTTATTTACCTGGAGCGCTGCGGAGCCGTAAAAACTCGCCTCGCAAAACGGCTGGGCGCCGTGGGACTTTGCTTTAAATAATGCATCTAGATGTAACAGGATAACGCGTTCTTGTCTCGAAATCACATTGTGTAATATTCACCTCCGCGTGCGCATTAAGTGCGCTCAAAGGCTATAATTAAGATCTCCTATCTGGTGCGCTCTTAATCAGCGCCACTGTGTATGTTGACAAACAAAATGCTTTTGGCTGCGCTATACATTTTTACAAAAAAATATAATGAGTTATACCATGTAGTTATGCGCCTCCGACGTCGTCGCTCACTCTTTCTCCCCTCCGACAAATTCAACAACAACAAAACAACAGCATCGATTTAATCTAATCACGACCATCTCAAAGCGAGAAAATTAAAAAGGCACAAAAAGTGAGCGAGGCGCTTTGTTTTCAGCGGCCGGCGACACACTCAGACTTTAATTAAGCAAAAGGCGGCGAGCGAAAGCGCTCTCCGGCGGCGCTTGGCTCGCTCGCTCTTCATCAACGCAATTTGCATACAAACTTCTTGTGGAGAGCAGAGAGATGGCATTTAATGAAGATGCTTCCGCGGCGGTGGCAGAGTTGTGGATTAAAAGGTGACCGCCATTAGGCACCTGTGACCAAAAGCAGCCGACCGCACACATACCATTCTTGACTTCGACTTCATTTTGAGAGAGCGTTTTATGGGCAAGGGCGAAATTTTCCCGGCAACTTTATTGGTCGGCGGCGCAGAGGAGTATAAATTGAGGCATTAACCTACTTCATCCCTATGTGCGAGCGTGGTGGTGCGCGCTCGCTCGCGGGGAAGTGCAAAATGACGCTTGAAAAAAACTATGCTGCTTTAAAATGCTCGATGCTTGTTTGGGAATTTGACTGTGTGCAACGCTTGCCGTTTACGACTCGAGCATCAGCATATACTGCGCCCGCAGGGAGTAAATTTAGCTGCTTAAATTCGCATTTTTGTGGCACACACCTCAGAGGAGGAATAAACTTCTGTTCTTCAGCGACAGCAAAACTCCCGCCGGTTGAGAGGCTCCAACGTCATAAACAGGGGATTATATTTCTCTTGCGCTTTTTCCTTTCGAAGTGTATTGATCGTGAAGTGCATTAAGGAAAAATAGAAGTTATTAGGCAAACAAATCACGTCACAGTCACCTCCAATCGCGTTCACAGCACTCTCGGTGTATAATAAATTGAGCTGTTGGAGTGAGCATAAAAAATGAACGAGGAATTGAAATGGAAGTAGTTGTCAAAACGAATATAAGCTGCAGCGCTTAACACCGTGTGAAGTATAAAAGCTCATAAATCTAACGTTTTTTTCTTCTTCCCGTTTGGCCTGACCATTTGTCGCTGCCCTAAATGTGTCACGTCGCTTTGATACCCAACACTTTTACGCCAACTGCCGCAAAGAACGTACTTCCCAAGGAAATATTGCGCTAGCCGCCTGCGCAACTAGTCGAGAATATGCAAAAACTTTCCTAGTTAGCTGTCCAGCGCAGTATGTCCTTCTTATCCACAAGTTCCGCACGAGTTTATATTTTATCGGGCAGAAATAAAAAAATAAGCTCCAACTTTCTACATGTAACATTAACGCGAGAGAACTGTTTCGTGCATTGACAGCAATTACAACCGCGAGACACGCTGATTGAAAAAACAGCATGGGCGCAAAAACTCTTGTGTGTGTGTTGGCTGGAGAAAAAAATCAGCGTGAACATTCTGCGTTTGATCGCGCCTCCTCTCCGAGCGCCTCCGCCGCGTCACAAGGATCTTTCAGAACAAAATAGCGAGCAGACTGACAAAAAAATCGCCTTTTCTTTGTGCGACGCTTTTTGCAACGTGTCATGGTTTGTTGTTCGACAGGAAGTATATAATACAAACGAAGCGGCCGAGAAGGTATCAAAATTGTTTCTTTTTGAACACACAACACTCCGTTCTCACAAAAACGCGCACAAGAATTTTAATGATGTTAATGGGTGAAAAGCCAGAGTTGGCAATTTCCGAACCTATTCAGAGCGATGATGCAATTGAATTGAATGGATATGACAATGATCAATTTATATGAAAATTCAAATAACTATTGACTATGATTTCATTCTAAAGAGCTCGTCATGAATGGGCCACTTTATTATTCGTAACCATTGTCAAAAGCAAACAAAAAATATCATAAAGGAAGCTAAAATTATCTTTGAAAGTCTGATGATGATCGCCAACAAAACTTTTCCATCTAATTGATTAAGCCGTAGATATTAAATAATACGAAAACATCGTCGCGTCGTATTTGACGAGGAAAGTATTTGATTTCAAATGCTAATTAGATTTTCTGCGCCAAAACATCGCGCGCGCACTCTAGACATTCCTCTGCGCCAAAGTTTCGAATCCCTAATGTGATTAAAATCCATTCCTCGGGGAGCAGCCGCACGCCGACACACACTTATTGAATTAAAGTTCAATCTCCGTAATTCCAGCGCACACGACTTACCTTTTCCGTCGGGGTTCGTCTATGAAATTGCCTATGCCACTGAGTTGCTGTTGCTCAAGATTCTGGAACACAAGTGGGAAAATTATTTCAAAAGCTGCCAATATATCTTTTCATTAATCCACGTGAGCCCCTGCCTGCCTTCTCTGGCACACGAGCTGCCAAGCACGCAACCGTGTGTGGCATTGTATATATTCTCACTCTCTCTCTCGCAAGCACACTCTCTCTCACACACATGCAGACGCAAACCCGCCCTCCGCACACAATAACACTCAATTTGTGCAGCTTGTTTCCCGGCAGTGACAAATTTGATTACCACCGAGCAGGAAAAACAACGATGCCGGGTGTGCGGTGAGCGCGCGCTCGCCTCTGCGCCTATTTCGCGTCGCAACATTATTTTTCGGATTCTCCGAGTGAGAGTGAGAGAGAGAAAGGTGAGCGGGCACGCAAATTACTTTTTGCCACCCCGGATAAACAAGCGCGGCAATGGCGAGGGGACGATGGACCCATTTTACGCGCAATTGTGGGTGGAAGCGTGCGCAGGAATGCAATCGATTGTGTGGCCATCGCCTCATTAAAACTTTTGCAGCCAGTCGCGCGCGAGATTTTTACTCGATCAAAATTGCTTTTAAAATGCGTGGAGAACACAAATTAATTTCATATCCCAAGTAGGACTTCAAACTCTCGATATTATTCCAACCGGCAGTGAATTCGAGAAGCTTCCGTAGTCGGTATATAAACAAACGACTCTCTTGGTTACATTTAAAACAATCAATAGTGCGCCCTGGATTGAAATTTACTGCATGTCGACGGACCAGCACTGCACCGCGCGCAATGATAAAAGAGCAGCTACACTGCTCACAGAAAAACATTTAACCTGGCCAGATGCAACCTTACTCACTCGCTCCTCTTTTCTCTGCTACCCCAATCAATAATTCAGACGTCGGCACACACTCAAAGCGATGGAGAATTTTCCAATTTGCCAATAAATTTCCCGAGACGTTGCAGGGAGACGCCTGCATTATTTCTATATGTGCGTCTATGCATTAACTTCTGGAGAGGTGCATTAGCAAAATGTCAAGCGGCAGGCGCAAAGCTTTTTAGGCCGATCAAATTTAGCGGAAAGATTGCTTTCGGCGAGTCGTCTTCTCTTTCACTCTCCAACACTCGCAACGCGCGATCGACTCCGGCGCTGTTTAATCCACGCGCCAGCACTCGCACTCCATATAACGACAAGTGCATAATCTTATTGCTGGCGCGCACAGGACAAGGATTAAGCACGGAGCCAAAACTCCAATAACACACAGCACATACACTGCCGGCGGCGTTTGGGGTTCGACAGCCGAACCATTTGTTCAAATCCCTGAGGTGGCTGTAATGGCTGAAAGATGGCTCCAGA
>Ga0114940_10001177_pt1 | contig 10013 bp, 9 predicted proteins | sample ColdCreekSource_FD_87195 | JGI IMG/M metagenome (GOLD analysis project Ga0114940, IMG submission 87195) | Groundwater microbial communities from Cold Creek, Nevada to study Microbial Dark Matter (Phase II) - Cold Creek Source | ecosystem: Environmental > Aquatic > Deep subsurface > Groundwater ...
CAAATGGACCAAGGCAAAAATTATTAAATTCACGGTCTTCAGCCCGGAATTATTTTCAGTCTACTGGCACAAAATCACAAATATCAACGCGAATCATAAAAGTATAAATTTGCAGAACTCAATTGTAGACCATGTTTTTGTTGCCAAGAATGACCTCCTGGTTGAGTTCGTACTGCTTGTACATTGCCTCAAGGTTTGAGTTAGCGTCGAGCACTAGAACGGGCGCTGGTGCTTTGGCAGGAATACCACGCAATAGCCAGTTCTCGTGGGCCTCGTGCACGTTGCGCAGGTAATCAAGTGACACCTGCATCTCCTCGTTTCTAGAGCGCTGCAGAAGCCGCTGGTACACGTTGTCGGGGTCACTCCTCAGATAAACTATACGAAATGATTGTATTCAAATCTCGACTTAAAGGGTTTAATTTTCACTGGCCGTACCAATTAAATCCAGTCCGATATCAGTATTACTGCAGATCCACGAATACCACTTATCGAAAATATGGTATTCCACTTCCGAGAGCAGTCCTTCATTGTAGGCCATCTCACCGAAACAATATCTGCAATTATATTTTAGTCTTGTCTAGGAAAGTGTTGGTGAAATTCTGACCTGTTGTTTTGCACACATCTTTCGAACATCTGCACAGTCTTGGAGGAATCAGTCGTTTGGATGTTGACCCGGCTCAGTTGCACCATGTGCTGGAAGGTCAGGTTCCATTTCTGCAGGTCGACGTACAGCAGCTCCAGCACATTGTGACCTTGCACGTCTCGCCACTCGTTCAGCGGTTCCTAAAGAAATTTTACAAGTTTATAGTAACTATGTTGCCTGATGCAATTTGTGGTTGTACCAAATAAGTCTCGACGGCGTTGAACTGCTGGAAGTATTTGAGGAAGGTGGATTTGCCACTGCCGATGTTGCCCTCGACGGACAGTCGGTAAGGCCAATTGGCACCATCTTTGGTTTTGCTCTTGTAGACGACTTTGGGATTATACATCAGGTACGGGGGTTGGAAACCGGACTTATGAAAGCCTCTCTGGAGCCCTGCGGTCGACGGTCCGTGTTTCAGTTGCCTAGAAATGGAGAAAATTCTGTAAATAGAGCTGAACACTGCTGATAATTGCATTGCGTACCTGGAGACTACTCTGCGTATGATGCAAAACATTAACGCGACCCTTGATAATTGCAGCAATCGAAGATTTTCCCCTCAGAAGGGCAGCAGAGAAAATTAGCGGGAAAGCTGGGCATCCATTGTTTACATATTTTCTACTCAGAAATGAACGAATTGCTGGCTTCCGTTTGGACGAATTACAAGAGTTTTACAACTGCCTTGGTGTGGGTGCTCAGGTCAAGGGGTCAAGGTCAAACACACGCCGGCAAGTCTCAATTCTCCAGCAAAAGTAGATTTTTCTTCAGGAAGATTTTTGTCGACTTGTTTTTGTGCAGCAGATTCAATGGATTGAGTATTGAGTTGTGAGTTGACTTTAGTGCCGCTAGATGGCATTGCAGGTAGTCGATTGGCGGGAAATACAGACAAGAACTCCCAGCCCCCTCCTTTTGTAGATTCTCCTGATTAAATAATTTCTATGTATTTTTCCTTCATTTTACCTGCGCAGAGTAAAAAATAATCAACCCGCAGAGAATCTTTGCATAGCTGCTTTCAATATTTTCAGTTTGACCAAATGTTTTGTAGCAGTAATAATTAATATTTGTCTATTCTCAAAACTGCAGCAAGTAAATTTGTATTAGGGTGCATAATATTTTTTGTGCTTTTTGAATTATTCATATTCACTTTTCGGAGTTACGGTAAATGAAAACCAGCGACACATTTTATTAATAGTAGTGTTTATTTAGCTGTTTTTTTGTTTTATTTCCAATTAAAAATATAATATCCTAATAACAATGAGGAGGCACCATGCAAGGCAAAGTACGTTTTTTAATCATTCTCATCTCAACAAGGACACTGCGTGCCAGCAGCACAAACATTTAACAAATATATCTTACTATTTTCATAATACAAAAGTTTGATAACAGGAAGAGAAAAGGGACTGGCCCTCAGAAGAATGTGAGAAGACAACAACTGTGTGTGTGTGTGATGGTTTACAACAAAAGCGTATTATTCTCTCTCGCATCAACATTGTAAAATATACACATTCTCAAATATAAATATATAGTGCAGGAGATTTGGGATAGGCTAAAGAGAGTGCGACACGAAAATGCTTCAGCATTCCATTTTATATATTATCTTCAAATCAATTTTATAATCACAGCATGCAATTCAGTATAGCTAGTTTTTATATAATTAATGACCAAAAATAGTACAAAAAGATGTGGGGGTAAGAATCACACAACAGATAACAAAAGTGGCATAATACACTTTAAAATAAATACACAGCGCAAAATTCTCATAGCGCCAGAATAAAAATATTTTTGGTCCGTTCATATTTAACAGGGTGCGGGCAGTGTGTTACAAAGTAATACTACGTTTCGGGTGTTTCCAACACCTCAAAATACGGCCATCCTGCACAAATAACAATTTCATTGCATGAAAATCAAGGAAATATATAGCATAGCTGCCCATAGTGTTCAGTCCCAATTGAAATAGCTAATGCACAAAAAGGTTCGGTAGGCAAGAATAAATAAATGTAGCTAAGCAACCAAAAGAAGTTCGTCCAGCAAAAGAGTGGTCCTCATCATATTAAACAAGACAGTCAATATAGAAACAAATAATACAAAAGAATACTGGGGGTGCAATTACTTTGACTAGACACAAGGACCACTTTTAAATGCAAAATATAGAAAAGCGGGCATTTTTAATACAGGCAAATGTTGACAAAAAGTAAGCTTTTAATCGAATTATGGAGTGAGATACAAAATATACTGGAATTTTGTCATCTTGTGGCATAGAAAACGACCAAATATCAAGAACTATTGCCGAAATGTAAAAATCTGGACACTTCAGCAGTCCAAATTTGAAGCTGATTTTTTGTAAGCCCACGTAAAAATCTCCCAACAATGAACAAGGAGGGAATCCGTCCAACATTCTAACATAGCTGCTCTTTGACAAAAGAAAAAAGCGTTTTAGGAATATACGCTGAAAACGGAATGTCATTTCTATAGTGTGGGTCCTGTCTTTTTTTGTAATATAATACGAGTGCGGCTAAAAATACGGAAGTCCACGTGGTGGGAGCATTCATCCATAAATAGTTCGATCGGAGACTTGTAGAGCCATCAAGGAACAAAATGCTTTTTATCTTCAGCAGAAAGGGTTGGTGAACTGTCGATGGGAGTGGGCGACGCCCTCCTCCAGGCAGATGTCCTCAAAACTCATGTTGCTGACACCGGTGCTGGTCTTGCGGCTCTTGTGCGCCGTCTTCTTGCCCTTGACCTGACGGCCCTTGGTGCCACTCTTGGCCAGCTTGAAGGGCAGCTCGCTCTCCGTCTTCTTCAGCCGGTCGTTGGCCAACGCCCGCTCCGCCAACGACTCACCTGCCGCTTTCACCACAGGCACCATCACTGCAATCACAACACAAAATTTGGTCAAGCGAGATTGAAATAATTTTGTTCAATGCAAAAATGTGTTAGATAACACACGCTGTCACAATGAAAATTAATTTTATCTCTTTAAGTTTAAATTCGAAACCAAATCAATGAAAAAATTTGCATTGCCCAACGAGAAGCCCTTTCACTCAATAAAATCGATAATGAGATAGGGCCTTTTAGCAAAGAGAAAACATGTATTCATCAGGATCTATTTGTTGAAAAGCTGAAGAATCTTTACAGGAAAATTGGGTAGCATAATAAATTGCAAAGAAAACAGGCAAAATGCGTAGACAATTATTTATTGAGCCAGATAGAAAACAATACAATTTGTAGGATGGCCACTCTCATTAGCTGTTTTTTATCAGTTGAGAATTCATATTATTAATCTTAATTGTATAATGGTATACTAGCATTCAATTGGTAGAAATACTTAGAAAATTTATAATGTAGCAAAATACATTTGAACTGCCACTCGCATAGAATAATCTTATTTTATTAAAAAAATTGATAAATGCTGTCGCTCAGCGACTAGGTTTTGTTTCTACGTGGAAAAATAGTTCAGACCATCTTCTTTTTCTTGGCTCGAGTGTCTGTTAATGCATTGACTTGGTCCACTTGATAGTCCAAGGTGTTTTCATAAGTCAAATACTTGGAGAGCACATCTCTTTGGTCTTGAGCCCCAAGACTGGGGTCGCCATCCCCCTTGATCAGAGTGTCCACAAAGGGACTTGTGTCCCACCGCCATCTTCCCACCCTGGTAAATTTGTCCTTGGCACCGTAGAGGTCTCCGTAGGTGCCCATGCCGTTGCGCGCCGAAATCCTCGTTTTCATCACGTAGTTGTGCAGACAAATGCACGCTTTGACCAACAGTACGGCCGTGTCCGGGTCGACGGACAGTTGTCGGTGCAATCGGCGCCACCTGGTCGCCAGCACTCCGAATGCATTGTCCACCACGCAGCGGGCTCGGGACAAACGGAAGTTCAAAATCCTCCGCTCCAATCGCAACTTCTCATCTTCAACATTCAGACTTTCTTCTCCAAAAGGTGCTAGGAGATTTTCGTCCAGTGAATATTTTTCGTCCCCGACGACAAAATAATTGCACGTTTGGTCACTGTTGGGCAGCGTGGACGGTGGAGGAGTGGCCAGGGTTTTGTCCAAAATGGCTTTGCCTAGAGTGCTTTGTTTGAAGACGCTGGCGCTGTCGGCCGTGCTGCCCAAATAGCTGACCTCGGCGATGGTGAAACAGTAGTTGGCACCGCAAAGGGCAACGACGCTGATGCTGTGATTCTCACCCTTCGAGTAGCGCGGCCCTGCGAAAAGGGGTGCCAGCTTGATGTGTTTGCAACTGATTGCCCCCAAGCAGTTGGGCAAATCCCATTTTTGGGAGAACTCGTCAGCGATTCCTTTGAAGTCGTCGACCGTTGGTGCTTTCACGTAGCTCCGCATCAGGGCCTCGGTGATTGCCTCGTAAACGTCCTTCAGGATTTTGGCATAGGTTGAAATCTCAATGCCAAAGATGGAAGAGAGCCTCAGCATGCTGTCTTCCTCAGACAGATACCTGAACATAGGGAAACAAAAGTCAGGGAAAATTCAAGGTGCGGTTTGGGCAGTAAAAAATTACTAGTTTTATTTAGCGGTCGTCACAAAACAAAATAAGCATATGTACTTTTGAAACCAAGAATAATTTTATGTTAGACACACCATATTTATAGAGGGATAGTTTCAATTTAGATAAATATTATGCTTACGGTGAAAAATTACTTTTGGTTTTTACTTTTGGGTCAATTATTAAAAAAAAAACATGGTTGCAAGATTATTGCCCATGATCATACATTGCCAAGCCATGAATTTTAAGTCTCCTTCTGCTTATCAATGAATGATTTATTCCTCATAACTTACTTGATGGTGACAGCAAGGCGAAAGTCTCCAGGCCATGGGTCATTTTCTTTCAGATGGGGCGAAACCAAGGCGAACAGATGATCAAATTGTGGGACAGTGATTTTGAAGAATGGTGCGAATTGTTCTGGGTATTCCCTCAGTTCGTGATAGAACGTGACTAGTACACCTTAAAAGTAAAAATTGCGTTCAGTTGAGAGCTCTTTTGATTTCAAGCTCTGGGTTTACCTCGGGAATTTCGCAACTGCAATTTGGACAGCGCCAGTGCTGACATTGTGTGACTTCAGAATGGGTCTCTCAACCCTAAGGGTGCTTCGGAAAGGGACAGGATTTGCAACTTCTATTGCTATTTTCTTCACACGCCGCTTGTTTTCACCTCACTTGTAAACATAACGCGCACATGGCTCAAGTGACAAGTGGTGACGATGGCGCGTGCGGCCTCTGGTGCTAGTAGTACGGATATTTTGACACAGACAGCGCCGCTATCACCTTTTTACAGGCACTTTAAAATTTAGGATTGCAGAGTACAGCGAAAATTAATTATGAGCGAGTAAATTAAATAGAAAGTTGGAAGATGCCAAGATTATTTAATTATATATTTATTGGAACATAGGAAATTAAAACTATTTACAGGGATATAGTATTTAATAATAATTATGCTGTTTTAAAATAATGCAGTAAAATCTTTGAAACAATTTCAATTTTCGTCATATTTATATTAGTCAGTTTGATTGATCTTTGAATGTAGCATTTTATTGCTGTCAGTCAATTCAAAAGCATTGCAGAAAGTGTAAGTTTCAAAATTCAAACAACATGACACTAAACATTATTGTTGGCAATAGCAATAATTAATTTAAGCACAGGTGAAAAATATTGCAGACTAAAAAAATATAATTAAAAATTTGTTACAACTAAATTTGATTAAAACTGCTGCTGATAGGCAACAAGACTTTAATTTTGTAGTAGTCCTTTCCTGCGAAGGAAAGTTCAATCCTGCAACTTCTGTTTCTTGGCTCGTGGGGCTTTCGAGGCATTTGAAACCTCAACTTGGTAATCCAAGGTGTTTTCGTAGGACAAATACTTGGCCAGCACGTCTCGGCGTTTTCGAGCTTCAAGGGTGGGATTTTTGTTGCTCTTGATCATAGTGTCGACCCACGGACTGGAATCTCCACGCCACCTTCCCGGCTTGGAGAGCCTGTCCTTGGCGCCGTAGACGTCTCCAAAAGTGCCCATGCCGTTGTTGTTGGAAGTCCTTGTCTTCATGATGTAGTTGTGCAGACAAATGCAGGCTCTCACGTACAAGATGGCTGTATCAACGGGGACAGCCAACCGTTTCTGCATTTTTTTCCACCTGCAGACCATCACTCCGAACGCGTTGTCCGCGACGCGGGTTGCTCGGGACAGTCGGAAGTTGAAAATCCTGCGTTCGTACCTCAACTTCTCATCTTGATCATTTAAGCTTGCTTTTGGGTAGGGAATCATGAAATTCTCCCTCAAAGACAGATTGTTGGCACCGACCGCAAAATAGTTGAATTGCTGATCGCCTTTGCTCTTTGGCAGCTTGCTGGGAGGAGGAGTGGCCAGGGAGTTGCCCGAAATGGACTGCCCCAGGTTGCTGTGCTTGAAAGCACTTCCGTCACTCTTGCTGCCCAAATAGTCCACTTCGGCGATGGTGAAGCAGAACTTGGCGTCACAAAGGGCCACGACGCTGATGCAGTGCTGCTCTTCCTTGAAATCAGCACCTACATTCTCAGGCACTCGCAGCTTCACATTCTTGCAGCCGACCGCCCCCACGCAATTGGGCAAGCTCCACTTTTTGGAGAACTCGTCGGCGATCAGTTTGAAATCGGCGGCCGTCGGCGGTATCATGTATTTCGGCGTGACCCCTGCAATGAGTGCTTCGCAAACTTCCTTCGCGATCTGTTTGTATCGATCCGAGTCTTCTAGACCAAAGTGAAAGGAGTAGCCAAAGGTGCTTTCCACGGACAAATACCTAGAAAACACCTTCGTTAAGAAACCAGGGCGCATGTTTTATTTTGGGTGGTTTAAATTTAAATCCATCTTGTTCAATTTTAGGCCCATTGAACCAGTCCACCAGCTTCCAGATAATATATAACAATGAACTGACTGCATTATGTTGAAAAGAGATTGATTATTTATAGATGATATCATCTGCGATCTAAAATTACTGAAGAATAAATGGGATATTCTCATATTAATTAACCTTTTTATTTTAAAATATAATTTTTCAAAATCCAAAGCTTCATATTCTAAATTTGTATCACGAAAAGACAATTGTATTAACTTTTCTGGGTTCAAAGGTCAATTACCTATTAAAATTCTAATCCTTTTTACTAAAAAAAATTTAACATTTTCACCAGTTAAAATCTAGCACATGTTGTCTAAAACAAGATGTATCAAATTTTCAGAATTTCTTATTCAGTTTTCAAAATAAAAGTTACTGACAAAAGACATTTTCGTTCAACATTAAAAATTCAATGTTTGAGAAACACCCCATATTTTTGGCTCTAATCTCTTATCCATAATTATAACCACCCCTAACTTAACATTACACAGTCACCCCGCACATATATTATCTGAAAATAGTTTGCAGTTGTCGGACATGGCTAATACGGCTAATACACCTAAAAATTTGGCATGGAACCACCATCCTCAAGACTTACGTGATGGTGACGGCGAGGCGAAAGTCGCCTGGCAAAGGGTCCTTTTGGTTCAGGTGCGGCGACACCAAAGCAAACAACTGGTCAAATTGCTCAAGGGACATGTTGAAAAATGGTTTGAACCGATCAGGGTACTCTCTGAGCTGACGGTAATAGGAGATGCCTGTTGAGGAAACGAAAAAGAGCTCGCGTTTAGGTAAAAAAGCTACAGGTGGTGATTTTATTCGTTTGTTTACCTCGGGAATTTTGCGATTGCATTTTGAGGGGCGCCGATGCGTCGTTGCAGAATGCGTCTCGACTGTCTGAGTCTTAAAAACACCTGCTGATGGAACAAAGAAGCACTGCGGTGTCTTTGAAATTCTTCCTTTTTGTTGCGTGTCTCATAAACAACAACAAAGCCAAACCAGCATGGGGATGGGGCGAAAAAGGCGCGCAGTCTTTCCCTAGTACCAATGTTTTGACACAGGCACGAGCGCCGCAATAAAGCGCTTTGGGCTTGCGTGGGCGGGAAACTATTTAATAAAGCCGACTTGTACGTTTGTATATTATATTCAATTATTCAGACCTGCAGTTTTCACATAAAGCAAAAAAACATAATTTCCTGTTAATAAGTTTTTACTTTCTTGAGGAAAATGATAAATAATATGTCATGGATTAAATACCTCATCTCTATCGTGTAAGTGGAAAATAGGACAATCCAAGAGATAAAAAATATAGCAGCTAAACATGTATTTTCAGTATCTCCTATTTGAAAAATTGTTGGTCGACTTACACTAACAATCAGTCTGTTTTTTTTAATTTCATGATAATTTGCACATTTTTTACTGATGAGGTGAAAATATCTGCGTCATAAAAATAGTTGATCAATTTAGATTCTCAACTCCACATAAACATCCCCAACCACCAAACTTACTAACCAAATAGGTATTATTATTTGATTTCAAATGTTGTCAAATAATCAAATAATGCCAAAAAATGAACCAATTATTTTCTAAAACAGAAACAAAAATTAAAAATCGTACTCACCGGTAGCGAGTTGGGTGCTGGTGTGGTCGTCGATGTGGAAGAAGTGTGCGGCTGGTTCGGCGGCCGCCTGGAAGGGGTTGGTGGAGGCGACGTGGAACGGCGACGAGCCGAAGAGGTCTTTGGCGACGCCGCGCGGCAGCCGTGGTGGCGGCGCCTCCTCTGCGGCCCACTGGGCGGAGGGCGCGCACGGCAGCGAGGCCGGCTGCTGCGTGGAGCGGCCGAGGAGTGAGTCCTTGCGCGGCCGCTGGAACGGCGCCAGGTCGAACACGTTGCTGCTGCTGTTGTTGTTGAACCAGTAGGCCGCCTGACCCTTGTGCTCCAACAGCACCGGCTTGCTTTCCTCCTCAAGGTCCAGTTCGTCGTCCGCCAGCAGAGGCTTGTCGCCGTACGCGTGGCCAACCAACGAGTCCTCAACTGAAACATGATCAAATTGCAGATTTTGTTAAATAAAAGTCATAATAGAAATAAAATAGTTCGACAAAAATAATAAAATTCCAAAAGTTTTGAGATTTGCCTAACATAAACAATTTTTTGATAAGGTATGAAAAATGGAAATTCTAAAAATATTCTCTTTTTGTTCGATACCAAGTGTGTTATGACCAAATTAATGAAGCAATCCAGTACTCAGCTCAAATTGAACATATCATATGCTTGAGAATGGCCAAAAAGGAATTCGCAATTTCGGGAGTTGTAAAAAAACGAGAATACGGTTGCTTCAGTAAAATAAAGTGTCGAAGCACAGCTTTTTGAATGTTTAAGTGTTTATGTGATCAAGAGATCGCCATTGACTATTGAATTTTGCTACAATCCTCTGCAAAGAAAGAATTCAGGTTTTTTGTTTGTAGTGCGAATGCCAGTCTAAACCGTTTGAACAA
>Ga0114940_10001178_pt1 | contig 10011 bp, 5 predicted proteins | sample ColdCreekSource_FD_87195 | JGI IMG/M metagenome (GOLD analysis project Ga0114940, IMG submission 87195) | Groundwater microbial communities from Cold Creek, Nevada to study Microbial Dark Matter (Phase II) - Cold Creek Source | ecosystem: Environmental > Aquatic > Deep subsurface > Groundwater ...
CGCAGCCCCAGGGTGCCACCCGCATTCTCGAACACGTCGTTCAATCGCAACCGGTAATCCACCTCGAAGTCGAACCCGCGCACCTTGATCGAGCCCAGGTTCACGCGGCGCGCGTCGATGAAGGAAATCCCGCCATCGCCCGGCAGGCCAAAGGCCACCGTGTTGTTCGGCCCGCTGGTGATGCGGTCGCAGAAGATCTGGAACTGGTTGCAGAAGTCCACGATGCGCTGGCCGGTCAGGATGCTCACCGCGTCGTCCAGGTTGATCTGGTACCAGTCGGCAGAGATCTGCAAGCCGTCGATAAACTCGGGCCGGAACACGATCCCGGCGGTGGTGGTATCGGCCTTTTCGGGCGACAGTGAGAAGCTGCCACCGTTCAGGATGGGCGTGGCATCATCATTGCCCGCCCCGGTGCGGCCGGGGTTGTCGACGATGCCCAGCGATGAACCTTCCTCGGTCGGCACGTTGCGCTGGAACAGTTCGCGGAAGCCCGCCGAGCGGATATCGCGCGAACGCGAGGCGCGCAGGCGCATTCCGGCACCCATGTCCCAGATGCCGCTCAGCTTCCAGCTGAACGCCTCGGTGGTCTTACGCTCCAGCGTATAGCGGTCGGCGGCAGTGTTGCGGGTCCAGCGGACTGCGCCATTCACCTCCAGCATTTCGGCCAGCGGGGCATCGCGCAACAGCGGCACGTTGACCTCGCCAAAGGTTTCCAGCACCTCAATCGAGCCGCCGTAATCGAGGCCGAAGGTAAAGGCATAATCGGTGTAGTTGGGAATGTTGCCGTGGGTCACATTGCCCTTCTCGCTGCGATATTCCACGCCCGTTGCCGCGCCGATGGGACCGGCCCAGCCTTCGGCCAGCGTGCCGTTGATATCGGCCGCCACCACATGCTGGGTGAAAAGGAAGTCCTCCACTACCGGGCGATAGGCATAGTCGATGGCCCGCTGGTCCAGGTTGTTCAGGCCGAACAGGTTCAGCGGCACGCAGCCTTGCGCGCGCGGGTTAGGGTTGGCGGCCAGCAGTTCGCGGCAGACCGGCGCGCCGCCAGCCGGATTGACGGCCGCATCCAGGGCATACTGGAACTCGGTGTTGACGCGCGAATAGCGGGCCGACTGGTGCCGGTCGTTGCGGCCGAACTGGTAATAGATATTCCAGTTCCAGTTATCGCCCACCTCGCCATTCAAGCCCAGCACGCCGCGCCACACCTCGGCCTCGGCGCGGTTCAACGCGGGGATCTGCGCGTCCACGTCCTTGCCCAGGCTGAAGCTGGTGCCGTTAAGCAGCGTGCGCAGGGTTTGCGGCACAAACGGGTTGTCAGCGCGCACGAAGAAGGTGGAGCGCGGACCCGCGGTCACGCCGCTGTTGGACGAGGTGCGCCGGGCATAGGTCAGTTCGGCCACGGCGGTCACCGCATCGGTCAGCTCGTATTCGCCATAGGCATAACCGACCCAGCGTTCCATCGGCGTCTGGATGTCGGAATCGGCATAGGTGGATTCGCCGTCGCCGCCCATGCGCGGGCCGGTCTGCGAGTTCTGCACGTAGTTTCCCGGATCGAACTGGACGATGCCGGTGCCCGCGTCGTTGAACCGCTGGTTGCGTGCCGCCGCAGTGGCCGGTGCCCGGTTGCGGACCACGCCGCGGGCATCGTTGTAGGCCTGCTTGGAATCCGGCCCAATGATATAGTTGGGCAGGCCAAAGCCCGGTGTTCCTGGCCGGTCGAAACCCGACAGGCTGCCGTTGGGCAGGATGTTGTTGGCGTTGACGAACACGTCGTAGCCTTCGGCGCACCACTGGCGGGTGACCGAACAATCGCCAATGCCGCGCCGCCGTTCGTATTCGCCGCCGACCACGAAATGGCCGCGTTCGCCCAGGCTGGCGCCATAGACCATCGATCCGTGCCAGCCAGCGCCGTCGCCCTGGAAGGTCTGGCCATAGTCGGCTTGCGCGCGCAGGCCTTCAAGGTTGGTATCGAGCAACACATTGACCACGCCGGCCACCGCGTCCGAGCCGTAGGCTGCCGAAGCGCCGCCGGTGACGGTTTCGACCCGCTGGATCATGGCCGTGGGGATCAGGTTGAGATCCACCGCGCCGCCATCAGACGTGGGCACGAAGCGGCGGCTGTTGACCATGGTCAGCGTGCGGGTGCCCAGCGAGGGGTTGAGGCCGCGCAGGTTGGCATAGGATGCGCCCACATCCGCGCCTGCCGTGATGCCGGCGGTGGCGTCAGACTGGAAGGCCGTGTTCTGCGGGATCAGGCGAATGATGTCGCCCGCGTTGACGATGCCCAGGTTCTCGGTGGTTTCGGCATCCAGCACGGTGGCCGGAGTCGGCTCGTTGAAACCGTCGCGCTTGATGCGCGTGCCGGTGACCACAATCGCCTCGTCGTCTTCTGCGGCGGCTTCATCCTGCGCGTGGACCGGGGCCGAAATGGCCAGCCCGGCCAGCAATGCCAGCGCGATTGATCCGAAACTCGCGGTATTGCGCAAAGCGCGTCTGTTGCCAGGAATCATCAAAACCTCCCCATGTCTCAGCGGACGGCAGCAGGCTGAGCAGTCTCTGCCGGACTGCTGCGAAACGGCCTTCGCCATGGGTGCGCTTGTCGGGTTTTGTGGGGCGGGTTTCTTATCCGGGATGGTATGTCGTCATGCTCTAACCGGCACAAACCGGGCGCGGGCGGGCCCGGTCAGCCAAAGCAGTCAGCCAAAGTAGAAGGCCAGCGCCGTCTCGCCGATCCGCGCACGGGTGGCCGCATCGGGCACCCAGCGGGCAAAGCTGCCCAGCACACGGTCATAGCTGAGCCGTTCCTCATAGCCGACGAAGGGCGCATCGCTGCCCCACAGCAGTCGGTCCGGGCCGACCCGGTCAACCAGGTGCGAGGCCACGGTCTGGGCTATGCCATCCAGATCGCCATGCGGATCGTCGCGCCACGCCGCCGTGCCGGGCAGGCGGAAGCCGCCCGACAACTTGACCCAGCACGCGCCCAGATCGACCGCGCGCAACATGGCGGCCATGCCCTGGCAGTTCAGCGGATCGGCCGGGTCGGGATGCCCGAAATGGTCGATCACCACTTTCACTCCGGCCGCCAGCAGCGGGTCGAGCACTTGCGGCAGACGCTGACCTTCAACCGCTACCTGCACATGCCAGTCCAGGTCGCGCACGCGGCGCAGCAGCAGGCGATAATCAAAGCTGTCGAGATCGGGCAGCTGTTCCGAGCGCGCCAATTGCAGGCGAATGCCAACCACCCCGTCGGCCTGCATCTGTTCCAGCAGGTAGAGGTTGGCCGGCGCCTTGACGATGGCCGTGCCGCGCAACCGCTGCGGATTACGCCGCAACGCGCGGATCAGGTAATCGTTGTATTCCCCGGCAATCGACAGGCCCGACAGCACGGCATGGCTGACCTCGTGCCGGTCCATCTGCGCCAACAGGTCATCGGCGGTAAAATCGTAAGTCGGCACGGTCCAGGCGTCCGGGCACGTCGGCATAGCCGCATCGAACACGTGCGCGTGGCAATCCACCAGTGGGGCCACCACCGGGGCCACAAGTGGGGCAGGTTCGACCACGGCCGGTGTCACTCGCCGGGTGCCAGCGCCAGCGCTTCGGCATAGACGCTGGTGTCAATCAGCGTGGCCAGCTGGGCGCGGTCGCGCGCCGGGCGATTGGCCTGCTGTGCCAGCCAGCGTTCCTGGACTTCCATCACATCCAGCAGATCGGGCGCGATCCCGGCCAGCCAAGTGTGATGTTCCCAGCTTTCCACCACGTCGGTTGCGTCAAACGTGCCTGCCACGCGCACCAGTTCCTGCGCGCGGGCGGGGTCGCGGCGCACTTCGGAGCTGGCATCAATAATGGCGCGCACGAACCGCACAATGGCGCGTCGGGTTACCGGATCGGCCAGCTTTTCGGCGGTGGTGTTGAGGTTAAACAGCTCGCGGTAAACGCCGTGGCCCGAAAACTCGACCCGATCATCGCCCAGCACTTGCGCGGCGTTCTCGCTTTCAGGCTCCCAGATCACCACCGCGTCGACCTCGCCGCGCGCCAGCGCCTGGGTCATTCCGGCCAGCGGGGTGATCGGCACGGCCACGATGTCCTCGAATTGCAGGCCCGCGCGTTCCAGCATCAGCTTGAGGAAATAGCCCGACGAGGTTTGCGGGATGGTGGCCACGCGCTTGCCACGCAGGTCGGCCACGGTCGCGATCCCGGCCGAGCGGCGGGCGACGATGCGATAGAGCCCCTCGGTCACGGTCATCACGACGCGCAGGTTGGGGTTTTCGACCGAATAGCGCAGCAACTGGGTTTCGGCATTGGTGGCCAGATCCGCTGCGCCATCTGTGCCAAAGCCGGGCACCGAAGGCGCGCCCACCAGGTTGGCGATCGAGCCCATGTTCACGCTGGCCTGGCCAGGATAGTAATGGCTGGCCGCCAACAGCACGGGGGCAATTTCGAAGGTCTGCTTGTTGCCGTAAATCGCCAGCGCGGCGGGTGCGGCAGGCGCGGTGGCCACCGGCGCGGGCGCACGGCTGGCGCAACCAGCCAGCGACACGGCGGCGGCGGCAATGCCAGCTGCCAGCACGAATCTGCGATTGAACCGGCTTGTCACGCGCACTCTCCCAGTTTTCCGGCCCGCCCATAAGCTGCCCGCAACTGGTGAGGCAAATGCCGGTCGCAAGCAATGCCGCGCCGGACTAAAGACCATACCGGAACGGGCAAACCCCGTTCACTCGCCACGCCGCTATCCCCCGCGCGACTGGTGCACGGCTTGGGCGGCGGCCTTGGCGAACAGCGTGGTATCATTGCTGACCATGACCAGCGAGAAGCCCTGGTCGAGATAGGCGCGCGCCTCCTCGGCCGATCCGGCGGCCGCGCCGCTGAACACGCCTGCCGCCTGGCACACCGCCAGCACCTGCGCGGTCAGCGCCTGCACCTCCGGGTGCTGCGCGGGCTTGCCGCTGGACAGGAACAGGTCGCCGTGGCCAATGAACAGACCGTTGACATGGGGCAGGGCGGCAAAGTCTGCCGCCGCTGCCAGCGATGCCCAGTCCTCGAGCTGCACCATGCGCAGGCACTGGCTGTCACCACGCTCCAGATAGGCAGCCATGTTGCCCATGCCCCAGCGCCCGGCGCGCGAGGTGGTGCCCAGGCCGCGCTCTCCCGTGGGTGCGAACACCATGCGTCGGGTGATCGCATCGGCCACTGCCGGGCTGGTCATGCGCGGGATCAGCAGACCATCGGCCCCGCCATCCAGCAGTGGCTGGATCAGCGCCCCGGTGTGGTCGGGCAGTCGCACCAGCGCGGCCATGCCCATCGCCTGCGCGGCGAAGGTCAGCCGATAGGCAAGGTCCAGCGAATGGGGCGCGTGCTCCATGTCGATGACCACGAAGTCGAACCCGGCATGGCCGAGCAGCTCCACGGTCTCCAGGCTGGGGATCTTCACCCAGGTGCCCAGCAGCCCTCGCGGGGACTGCCGGATGCGGTCGGCAAGGTGTTGCATCATGGCCGGTCAGCTGCCGTCGGGCCGCATCACGTTGGCTTCGGGCGGGGTCAGCTCCACGTGGATACCGTCCACCTCCGGCCCGTTGGGCGGCATCTGATAGCCGTGGGCGACCATGCGGCTTTCGGGCAGCATCAGGCTGGGCATGGAATCGGGCCAGTAGCGATCGGGCACCCGCCCGCTGACCGGGTTCTTGTAATGGAACCACATCGGCAGGATGTCGGGCCAGGCCAGCGTGGTGCCGGTGCCGCCGCGAAAATGCTCGGCGCGGCGGCCCATGGTGGTCATCAGGATGTCGGGCGGCAGGCGCTGGACCAGCGGGCTCTGCCCGGCGGCGGCGCCCGGCGGCACCGGCTCCACCCCCTCCCAGCCACCACGCCAGCCGGCCGTGGTCATGTAGGGTTCGTCGATCGTCAGGCTCCACAGCCGCCAGATTCCGTTCTCGATCACCAGCTGGTCGTTCGGGTACATGCCGCTGAACAGCGAGGGCTGATAGAATGCATTCGGTGTCTCACCCGCGCGCGGCGGGATCGAGGTGCGTGGCTGAAACAGGCGGGTGCGCAGGTTGGCCGAGCGGCCATCGTGCGACACGTGGATCACCGGCTGGAAGCGCCAATGGAACGAAATGCCAGGGCGGGTGGGGCCCGGTGGCCCATACATCGCGTTGACCGCCGCCAGAATGCGGTCCTGCCCCAGATAGAACCCGGCAAACGGCGAATGCTTGTTGCCCGGCAAGGCGAAGATCCCGGCCATGGCGTGCCACTGGAAGTCATCGATGTAATAGCCATAGGCCGACGAGACGTTGACGACGCCGTCATAGGCGGCCGAACGGCGCAGGCGGCGGCGCGCCTCGACCAGACGGGTCATCCGGTCGGTGGCCTCGGCTGGCGATGCGCCATCCTGCGCCGCAGCGGCGGGGGCGGGCAGGGCCAGCACCTGCATCCCCTCCACGCTGACCGTGGTTCCGGTAACCGGGTGGTTTTCGGCAAAGGCGGGCAGCACGTCATCGACATGCGCGGTGCCGCCCCGGCCCCAGCCGTCGGCATAATTGGCTTCCAGCAGCGGCACGATTTGCAGGTGGCGGATCTTCCACAGGCCGTGGTCCTCGACCATCTGCGCGGTGACGACCGAGAAGCTCCACCCTTGGGCGCGGGTGCTGCCTTCACCCAGTTGCCCCAGCATGATCGAGCGCGCCACTGCTGCACGGTTGCCCGGCAGCACGGTCACCAGCGTGCCGAACAGCGGGTGGTCGTTGATATCGCCCTGCGCCAGGCCAGCCGGACCCATGCGCTGCATGGCCGCCAGCACGCCTTCACGGCCGGTCTGCACCGGCTGACCGAAGCTTTCCACGACGCCCTCGGCAGTGAACAGGTCGGCCACGTCATCCCACATCCGCCGGTCAACGTAATAGCCCCAGGCGTTGTGCAGGTTGCGCACCGTATCCTCAATGTTCAACGCGGCGATGCGCGTTTCCAGCGTGCCCAGATCGGCATTGCTGACCGGAGCCGGGCCTTCGGCGGGCGGGATCGGCACGCCGCTTTCGTCGATAGTGAAGTGATAGGGCACCTGTGGCAGTTCGCCGCCGCCTGCATTACTCCAGCCGCGCTCGTAATCGCCAGTGTACTGCGGCGAGAAGACCAGTGCACCGATCTTCCACGTGCCGCCCTCGCGCACGAAGGCGTTCTCGAAGATGCCGCCTTCGATCAGCGAGCGCCCGCGCCCGTCACCGGCCATGGTCATCATCATCCAGCGCCCCTCGGCGCTTTCGCCATCCACTGACAGGTTAATCAGCGGATCGTCGACCAGTTCGGCATGCAGCGCGCCCGGTGCCATGCCGCGCACGCCGCCCAATCGCTGGCGCAGGAAGCGGGCGATCTCGCGCTGGCCGGAATAGGTGCGGTCACCCCACACGATGCGCCCTTCGGCGGCGAACAGCTGGGCCATCTCGTCCCACAGGCCGAACTGCGCGTAATGGGCATAGAAGCGTTGCAGATCGCTCACCGCGCGGACCGATTCCACCCGCGACAGGTCGCGCGCGAGTTCGTCAACCGGCTGGTCCTGCGCGGCCGCGGGCAGGGCAGGTAGGGCGGGCAGGGCCAGGATCACTGCGCCCGCAAGGGGCAGAAGGCGGCGGGTCAAAGGCTCTCTCCACATGGCATCGTGCGTGGCTCGCACTGACCGGCAAGGATGTCCATCCACCATTGGGCTGGCAAGCCGGGAAGCCGTTGCCGCCCGGTTTGCGCCGGTCTTTGCGCCTTGTCAGTCAAACACGGACAAAGATTGGGAATGCAATCATCCCGCTTAGGGTTTATCCTTTCGTCAAGGAAGGCGTCCTGCGCGCACTGTGCAGCAAGGCGACCGGCCAGCCCGGACCAGGGCATCTGACGCGACCGGACCCAGAAGGCGGAGCGTTGCGGGAGGGTTGAATGATCGAACTGCTGAGCACCAAGGGATTGCCGACCTCGGGCCGGGCCGCCGCCTGGGCCGAGATCTATCGCACGCGGATGAGCCATGTCGAGTTCGTGCCCGAAGACAAGGAACAGTTCGACGCCGAGCTGAAGTATTCCGAGCTTGGCCCGGTCAAGCTGGCGCGACTGTCCGTGGACCGGTGCAGCGTGGAGCGCACCAAAAGCCACATCAGTCACGATAGCCGTCGCCTCTACAACTTCCTGCTTCAGGCCGAAGGGGCCAGCACCTTCTTCCACTGCGGCAAGGAAAGCCACCTGTCCGCCGGGGACTTCGTGCTGTGTGATACCGGCCTGCCGCACTATTTCCAGACCGAGGGTAAATCGGTGACGGTGATGGTCCGCGTGGGGGCCGAGACGCTGCGCAGCTATCTGCCCACCCCTGAACAGTTCTGCGGCGAACAACTGGGGCGCGCCACGGGCATGACCGGCACGGTGGCGGCCATGGTGCGCGAGCTGACCAATGGCGAGCGCGAGCTTGGCCCGTTGTATGAGGACCGGGTGGCGCGCTACCTGCTGGAGATGATCTCCATGTCCTACACCATGGGCATGGAAGGCACGAACAGTGCCTCGGCGATTGCCTGGCAGCGGCGCAAGGACGTGCTGCAATATATCGAGGATCACCTGCGCGATCCCGACTTGTCGCCCGCCAGCATCTCGGACGGCCTGCGCCTCAGTCCGCGCTATCTGCGCACGATCTTTGCCTCCGGCGGGGAAAAGATGAGCGCCTACATCCTGCGCCGTCGGCTGGAGGAATGTGCCCGGCAGATGGCCAATGCGGCCTGGGCGGCACACACCCTGACCGAGATTGCATTCTCGTGGGGCTTCAACAGCGCGGCCCACTTTACCCGCACCTTCAACGAAAAGTTTGGTGTGGCCCCGCGCGAATACCGCAAGCTGGCCCTGGGCCGCGACTGATCGGCCCCGGCGCGCGGGCGTCATTTGATCCAACGGGCGCTGATAGTTGCCTGAAGGCCGCCGCGGCCCCGCGTGTCGCCCCACGATCCTGCGGTAAACTACTAAAAACAAACAATAATACCAGCCACTGACCAGCTTGCGCGTCCGGTGCAAGTTCTCGCGCCCCGGCAGTAAAGTTTGCCCGCCCGCAGACCAGCATACCGACCTCCTGAAAAGACGAAATCAGTTTCGGGGAGGAATGGTTGATGTTGAGGGGAATGATTCTGGCGACGAGTTCGCTGGTGGCGCTGGCTCTGCCGCACACGGTACTGGCGCAGGATGCGGCCACGCCTGAGCAGGATGAGCGCGCCAATGCCGACATCGTGGTCACCGCCACGCGCATTGCCACCAATGTGCAGGACGTGCCGATCGCCATCACCGCGATCACCAGCGCGGCGCTGGAAGACCGGCAGCTGACCACGCTGGCCGATCTGGGCGCCGTGGTGCCCAACGCCACCTTCCGCAAGTCGCAAGGCATCTATGGTGCGGGCGTGCAGGTGACCTTGCGCGGCATCGGCACCACCGACACGCGCATGAGCGTGGAGCCGGCGGTCGCCTATTACATCGACGATGTCTATTATCCGTTCCTGCTGGGGTCGAACTTCGACCTGCTGGATCTGGACCACGTGGAGGTGCTGCGCGGGCCGCAGGGCACCCTGTTTGGCCGCAATGCCATTTCCGGCGCGGTCAACCTGGTCAGCCGCACGCCCAGCCTGACTGACGAGGGGGGCTATTTCGAACTGACCGTTGGCTCCAACAACCAGCGCGAGGTTCGCGCGGGCATCAATATGCCACTGACCGAGACCCTGGCGGTCAGCCTTTCGGGCGTGTCCAAGCAGTCGGATGGTTACATGGATCTGCTGGATTTCAGCTGCCAGATGTATGCCAACGGCACGCCGCAGCTGGCGGGTACCTTTCCCTTCCAGAGCAACGCCACCGCCTGGGGCGGCGGTCGTAGCCCGACCAATTGCGTGATCGGCCATTACGGCGGCACCGATACCCAGGCCATTCGCGGCTCGATGTACTGGGCGCCGACCGATCGGCTGCGGCTGACCGTGACGGCGGACTATACCGACTCCGATGACGAGGCGTCGGCCGAAA
>Ga0114940_10001179_pt1 | contig 10009 bp, 7 predicted proteins | sample ColdCreekSource_FD_87195 | JGI IMG/M metagenome (GOLD analysis project Ga0114940, IMG submission 87195) | Groundwater microbial communities from Cold Creek, Nevada to study Microbial Dark Matter (Phase II) - Cold Creek Source | ecosystem: Environmental > Aquatic > Deep subsurface > Groundwater ...
GCCCCCGCGTCGACGACCTGCCGCGCTTGCAGGTTGATCAGGCTCGCCACCACCTGCAGGTTGTTCTTCACGCGGTGATGCACCTCTTGCAACAGCGTCTCCTTTTCAGCCAGCGAGACGCGCAGGGCTTGCTGCGCGCTTTGACGCGCCGCGTCGGCCTGCAGCTGCTCGCTGACGTCACGAACCAGGCCAATGTGCGCGGGCAACCCGTCAAAGTCGACCGCCACCATCGTAGACTCCACCTGCACGCTGGAGCCATCTTTACGCACGCACTCGATGATATCGGGGAGCGGTATGGTGCCAGCCTGCACCGCTCGTTGCCGCGCCACACCCTTCTCGAGCGAGCGAGGGTGCACGAGCGATAGCGCGGCGCGCCCCACCAGCTGCTCGGCACGCTCGTAGCCGAACATGCTAACCATGGCTTCGTTGACGTAGTGGATGCGCAAGTCACGCACCACGATCACGCCGAAGGGTGCCGAGGCCACCACGGCGCGAAAGCTCGCCTCCGATTGCTGCAGCTTGGCCTGCGCTCGAATCTGCTCGGTCACGTCATGAAACGTGGCGATGGCGGCGACGCCGCCGTCCAAAGCCGAGAGACGGGCCGCGTTCACGCTGACCCAAGTGACCGGCTCCGAGCCGCGCTGCAGCTGCATCAGCACCCCAGCCGAGCGTTCCCCTGAGGCGAGGGCTAGGTGGATCGGCCACTCTAGCTGTGGAAACGGGCTACCGTCTGCGCGCTTCACGACCAGCTCCTGATCGACGACGGCGCCGTGGCCCAGGCCCAAGATCCGTTGCGCGGCCGGGTTGAGCGTGGTGACGGCTCCGGAGGCGTCGGTGACCGCTACGCCCTCGGCCATGGCTGCGAACGCGCCCAGCAGGCGGGCCTCGCTGGCTTCGAGACGGCGCTTCTCGCGCGCGAGCTGGCGATCTTTCCGCCTCAGCTCGAGCTGAGCCGAGGCCTGCGCGGCGATCAGCTCGAGCAGCTGCTGCGCCTGAGGGGTCACCTCCCGCGGGCTGTGATCGAGGACGCACAAAGTACCCACCACCAGGCCTTCTTGCGTAGCGAGTGGCAGCCCCATGTAGAAGGCGACGTGGGGCGCACCGGTGACGAACGGATGATCGGCGAAGCGCGGGTCAAGCCGCGCATCGTTTACGATCAACGGCTGGCCGGAGGCCACGACGTGACTACAAAACGAGACGTCGCGGCTGGTTTCACGCACGTCGATGCCAACCTTCGACTTGAACCACTGACGGTCGCGCGTCACGATGGAAACCAGCGCGATGGGCGCGCCCAAGACGTGCGCGGCCAGACGCGTCAAGCCGTCGAAGCTGGCCTCTTCCAACGTGTCGACAATCTCGTGGTCGTCGAGCGCAAGCAGGCGCTCTGCCTCATTTTCAGGGATTGGCGCGGCTTGCATGTTCCTGCTCCTGCGACAACTGGAACGTCAGCTGAAACAAGGTACCCGCGTCACGGACGACCTCCAGCTCGGCGTTGAGCTGCGAAGCCAAGGTCGACACTAGGTGGAGCCCGAGGGAGGGCGAGTTGCGAGACTCGAAGCCCAAAGGCAGGCTGATGCCGTCGTTCCTTACCGCCAGCCGGGCCAGCCCGTCGGCGGTCCTATTGAACTCGACGCGAACCGTGCCGGCTCGGCCGTCGCTGAAGCCGTGCTTGAGCGCGTTGGTGATCAGCTCGTTGAGCACCAGGCCGCAGGGGATTGCCTGGTCGACAGCCAAGGCAATCTGGTCGACCTGTAGCTCGAGCCGAACGTTGGACACCGGCTGGGTCGAGGCTCGAAACACGCTGGATGCTAGGTTCTTGGCGTACTGATCGAACGGCACGCGCGCGTAGTCCGACGATTGGTAGAGCTGCTCGTGGATCAGCGCGATGGCCTGCACGCGTGTGCGACATTCTTCGAGCGCATCGCGGTTCTCGCCCGCCTCCAGCTTGCGAATTTGCAGGTTGATTAGGCTAGAGATCACCTGCAGGTTGTTCTTCACCCGATGGTGAATCTCCTGTAGCAAGACCTCGCGCTCTTTCAAGTTGCGCGTGAGGCTCGCGTTGAGTTCTTGCAGTTGGTCGTTCAGCCCGTCGCGCTCTGCCTGGGCGCGCTTCTGCTCGGTGACGTCACGGCCCGTACCGTAGAGAATTCCGTCCGGATGGGGTGACGAGACCCAGGATATCCAACGATACGAGCCGTCTTTGCAGCGATAGCGGTTCTCGAAGTGCAGAGTCTTGATGCCTTGCGCAAGCTTGGCGGCTTCGGCCAGCGTCGCGGCAACGTCGTCGGGGTGAACGAAGCTGATGAATGGAGTCGTCAGCAGCTCCTGCTCCGAGTAACCGAGGATCTTGAACGCTGGGTTGATGCGCTTGAAGTAGCCGTCGAAGGTGGCGGTGCTGAGCATGTCCAAGGACAGCTCGAAGAAGGCGTCGCTCTCGCGCAGCTTGGCTTGCTGCTCTTCGCGCTCGGTTACGTCTTGCGCGGTGCCAATCATGCGCGCAACGCTGCCGTCGGCCGCCAGCTGCACGGTACCTCGGCTCTCCAAGTAGCGCGTGGCGCCATCGCTAACGATGCGATGAACGTGCTGAAAGCCATCGCGGTCCGCCGCAGCGCGCCGGATCACCGTGTCGAGGCGCGCGCGATCATCCGGGTCTATACACTCCAGATACGCTTCGTACGACGCCCCGAAGGTGGCTTTGTTGCGGCCAAAGATGCGATACAGCTCGTCGGACCAGCTCACGAAGTTGGCGCGCACGTCCCACTCCCAGCTGCCCAAACGGGCGATGCGCTGCGCCTCTGCCAACCTGCCCTGCTCCAGCCGCAACTGCTCTTCGGCGTCGCTCAGGCGCGTCACTCGCTCAACCATGCGCGGCAGCTGGTCCCAAAACGTGTCGGCTTTTTTTACGTAGTCGGCAACTCCGCGATGAATGGCTTCGGCGGCAACGCGCTCGTTGCCCATGGCGGTGACCAGAATGACGGGCACGCGAGGCAGCTTTGAGTTTGCTACTTCGACGATGCGCCAGGGGTCGCCGTCGGGCAGCTGGTAGTCGAGTAGGATGGCCGCAAAGCGCTCTGTCTCGAGCAGCAACAAGGCGTCTTTGACGCGCGAGACAACTCGCGCCCGCAGCCCCGAGCGGGCGAGCGAGCGCCGCTCCAACTCCGCCGTAGCCTCGTCGTCTTCGACGACCAGCACCGTGCGCTCATTGCTTGCAGCAGACATCAACCCAATCTCGCGGGGTCGGTGGGCATGCTCACCACCGACATGAACAGGCCCAACCGCTTGATGGCCTCGATGAACGCCGCCGGCTCGACGGGCTTCGTCACGTAGACGTTGCAGCCCAACTCGTAGCAGCGGTTGATTTCGCGAGGATCGTCAGTGGTCGTGAGCATGACGACGGGGATCGACTTGGTGGCGGCGTTGGTCTTGATCTGCCGCAAGACTTCGACGCCATCCAAGCCAGGCATGTTGATATCGAGCAAGAGCAGCAGCTCGCCGTCGCCGGTTCGCCCTGCGTAGTTACCCCGGCACATTACGTAGTCGAGCGCGTGGATACCGTTGCCGAAATGGACCAGCCGATTCCCGATGCCCGAGCGCCGCAGGTTGCGTCGCACCAGCTCGACGTGGCCGTCGTCGTCGTCGACCAGCACGATCGTCATGCGTTGTGCGTCTTCCATCATTTGCCTTTCGTTCAACCCGCCGGCAGCGTCAGGCGAAACGTCGTCCCCACGCCTTCTTCGCTCTCGGCCGCGATCTTGCCGCCATGCCGCTCCACCACCCGCTTCACGATCGCGAGCCCCATGCCCTCACCCTGCGCGCGCTCCGGGTGAAAGCGCTGAAACACCTGAAACAGCCGGCCGCGCGCGGCAGCCGGCATACCCGAGCCGTTGTCTTTGACCCAATACTGCACCATCTGGCCTTCGATTTGTCCGCCAATCTCCAGCAGCCCCGCGCGCCCCGGCTCCAGGTAGTTGAGCGCGTTGATTATCAAGTTTGAAAACACCTGACCAATGGCCGTGGCGTCACCTTTGGCCCCTGGCAAGTCACCCAGCACAACCTTCGTCTCGGACCTAACGATAGACTGCTGAAGCGAATCGAGGGTTGTCTCGACCAACGCTCGAACGTCGACCGGAAAAGCGACGTAGGGTTGCCGACCGTAGCGAGAGAGCGCTAGCAACGCGTCGATCAAGCGCTGAAACTTGGTCGTGCTGGCGCTGATGAAGCGGAGCGACGCCGGAATGTCTTCGACGAGCAGCGGACGCAGCGCCTCCTGAACAGGCGGCGACAAGTTCGCTTGGGCGAGCTGCTCCTGCAACTCTCGACAGCTGCGCGTCAGCTCCGCCGAGAAGCCCTGAAGGTTGACGAGCGGCGCGCGCAGATCGTGCGAGACGATGTACACGAAGGCTTCAACCTCCTCGTTCTTTTTGGCAAGCTCGATGTTGGTGCTCGCGAGCTCGCTGGTGCGCTCGTGCACGCGCAGCTCCAGCTGGTCACGAGCGGCCGCGAGCGCTTGCTCGGCGCGGCGACGCTCGGCCACTACGGCGCTCAGGGTCAGGGCCGTAGTGGTCACGACGGCCATGAAGACGTCGAGCAGCATGAGCCGCTGGTCGACTGGCCCTCGCGCGAACGGACCACGCTCGTGAATGGCCCCCCAAATGGCGAAGCCAGAGATGAGCACCGCAGCGCTGGTCGAGGCGCGTTGGCCAAAGCGCAATGCAGCCCAAATCACGAACGGGAAGACCGTGTATTCGAGTCGAAGCAGGTGGTCGGCCGTCAACACCAGCCCCGAGAAGGTCAGCTGGCAGATCACTGTCAGCGAGGCGAACAAGAGGCCCAACTCTGCGAGACGCCGTCGGCCCAGGCGCACGGACGGCTGGAGCAGCCAGGACAACAAGAAGGGCGCGAACACCAGCACGCCCATCGCGTCGCCCAGCCACCAGGTCCACCACACGGAGGCGTAGGTTTCCCAAGGCACGAGGCCCCCGAACGCCAGGTTGGCGACGCCACCAGTCGCGCTAACCGTACAGGCCAGCGAGGCGGCCAGCAGCACGAGCACCAGCACGTCGCTTGGCTTGCCGAGGCGGGGGTCGAAGCCACGGACACGACGCGCCAGGGCCACCCCAACGACTCCCGCCAAGGTGTTGCCGCAGGCAATGCCAAGCGCAGTCAGCAGGCTTTCGTCCGCGGTGGCGTTGGCCAGAAACGCTCCCAGCAAGATCCCCGGCCAAACGCGGTAGCCCAAGAGCAGCAGCGCCACGAACGCCACGCCCGTGGGGGGCCACACCGCCGTGACCTGCTTGGTCGCAAAGGCAAGGGACAGCCCGAACTTGGCCGCCCCGAAATAGAGCGCGGCCACGCCCAGGACCGGGCCAAGGGCGCAGCTTGCAACGCTACGCATCAGTCTCCGCGGGCCGCCACGCAGTTTCGCCCGAGCGCCTTGGCCTGGTACATGGCGGCGTCAGCGGCGCGGAGCAGGTCGACCGCGCTATCGGCGTGCTGAGGGAACACCGCCACGCCAAAAGAGGCCGTCACCTGCCCCAGGGGTAGCTCTCCGTCCGTGAACGACCGGCCAGCGATGCCCTCGCGCAAGTCTTCGGCAACCTTACGGCACGACCACAGCGAGCCGCCGGGCACCACCACCACGATCTCTTCACCGCCGTAGCGACAGACCACGTCGTACACGCGCAAGCGCGCGCGCAAAACGTCAGCCACACCTCGCAGCACCGCGTCACCCGCGGCGTGGCCAAAGCGGTCGTTCACCTGCTTGAAGTGGTCGAGGTCGAGCAGAATGACGCCAACGGGATGTTGACCGCGCTCGGCAAATTCCAGCTCACGGACCAGTACGCTTTCGAGATGCCGTCGGTTGAAGAGACCGGTCAGCGCGTCCAGGTTCGATTCCCGCTGCAGCGTCGAGTTCCGATCGCGAAGCGTCAGCTCGACGCCATGTTGCGCCAGCGCCACCTCGATGGTGTTGAGCAGCACCTGCTCGTCATAGGGCTTAGACAGGAAACCGCCCGGCGCCGTGGCCAGCGCGCGGCGCAGCAATTCATGGTTGGCGTTGGCCGTCAGGAACACCACCGGGACCTGCCATTGTGCGCGCAGCGCGGCGGCGGTTTGAATTCCGTCAATGTCACCTCGTAGCCGCACATCCATCAAGACCAGGTCGGGCCGCTCGGTGCCAGCCGCGGCGTAGGCTTCGGCGGCTGACGCGGCAATGCCACTGACCCGGTAGCCCAGCTGCTCCAGGGTCATGCGCAAGTCGAGCGCCACGATACGCTCGTCCTCGACGATGAGAATGTTGGCGGGAATACCCTGCCTGACACCCCGCACGCTACTGTCGGGCGGAGAGGAGTTCTGGGAACGAGCAGCCGTTTGCATCTCTTCGTGAGACAGAATCGGCCGCCCCGCGGAGCGACTTAAGGCGCGAGGACGACAGATCTCCCGCTCGGTCCAGGTCTGTCGTCTCGACAAAGCCCGAATGGCCCGCTGGAAACCCTGCTGTTCGGAAGTTTTAATGCAGCCGATTCGCGAGCGAGAACCGCGTCACATTCCCCCCCGCGGACCGTGATTCGATCACGTACACTCAAAGATCAGCCTCCACACTTTTTGCTGACAGGAGCCTCCGCGCAGCCATGGAATTCTTGAGTGACCAGACCGGGTCCGTGGCCCTCGGTTGGATTGCCCGTGATGTGTACTACGCGCGCTTTACGGGCGCCCTTTCAGCCCGACTGGGCGGCGAGCAAAATCACCGCATGCTAGAGGCGCTCGAGACGTGCTCGACCCTGCGGTACTTCTCCGACTCCCGCGCCCTGACCTCCTACGACCTCTTGGCACGCAGCGCCTTCGTTCGGCTCGTGCTCGCCAACCGCAAGAAATTCGCTGACATCGTCATACTGACCTGGTCAGGGGGCATTTCGTCCACGACTGAAGCGTTCAAGGTCGCCATCGGCGAACCAGTAGCCGTCCTTACCGATAGCTCCGAGTTCGAGCGGCGCTTGATCGCGGCCACCCCACGGGCGCGCGAATTCCTCAAGGCGGCCGACGACGAGAGTCAGGCGACCAAGCTCCAACGCGCGCCGCGCCGCGCGACGCCAACCGGTGACTCAGCGCCAAAGCGACAGAAGTAGGGCGGCAAGGCGCCTCGAGCGCCTACTCTTGGACATCTCCGAGCTTGGCGCGTGTCACCACGCGCCGGAGCCGTGCTAACTTTCGGTGCTTTGTCAGACACGGGGTCGCAACAGGACTGGACGCGCGCGGAGCGGGTAACGCTTTTCGGTGGACTCGCACTGACCACGATCGCGGTAGTTGGTACGCGCCTGGCAAGCAGCAGCGATTGGGTCAAGGTGTGGGACAACGTTCATTGGACGTCGTCGTACGCGGCCGCAGCGTGGCTGGCAGTGCTGTCCGCGCGGCGTGCGCAGGGCCCCCTGCGCCGAACGCGCCGCTGGTTTGCCCTAGCGATCGGCGCCCTCTTCGTGGGGCAGCTGCTGTGGGATGCTCAAGTGGCCGCTGGTTGGAATCCTTTCCCTGGCCCTTCCGACGCCTTCTTCGTCGCGATGGGGCCGTTGCTCGGAGTCGGGGTGCTCTCCTTGACACGAGGCCAATCAGGCGCGCGGCGCCTGGCCGTTGCGCTGGACGGGGTGGGCTTGGGCCTGTGTGTTTTGGCCCTCACTCTGGCTCTCTATCTGCCGCGGCGAGGCGACCTCAACCTGTTCACGTTAGCCGTGCTAGCGGCGTACCCCAGCGCACTTCTAACCGTCTGTGCGCTGTTGGTAGTCGTCGTCATCGAGATCCAAGAGCCGCCCAGCGCGCCACTCGCCGCGCTCCTTGGCGGCATCCTGGTGCAAGGCTTGTTGTGGATGAAGTGGAATGAGCTGACGCTCGTGAATGGCCTCGGCGACGGCCAGGTGCTGAACTATTGCTTCTCTTACGGCATGTTGGGCTTGGCCGGAGGCGTCGCCAGCTACGAACCCATCGCGCGCGCCGCACAGGCGGGGCTGGCGCGTGCGTACCATTTGGTGTCCAGGCTCCTGCCGCTGACCCTGGTGGTGTCGGCTTCTGTCGCGGTCGCGCTGAGCACGACCGCCGAGCGGTCGGTGCAGTTGGCTGTGACGTGCTGCATGGCCGGCGTGATCTTGGTGGCGGTAGTTCGGCAGAGCCTACTTCTCGAGGAAGGCGACCGCATATTGCAAGCTGAGGCGCGTAGTCGAGCCCTCGAGGACCGACTAGCGCAGTCGCAGCGGCTCGAGTCGTTGGGTACCCTGGCCTCGGGTATCGCGCACGACTTCAACAACGTGCTTACGGCGATCTTAGGCCACATCGAGCTGTTGTCGCGCTCCCAGTCGCTCGACGACAAGGCGCGCTCCTCCGTCGAAGGCGTGCGCGCAGGGGCAACGAGAGCCCGCGACGTGGTTCGCCGCATCCTGGCGTTCTCTCGTCACGAACCGACAGCTGCGAAGGCCTTCGACGCTGCCGAGCTGGTTCGAGAGGTCGTGGCGCTGCTTCGCGCAGCATTGCCGGCCCGGCACGCGCTGGTGATTGACGCGGAGGGCCGACCCCACTTGCACGGTAATCCGGCCCAAATTCACCAAGTCCTGATGAACCTCGGGACCAACGCTTCTCATGCCATCGGCGAGAGCCCAGGCACGATTAGCTTTGGCGTTCGTGCCCGACCAGCACCAGCAGGCCCCGATGACTCGCCCGGCCACGTGGAGCTCACGGTAACTGACGACGGCGAGGGCATGGAAGAACGAACCCAAGCGCGCATGTTCGAGCCGTTCTTTACGACGAAAGCGAGGGGTGAAGGAACGGGGCTCGGGTTGAGCGTCGTGCACGCCATCGTCACGGAACACCAGGGCACCATCCAGGTAGCCTCCAAGCCCGGGCAAGGATGCAGGCTCCGCCTATTGCTGCCTGCTGCCTGCATTCCGCTTGAAAGTGAAGCCGAGTCGACGGTGGTGCTGCAGAAGGGGGCGACGATTTCGACCGGCGTGGCGCTGGTGGTCGACGACGAGGCGGTGATCGCCTCGCTGCTCGTCCGCCTACTGGAGCAGCTGGGCCAAGACGCGGTCGCCACGACCTCGCCTGACGAAGCAATCGAGCTCGTGCGAGCTGAACCGGCTCGCTTCGCGTTCGTCGTGTCAGACATGTCCATGCCAGCCATGAGCGGGAACGACCTAGCCAGTGCGCTGCGCGCCATCAGTCCTGAGCTGCTGATCGTGATGTCGAGCGGAACTGATTTTGCGTTGGCCGGCACGCAATTCGACGACGTTCTGCCGAAGCCCTACACAATCGGCGCGTTAGCTGCACTCCTCTCGCGATTGCGCGAGACCACCGCTCGGAGTGGCTACGTCGCATCTTCGACTAACTAGAACGAGAATTCGCCGCAATAGCTCAGCGCGGCCCCAGCAGCGCGTCGATGCTCTCGGCGCGCTGGCTATCGCGGAACTCGATCACTCGGTAGTCAGCCAGCCCGCGAGACACGAACGGATCGTCTTTGACGATGGCTTCGATCTGCTCGCGGCTGTCGCCCAGGGCCAGAATGATGCCGCCTTCCCTAGGTATTTTTCGTCCCGAAATCAGAAACGTGCCAGCTGCGTAGTGGCGCTTCAGAAAGGCCATGTGAGCCCGCATGTTTGCGTCAATCTCGGCCAAATCGGCCTTATAGATGAGCTCGATAACGAACATCTTGGCGCAGCTTAACTGCCAATCCGGGCGCTGAACACGTGGAAATTCAGCTACGGACGTCTGCTATTGCATGTCGGTTCGCGATTCAATGCTAATCTACCGGGGTGATGCGGACCCCGACGACGGTGCGGAGCGAGGCCGTTCGCGCGCTCTTCGCGCAGGGCGCGCCGGTGCTTTGGGCGAACGTCGGCGTGGCCGCGATCGTGGCGCTGACGCTGTGGAACGAGGCTTCACACCTGCATTTGTCGCTATGGCTCGGTGCGATCGTGCTGCTGAGCGCGATTCGCGGGCTATTTCAGGCACGCTACGTACGCGAGCAGCCAGC
>Ga0114940_10001180_pt1 | contig 10008 bp, 12 predicted proteins | sample ColdCreekSource_FD_87195 | JGI IMG/M metagenome (GOLD analysis project Ga0114940, IMG submission 87195) | Groundwater microbial communities from Cold Creek, Nevada to study Microbial Dark Matter (Phase II) - Cold Creek Source | ecosystem: Environmental > Aquatic > Deep subsurface > Groundwater ...
CGGCCAGATCGGACAGCTTTCTCCCTTGGCGTTGTCACACACGGTAATCACCGCATGCAGCGGCGGCGCGTCAAGCGCGGCAAACTCCGCCCAGCTTTTGGAGCGCAGGGCCGAGACGTCATGCCCCTTGTCCACCAACAGTTGCAGCGCCAGCGGGTTGGGCACCCCGCGTGGGTGACTGCCAGCGGAGAAGGCGCGAAATCGGCCGGCGCCCATCTGGTTGAGCACGGCTTCGGCCAGGATCGAGCGGGCCGAATTGGCGGTGCACAGGAACAGCACGTTGCGCATGGCGATCCCCTTGCTGCCTGAAGTTACACGCTTGTGACAGCTTCCGTCAGGTTGGCACAAGGGTGCGCATCTGCCTCGCCCTCGCCGCCGCCCAGCAGGGCAATGGCCGCGAACCCGGCGATGACCACGGCCACGAAGGCCAGCGTGACCAGGCCCAGATACTTGTCGATGAAGGCCTTGATCGGCGCGCCGAACATCCGGAACAGCAGGCCCACGATCATGAAACTGATCGAGCGTGAGACCAGGCTGGCAGACAGGAACAGCCACAGCGGCAGGTGCACGAAGCCTGCGGTGATCGTCAGCAGCTTGAACGGGATCGGCGTGACCCCCTTGGCCACGAACAGCGTGAATACCGCCGCCGGTTCCTGTTGCAGGAAGCACACCGCGCGCGGGAAACTTTCCTGCATGCCCAGCGCGGCGATCAGCCAGTCGCCCACCAGATCGTACAGCCCCCAGCCGATGGCATAGCCCAGCAAGCCGCCCAGCACCGAGGCAAGCGTGGCCACCCCGGCAAACCGCAGCGCCTTTTTCGGCTCGGCCAGGCACATCAGCCCCAGCAGGGGGTGCGGCGGAATGGGGAAGAAACTCGCCTCGATGAAGGCAAACATGGCCAGCCACCACACCGCATTGCGATGGGCGGCCTTGGCCATGGTCCAGTCGTAAAGGCCGCGAAGCCACTTCATGCCCAAACTCCATCGCAACGCCTGCGCCTGTCTGCGGTTAGGCGAGCGAAGGCGGCAAGGCAAGTGACGCCGCACTAACCTATTTGGCACTTTTATCTTGACATTGTCACGCTGTTTGGTTAGAGAAAGGCGTTTGTGTAGTTTACAAACCCACGGAACAGGCGATTGATATGGTTGGAAATTATCGGAGACACCCGCCGTCTTGCGGTTCTCCGATCATGACCGAATCGGTACACACAGCGTCACGCTGTAGGAAAGTGCTTTTTTCAGCCGCCGACCGGCTTGGACCACTTAATGTCTTTTGGCACCTTGGGTGCTTTCCCTTTAGGCCGGTCCAGAGGATGCACCCAACCCACGGGCGGCGCGTACTCCTCGGGGCGATTTATCATGCCACTTTTGCCCTGGACCTGCGCGGGCATCACGCAACGCTCCATCATCATGAAAGAGATCTGCCGCTTCGGCACACCAAGGCTCTTATATTCGACAGGGTAGGTCTTGCTCGGCGGAATTGCTGCAAACAGTTGTTTGCCCTTGGGGGCCAATCGCTGCCGGAACATGTGGGCCGTGGCGATCTGATCCGAGTCAGCTGAGAGCAAAAAGGCCGCATCATAAACATCGTCCTCTCCGTCACAGATGAGGGACAGGGCTACGTTGATATCTGACTGCTTCTCTGAGTACCCGTCACCCACGGGAACGTGGTGCCCCTTAATGACCTGTACGCCACGAGCGATTTGGGCGGCATTGAAGGTTTGATGGCGGGATAGGGAATCTGGCAGGTGCTTGGGCATCGCTGTGCAGAATACAACCTTGACCAGGCTTAACCCCTCGGCGGCGCACAACATCTCACCTAGCGACCAGAGGCAGGCCCATTTCAGGTGCTCTTGGCCGCTCTCTTTGATGGGGTGGTACAGATTGAATCCATCCACATAAACCGCGCCGCGGTTGCCTGAGTCGGCTTGACTTGTAGGATTGTCCAATCTATATGCCCCAACATCGATGCCCTCCTGTTCTCAGGAAGGCGGAAGCCCCGGCTACTGCCGGGGCTTTTTCGTTTGTGCGCCGTTTTCTGGCGTTTTGACAAGTTCAGCGATGCGGGTTTTAAACCGCTCTTCGTCGTCGTCGCACTCAAGTTCGCGCGCAGCTTCCTTGAACTTCTCGATCTGCGGCTTGTCGTCTGGCATGTTGGCAATCCTTAAGGGCATTGCGGTATGGAGTACGTCCTATATATAGGTCCTATGTGGTGGAGGTAGAGGGACTTGCACCCTCGGCGTAACGGATGGGAAGCCTGCCCGCCGCACTATGCTACCCCCACACTCTAGAGCGCCTCGCCCGAAAGGGCGAGGCGTTCGCACATCAGAAGGGTATATCGTCGTCTAGATCATCCCAAGGCTTGGGTCCTCCAGATCCGGTCTTTGGAAGGTAATAGACGCCCTTCTTGCCATCGACGCTGTTGATGATGCCCTTCTGCGCCATCCGGTACAGCTTGTTCATGATGAAGCGGCGCTCCTGCATCACCTTGTGGCGGCGATACAGTTCGATGATGATGGGATCGAGGCCGACTTCTTCGCCATTAGCTGCGGCGACAATGTCGCGCATCTGCTGTTCCAGTTCGTCAACCTTTGACAGGTTCAACTGGTTCAGCACTTCCTCGGGAAGGTCCGACAAATCACCAAAGCTGCTGGGGACGGGGCGAAGCCGTTTCCGGGCACCCTCCAGTTCATGGGCCACCGCCTCCATGGCGTCAGCACGCTCTTGTATGCGCTTAGCGCGAGCGGGGTCTTCGAGTTCTGTCGCCTGCGCAGTGCGGCGCATTTCGGCGGCTAGCGCCTTGACAATATCAAGCGGTTCGGGCACGGTTGTCCTCGCTAAAACAAGCCGATCCGGTTAGTTCTTGGCAGAGTAGCCGGATCGTATGAAGGCCTTGGCATCGCTCCGATGGATCGATTCCGAGGCCTTCATTGTTTCAGCATGATTCGCAGCGCGCGTCAACCGCCAGTCTCGCGTTTCCCCACTAGTCAGTCTTGCTGTAAACTTAAAGTGGACGGCGGCCTCTCGTTTTCCAGCGCCTGTCTCGCCTCACTCTCGCGCCTGTCTTGTCGCTGGTCGTCGATTTATCCACACCCATTTTAGTTAGTGTGCCCATAAGTAATCCGCTTGCCCACGATACCCTCCATCGCGCGGACAGCGCGGGTGCGATCATCCACGCCGTTGGCAATGCGGTTGTTATAGCGGAACTCGAACTCTGCCAGATAGCGGTGCAGGTGATGCTCGGCACAGTGCTGGTACACGCCGCGCATACCGCGCTTGAAGATCGAGAACGCGCCTTCAACGGTGTTCGTGTGAATGGTGCGGTCCGTCAGATCGACATACTGCATCGCCGCGTGGGTGGTGGTGCCATGCTCGGCAAACTCGCGACCGATCTTGCGGTACATCTTGGCTTCGTCCGTCATCAGGCGGGCTTCGCGGGCGATGTTGTTCAGCACAATCGGGTGGATTTGTTCAGCGGTGGCGCTTTCGATCTTGAACCAACGGCTCTGGCCGCTGTCACGATCAACCAGCGCGACAACACCAAGCTTGTGAGCGGTGCCGCGACGGGTTGGCACATCGCGCTTGAAGCCGATGTAGGCTTCATCAACTTCCACCGCGCCACCATTGCCGCCGAACGGCTGTGCCAGATCGCCGGAGCGCATCGCTTCGCGGATACGGTGGGCAAGGAACCACGCGCTCTTGTACTGGACCTCCAGAACGCGGCTAAGCTGGTGGGCGCTGATGCCCTTCTTGCTCGACACCATCAGGTGAACGGCCTGGAGCATCTTGGTAAGCGGCAGGCGGGCATGTTCAAACACGGTGCCAACCTTTGCGGTGAATTGCTTGCGGCACTCGCCACACTTCTTGAGGCCGTGGCGCACCTTGCCTTCCGGGTTCTTGCCGCTGGCCTTTGTGCGAACGCCCGAGAGATCGTACACGCGGCCACCGACGGTGCCGCAGTGCGGGCAGGCAATTCCATCGGCCCACACGATGCTCTCAAGGTACTCGAAAGCCTTGGCTTCGTCGTGAAAGTGGGGGGATGAAAGAACCGACATGGTGATATTGCTCCGTTACCCATTCTGGATAGCGGCCACCTTTGGGTTTGTAAAGTACATAATCGCCTAGAGAAACGGAACATCGCGATAGTGTGATTCGAACGGGCGGCCCTGCAGCGGGGTCGCCTTTTTTCATGCCCGCAAAGCACGCAGGAATCCCCCGCTCATGTCCAAGAATGCGCGTATCCGGCCAGAGCAGAAGGTCGGCGAAAAGCCCGATCTCAACCGTCACTGGCGCACCCTGTTCCTGGCCGTCCTGGCCGAAACCTCCAATGTCAGCGCCGCTGCCCGTGAAGCTGGCGTCAACCCCAGCCGGGCCTATCGCGTGCGCCGCGAGGAAGCGGACTTCCGCCGCGAATGGTATGCCGCCCTGCTGGAAGGCTACGAACACCTGGAGCTGGAGACGCTCTATCGTCTGCGCATGGGCACCGAGGCGGGCAAGGACGATCGCAAGTTCGATATTGCCAATGCCCTGCGGCTGCTGATGCTCCATCGCGAAACCGTGGCCCGCGAACGCGCCCAGAACGGCCAGCAGGATGAAGCCGCCGTGCTGGCCGCGATCAACCAGCGGCTGGAAACCATCCGGGCGCGCGAACTGGAGATCGCCCGTTTCCTCAAAGGGCGCGACGCATCCGGTTCCGTCGATGAATGACACGGCGAAGCCGCAGCAGTTTTCAGCAGATCCATTTGCCACACTCACCGATCAGACCAAGCTGACCCTGCGCCGCTTGTGGCCGCTGTGGGCGCGGCCCGAGCAATTGCCGCCGCCGGGCGACTGGCGGCTGTGGCTGATCTGCGCCGGGCGTGGCTTTGGCAAGACGCGCAGCGGCGCGGAATGGGTGAGCGAAGTGGCCCGCATCACGCCGCATGCGCGCATCGCGCTGGTCGGATCGACCCTGGGCGAGGCCCGCGCGGTAATGGTGGAAGGAGAAAGCGGCATTCTGGCTTGCGCCGCGCCCGACTGCCGCCCGCGCTATGAAGCCTCGCTGCGCCGACTCATTTGGCCCGGCGGGGCGCAGGCCACGCTTTACTCCGCTGGCGAACCGGAATCGCTGCGCGGGCCGCAACACAGCCATGCCTGGTGCGACGAAATCGCCAAGTGGGACAATGCAGCGGCGCGCGCCACGCTGGCGTGGGACAACCTGCTGCTGGGCCTGCGGTTGGGCCAACTGCCCCGCGTGCTGGCCACCACCACGCCGCGCGCCGTGCCGCTGGTGCTGCGCCTGCACGAAGAAGCCGCGCGCGATGGCCAGGTGGTGCTGACCGGGGGTGCCACCTGGGACAATCAGGCCAATCTGCCGGCCGCCTTCATCGCGGCCATGCGCGACCAGTTTGGCCAGTCCACCTTCGGGCGCCAGGAACTGGAAGGCGAACTGCTGCGTGATGCCGAGGGCGCGCTGTGGACCCGCTCCCTGCTGGAACGCGGCCGGGTTGCTGTGCCGCTGGCTGAGGCTGTGCGCACGGTGGTGGGGGTGGACCCGCCAGCCTCGGCCCACGGTGACGAATGCGGCATCGTGGTCTGCGCGCTGGGTGCGGATGGACTGGGCCAGGTGCTGGCCGATTGCACGGTTTCTGGCACCAGCCCCGAAGGTTGGGCCCGGGCCGTGGCCGCCGCCGCGCTGCACTGGCAGGCTGACCGGGTGGTGGCCGAAGCCAACCAGGGCGGTGACATGGTCAAAAGCGTGCTGCACGCCGCCGACTGCCAGATGCCGGTAAAGCTGGTCCATGCCACACGCGGCAAGGTGGCGCGGGCAGAGCCGGTGGCGGCGCTCTACGAAGCGGGCAAGGTGTGCCACGTCGGCATGTTCCCCCAACTGGAGGACCAGCTGTGCGGCCTGCTGGTCGGCGGTGCCTATCACGGCCCGGGCCGCAGCCCCGACCGGGCCGATGCGCTGGTCTGGGCCTTGAACGAACTGCTGCTGCGGCCGCAACCCGGCGTGCCCCAGGTGCGCCGCATCTGACCGCCTGCCCGTCCCGCAATCCTGCCACAAGCTCCCACGCAAAGGAGAATCCATGTCCTTTCTCGACACGCTGCGCGCTGCCTTCAAGGGTGGCGGCGCCAACCATGTGCCGCTGGCCCGCAATTTCACCTCGCCGTGGTACTTCGCCAACGATCCGGCGGGCGCGCGCCAGCCGTTCGATTATACCCGCGACGTGGCTCGCGCCTTTCTGGATAACCCGGTGGCGCAGCGCGCCGTGCGGATCGTGTCGGAAAGCCTCGGCAATGCTCCGCTCGCCCCGATGACGCCGCAAGTGGAACGACTGGTGCGCGCCACCAGCGCCGGGCAATCGCTGCTGGAAACGCTGACCGCCCAGCTGCTGCTGCACGGCAATGCCTATATCCATGTGATCCGCGACGGGGCAGGCGTGCCGGTGGAACTGTTCGCACTGCGGCCTGACCGGATCACGGTGGAACCGGGGCCGAACGGCTGGCCGGTCGCCTGGCGATATACCGTGGGTGAGAAGGTCACCACCTTGCGGCTGGAGGACGAGGACGGCTGGCCCCAGGTGATCCACGTCAAGGGTTTCCACCCGATCGACGATCACTTCGGTGCTGGCTGCCTGACTGCCGCCGCCCCCGCCGTGGCGATCCACAACGCCGCCGCCGCGTGGAACCGGGCCTTGCTGGAAAACGCCGCCCGCCCGTCCGGCGCGCTGGTCTATGATGGTCCGGCCGATGCCGGTGGCCTGACTGGCGAGCAGTTCGACCGCCTCAAGGGCGAGCTGGCCCAGGCCTATGCCGGCGGGGCCAATGCCGGACGCCCGATGCTGCTGGAAGGCGGATTGAAATGGCAGAGCCTGTCGCTTTCCCCGGCGGACATGGACTTTGCCGAACTGAAAGCGGCCGCCGCGCGCGACATTGCCCTGGCTTTCGGGGTGCCGCCCATGCTGCTCGGCCTGCCGGGCGATGCCACCTATGCCAATTACCGTGAAGCCAACCGCGCCTTGTGGCGGCTGACCCTGCTGCCGATGGGGGCCAAGATTCTCGCCGCCGTCGCCGAAGGGCTGGCGGCCTGGTTCCCCGATACCACGCTGGCCTTCGACCTGGATCGCATTCCGGCCCTGGCCGACGACCGCGAGAAGCTGTGGGGCCAGGTGACCGCAGCCGACTTCCTCACCCCTGACGAAAAGCGCGCGCTGCTCGCCCTGCCGCCCGCCCCGCCGCTCTCCCGGCAAACTCAGGCGCCAACGAAAGGACAGCCATGACCAACGAAGACATGCTTGCCAAGCTGATGGCCCAGGCCAGCACCCAAGGGACCGACCTCATCACCTTGCGCGCCATCGTCGAGGAAGCCAGCCAGCTGGGCGCCAACCGCGTGCTCAACCGGCTGGGCCTGGAGGACGATCAGGCCCAGGGTGATCTTGACGCGCTGCGCGACCTGCTGGGCGCCTGGCGCGCCGCCAAGGCCAGCGCCACCAAGGCGGTGGTGGACTGGCTGGTGCGCGCGGCCCTCGCCCTGTTGCTGATTGGCCTAGCCGTGCGCCTTGGCGTGGCGGACCTGTTGCGGTGAGTGCCCGGCACTTGCGTCTGGCGGGCTATGCGGCGCTGTTCGGCGTGCCCGACGGCGCGCGCGACGTGATCGTGCGCGGCGCTTTCGCCCGCACCCTGACCGACCGCCGCGGGTCCATCCCGTTGCTGTGGCAGCATCGCCCCGAACAGCGCATCGGCTGGGTCCAGCTGGCCGAGGAAGACGAGCGGGGTCTGCGTGTGGTCGCAGGGATCGACAACCCGGACAGCCGCGCAGTCAGCGTGCTGCTGGCGAAACAGGTGAACGGCCTGTCGTTCGGCTATCGCGCGCGTGGTTATCGGCATGGACCGCAAGGGCGCGTGCTGCATGACATCGAACTGATCGAGATCAGCCTGGTCACCCACCCGCTGCAACCCGGTGCCCGCGTGCATCTGGTCGCCTGACCGCCGCACCGCCCATTCCTCCGACCGGCCGCCAATAGGGCGGCTTTTTTGTGCCTCCCAAACCCCCCAAGAAAAAGGTGAATGCCCAGATGGATAATGCAACCCAGACCGACCCCATGGCCGCCAGCTTCGACCTGGTCGAACGGCAGGACAAGACCGAGGCCGATATCGCCGTGCTGCGATCCGATGTGGACGAGGTGAAAGCCCGTCTCGACAAAGTGGGCCGCGCCGCCGCGCGACCGGCCATTGATGGCAACACGACCGGTTCCACGGTGGAAATGAAGAGCTTCGTCGATGGTTACCTGCGCCGCGGGGCCGAGGCCGAGTTCAAGTCGCTGTCCGGCGCGGTGCCTGCCGACGGCGGCTATGCCGTGCCGCGCCAGATCGACGCGCTGATTACCAGCCGCTTGAAGGACATCTCGCCGATCCGCAGCCTGGCCCAGGTGGTGCAGGTTGGCAGCGCGGGCTACCGCAAGCTGGTCAGCACCGGTGGGACGGCGTCGGGCTGGGTCAGCGAAGTGGCCGGTCGCCCGGAAACGACGGCCCCGCATTTCGCCGAAATCGCGCCCCCGTCGGGCGAACTTTACGCCAACCCCGCCGCCAGCCAGGCGATGCTGGACGATGCCGCGTTCGATATCGAGACCTGGCTGGCAGGTGAAGTGGCCATGGAGTTCGCCCGGGCCGAAGGTGCTGCCTTCGTTCATGGCACCGGTGCCAACCAGCCGCTAGGCCTGGTGGCCTCGCCCACGTCGCTGGCGGGTGATGCGGTGCGTGCTTTCGGCACGCTCCAGTTCATCGGATCCGGCGATGCTGCGGGTTTCGATGCCAACCCCGACGCGCGGCTGATCGACCTGGTGCACAGCCTGAAGGCCAGCCACCGTCAGGGCGCGGCCTGGGTGATGAACTCGGCCACGCTGGGCGAGGTGCGCAAGCTGAAGACCACCGATGGCGCCTTCCTGTGGCAGCCGGGCATGGTCGAAGGTCAGCCTGATCGCCTGCTGGGCTATCCGGTGGTTGAAGCCGAGGACATGCCGGACATCGCCGCGAACGCCTTCCCGATCGCCTTCGGCAACTTCCGCGCGGGTTATCTCGTCACCGAGCGGTCGGCCACCCAGGTGCTGCGCGATCCGTTCACCAACAAGCCCTTCGTCCACTTCTACGCCACCAAGCGCGTGGGTGGCCAGGTGCTCGACAGCGATGCGATCAAGCTGCTGAAGATCGCCGCCTGATCCGTTTGCGCCCCCGGTTTGCAGGCACCGCCGCAAGGCAGCGCCTGCACCGGCACCCCCGTCCGCCGCAATCGTGCTGGCGAGCGGCGGGTGCCTGCCGGGGATAGCAAACGTGCGCCCGCACCCTGCCAGCGCAGCGGTGACCCCCTCCCCCACCGGTGCGCGGGGTGCGGGGTGCGGGCGCAATTCTTCCCGATTGGCCACGGCCATCAACGAAAGGCTCGAACATGCGGGCAATCCTGGTTCAGCCCCAGCTTACGCCGGGCGCGCTCACCGAATTGAAGAACTGGCTGGCCATCAGCGGCCCGCGCGAAGACGCCACGCTACTGGCCCTGTTGCAGGCCGCCGTGGCCATGTGCGAGGCCTTTACCCGGCAATTGCCGCTGGAATGTGTGTGCGAGGAGACGCTGCCCGCCACGCATGATTGGCAGACACTGGTTTCTTGTCCGGTCCAGGCGGTGACGGGGGCTTTCGCGCTCAGCCCGTCAGGCACCCGCACGCCGTTGGCAGCTGGCGATTATGCGCTCGATCTAGCTGCTGATGGGGCGGCGCGGGTGCGCCTGCTTTCGCCAGCGGTGGCGGGCCGGATCGTGGCCGCCTGCACTGCCGGGATCGCGCCCGACTGGGACAGCCTGCCCGCCGCATTGCGCCACGGCATCATCCGCCTAGCGGCCCATAACTTCCGCCAGCGCGACAGTGCCGGACCGCTCGCAGCGCCACCTGCCGCTGTGGCCGCCTTGTGGAGCACATGGCGCAAGCTGCGCCTGACATGATCGCGGTCCGGTTGCCGGGCGCGGCCGCCTTGCTGGCGC
>Ga0114940_10001181_pt1 | contig 10005 bp, 9 predicted proteins | sample ColdCreekSource_FD_87195 | JGI IMG/M metagenome (GOLD analysis project Ga0114940, IMG submission 87195) | Groundwater microbial communities from Cold Creek, Nevada to study Microbial Dark Matter (Phase II) - Cold Creek Source | ecosystem: Environmental > Aquatic > Deep subsurface > Groundwater ...
GATCTCCCGATCTCCCTGTGAAATCTGGATCATGAGCTCTGCCGAGTGAACGCCGTGGTCTTGCGACTACAGCGTCTGTTTGACTTCTTCGACCTCGAAGGCTTCGATGATGTCGCCTTCTTTGAACTCAGAGAAGCCCTCGAGGCTGATACCGCACTCGAAGCCTTCCTTGACGTCCTTGGCGTCGTCCTTGAAGCGTTTCAGGCCGCTGATCTTGCCCTGCCAGAGCGACGCGCCGTCGCGTAGCAGGCGAGCCCCGCCCGAGCGCTTGATGGTGCCTTGAATCACCATGCAACCGGCAACGGCGCCGGACTTGCTGGTCTTGAAGACCTGGCGAATCTCGGCCTGGCCGATGTTCTTTTCGACCATCGTCGGCGCGAGCAGGCCTTCCATGGCCGCCTTCACTTCATCGACCACGTTGTAGATGATCGTGTAGTGACGAATCTGCACCTCTTCCTGCTGGGCGAGAGCTGCAGCTTTGCCGGCGGGGCGCACGTTGAAGCCGATGATGATCGCGCCGGCCGCGACCGCCAAGTTGACGTCGCCTTCCGTGATGGCGCCGGCAGCTTGGTGCACCACGCTCACCTTCACCTTGGGGGTGGAGAGGCGCGTGAGTGAATCGGACACGGCTTCGACCGAGCCCTGCACGTCCGCTTTGATGATCAGCTTCAGCTCGGCCTGTTCGTTCTCGGCCATGGCCTTGGCCAAGTCCTCGAGCGTCGTGGCGCGAGCGCCGGTGCCAGGAGCCAGACTCCGCCGGACCTTCGTCTTGCGGCTGTCGGCGATCTCCTGCGCCTTCTTCATGTCGTTCAGGACGTGAACGGGGTCACCCGCGCTCGGCACGTCGGCCAAGCCAATGACCACGACGGGCGTGGACGGACCAGCGCTTTCGAGCTGGTTACCCATGGCATCGTGCATCGCACGCACCTTGCCGTGTGCGCCACCCGCGAGGATGACGTCACCGCGGTTCAGCGTGCCGTCCTGAATCAAGATGGTCGCGACCGGACCACGTCCGCGATCGAGCTCGGCCTCGACGACCACGCCGGAAGCCGGCTTGTTCGGGTTGGCTTTGAGTTCGAGCACCTCGGCCTGAAGAGCCAGGGTTTCGAGCAGTTTGTCGATGCCAGCGCCGGTGTGCGCCGAGACTTCGACGTACATGGTCTCGCCGCCCCACTCTTCAGCGACCAAGCCGGACTCAGAGAGCTGACGACGGACCCGTTCCGGGTTCGCGTCGGGCTTGTCCATCTTGTTGACGGCCACGACGATCGGCACGTTGGCCGCCTTGGCGTGAGCAATGGCCTCACGGGTCTGCGGCATCACGCCGTCGTCTGCCGCGACCACCAGCACGACCACGTCGGTCGTACGGGCACCGCGAGCACGCATGGCCGTGAAGGCCTCGTGACCGGGAGTGTCGAGGAAGGTGATCATACCCTGAGGCGTTTTCACCGAGTAGGCACCCATGTGCTGGGTGATGCCGCCCGCTTCACCGCTGACCACGTTGGCCTTGCGGATGCGGTCGAGCAGGCTGGTTTTGCCGTGATCGACGTGACCCATAACGGTCACGACCGGCGGGCGCAGGCGCTTCTCGGTGTCTTCGACGTCGACGCCCTGATCCGCCTTGATTTGATCTTCTTCGCTGACCGCGACGTCTTCGACTTCCCAGCCGAACTCGTTGGCGACGATCTTGGCCGTGTCGGCGTCGAGCGTGCTGTTGATGTTCACGCCGGTCATGCCGAGGCGCATGAGCTTCATGAGCATCTCGGTCGACTTGATTTGCATCTTGCCGGCGAGCACTTGCAGGCCGACCGACTCCTCAATGCGGACAACCTTTTTATGGGCCGAGCGCTCTTGGGTGAGGATGTTGCCCGGGATCTTGGTGCGGGGCGGACCGACGAAGCGACCACCACGCATGCCCGGACGCTGGGGGCCGCCACGGAAGTTACCCTGCGGGCCACCAGGACCACGCGGAGCGGGACCGCCCGGACGCTGGCCGAAGCCGACGCCAGCCTTGGCGTTGTATTCGACGCGGCGCGGGAGCGGACCGGTCCGGACCGGCATGGGTACGCCAGGGCGACCGCCCCAAACATCGATACCCGTCTTGGGCGGTGTCGACGGGCGAGCAGCGGCCGGAGCCGCGCTGGCGCCCGTGCCGGTCGAAACCGGCGCGGGAGCCGGAGCCGGAGCCGCTGCGACGGGTACTGGAGCCGGCGCGGGAGCCGGGGGCGGTACCACCACCGGTGCCACTACAGCGGCAGGGGGCGGAGGAGCCGCGTGACGGGGCTCTGACTTCTCGACCGGAGCGGGCGCGGGAGCCGCAGCTTCGACCACTACGACCGGCGCGGGCGCCGGAGCGGGCGGAGGCGGAGCTGCCGCAGGCGCCGAAGCGGGCGGAGGCGGAGCCGCTACCACGGGCGGAGAGATCAGGATGGGCGAAGCCTCTGGCGGAGCCGGCGCGGGCGCCGCGGCAGGCCGCGACCTCGCTTCAGCTTGCGCTGGCGGCGGAGGAGGAGGAGCGACGCGCGGGTGCGAAGGAGCCGAAGCCTCTTCGCGCACGGTCTCCAGCGGACCCGCCGAGGCCATCGGCGAAGACGCTTCGGCGCGAGCCCCGGTGCCACCACCGGCGGCACGACGCTTCACCACAGTCGGGCGAATGCGCTCTTCCACGGTGCTGGGCGACTTTGCCTTCTCCAAGTGTCGCTTCACGCGATCGACCACCTCGGGCCCAATCGCGCTCATGTGATTGCGCACGTCTGGCACACCCACAGACTGGAGGAGCGACACGAGGCTCTTGTTGTCCATGCCCAAATCACGAGCCACCTCGTACACACGCAGCTTAATCGTCATCCAACCTCCGTCAGTCTGTGCGCTCTTCCGGGCTCTTCGAGCTCGGACACCGAAATCATGCGGGAGACCTCTTGAGAGAGGTCCGTTGAAAGTAGGCCAACCAACGCCAGCTCGTCGCGCTTGAACGCAGCGCCGAGTTCGGCTTTGGTTTTGAACAGCCGGACGCGGCCGCGCTGCCCCAAGCGGAGCACGGGTGACAACGTGGCCGAAGCCTTGGCGTCACCTGCCAGCACCAGAAGCTCCACGCGATCGTCACGCTCGGCTTCCTCGAGCGCGATAGTACCGACGGCCGCCAAGCGCGCGCGCTGCGCTGCTTGCAGCAGCGAGAACGCGCGTCGCGACGCTGCATCGCGCAGCGTCTGCAGCAGCTCCGGCAAGGTCGTCGTCACCTTCATCTTCATGCCGCGGCTCAAGCCGCCTTTTACCGCGTCGGCCAAGCAGGCCGGACGCGCGTGCACCCAGGCGCCGCGACCGAACGCGCCGCCTGCCATGTCTGGCACGACCTCGCCGTCGTCGCTGACGACGAGGCGCACCAAATCCTGCGGGGATCCGCTGGCTCGGCAACCGACGCACGTCCGTAGTGACGACGAGGACACTTGAGGGGCTAGCTCCGTCAGCGGTTCAGGCCTCTTCCGATGCCTGGTTAGGCGCGGCTGCAGCTTGCGCCGCGCGGGTGGCGGCCAGCTTGCTGCGGGTTTCTTCGATTACGCGGGCTTCCGAGGTCAAGAAGTACTCGGCGCCCTGCTGGATTTGACGGGCCTTCTTGATGCCCAGGCCGGTGCGGATGGCCAAACGGTCGGCGTCTTCACGGGCCAGATCTGGCACCGTGCGGTAGCCGGCTTCTTCAAGCAGCTGCAACGTGCGCAGGCCAACGCCCGGCACGAAACGCAGCTTCTCGCGCTCGGTGAGCGGCTCGATCGACGACGAGGCACGCTCGATGCGCTCACGACGCAGGCGCTCCGTGGTCGAGTCGGCGGCCCGCTTCAGCTCGGTGGCGCGCTCTTCGGTCTCCACGCCTTCGATTTGTGCGAGCTCCTCGACGGCGGCTTCCGAGATCTCTTCCAGGGCGCGGAAGCCCAGGCGGAAGATCGATTTGGCGAGGTTTTCGTCCACGCCGTCGATCTCCTTCAAGACCAGCAGCGCCTCGTCCTCCATCTGGCGGAACTTGCTGTCGCTGATGATGTCGAGCTTCCAGCCGGTGAGCTGGGCGGCCAGGCGCACGTTTTGGCCCTTGCGGCCAATGGCCAGCGAGAGCTTCTCGTCCGGCACCACCAGCTCCATGCGGTGATCCGCCTCGTCGACGATGACCTTGTTCACCTCGGCCGGCTGAATGGCGTTGATGATGTAGCGAGCCGGATCCGGATCGAACGGCACGATGTCGATCTTCTCACCGCGCAGCTCTTGCACCACGGCCTGCACGCGCGAACCCTTGATGCCGACGCAAGCGCCAACCGGATCCACGTCAGAATCACGGGTAGTGACGGCGATCTTGCTGCGCGAGCCGGGCTCGCGGGCGACGCCGACGATCTTGACGATACCCTCGTAAATCTCGGGTACTTCGGCCTCGAACAGCTTGTCGACCAAGGTGGGCGACTGGCGGCTCAGGATGATCATCGGACCGCGCGACTCGCGGTCGATATTCTTCACGAAGGCCACGATGCGATCACCGGGGCGGTACGTCTCGCGCGGCGTCTGTTCACGCGCCGGCAAGACGCCTTCGGTCTTGCCCAAGTCGACGATCAGGTTGTGACCCTTCTCGAAGCGACGCACGATGCCGCGGATCAGCTGACCCTGGCGATCCTTGTACTCGTTGAAGATGATGTCGCGCTCGGCGTCGCGCACGCGCGAGAGCAGCACCTGCTTGGCCGTCTGCGCCGCGATGCGACCGAAGGCGCTGCGGGCCTGCTTCATGTCGAGCAGATCGCCGAACTCTTTGTCCTGCTGACGCGCGCGATCGGCGTCACGCGGGTGCCAGAACACCTGGAAGCCCAGCTCTTCGCCCAGCTCGGCTTCGAGGCCGTGCTCTTTGGCGGTTTCCATGTCGATCTCGCGCTCGAGCAGCTGCACGTCTTCGACGACGGTCATGTACTGGAACAGATCGATGTTGCCGCTCTCTTCGTTGAAGCGCGCTTCCAGCTCACGCGTCGGGCCGAACACGGTTTGCGCAGCCTTGAGGATCGCCGCCTCCATCGTCTCGATCAGGACCTTCTTGTCGATGCCCTTCTCTGCGGCGACCTGCTCCACGATGGAACCGAGATCCACTGCCATACCGGCTGATGCTGCTGCCATCTCTATCTTCTCCGTGCAGACCGCTGTTCGCGGCCGTGTGGGCGGCGCGCGCCCGCGCCACCAGATCGAGAGCCACCGGACTTCCAGTCGAAGACCAAGTGACCGTTGTCGATTTCGTCGAGTGAGAGCTCGACGAGCTCCCCCCGTTCGGACTGTATGACGACGCGTTTTTCAGGCGAAATCCCGTGTAACGCGCCAATAACCGTGTATTCGCTGTTGCGAGGTTGCTTGAGCTTCAACTTTGCGCCTTGGCCAGCGAAGCGCTCGTAGTCAGCCAAGCTATAGAGCGCGCGCTCCACGCCGGGCGAGCCGACCTCGAGCCGGTAGCGCTGCGCAATGCAATCGGCGACGTCGAGCGCGGCCGACACCTCACGCGAGATGTCCGAGCACAACTCGAGCGTGATGCCCGCGCCCGGCATGCGCTCGCCGCTCTTCTCGAGCGTGAGCTCCAGCACCCAACCACTGCGATCCGTCTTGAACACCAGCTCGACCGCGTCGACCCGATGCGCTGCAAGGATAGGCTCCACCGCGGCGAGCACGCGCTCGCGGTCGAGACCTGGCAGTTTTTCGTGGGCGATGGTCATCAGGCGGGGTGTAGGCGAAAGGTCGGGCGGGGTAGCGCGGGCAAAAAAAAACGGACCCTCTAAAGAAGAGCGGGTCCGAGGGATCCACCAAACTTGTGGGGCGCATAGTAGCGAAAGGCTTGGGCTCACGCAAGGCAGTCCGGCCCTCACGTACACGTGCCCGTGCCCGTGCCCGTGCCCGAAGAAGTCGTAAGCAAACGAAGGGTTTCTGGGTAGGCCTAGCTAGCGCGCCCAGCTGGGCGCGGCGCGCGCGGGCCGAGCCCGGGCCAGGAACCTGGGCCTATGCCCCCACGGATCCTCACGGTTTTCTACGGACCATCGGGCACGGGCACGGGCACGGGCACGGGCACGTTTACGGGGAGATCAGGCGAGATTTGGCAGCGTGACCAAGTCGACGTGCAGAACTTCGCCCGAAAACGCCATGATTTCGGACAAGCAGGCGTCGCTGGGGCGGCTGGACAGGCGGATTTTGGCGCAGGCGGCGCGCGCGCCTTCGAAGACGGTGTTGTCCAGCTCCTGGACGTTGATGCCGTGGCGCTTGAGCACGGCCAGCACGTTGGCGAGCGCCCCCACCTGATCCACGTGGCGGACCACCAGCTGGTAGCGAGACCACGAGCTTTCCGCGATGTTTACGACGTTGGGCACCTCGCCCTTGGTCAGAAAGCTGCGCAAAATCCGCACGGTTTCGTTGGCGATGGCGATTTGAGCCTCGTCCGTCGACGCGCCGATGTGCGGCACCGCGTAAACCAGCCCCGCCCCCAGGATGGGGTGGCGGTAGGTCGAGTTGCGGGTCTGCGGCTCGTTGGGCAAGACATCCAGGCCGACCCGCAGGTTCTTTTGCGGGATCAGCTCCTGCAAGGCGTCGTAGTCGACCAACTCGTCGCGAGCGGTGTTGATGAAGAACGCACCCGGCCGCAGCTGCGACAAAACGTTGCGATCCACGATGCCGCGCGTGCGCTCTGTCAGGTCCAAATGCACCGTGAAAATGTCAGAAACCTTCGCCAGCTCGCCCGGCGAAGCCACGCGCGTTACGCCCAGCTCGGCGGCCTTGGCCGCGTTGAGCGTGCGGCTCCAGGCAAAGCACGTCAGCTCATAAGCCTGGGCGATCTTCAGCACCGCGCGCCCGATGTGACCCAGCCCCAAGATGCCGAGCGAGCGGCCGCGCAGCCCGGCGGCGCGGGCAAACTCGTTCTTCTCCCAGCGGCCGGCGCGCAGGCTCGCCACGCCGTCCGGAATGCGCCGATCAAGGCTGCCGATCAGGCCGAAAGTCAGCTCAGCCACCGCCGAAGCGTTCTTGCCCGGGCAGTTGGCAACGTAGATGCCGCGCTCACTGGCGGTCGACACGTCGATGTTCTTCACGCCGGCTCCAGCGCGGATCACCAGATTCAGCGCGCTGCCAGCGTCGAACGCGGCCTTATTGACCTCGGTACCGCGCACGACCAGCACGTTGATACCCGCCAGGCGGCCTGGCAGCTCGGCCGCCTCCAGCTCCGGCTCGTAGCTGACCTCCACGCCGAGGGTTCGCATTTCATCGAGGCTGCTTTGGGAAAGACGGTCGGCGACCAAAACTCGCATAGGAGGCCCGAGACTTATCACGACCCGGGCTACGGTTGGGATCCGGCCCGTCTACGACGTGCTCGCGCCCACAATCGGCGAGAAGTGACCCTCGATTTCCAGGCCGACCGCGCCCTCACGCTGGCTGAGCCAAGGCGCAAGCTCCAGCTGCGCTGCCGCCGTGAAGCAAGCGGGCTCGCCCTCTGCCAGGCGTAGCCAGAGCTTGCCCTCGGCGTCGCAACTGAGCGCCGCAGGGTCGAGCGGCAGCTCCGTCCCGTCGAACAGCACCAGCTCGGGCCGCCCTGCCCTGCTCCGAGCCGACTGCACGAAGCGCTCGGCGCCTTCGACCGTCAGGTAGGTCCAGTCGTAACCGTTGCTCAGGATGGGCCGCCCGTCGTCGGGATGATGCCGCAGCCACGAGGCGAAGGCCTTGCGCATGCGCGGGTGCTCAACGGGAACGCCCTCGTGAAAGAAGCGCCCGTCGCGGGTCAGCACGATAGTCGACTCGCGCGAACGCCCTTCGGGCGGCGGGAAGCGAAAGAATTCGGGATGATCTCCAGGCTTCATCGGCTACGGGCGCGCGGACGCGCCTTGCTGGGTTCGGCCGCTACATTCGGACCAAGCGCGTAGCGGCGGCTGACGTCGACCAAGAAGTGGCGCTCGAGCGCGCTGCGTCCGAGCAGCATGCGGTAGAGCATGTGCCGCCTGTCAACCAAGCCTACCTCGATCTGCTGCTCGCGCCCGCCCAGGCGCACGTGCGCTTTGACGAACAAGCGCGCCTCCGTCTGCCCCGTGCTGGAACGCACCGGGGCACGCCGCGACACCTTCGTCTCCACCGTCACGCGCACCGACGGATCATCCCGGCGCAGCCGCACGTCGAAGCGCACGCGGGAACCGGCCAGCAGGCGCACGTTTTCGACGTGCAGCGCGCTGGTGCGGGCGCCGGTGTCGATCCGGGCCCGCAGGCTCTTCACGCCCCAGTCGGGAAAATCCACGTATTCGGCCACGCCGATGATGCGAGGTTCAGGGCGCTCACGCATAACGGCCCAGGGTACTATAAGGGGAACGTGCTCGACGAGCTTCCCAGTTTGGAGTTGGCAGCGACCGCGGTCGCTATTGTGCTGGTGCTGCGTGCCCTTTCGCTAGCGGGCGGAGGCGCCGGCCTCCTGCGTCGAACCAGGCGCGTCGAAAGCGCCCGCGCGCGCGACTTGGTGGGCATCGCCATCATCTTGGGCGCCATGGTCTATGCCATTCGCGTCGAACGCGCGTCGACCTGGTTCCTGGCGGCGTGCGGCCTGGCGGTCGTGGCGCAGCTGGTCGGCTTCTATTTCCGAAACGCCGCGCAAGCCCGCGCTGCCAGCGAGGCTGGCGCCAAGGCCGCCGTGGCTGGTGAGCCCGACGACGACGATGACGACGGCGATGCAAACGGCTGCCCCAGCTGCGGACACGCAAACTTGATCGAGCTCGAAGACACCGCGCGCCTGCTGGGCGGGCTGAGCCAACTCACACCCGTAGTGGCCGCTGTCTGTCCCAACTGCGGCGCGCTCAGTGGCCACGTCGACGATCCAGCCAAGATCCCGGTGGGCGAGGCGCACGGCACGCGCCTGCGCAAGAGCCCCAGCGGCGACGACTCCCAAGCCCTGCAAGACCCGACCGAGCACGAGGGCTGAGCACCGACCAGCCCGAAAAGCACAAGCCACTTGCCAGCGCCACAAAAACGCGAGAAATGAGCCGCCACATGGACGCTTCAGGCAGCCGCGACGCCAACCGTGAGTACTACGACGCCTTCTCGACGGATTACGAGCGCGAGCGCGGCAAGAACGACCCGGGCGGTTATCACGAGCTGCTCGACGAGCTCGAAGCCGGCTACGTAAAGCGCTTTGGTCAAGGCCGCGACGTGCTCGAGGTTGGCTGCGGTACGGGGCTCGTGCTGCTGCGCATTCGTGAGTTTGCGCGCCGCGCGCGCGGCGTCGACCTGTCGCCCGGCATGTTGGCCAAGGCCGAGGCCCGTGGCCTCGACGTGCTGCTGGGCTCAGCGACGGAGCTACCGTTCGAGGCTAATTCGTTCGACGTTACCTGCTCGTTCAAGGTCCTCGCGCACGTGCCCCAGATCGAGAAAGCCCTGGCAGAGATGGCGCGCGTCACCCGCCCGGGCGGCATGGTGCTCGCCGAGTTCTACAACCCCTTTAGCCTGCGCGGCCTGCTGCGGCGCCTCGGCCCAGCCGGAAAAATCGCTCAAAGTGCCAACGAGCACGACGTCTACACGCGCTTCGATTCGCCGGCGCGCGCCAAGGCGCTCACGCCGCCCGGCTGCGTCTATGTCGGAGCGCGCGGGGTACGGATCACGATTCCGAGCGCCAAGCTGATGAAGCATCCGCTCTCGCGGCGCCTGTTTCGCACCGTCGAGCACGCGCTGTGCGACTCGCCGCTCAAGCGCTTGGCGGGCTTCTACGTCGCGGCATACGAAAAACGCGGCGACGCCTGAGCGCGCTTAGAAGCGGCCCATCACTGTGATGCCGCCACCCGCTTGATCGAAGTACGGAGCCGCGCCAACTTCGGTAGCTTGGGGCTTCGTCGCAGGCGCTAGCGAGGGCGGCAGGGGGCGCTTCCGCGTCTCGCGAAACTCAGGCACGAACTCCAGCTGCGCGTGCAAAATGCCGCCCGCCGCCAGCGCCGCAAACCCCCAAAAAGAGAGGGTGCGCGCCGTGCCCCAAGCTTCTTGGGTTTGCTGGTA
>Ga0114940_10001182_pt1 | contig 9999 bp, 11 predicted proteins | sample ColdCreekSource_FD_87195 | JGI IMG/M metagenome (GOLD analysis project Ga0114940, IMG submission 87195) | Groundwater microbial communities from Cold Creek, Nevada to study Microbial Dark Matter (Phase II) - Cold Creek Source | ecosystem: Environmental > Aquatic > Deep subsurface > Groundwater ...
AAAGGTCAATTATTGCCGAAACAACGCTTGTCCGCTGGCGAAAAACAACTTCTGGCGATCGCATTTTTATGGGGACTCGCTAGAGTATCAGGACGTAATTTACCGATTGCGATCGACACTCCTTTAGGAAGACTAGATTCATCTCATCGCAATAACTTAGTTGAGCGTTATTTCCCCACTGCATCCCATCAGGTAATTCTACTTTCTACGGATACCGAAATAGGAAAACCAGAAGTAGCTAAACTTACAGAACAAGAGGCGATCTCTCGCTCATATTTACTAAAATATCATCCCGATCAGGGTAATACTACTTTAGAGGAGGGTTACTTTTGGTAGTTGAGTCCTTTCGTGCGGGTTTCCAAGGCAGGAAACTTACAATATCTCTTGGATAAGTCTTCAAAACCCTGGTGTTCGTGAAGGGGCGAACAGCCCTTCGGGTTCGGCACTGTGCTTCGACGGAGGATACCTCCCTTCGGGTTCAGGACGAGCGCTTATGTACCACAAGGGTATAACATCGGGAAACCCTTTCGACACTGTGCTTCGACGGAGGATACCCCCGCAACGCAAGTGTCTCACCACCGCAACTGTCTCACCGTTCGCCCGTACAAGATTCAAAAGGTATGAGTTTGGATTTTAAATTTATTTTTGCAACAGGTCTACCGTAGATTTTTACCTGCTGTTATTTTTTTCTGTTGCAACTTTGGACTATCGTGCCAGGTTCGCATTGCGCACACTTTTCCACTATGTCTATAATATCATGTCAAGTGTCAATTTTAAAAACATTTCGTTTTTAAAGCTAGTTGCTAGTTGCGCTCTTTTACCTCGAACAAGATTTATGATCTTGATTAAAGAAGTTTCTAATAACTAAAATAATGGCAAGATCGATATTTCAGCCGCCACGATTGCGTAAGGAAGAGTGCGAAACAGCAGAGCGTCGCGCTACTTGGCTAGAATTATTTTTTGACCTAATTTTCGTAGTAGCAATCGCCCAATTAGCTCATAATTTCAAGGAACATTTTAACTTTATAGGTTTTCTTGAATTAGTAATTACTTTAGTTGCCTTTGCCTGTACAATTCAAATTGTTTTAGATATCTTTAATACCTGTTCTTAATTTTAGAAATTTGTTACTAATTTTTTAAATAGTATTTTTGAACTAAAAAAATTTAAAAAACTGGGGATTGACTTAAGACTTAATTTTTGGTAAATTTATTTTCATAATGGGAATCTAAGTGCCTATCGACAACTTCCAATCCTCCAATTATGAAATACAACTTTTAGAATCTCACGAAAGCGACCTCTTGTCAACTCTCCCCACTAATCGAATCGCCACAAATTCAATTTGACAAGAGATAATGCAAATATATGAATAACCCAGAAATCAAATCAAATAAATAATTAAATTAAGAACAATTCTAATGAGTAATATGGCTACAGAACAGTTAAAAAGTGCGATCGCATCTTATCAAAATGATGTCGATTACCTAGAAATTAGAGTTGAACAGAGTGAGTCCACGGCGATCGCTTTTAGAGGTAAGCAATTAGATGCCGTAGACCGCAGTTTTGCTCTAGCTGGCGGTATCCGTGCCTGTCATCAAGGGGGCTGGAGTTTTGTCACCTTTAATGGTTTAAAAGAATTAGACGAGCGCATTAAAGAAGCCATTTCTCAAGCAAAACTAGTTGGAAAAGAAACTACTCAACTAGCCACAGTCGAACCAATTGAAGACTATGTTCCTGTCGATCTTAAGCGAGATCCTCGCAAGGTATCCCTTCAAGATAAACGCCAGCTTTTAGAAGCCTATAATCAGTTAATTCTCGACTACGATCCGCGTATTCAAACCACGATGGCGAGTTTGAGCGATCGCTTTTCGACCAAAACTTTTATTAACTCCAGTGGAAGTTGCATCGTTCAAGAAAGACTAGATGTTAATGGTCGCTTTGCAGCGATCGCAAAAGGAGAGAATGGCATTGTCCGTCAAGGATACGAGTCAGTTCACTCTGGAAACGATTTTGATGTGCTGGTAGGAATTGAATCACAAGTTTTAGGGGCAGCGGAACGTGCAGTGAGGCAATTAGAAGCAAAATCCGTCAAAGGTGGACAATATACAGTAATTCTCGATCCTTATCTAGCTGGAGTGTTTATTCACGAAGCTTTTGGACATTTATCCGAAGCAGATTTTGTCTACGAAAACCCCAAAATGCAAGAGCTTTTAACTTTAGGAAAACCTTTGGGAATTGAGCAGCTAAACGTTATTGACGACGCTACTTTAGAAAACCTACCAGGCTCAATGAAATACGATGACGAAGGAGTACCAGGACAACGGAAGTATCTAATTAAAAATGGTGTATTAACTGAACGTCTTCATTCACGAGAAACGGCGGGAAAAATGAAAGAAACGCCGACGGGGAATGCCAGAGCTATTCGTGCTAGTTATCCTCCCATTGTACGGATGACCAATACTGCGATTGAGCCAGGAGAAACCCCTTTAGAAGAAATGTTTGAAGGTATCTCTGAAGGAGTCTATGCCGTCAGAATGCTAGGAGGGCAAACCAATGGTGAAATGTTTACCTTTGCGGCGGCAGAAGGCTATATGATTCGTGATGGTAAAATTGCTGAACCTGTTAGCGACGTTACTCTAACAGGGAATGTTTTTCAAACCCTCAAAGATATAGATGCGATTAGTAACGATACCCTCTATACCAATGGCGGTTGTGGAAAAGGTGGTCAAATGCCCTTACCAGTAAGTGTTGGCGGACCTCATATCCGAATTAAAAACGTAGTTGTCGGCGGTAGATAGGTCAGGGGTCAGGGGTCACTGTTTAATGTAAGAGCAAGGGATTTCCTTGCCCTGACACACTATTGGAGATGTAAATAGTTAGCTTCTGCTTCTAGTTGCTTAACTAATTTTTCGTCTCCTTTGGCTCTAGCCGCTTCTAAGCGGTTGTTTAGGCTTTTACGAAGACTTTCGCGATGGTTAAGGGTAGCTTTGGTGATGATTTCCTGACGTTTATTGTTCATGATGAACTTTTTTACTTTAAAAAATGATATATACAAGCGGATATATAAGATAACATTTTTGATGTGAAAAGTTTTGCTGATAATGAAATCTTTATGAAATCTTTAAGGAGATAAGATGATTGCCAACAAAATCATGACTCTCATGACCGACTTTGGCGATCGCGATACCTATGTCGGGGTAATGAAGGGAGCGATCGCAACTATTAATGCTCAACTTCAAGTGATCGATCTAACTCACCAGATCCGACCCCAGAATGTAGCCGCTGGCAGCTTCTCTTTATTAAGTGCCTATCCTTATTTTCCACCTGAGACAGTTCATGTTGCAGTAGTCGATCCAGGTGTAGGAAGTAATAGGAGAGGAGTAGCGATCAAGTTCACCGGGGGATATATAGTTTGTCCTGATAATGGCTTATGCAGTGGCATAATTGAATTAGAATCTGCGATCGCTGCCGTCGAATTAACTAACTCTAAATACTGGAGATCGCCCAATCCTAGTCAGACTTTTCATGGTCGAGATATATTTGCCCCGGTAGGCGCGCATTTAGCCAGTGGTGTACCTTTTACTGAATTAGGGCAAGAGATCAACCCCGATAGTTTAGTGAAATTACCGCTACCAAAATTAGAGATCAGTGAGGGATATCTTAGTGGTTGTATTCAATATATAGATTATTTTGGCAATCTAATTACTAATATTCCTAGTGATTTAGTTGTTGATCAAACCTGGCAGGCGATCGCCAATGGCATGACGATTAACTCTGGTAGTACTTATAGTGACGTAGGAATTAGTGAAAGTATAGCTATAGTTGGTAGTGATGGTTGGGTTGAGATTGCCGTGAACCGTGGTAATGCTCAAGAAAAACTAAGACTTAACTGGGGAGATGCCATTGCAATTAAGATTAAAATATAAAGAAAGCAATATTAAGGAATTAAATTCTTAATCCCCAAATAAATATGATTGCCATACTAGATAAAGAACCACAAACTTACGAAGGACAATTTGGTGAGTATACCATTACTAAAGCTGATCGCCTAGATGTAATTATCTATCGCGCAGGATTAGTTTTAGCTGCGGCTAGCTTTGTCATTGCTAGTAATCTTTTCTTTGCTCAAGGAGAAGCCGCTTTACCCGCGATCACTCCTTTATTTGCTCTATTTACCCTGGGTTTAGGAGTTAGCTTATTTTATATCCATATTTATATGGTGGCATTGCATAGAGTTTTACAAGGCTTTTGGTTAATTGGTACTGGATCAGCAATTGCGATCGCATTCTCGACAAACGAACCACTAGCATTATATGTATACAACCATCCTATTACCTTATTAGGAATTGGTTTTACCTTTGCCGCTTTGACAGGAATCTATTTTAAAGAAGCTTTTTGTTTTAACCGCACCGAAACCAAAGTGCTGACTCCTATTGTTCCTTTATTGCTGTTGGGACATCTGACAGGTATTGTGACCGTGGAAATGGAACAAGTATTATTAGGTGTTTGGACAATTGGCTTTGCGGTTTTTGCGATCAGAAAAATGACCCAAGCGCTCGATCCTGATATTGGCGACAAGTCTGTATTCACTTATCTCAAGCAGCAAGGCAATTAATCAAAATTACAATCAAAATGCCAAATTCAAGATGTCAAATCGCGCCTTCAATTCTAACTCCTCATCCTGTCTAATTATTGGTGGGGGGATTTCAGGATTAATTACAGCTACTATCTTGCAACGCAAAGGTATTAAGGTAATTGTATTAGACAAAGGCAGAGGAATCGGCGGGCGTTTAGCAACCCGACGCATCAGGCATTCTGAGGATATTGAAGGAGTATTTGACTATGGCACACAATATTTTAGTGTTAGAGAGCCTCAGTTTAAAGTTTGGGTAGATGACTGGATTGAACAAGATGTGGCAACTGAATGGTGTCGCGGATTTGGTAACTCTGATGATCAACCTCGCTATCGTGGTGTAGAAGGAACTCGAGGTATTGCCAAATATCTCGCCCAAAATTTAGATGTTCACACCAGCACCAAAGTAGTTAAATTAAATTGGCAAGATTCCCAGTGGCTAATTGAGACTGAAGACAATGCTCAGTTTCAGGGAGATATATTAGTCATGACACCTCCCGTACCTCAATCTTTGGCTTTACTCGATAGGTCAGATATTGTTCTACCAACAGAAATTAGAAATCGCCTCGAACAAATCAGTTACCATAGTTGCCTTGCCGTCTTAGCTTTACTAAAAACAGCCAGTAACATACCTGCACCAGGGGCATTAGCATTAGAAGAGCCTTTAGTTTGGATTACTTGTAATCATCAAAAAGGAATTTCTCCCAAAGGTTATGCTGTAACCCTCCACGCCACACCAAACTTTAGTGAAACTCATTGGAATATAGATGATCAAGAAATAGCTGAACAATTATTGGCAGCGGCATCTCCTTGGTTAAATTCTGAAATACTTGAATATCAGGTGCATCGCTGGCGTTATAGTTTGCCCAAGACATTCTACGGCGAACCTTATTTAGCTTTATCAGAACTCCCTTTAGTTATGGCGGGAGATGCTTTTGTGGCACCGAAACTAGAAGGCGCAGTGCAATCTGGAATTGCTGCGGCTGAGTATATAATATAAGTACATTAGATCTCTGGCAAAAATAGCGATCACGTTTGGTGGTCACCAATTTCTTAACTGTCGATGAACACAGGCTAAATACGACATATAATCTGCGATCGCAAAATCGTTAGCCGCTTCCACTATTGACTATTGACTTCATTGTCGCGCCTCGGCTGGCATTGTCCCCTTGTGGTATAACATACCCTTGTGGTGTAATGTCCGCCGCTAGGGATTGACTTTTGACTTTATTCCTCTTCACTATTCCACTTAGTTGATTCCTCGGCTGCTTTAAATGTCCTTTTCTTGGCAGGGGTTTGATTGGGAGTAGGAACAATTTCTAACTGGCGGTATTTTGGCAGCAATTTTGGTTTTGTTGGTTTGATTGCTGATTCTTCTTGCCTACCCCGACGACGTTCGGAGGTTCTTTCTTCGCTGGTATTTTCTGTGACTACTTCGTAAAGAATAGCCTGCTTATTAGTAGTATTCCCTTTGCGCAATACTCTACCGAGCCGCTGGATATATTCCCTTGCTGAACCAGTACCCGATAAAATAATGGCAATCCTGGCATCAGGCACATCAACCCCCTCATTAAGAACATGAGAAGCGACTAGGGTTTTATATTCCCCTGCTTTAAATCTGGTAAGAATATCGTGACGTTCTTTAACAGGAGTTTGATAAGTGATTGCAGGGATTAAAAACTGTTGAGAAATGCGATAAACAGTAGCGTTATCGTTAGTAAAAATTAAAATACGCTCAGAATCGTGTTTCCCAATTAAATCGATCAAGACTCTTAATTTGGCATCTGTACCCAGCGCAATTTCTTTAGCTTCTCTGTGTGCCAGCATCGCTTTTCTACCCTGCGCAGATCGCGCGCTAGCCTGAATAAATAATTGCCACCCTTCCAAACTCCCCAAAGAAATATTGGATTCCCGTAAAAATTTACTGCGAATTTCAATAGCTTGGTCATAAGCTTTTCGTTCTTGTTCGGATAGCTTGACTTTAATTTGAACTATTTTGTGTTCAGCTAACGCACCGCCAGATAATTCTTCGGCAGTTTTACGATAAATTATTTTGCCAATTAAAGTATCAAGATCTCGATGTGTACCGTCGCTGCGTTCAGGAGTAGCGGTTAATCCCAAACGATAAGGCGCGATCGCATATTCGGCGATCACTTTAAAAAAGTCTGTGGGTAAGTGGTGACATTCATCAAAAATCTGCAAACCGTAGCGGTTGCCCAGGGTTTCAGCATGAATTGCGGCACTGTTATAAGTCGCAATCAAAATCGAAGTGCGATCGCGCGAACCGCCGCCTAATAACCCAATTTCGGCATCGGGGAACGCTGCTTCTACCTGTGCGTACCACTGGTGCATTAAATCTAAAGTCGGTACAACAATTAGAGTTGTGCGGGGTGTGGCTTGCATTGCTAACTGTGCCAAATAAGTTTTACCCGCTGCCGTTGGCAGGACAACAACTCCTTGTCTTCCTGCTTGTTTCCAAGCCTGTAGTGCTTCTTGTTGGTGGAGATAAGGCTCTAATTCGTAAACACAATTGAGTTCGAGATTATAAAATTCTTTGGCTTCATCAATAATTTCTTTTTCGTCTGCTTTTAAAGCCTCGACTAAGGGGCGATAATAAATAGCAGGGATGCGAAATTTCTCCACGCGATCGTCCCAGGTAGCATAGTCTAACCAAGCTTTGCCTGTCGGTGGAGGATGAAGTAGCAGAGTTCCTCGATCAAATTTTAATCTAGATGCACGAGGCATATACTTACTCTTTGATTGATCTTTATTCGATTCGCGATCGCAATTATTCTAGTTGCACAGTCCCTTTAATATTGACCATACCAACTATTTGACTTGAATTTACAAATAAATTTACAACAGTCTTATTGCAATCTTTTAACATCTCGACATACTCCGATAAGATAATAAATCTGGGTTAATTAATATAAACAAATCAATTATGGTAAAAATTTTAGTAACGGGTGGTGCTGGTTACATTGGTTCTCACACAGTTAAAAAACTAGGAGAAGCAGGCTACGATGTTGTAGTTTACGATAACCTGTCTACTGGTTCGCCATCGGCAGTATTATACGGAGAACTAGTTACTGGAGAACTCAATAATACTCAGTTTTTATCAGAAGTTTTTGCTAAACATAAATTTGATGCCGTCTTACATTTTGCGGCTAGTATTTCTGTTCCCGAATCTCTTGAACAACCTTTAAGTTACTACTCTAACAACACCTGTAATGTGGTCAATTTATTGCAGTGTTGCCAAAAGTTTGGTGTCAATAAATTTGTTTTTTCTAGTACTGCCGCTGTTTATGGCGAGATTAAAGATTATCCTGTTCTAGAATCAGCCCCTACTGTTCCAATCAATCCCTATGGTTGTTCCAAGTTAATGAGCGAGAAGATCATTACAGACTATGCTCAAGCATCCGACTTAAAATATGTCATTTTGCGTTACTTTAATGTAGCTGGTGCAGACAGTTCGGGTAAAATTGGTCAAACTGGCAAAAAAGCGGCTCATTTAATTAAAGTAGCTTGTGATGCAGCTTTGGGAATTCGCCCCTCAGCGAGTATCTTTGGTACTGATTATCCTACCCCCGATGGTACAGGAATTCGCGACTATATTCATGTGGAAGATTTAGCCGCCGCCCATGTGGATGCTTTATCTTATTTAAAAACTGGACAAGCCAGCCAAATTCTCAATTGTGGTTATGGCACTGGTTATAGTGTCAGAGAAGTTTTATCTAAAGTTCAAGAAATTTCGGGGGTAGACTTTCCTATTATCGAAACCCCTCGCAGAGAAGGCGACCCTGCTTGCGTAGTAGCAGATGGGGTTAAAATACGTCAGACTTTAGGCTGGCAACCTCAGTCTAATTCTTTAGATACGATTGTTAGTTCTGCTCTAGCCTGGGAGAAAAAGCAAATCACGACTTAAACCTGTTTAACACCCTATAAAGAAAGGAAATACATCAAATGAATTATCTAAGGTAGTGAGTTAGTAACGTTGGGAAAGAACCTATGGAACTTTTTTTAACCAACTACCATGCGATCGCGTCGTTAACCTGATAGATATCTTGCAGGTTGTAGACAAGCAAAAGAAGGGAACTAGGAATAAAAGATATGTAGATTAGGTTACCTGTATTGTTAGGATCACTTAACGCAGGAATAGAAACACCATCTTTAGTAATATAGGGCTTTTCCAAGTTCTGAATAGCTATAGTTTCAGATATTCTCAAGCCATAAACTACTTGCATAGAGAATATCCATAGCCAAGCTTTCCTAACCTCTAAGTCAGCGTTGAGATATAGGCTAGCAGTCGTACCAAGCGTTTTGTCTCTCCAGCCCAGAAAATCTTCCATCGTTACCGTCTGTAAAGCTTGGAACACGCTCTGAGCTGTATCCAGTCTAGAGAGGCTGTCGAGAAGATTATCATTGTTGGCTAGCCTAGCTAAACGCTTCATAGCGGACACTCCGTTGCTGTACCTCCCGCTGCCTTCCTCCCATCGAAGGACGACTGCCTCAACGTCGGGGAAGTTCACTACTTTATCTTGTGGTAGATATCTGTAAAAAGAGCCGTAGACATCATTCCAGCTACTTAAATCACTAGGATTGATTCTATCCCTTTTTCGCCTAGTCCTACTTAATCGACTCCAAAAGTCTTTTTCAACTACTGCGATCGCCTGAGCAAAAGTCAGCTGATCGTCTTTTAAATTTACAGACTGCTTAATAGTCGAATCGTACCATTGCCAGAATTCAGTCTCAGATGAAGATTCTTTAAGCTTTTCTGCTACTTTTGGGTTTTAACGTCTCTATATTTTAATATTGTTCAGTTAATTTTGCGATCGCGCAAGAGCAATTAAATGATGACTTATACTTACAGATTTACTTATCTTCGTCTGCTTTGACTTGAGGAATAATATCAGGACGTTGTGCATCTTCCCAGCCCGCAGGACGCTTTGAATTGTACCAGGCGATCGAACCAATTGATACAGCAGCAATAAAGCCAACTACATAAACTGCAACGAAATAAGTAGGAAATTGACCACCTGCTGCGGCTAATAATAAATTCATAATTTAATCTTAGGTATGGTTAAATTTAATATTTCGTAATAATATCAGAAATCGGGTAACGATATTTACAAACAATTTTAAGTAGATTGCCTGCCTGTTATTGAGGTGACTTCTCCCGACGCTCATCTTTCAGATAGAGCGCGGGCTTCTACCCTCGCGAGTAGAGATTTCTGCGTTGCACTTTCCTAGATATAACTATCCCTGGCAGTACGCATTCAGCAGACAGTTTCCTTTCCCCACAGTCCGTGGGTAATATATCTTCCAGTCCTCGATTCAAAATTACTCTTCCACTAGCATGATCTCTTGT
>Ga0114940_10001183_pt1 | contig 9998 bp, 7 predicted proteins | sample ColdCreekSource_FD_87195 | JGI IMG/M metagenome (GOLD analysis project Ga0114940, IMG submission 87195) | Groundwater microbial communities from Cold Creek, Nevada to study Microbial Dark Matter (Phase II) - Cold Creek Source | ecosystem: Environmental > Aquatic > Deep subsurface > Groundwater ...
GATGAGGAGGGCAGCAGCAGTATAAATAGTATACGAATTAGGACCCGGCATGCAGTCCATCTGCTCAAATAATAATTCCCGACGCATCACCCGGCCGCCCCCACGTCTCCCGTCTTAATTTATGATTTTGATATCTTAATTGATTAGAGAGTCGCTTTTAATTCAATTAATCAAGCGCATGACGCACGCGCGCCATTAATTACCAGCCCCAATTATACTAAATTTTGTGGCAGCTTTTGCATTTTACTGATGCGCTCTCGAATAGCATAAGTGACTCATTTTGCGCATTATTTAATCATTGCAATTGTCGCCATTCAATTTCTAGAAAGTGTTTTCTCCCCAGACAGAAACAACTTATGAGAATTTGTTGGCCATACTTTCGTACATTTTTGACCCACCCGTTCCCAAGCAAAGCTCTGAGTTGTTTTAGGATGATTTTTTGATTTAGCATGAAGTTTGTTGCCATTGCCTTTTTCCTTTAATTCCATATGACCCAAAGCAAAACAAAAAAGAGAGCGGTTTCCAAACCAATTCCATGAAAATATTTAGAATCCTTTTACACCCCTGAAAAAATGCATATCCCAGAAGTGAATTTTCCCCAGAAGCACTCCAAGGTCAGGAGATGTTTGTATGCTGACAACAAAAAGAGTGAAATCACATGGACAATGACCAACACGCGCGCGGTGCAACTCTTTCGAGGGTGAAAGTTTTGCTGGGCCGAGATTTACAACCCTTTTATTATGGACGCGGAGCATGCCTAAATGCCGAGCAGACCCAAATATACATTCACCTCTGCTTTTTTCAGAGAAAAATGAAATTGTCTGCGCCCATGCGGAGAGGCCGCGCAAGGTCATTTCTGGGCCAGCTTTGAAATAACAAACTCGGTGTGTCGATTTATCACGTTTTTATTGAAAACGAAACTCTGCGGCGCGGAGGCGCGCGCACCAGCCGCAACATTTATGTTAATTAGGCGCGACAGTTTCTCTCAACATTTTCTGTCACTTTGATTAATAATGCGCAGCAGCGAGCACAAATTCAACTCGAAGGATTTGTGCGAGTCTGATTTGAATAATTATCTGCAGGGCCACCCGAACAAGTTGTACGCATTTTTCACTCAAAGTCACCAAATTACTGTGAACCTTTTTTTCTATGCTTTCAAATGATCAAAAGTGATTGGGAGGAGTGAAAAATGAATCAGACGATCGGTGGCATTGGGCTCATAATGCAAGTGACACCTTGTGGTAATCGTGAGCAAATGAATTATGGAAGCCCGTATGCTGCCAAACAGCCGCATCCCCCGCTCTCGCATAAATTATAACACGTGCTCGAGGTTACAGCTCGGCGATGAGCAAGCTGCCGGCTGCCATAAACCAAAAAATATTTTCCATATGAATTCATTTCATATATACGAGGCAGGTGCTTTTTTCGGATACATAATGCACGGCGCACGCATATATATAGCATACGATATGCAGGGCGTGTGTTTGAGTGTGTAAATTAGCTGCTGTTGAGTGAAGAGCCCCTGAAGCAAAATCAATTAGCGCACAGCTCGTGTGTGCTTTTATTATATACACAGGAGAGCGAGACGCACACAGCACCCAAGGTATATAAATTAATATAGCAGCTGATGAAATGTATTACTCTGTATGTGCGTTCAACTTGTCATATCGTTTCAAGTTTCAAGAGCACTCGTTTACAAGGTGGTTTTCAATTTCAAAATGTTCTCGAGGGGCAAAACAAATTATGAAATAAATAAAATTGTACATATTAGCCTAATTTGGGATTTTTAAACCATTGCGGTCACCTAAATGCAACTGCAGCATTACCATAATAATTTATTAGCCAAGATTTCAATGAAATAGTCAAATTTCCATGTTATTACAAAAACTTTCATTTATTGGGCAAATATTTTACTTCACGAGCTATTTAATTATTTATTTTATATTGGCGAAGAAAATGTTTTTGTTGCTAAAAAAAATCCTAACAGTGAAATTTGACAGGTTATAATTTCTTGATCTATATTATGTAGTCCAATTCATAAATTCCAAATATTTAAAATTCATGTATCAAAATCTCTAAAAATGCTGAAATTATTGTAAAGTTGCGCGGTTTTGCATTGTGCAGTTTTCTAAATAGATGGTGTTTTAATGATTTTGCCATTCTCCTTTTTGCTCGGAGCTGCGGAGACTGAGTTGAGCAAAGGAGTGGCTTGTTTGATTTATCTACTTCTAAATTTTGCATATTCCAGCCAAATATAATAAATTTCACAAACACGACGCGCTGCGACTGACTTTTCAGTCGTTTGGTTGAAATTTCTCTCCTCTCTTTTCACGCCACATGCAGCCAAAGCGCCATGGCTGCTGTCATGCGTGTTGCAAACAAATTAATTACCAAGCAGAGAAAGACGCTAATGTGGCCGTGCCACATTAAAATTTTAATTTAAATATTTGCTTAGATTTAGGACCGTCATTATGCGCGCACAACATAAACACGACGGTTTGGCGAGTCGAACCCACTCGGGCATATTATATGTAATAAAAAGCAGGGGGTTCTATAAAGTTGAGCGCTATCAAGATTTGCCGTGAAAGGCGACGAGGAGACAGACGTGTGTCACACAAACACGCACTCGCAAACAGCAAAACTCTGATTTATCAGATTCGCACGAGAAAATATTTTAGCATATAGCAATAAATGTATACCCAATTGTTGGCATTCTACTAATTTAAAATAGCCACTTTCTAGAGAAATGTGCTGTGAAAGCTATGGTGTGATTGTGAGATGAAGTGCGTGTGAGCAAATAGGAGGATTTGCAAATTCAGCCTTCTGTTTTTTGCGCATTCAGTGCGGATAGAAAAAGTTTTGCGAGCCAAAACAATGAGCTCGGCGCGCTCCGTTTCTAAAAACAATGTAATGAATATAGTGCCGCAATCTGCGATGCGCTCTTTCAAAAACAAAGTGGGTCGCCAAGACAAATAATTATTTTTAAATTTATTATCAACAAATTCGAATCCGCTCTCTGTCGAGTGTGCGAGAGCGGCGATTTCACACAGTTTAATTTCAAGCTGGCAGCACACGCAGGAAATTATTCATCACCGGGCTTAACAATCGCCATAAAACAACTGACACGTCTATGCGCGCGCCGAATAGAATTAAAAGAGACTCACCGCCGGGAAATTTAATTTGTATATTTACATGCTGATTATGAGAATCAACCTGTTTACTGCCGCACATACACATAACAAAACAAATGGACACCCCGGCTACACTTCATAAATTTTGTTTCAATGGGGAGGCTAAAAAGGCTTGGTGAAAAAAAGCGTATTATTGTGACCTGCTCGTTGATGACATCATTGTGAAGGCACTTTGCCGATCGAATTTTGCATAAACAAATTATGCTCAAATTTCAGACAATGTCAGTCAATTATTTTTAAACAATTATAGAATTTTTCCTTCCAAATTAATTAAATTCAAATAAAAAAGCAAACAAATTCGCACAAAGGAGGCACACAAGAATTATTCTGCAAAATTATGCAAAGTTGTGCTAAGCCCTCTCGAATGTTTATCCGACGCCAGCCAAACAAAATAATCCACATCGCAGATATGCAAATGTGCAGGCTGCAATTTCACGCAGGCACTTAAGCGGCAAAACATAAATCTCGTGTCATCGTCGGAGGCGAAAATTTTGATGTTTCATTTAATGGAGTAATTTATTGCGGCCGGCGCGTCTAGTGAATGAATTTTTCGCCTTATCCCAGGTGGGCATCTCTCTTTCTCCGCTTTGCACCGCGCGCAGTGTTGTGCATGCGAGTAATTAGCCGCGCGCAGAGGAAGGAAGTGCTAAATTAAACGCATCTGACAGCCCGAGAGGCGCATAACTCGCGTTTTGACGCCTCCCGCCGCCTTTATCACCGTGTTAATCATTTTTATTGTTATGATAATTCCGCGCCATAAATTCGTGCCCGCTAAAATGGTTATCATTGCTGTGGGTGGTTGGTGTGTGCGAGTGCGCCAGATCGCTATCGTGGCACCGCTTTTGAATTAAATTTATTTCTCCCCGGCGCACTCACACCACTGTGTGCTGCTGCTGTGTGCACTCCAATTTTTCAAGAGCGTAACTCAACTCTCGTCTGCTCGGCTGGATTTTAACTAACCATTGTTCGGGCTGACACTCGGGGCCGCTAGCGTTTCTCACATGCAAACGAGGGCAATGAAATTAATTTGTGAGTTAATGAGAGCACACCATGAATTTTTCTGCTGTGCGCGCACAAATGTAACTCTCCAAATAATGCAGAGTATGCAAAAGTTACTTCATGTGGGCTTTTTGCAACATGAGTGTATATGGTGGGATGTGGTGAGTGCACTTAATGGTGTTTGCGCAAAAATAAAAAACCTTCACAGACCTTTATTTATATTCAAGATTCAAAAGGTAAAAATCCAAATAATGGTACTTAAAGTAGTGTTACACTTTGATTTTTGTTGGGAGAATATTGCATATTTTACAAAAACTATATAACTTCTTGAACAAAATTATTCAAAATCTAAATGAAAATTTGGTTGCTATCAATAAATATGTTACTTATCATCAAGAACAACTAAAGTACACAAGCCAAATTGATTCTGCTCACGAGCTGGCGGTGTTGACTTTCAGAGGAGAGAAGTGAAACGCTTGGTATTAATGATATTTAGCTGGAAATTTGACGCCACGCTGTCAAAATATTTCCGGTTGAAGTACGCGCGTGGCTGGCGTTAAATTCAATATTTTGCGCCTCAATAACTGCCAAAATACTTTCCCCGGCGCGCTGCACACACATGTGAACGAGCGCATACTACTTGACCCCTCTGCCAATTCAAACAGCTCTCTAATTTTTATGGATGCGCTCGCTTTCCACGCACATTCAGATATCCCCTTTCATTATTCCGCTCTGTTCAAAGTGCAAAAATGAATTAGATATTCAAAGCGGCCAAAGGAGATATTACGGCACGGCTTTAATTACCTAATGAATTTGATCTTCCCCTGCGCTTCTGGAATATCATAAAATAAAAAGTTTTCCCCCTCGGCGAAAGCAAACTGCTTTTGGCAAAACTTTTGCTTTGCATTCCATGACTGCGCGATGACTCAATTTTTTGCATCACGCCCCCTGGTCCGAATAAGTAAATTACCGGCGCCAGAGTTAAATGGAGCAGAGAAGGCAAATAATTCATCTCATAGCAGAGGGAGAAATGGAATTCATAACTTATTACTGATGCGGGGTCTATCTCTCTCTTTGGCGCTGGCTCACCCCCTTGGAGCTTTTCGTGCTGCATGTGCTCTATGCGTAATTGGCCATCCCCGCGCGGGCACGCGAGATTCAACTTAGTCCGCAGCCGCCGCCGCCGACTCTCGAGACTCTCTCGGGCGTTTAAGCGCTTGGATTCACTCCATTACGATTTGTATAAGGAGCCGGAGAGAGGAAGGAACATCAGCTTCTTACATCAGCGACGCATTATGTGAATAAGGAAGGGCGAATATTATATTATTAAGAAAATCATCTCTCTGCGCGCGCCAGCGCCATCAGCCAAACGACCCTCGCTCTCGTGCAGCTTTCGAGAAAAGTCATTTGCTTGGAAATGTTTTTATCGTACAAGGAAAACTAAACTCTTATTCACGGCTTGTTTCATCCTCTGTGCATACATTTGAATGTGATAATTTTGCATACCACTGAGCTCGCTACGTTTTTTCTTATCTCCAAATAGGCAACAAAAAAATCAAATCAGAGATGTGCACAAATTTACATTGATTTTAAGTCACATGCATCAAAATTTAATTTATTTTTGGCATATTATGGGAAAAATCGACTGTCCAGTTTAAGAGTGGGGAACGGAGAATTGAGTTGTCTTTTTTGGTTTGCATCACATCTCAATTTTTAATTTGTTTGATTAAAAAGTAGCTTTTAAGACTTATTTTTCAATTTTGCCGCGTTCTATTTGAATTAATTCGTGTATTGAAAAATAAAGACACTTTTAAAAGCCATATAATTATGTAAAAGTTTTGATTGAAATTTTAATAAAATATTATCTGATGCGAAATATATTTTTGTTTGAAGCAAACAAAGTATTTTTCCCACAAAGCTTTAACCAATAATATTATTTACACGTTTTATCACAGTGTTGGGGTGTGTGTATGATGTGGCTACGCACACGTGCTTTTCAGTGTTCCCTTTCAACTTTTATTCATCCCAAGGTAGCAAAAACACAGAGCGAGCGAGCAAGAGAGAGTCACAAAATAGAAACCTCAAAGGGAATAAAAAATAACTCACCCCTTGGACGTGTCTCGCTCGCTCCCAAAAGAGCCGAGACTAGAATATGGGTTTGACCGCATGCAGCACACAGCAGCGTCAGAAATTTTTATGACTTATATCTTTATTATTCCTGTGACTCACACACACAGAAAAAGAAGAAAATGCATTTACGTCCAGTTTACCTTTTATTTTTTACGATTTGGTAACAAAAATACTAAAATTTTATGACCCGTCCATATACTCGCGGCGTCGGCAGTTTCCCCTCTGTGCTGAGAAATGCGCGTCCCAATGCCACACAAAGCAGCAAATTTCATATCACAGCAATAGGGGATATATAATTTCTCAAATATCCAATACATGCACATTGTTTTCCTTTCACCGATGCCTTTTGAAATATGATTCACTCTTTTATATACCAAACGAAGGAATGTACAGGTGTTGGGAAACAATATTGGAGTGTGTGAGAGAATTATTATGTTTGGAAAGGGCAGTAAAAAATGAGGATTGCGTGCCACATCGGACTCGCTCGGCCGAGTAATTGCTGGCACACTTACACCTCGGGCAACAGAATTGAATAAAAAACCACAAACTAAATGGCATCACCGGGCGCCGCAGGGCTGAATAAAATCATTAAATGCTCTCGCCAGACACGCACTCGTGGGTGTGAAAATATTTCAAATTCCTCCATGCATCGAGCACGCACAGATGATTTTCGAAACCATGTAGACTCCATGATTCTTATGAAAATCTGCAGAGTGTTTTATGGTAATGAATCACACGAGCAACCGGCTGAATGGGTTGTGAAAGGTGGTGAATGCGTGCATATGCGTCCAAAGCCCACGACGTCACCTGTGTGTATCTGCCATAGGCCGAGCGGTTCTTTTTAATTGGCTAATAAATCCATCAATATTTGCGTGATTTATCGCGAAAAATGAGGCCACCGATGTAGCGAAAAAATCGCATTTTTTCCCGAGCGCGGCCCTTTCGTTTATTTAGAAGTCTTTCTCGGAGCCGAGAGGAAAAAATTAAAAGACAATTTTTCACACAACTCTCTCGGAGAGACATACAAAAAGCATCTTGTGAAGTCTCTTTGAGCGAGACGCTTCTGCCACGCAAGTTATGGCACTCATTAAAATATGTCACTCTTGAAGTGATACTTAATGGCAGGGAACTAAATATATTTATGACGAGAGCTGCGCCGCATAGTCAGATGATGAACAATGATGAAAGGTGTTTATAACGCTGTCATAAACAGCAGCGTCTTTGTCTCATTTCATAAAGAATTATTTTATCTCACAAGCAGCAGCACATTTAGCCGCGCGAGACGCGCCGCGCCGCTATCCTGCTTTTTGTGTTTTATTTTTAAAAGTCTCTAATTTATATACGTACAAATGTCTCGTCTGGCGCAGGGAAAAATGATTTTTGCCCGGAACGCTGCTTTTAGAGTCACAACATTATTGTTTCTGAAATGCGGCGGCCGGGAGTTTTCATCATTTGAATTATTAATTGGTCTGCTCTGGCAGCCCATGGGGCGAGAGCAGAGGATATTGCTCTGGATTCAGAATGATGTCTGCAGCTCAGAGATTGCATATGCGGGGGAAGAGGAATTCCGGCAGCACGGGGTTGAGGAAACTGATAATTAATTATGGAACATATTGATTTCTTCAACTTTCTAGTGCGCAAATGGAAAAAAAATCAGTCAAATATGTGTATTATTTATTAAGTTACAAATATTTGTATTTGAACACTAATATGTTTATTTCATTTTATATTTCTGTTTGACATAATAATGTAAAATAATGCAAAGCAAACCAACAAAATAAGTGAAATCTTCACCATTCAAAAGGTTTGACAAAATTTTAAGATTTGACAAGGAAAGTGTGACGGAGACGCCAAATGATGTAAACAAAATCAATATGAACCAAAAAGTTTTTGCATCCGTCTATAAAAAGTGCTCTCGAATAAAAATCATCATCTGTCAGCATCTTTGTTTTGCACATTGTCACAGCGCATTAAATATTTTTTTCCATCTTATTAATCTGCGGCCTGGTACAAATTAGCATGTGGTTGAAACAATGATGGCAGCTGCTGTGCTGGTTGAAAAATCAAAAAATTTGTCTTTCTCTCTCCCTCGACAAGAGAAAAAAGTGGCGAATTTTGGCCGCGTTCCCTCTAGTCATCATCGCTGAATAATGCGCGCGTAAGTGGCAGAGAGCGGCGGCGGCGGAGGACGAAGAAGAAGAATATAAGACAATTGCCCGCGTCGCGCGCGTCTCTATTGTGTGTGCGCCCGTCTATTTTTACATATACAATCGGACGACGGGAGTAATGCGGCGTCGAGAAGAGCCAGCGAGTGAGATGCCTCCTCATGAAACCAAAAAATCTTGGCACAATCGTTTTATTATAAAAATATCGAGACGAGAACGAGAAGTGACTGACTGAGAGCTGCTGCTTTGTTACATGATGTGCTGCTATATACCAGAGTCTCGCACTATGCGCGGCGGCACATCTGCGATCGCATTTTGTCTCTTCGTCCCATTAGCATGCGAGAAGCTAAGCCGCACCGGCCTTTTCGGTTCTTCAGTTGTGAGCGCAAATTTAGCACCATTAAGGAAAAGTCTCTCCTACATTCTTCAATCATTTGATAACTATTTTTCCGCAACGGAAACCTGATTATAAATTATAATCTGTGCTTATTTTTACAGAGGAGTTAGAAAGTTCGTGAACTCTTGTGGACGCAGATCAAAATAGAAGTAAAAATATTCTAAATTTAGCACAAAGTTCAAATCAACTTAAAAGTAAAATGAAAATTGAATGAGCTTTAAAACAGTGTATATTTTTTTAATTTAAAAAAAATGGCTACTGAAAATTTTGAATTGAGACTTGATTTTTATTTTATTTGTTATTATTTTTGAGAGAAATCAGTTCAGTCGTGTATTGGTAATCAGAATCACTCAACTACATATGTTTATTATGTACATATTTAGCCTCCTGGTTAATTTTAAATATAACTTAGCAATATTTTGATGCTAGATTAGATTTGTTTCCCACTGGGTTTCCTTCTTTATACGAGAAACAAACTTCTTCAATTTAAATCCAAACCCCTTTTCAATATTTATCTTCTGTTAAGATTACTTTTATTTTGGGTGAACTCAACAAATTTCGCATCATCAGATAAACACATAATTGTGAATACGTGACAAGAATGTGGTAAAGAGTTGAATAAAACCATGTTGCAGGGAGAAGCCACGCATGCATCCGCATTATAATTTCCATTAGCTAAATAAAATATATTTATAGTTGCATAATCATATGTGTGTGGTTGTTATTTTGTTATCAAATATATTTTTGTGAGTGCCACATCCTCTCTGTCGCCACGGTGCGGTTAACCCAAAGCCAAGTTGAGTTCTAAGCTTGTCAATCAAAACCAGCCACAAGGGTGCAATTTTTGCGATTAGCGGTTTGCCTTAATGGAATTATATAAACGAGCAAGTCCCAATTAAGTTTTCTTGCCATGCAACATTTATTTTGGGAAATAATTTGTGCATGTGCGCTGCTCAGCGACGAGGGGGTCTCTTTTGCGAATAATGCGCGACACTGTGGGTAAGTGATGGCATGCACACCGAATATTTGTGCGTGCCGACCATGTGAGTCAAGAGCGCGCGCATAAAAGTATGTTGCGGAGCCCTATTTAAAATGCGTTCGTATCAGAGCACAACC
>Ga0114940_10001184_pt1 | contig 9995 bp, 7 predicted proteins | sample ColdCreekSource_FD_87195 | JGI IMG/M metagenome (GOLD analysis project Ga0114940, IMG submission 87195) | Groundwater microbial communities from Cold Creek, Nevada to study Microbial Dark Matter (Phase II) - Cold Creek Source | ecosystem: Environmental > Aquatic > Deep subsurface > Groundwater ...
CCAACTACCCAGCCGTCGAGAGGTCGGCGCTCGCTGTACGGCGGGCAGTGCCCGTCCTACACGACTTAACGGTTACGAAAATAGGCGTTGTCAGTCTGAAAACGCGTATGCCGAACCATGAGAGTCTTCCGTCGGAAACTATTCACCGTCGCTGGGCAGCGGCGTATCTTTACCGTCCGCGTCGGACCACCAGCGGTAACCATTTTTTTTCTTGCCGTGAGTGCTTTGGCCCCAGCGTGCGGTATAGCCGCGGCAATCGATGTGCACATGGCTGCGCACCGAGTCCTCGCCGTCCCACTCATAGACCCCGATACCGCCGGGTTCAGCCAGCCCTTCGGCTTCCAACGCAGCGCAAGCCAGTGCAATGACACGACCGTCCAGACGGTCCAGGCGCTCGTCGCCGTTGAGGTCGTCCATATGGCGGTCGCCGTTCTCGTCGATGCATAAATCCACGGCGTCTCCGTAGCAGTGTCGGCTGAAGGCCGCGCCTCCGATCTTGCGGTTGTAATCCGGCGTGCGAAAGCCGCTGGTGATCCAGAAACGGGTCAGTTTCACGCCCTGTGCGCAGAGTCGTTCTCGCAACAACATAAGTTTTTGGCACAGTGCGCGGTTCACGGGCAGCACGTCCGTGTGGCGTTCGGTCGTGAATACCTTTTTTCCATTCGGGTCGCGATGATCCATGAACGCCACGAGGCCGCTGAGTTTAAGGCCATCGCCCACGGCAAGATCCAACTGGGCACGGTCCAACGTTGTGAAGTGAGTCGGCGGCGCGTAGCGTTCGGCGTGCTCGCGTATGTTTTCAATCCCGCTGGACGTTGGGTCCAGGTACACACCGATGGCGTTTCCGTTCACGCTTAGCCGAGTGTGGTTCACGCCGTCCTTGCCGGACATGGTGTGTGCTGCGGCGCGCTGGAGCACCAGCACGCGTAACTCGCCTGCATTGGGTGTGAGCGCAGGATGCCGCCAGCGCAGTGTGAAAAGGCCGGGCTGCTTCGGTGCGCGCAGTGCCACGCGGCTCGCGCCATGCGCCAGCTCGCGACCGCCCTGTGCGCACCAAGCGGGCGAGACACTGATGAGTAACCCCATGCGGGACGGCTCGGTTTGCAATTCAAGCGCGGCCCCAGAAGGTACGAAAAGCGGCACACCCAAGCCGTGCGCGCCCTCAAACGTGGCGGCTTGAGCATCGTTCTGATTTTCGGGCAGCGTAAGCGTCCAACCGTGCAGCGCCGCCGGAGCGGTGGCATCGTCCGTTAGAGTAGCCGGTGTGTGCACGCAGCCGTACAGGATGAGCGCGCTGCCGATAACTAAGGAGCACAATGAAAGAAAGGGGATGCGCATGGGACAACTCTTTACCTTGGCCGCACGGGCTTGCTAGGTATCGGCAAGGATGCGTCCAAACTAAAGCAGTAACCGTTCCGTCGTGTAGGGCGGGCACTGCCCGCCGTACAGGGAGCGCCGACCTCTCGACGGCTGGGTAGTTGGCGTCCTCACCGATTTTTGTTGGTCGTAGGTCGAGACGTGAACAACAAGACTGGGCTTTGTGCCTTTGTGGTGAACTGTTACCTAAAGCAAACATTGAAAACGCGCTGGGTTGTTCTCGAACTGGCTCAAGTTGTTGCCATCCGTTTGTGGTACAGGTCTCCAGATCTGGAGGACTACACCACAATCGCCACAGACTTCTGCCAGTAGGTCCATGACTCGTTTTATCCTGTCTTTCCGCGTAGAAGTTCAGCACGATGTTCGACCAAACTAGACCAACACGGCTACTTTGAGATTCCCCATGACCGCGCGGCCAACTTTGTGTCGGAAACAGGGCCTGGTTGGCCGTTGGAACTTCGCTCTGCCTGCGCTTGCCGCGCTTCTGATCTGTGCGGCAAGCTATGGCGCGCCCGCCGCTCCTCCTAAACCTGCCACGGCAGGAGACCCCGTAGTAGCCTTAAGCCTTGCGCCGGACGGCAAGCATGTGCTGGTGGTCTGGGGGCAGCGCGCTGAGTTACGCAAGCTGAACTCACTGGAATGTCTCTGCTTCGCAAACACCAAAGGCTGGGAGTTCCGTTGCGGAACGTTTGCCCCAGATAGCTCCCAAGCCGTCGTGGGTGCGGAAGATGGCCAAGTCCGGTTTTGGAGTACGCGTCAAGGCGTGGCTGAAGCAACGCTCACGTTGCCGACGGGCGTGACGGCGTTGCGCTTTACGCCGGACGGCAAGTACGTTCTGGCCGGCTGCTGGGATGGACTGGTGCGAGTGCTCGATGCCGGCAGCAAAACCGTGTTGCGCGAAATCAAGACGCATCGCTTCGGTAGCGTATGTTTGGATTTCAGTGCCGATGGCGAACACGTGCTGCTAGGTGCCGCAGACCAGTTTTCCGCCTGCCACGACTGGGCCAGCGGGGACGTCACGCGCCGACTGTCTGCAGGCCTGAATGGCGAGAAAGCTCACCTGGGTATGGTGGTGGACGTAGCGTTTCTGCCGAATGGGAAGCGCGCCTTGACCGCCGCACGCCCCACCGGCTCCGTGCATTTAATGCGTAAGCATACCGTTATTCACGGAGACGCAGCCGTCCGTTTGTGGGACTTGGCCACAGGCAAGCCGCTGCGCGCTCTCGACCGACGCTATGGCGTCTCAGCCCTCGCGGTTCATCCCGCCGCCGACCGGGTGTACGTGATTGATGCCGTTGGCAATCAAGCGTGGGGCAAGCTGGGTTGCCTCGACCTGCTCACCTGGACGTATCGCGAACTTTTCACGGATCCCATATCGAAGGATTCCTGGGTTTCCGCGCTGGCGCTGGCACCCGGCGGGAAATGGGCCGTGCTGGGCACGTCTAAGGGCAGGATGTTCGTCTTCGACTTGCAACAGGAACAATGGAAAGTGGCGCTGTCGTTGAACGCAGAAACTTGGACGGTCGAGGGTCCGGAACATTGGGACGCGGCTCACGAAACTCGTCCGTCCGGGGGCACAAAAGCAAGGAAACGCGGGTTGTGGACCGAAATCGCGGCGCAACTGGCCGCGGACGCGGCGCGCTAAAGCATCATGGAAAAGTGGACGGCCATTCTTTCTTTACGGCGGCAGCGCGAGCTATTCAGTCCGCGCGGCAGGTGCATCTTTTGGCTCGCCGGATTGCTCTGCATCGCGCTGTGGCAAGCCGCGTTGGGCACCTACCGTACAGGACTTGATGACCGGCACTCCAACCTGGCCAGCCTGGGCGCGGGCTGGCAGAATCAGTTTTTTATGCTGTACCACAAGGGCTATTTCCCGCTGCACTGCCACGCCGAACACCGTGTGCCCGAGCTGGCGGAAGCCGAACGACTGCTGCGCGATGAGGGCACGCAGCTCGTATCCAGCAACAACGTGGACCGTTTGCCAGCCTATCTTTTTTTTGTCGATGCCTGGCTGGGCGGAGACCCACGCACGCCGGTGTACCGCACCGCCAACGCGGTGTTCTTCATTCTCGGTCTGATGCTGTTTTTTTCCGCTTGTGTCTGGATCCGGTTGGAACTCCTGGGTGCGCTATGCGTGCTCTTTGTAGGCTCTAATCCATATCAACTTTTTGAAACCTATGCCGCCGAAAATGTCTTCGGTTGGCCTGTTACGACCGCCTTGTTGGGCTTGGCAGCGGTGGTCCCTTTGCTGGGCGAAAAACGCCCGCACCCAGTCTACTTCTGGCTGGCCCCCGTGGTCGCCGGGTTACTCGTGGGCAGTGCGCGGCATATTCGCGGCGAGACGTTGCCCATCGCGGCGTCGCTGCTTTGGGTGTGCGCGCTGGTGCCTCATGTCCGCTGGTGGACGCGGCTGGCGCTGCCCATGGTGTTCGTGCTCGCAACCCTACTGGGAATGGATGGCTGGAAGGCGCACTTCAAGAGCAAGCAGCGCGAGGCCGAAGCGCTTGTAGCTGCTTCGGGCGGTGCGATCGCACCGTCGCAGCCGACGTACCACCCGCACTGGATCGCGATCTGGTGCGGGCTGGGCGACTTTGACGACACCTACGGCTATGCCTGGGACGACCGCGTAGTGCATGAATACTATTTGAGCACGTACTTCAAAGAACCCGCCACCTTCGACAGAATCGTCAAGCGCAAGGTCGTGCAAGATATAACGGGCGATCCCGTCTGGTATCTGCGCATCCTGAGTCAACGCGCTTGGCGCATACTGGCCGAGAATACGCCGGTGCGTTTGGCGGTCGGCCCCTGGTGGCTGGACCTGCCGCTGCCCGGCTGGATCTTTCCTTTTTCTCTATTGGGTCTGGTCGGACTTTGGGTGTGGAAGCGCAACTGGGAGTTGCTGAAATTCCTACTGCTCCCCGCACCGCTCGCCGCAACACCGCTCTTGGTTTATTCCGGTGGAGGACTGCACTACTATTCCATCGAACATTTATTCGTCGCGGCCGTACTCCTGGCGCTCGCAGCAGAAGCGGCGCTGGTGTACTTTTTCCAAGACGCACCGCAGAACTCAACACCGCTTGCCGCCAACCAGAGCGTGCCGCCCCCCACGTCTTGAACACCTTTGCGCTTTGAAACGGTAACCGTTCAGGCGTGTAGGGCGGGCACTTCCCACCGCACAGGGAGGCCGATCTCTGGCCGGCTGGGTCGGCGACGTCCTGGCCGACCTTTGTTGACCCAAGGCCGGAACGTGAACGACAAGGCTGTTCATTGTGGACTTTGAGCCTTTGTGGTGAACGATTACTTGAAACTTTTGAACTCCGAGATGCACCTCACACCACCAACTTATCAAAAATGTCGCGCACCTGTTGCGTGCAGGTTTTGTAGTCATCCATGAGCTGCTCATGCGCGCTGCGTCCGGGCTGGTCCTGATAGGGCACACGCAGCGCCAGCTTCTGCAATTCCTCTGGCTTCGACGGCAAGCAGTTGGCGCTCAGGCCGTGGACCACGCGCACGCAGTTGGCCATGCGGCTAAAGAAGGTGTAACCCTTCGCGAGCACGACGCCCTCAGCGGGCATGATTTTCTTGAACTTCAGTAACGCCTGAAGCGCCTGCTGCGTGTTGGTCTGACGCAGTGGCGGAAACGCTGGGCCGTGCAGCAATTGAAGGTATTGCACGAGAAACTCGATATCCACCAGTGCGCCCTTGCCGCGCTTCAAGTCGCTTGCTTCTGCGGTCTCTTCGATACGCCGACGCATGTGGCGCACTTCCTGTGCGAGGTTCGTTGAACGCAGCGGCGCATAGACCGTGCTGCGGATGAGGTGAATAGCGCGCTCCCCGACGCCTTCGTCTCCCGCGACATAGCGTGCGCGCGTCAGAGCTAGGCGTTCCCAGTCGGCCAGCGCGCCCTCCTTTCCATACTGTTCGAAGGCCGCAAGCGACGACACCAGCGGCCCGGTGTTGCCGTTGGGGCGTAGGCGCGCGTCGAGCTGGTAAAGTTTTCCAAGGCCCGACGCCGACTGCATGGCGCGGATAAGTTCCTGAGCCAATTGGGCAAAATACGGCCCGGCTGGCAACCCCGCTGCCGTCGCGCCTTCCTCGCCATAAAAGAACAGCACGTCAAGGTCGGAGCCGTAATTCATCTCTTGTCCGCCGAACTTTCCGACGCCTAAGATGGCGAACCTCACCGGCAGTCCCTCAGAGGTTTTCACGACGCCTTTGCTCGCGACGTATTCCTTGAACTGGTGATCGAGTTGCACACGCAGGATGGCCGCGGCCAAGTCGGAGAGTTCACGCTGTGTCCGCTCCAGCGGCGCCGAATGGATCAGATCGCGCACGCCGATGCGCAGCAACTCGCCCGCACGATACGCACGCAGCGTGTCGCCGATGTCGCCGCCGCGAGTGATCGTGAAAAGCTCGGCCTCCAACTGCTCCTGGGACTTGCTCCGCTCCGTCCGCAGCGCGTCGACCAGTTCGTCAAACAGGCCCGGATTGGCGACCAGTATTCCGGTGAGGTACTCGCTCCAGGCGGCCAGCTCAGCGATCATCTTCAACAGCCACGGGTTCTCATGCAGCGCCTGAAAAAAAACGGCCTTGCCCCCTAAGGAGTCGACGATGCGCGCACAGCGCCGCAGCGCGCCTTCGGGGTCACCGGTTGCCGCGAGTGCATGGAGTAGCACCGGCGCGAGCGAGGCGAAAAACTTTCGCGTGCGCGAGGGACTGGTTAAGGCCATGTGTTCGCGGCCCAAGGCGAGTAGTTCGCGCGCGGTATCGACGCTGGGCGAAAACCCGAATGCCGGCAGCAGTTGGGCGATGACCGCGGAGTCGGGCTGCGGTGCGAGCAGGTATTCGGAAAGCGCGCCCGCGTCCCCGTGACGCGACTGAAACAGATGCGCGAACAGGTCCTCGAAAATTTCATGCACACGTGCCACGTGCCGTTGGCGCTCGGCCTCGAAAAGCTCCTCGGCGGAAACGTATTCTTGCTCCGCTCCCACCTCACTCAGCGCTGAGGCGGGAAATGCATCCTGAAATCCCATGCTACGCGCCACGCGCCGCCGCGCGGCAGGGTCGGCGGGGAGCTTGTGGACTTGCTGGTCACCGTAGAGCTGCAAGCAGTGCTCCACTCGCCGCATGAAGTGGTACGCCTGCTCCAAGCGCTCGGCCTCGGCGGCTGTCAGCAGGCCCTCCTTACGCAAGGAGTGCAGTGCGCGCAAGGTGTGCCCGCCGCGCACGGCAGGATGCTGGCCTCCATAAAGAAGCTGTAGGAATTGGACGGTGAACTCGATATCTCGAATACCGCCGCGCCCCAGTTTGACTTCGTCTTCCGTCTCGCCACGGCGTGCGACGCCCAGTTCGATCTGGCGCTTGAGCGCCTGAATGTCACCGATGGCATCGAGCGAAAGGTAGCGCCGGTACACGAACGTAGCGGTCTCGATCAGGAGCGCATTGCCGAGGGCCAAGTCGCCCGCCGCAGGCCGCGCTTTCAGCCACGCTTGGCGCTCCCAGGTGCGGCCTTCGGCCTGCAAGTAATCGAGCGTCTGCTGCACGCTCAGCACCAGTGGCCCTGTGGCACCGAACGGGCGCAAGCGCATATCGACGCGGTAGCAGCGGCCATCCTCTGTGACGTGGTCGAGCGCGGCGATCCATTCCTTGGCGAGCAGTTCGAAATACTCCGCGTAAGGTAGCGCGCGGGTGCCTCCTTGCGTCGGTCCTTCGCCCGAAAATACGAAGACCAAGTCGATGTCAGACGAGTAATTGATCTCGCGTCCACCGAGCTTGCCCATAGCCAGTGCCACGAACGGTGGAGGTATGGGCCTGTCCGCGCGCTGCGCGGCGGACGCGAGTGGTGCGGCCATGCCGTCGCGGAAACCAAGTTTTTCGACGCTGATGCCAAGGGCAGTTTCAATGCAGGCGTCGGCTAGGTCGCTCAAAGCGCGGACGGTGTTTTCGAGGTCCGCGCAGCCGCTAAGGTCCAGCGCGGCGATTTGCAGCATGGCTTCGGTCCGCGCGCGGCGCAATGCGGCAAGTTGGCCAGAATGCCCCGACGCTCGCTGCACGGCTCCGTGGACCTGCTTAAGCCAGGCTTGGCCACCATGGACTTGGCGTTGCAAGACCGGCTGCAGCACGGGCCGCGTACGGTTCGGGAAGCGCACGAAGTGTTCGGCCAGCGCTGGAGTGCAGGCAAAGAGAGTACACAACAGGTCGAGCAGCGGGGCTTCGGTCCAGTCCACGTGCCCGTCGCTGCGCGCCGCGCCGCCGGCTTCCAGCCAGCGTTCCAGACCGGCGCAGGCTTGGTCGGGATCGGGCGACTTAGATAACGCACGCAGGATGGCAGCAAAGCGCAGCTCGAAGGGACGCGCGATATCGATGCGCGCACGCAGGCGTGAGAAGCCTTCTTTGGCGCGCAGAGGGTGGCGGAAGCCTAGTGCGCGCAAGTCGGCCTCAGGCAGCTCATCGGGCAGCCCAAGGTCCAACATGCGAAAAAGCGCATCGTCGCGCACGGACATGCCGCCGTTCTAAGGCAAATCAGAAACAACGAAATACGAATTCCTGCTCCGCCTAGAGCAGGTGGTTGACCAATCGGTACCGCTTTGGGTGCGAACCGCGACGACACGCAGGCGGCCAACTCGTGTTGCCTGTCTTCAAATTGGGCGGAGTTTCATTTCAGCCGATGAAAAAAGCGCAACAGCTACGCTCGCGCCATAGCTGGTACGTGCCAGAACTGTCGCGCTTTCAGTTGCACGCCTTCTCTTTGGTTTTCACAGTTGCTCGATAGGACTATAAGGACGTGCGGTACCCATGAGCTGGAGGCTGGTATGAATCGAGGCGCGACGATCCATGCACGAGCACTATCGATGCTCCTGGCTCAGGGCGAAGGGGAGACCACCGAGTTCAAGCGTTCGACCGGCGAGATGAAAGAGGGCATGCAGACGCTCTGCGCTTTCCTCAATGGTAGTGGGGGAACGGTCCTCTTCGGCATCCGGCCAGACGGAGCTATCGAGGAGCAGCAAGGTTTCTTGATCGTCACGTTCAAAGCGCAGATGGTCGCTGGATCCCCTGCGAAACCGAAGCATCCGGACCACCCGAAAACGTCGGTGAAAACGTCGGTGAAAACGTCGGTGAAAACGTCGGTGAAAACGTCGGTGAAAATCATAGCCCTCCTGCAAGATAACCCCTCACTTACCCTGTCTCAGTTGGCGGAAGCCGTCGGTGTAGCCAAACGTTCGGTCGAGCGTAATATTCAGCAGCTTCAGGAAGATGGGCAACTGAAACGGATTGGCCCGGATAAGGGCGGTCACTGGGAGGTGCCGTCGTGAGGATGCTGGAAATCACTGGCGCGACCATCGTAACGTTCATGGTCTACCTGTTGGGGACAGGGACGCGAGACCAACTGAAAGTTCTGTAAGCGTTCGCCACAAAGGCACAAAGCCCACAAAGAACAGTCTTATCATTCACGTTCCAGAGCATCTTTGCTTTGCCGTGTCTTTGTTGTGAACGTATGCAAAGTTCTTAGAAAGTGCTGCGGTTGCAAGCTACGCTTTTCGATGTGCTCGGCTTGGAAGGAGGCGTGAAATGAAATCAAATGCTTCCTCAGCTTTGTATGGCTCAATCCAAAAAATTCTCGTTTCTGCTTGGGTAGAGGTCGCTCGGTCCGTCAATACCGCTGCCGAACTCCCGCCCAAAGGACGGTGCAGTACGCAGAAAGCTTTGGGTCGTAGGTGTTGGTACATTTTACGAAACCGTTGAGGTACTCCCATGCGCGTAGACCCTGCCACGCTGCCCCTCCGTGATATGTACCGCATCATGATCTCGGTCATCACGCCGCGGCCCATTGCCTGGGTCAGCACCCTTTCGCCTCATGGGATTCCTAATCTAGCGCCGTTTAGTTTCTTCAATGGCGTCGCGGCCAATCCGCCGACGGTGGTGTTTAGCTGCGTCAACCGCCGCGACGGCAGCAAGAAGGACACGGTGCTCAACATCGAGCAGACGCCGGAGTTCGTCGTCAATGTCGTCAGCTTCGACCAGGCCGGTCCGATGAATCGCTGTTCGGAAGAGTTTCCTTACGAAGTAAACGAGTTCGAGAAGTGCGGACTGACGGGGCTTGCCAGCGAGAAGGTCCAGCCTCCGCGCGTGAAGGAAGCCAAGGTCCACCTGGAATGCGTATTGCATCAAATGGTCCATGTCGGCACTGGGCCGCTCGCCGCGAACCTTGTTATCGGCCGTATCGTCTTGATGCACGTCGCCGATTGCGTGCTGGGGACCGACGGGTTGCCCGACCCGCAAAAACTTGACGCCATCGGACGCATGGGCGGCGAAGGGTACACACGCACAACGGAATTGTTTGAACTGCCGCGGCCAGGCGGCTAGCGCTGAATGCTCGCAACGGAGCGTACGGGGAACGACTTTTCTGATCCGAGGTCCTCCGCGATCTCTGTGGTAAATAGAGGAGGCCGCCATGACCGCCGTTGGACTTACCACCAACAAAGCACCGTTCATCGCGGAAGCCCGTGCTCAAGGCGAGATCTACGTTCGCCAGCCGTACGAGTTGTACAGCACTGAAAACCAGGATACGTGGCGGCGACTTTTCGCACGCATCAAACCCATGTGGCAGAAGTACGCTA
>Ga0114940_10001185_pt1 | contig 9984 bp, 7 predicted proteins | sample ColdCreekSource_FD_87195 | JGI IMG/M metagenome (GOLD analysis project Ga0114940, IMG submission 87195) | Groundwater microbial communities from Cold Creek, Nevada to study Microbial Dark Matter (Phase II) - Cold Creek Source | ecosystem: Environmental > Aquatic > Deep subsurface > Groundwater ...
TATAACTGTCCGCGGAAAACACCCGGATTTTGCGCAGTTTCTCCGGACTGATCCGGCTGGTCGTCACGTTTGCCACGCATCCATTTCCAAATTTCAGTCGGACATTGGCAATATCTTCACTGGGACTTAAAACCGCGACGCCCACGGCATCGAAAGATACCAGCGGCGACAGCACCAGATGCATGATGACATCCAGGTCATGAATCATCAGATCCAAAACCACGCTCACATCCGTGCCCCGTCCTGGATAAGGGGAGAGCCGGTGGGCTTCAATGAACCGGGGTTCACGAAGATTTTTCTCGAGATAGGAAAGCACAGGATTGAAACGTTCGATATGGCCCACTTGAAGAAGGCACCCCTTTTGTTGTGCCAGACGAACCAGCTCCTCCGCCTGAAGGGTTGTTTCAGCAATCGGCTTCTCGATAAAAACATCCTTTCCAAGCTCCAGAAACAGACGCGCCACTTCCAGGTGAGCTGTTGTGGGAACAACCACACTGACCGCATCCACTGCGGAAGCCAGTTGCTGGCTGGATGGAAAAACCCGGCAACCCGTCTTTTTACCAACAGTTTCAGCGGCACTGAGGTTTGTGTCATAAATTCCAACCAGTTCACATTGAGACAGCTGCGAGTAAATTCGCGCATGCTCCTTGCCGAGATGCCCCACACCAGCCACGCCGACTTTGATGAGTGAATTCAATTTGGAAAGAAATTAGAGGTTATACACGTGGCAATAAATTTGTGTATATTTTTGTGAAGGCCGATTCTTGTAGCTGCGCTTCATAGAAGCACTGCTACAAATGCGTAATGATGTTTTACCTCATGTATTATCCGTCAAGAGCTGTTATGGTGATCTTTGCCCCATTTGCCATTTCCAGCAGTTTTTCCTTTTCGAGCAGCAATGTTCTCCCCGCTTCCACTCCCAGAGCGCTGATCTCAGCCCGTTTCATCGTTTCGATGGTGTGGCAACCGATACAGGGGATATCAAAGCGCATGTCCTGCCCAGGTTTGGTCACCTTCACCGCGACAGCTCCGCCCTGGCCAAGGTTGCCTCCCCGCAGAAGGGTTTCATCAGTGCCTTCAAATGCCTCCACGGCAAGCACAGTGCCGCGTTTGACCACAATTGTCTGGCCGATGTCCAGAGCGGCAATGGACTTGCCGATGCGAGCGCCAAATCCAAAATCCTCGATCTCTTCAGAGTTCGGTTTGCGTTTTGTCAGCACGCCAGGTTTCGGAATCAGGCGCTCCAGAAACCGGGCATGCGGCACGAGTTGCAGACCGTCCTTTGCCAGTTCCTCGCCAATGGCAGTAAAAATTGTTTCCGCATTTCGCTGCTTCAGGCGGGCGAGCAGCATGGTCATCCGCAGATCGAGTCGAACATTGGCAAACAAATGTTTGGGGGCAATTTGACCGACCATCACCACGTCGTGAATCTGCTGTTTCTGGAATGCCTCAATCAATTTACCGAGTTGTCCGAGTTTCATCCATTCCACATGATCCACCAATGGTTCAATGGCGCGCTCGGTTTCCCCCTCAAAAGCAACGGCAACCAGCCGGTGAACTCCGCCCCGGCGCGCCTCCTGCGCAAAGATCTGTGGGAATTTGCGATTGCCAGCAATGATGCCAAGGGCAAGCATAATTGAGAATTAAGAATGATGAGGGCATCAAACGACGCGGCACCGAAAACCATAATTCTTAATTCATCATTCTCAATTCTTAATTTCAGTAGGCTGCCTGCACCCCTTTGATATGCCGCTTTTGCATCCATGGCATCATGGAGCGCAATCGCTCACCCACTTTTTCGATTGGATGACGCTGCCCATCGGCCAGAAGCCGCTTGTAACGTTTCATGCCGGTGTGGGATTCCGCAATCCACTCCCTGGCAAATTTGCCATTTTGGATGGCTTTCAGAGCCTTCTTCATCTCGACCCGCACACGTGAATTGATGATTTTGGGTCCGGTTCGCACATCGCCATATTTCGCTGTCTCGGAGATGGAAAAGCGCATTCCACTGATACCTGCCTCATTGATCAGATCCACAATGAGCTTGAGTTCATGGAGACATTCAAAATACGCCATCTCTGGTTGATATCCTGCCTTGACGAGCGTTTCGTAACCGGCCTGGATCAGAGCGGTTGTTCCACCGCACAAAACACATTGCTCGCCAAAGAGATCGGTTTCCGTTTCCTCCTTGAATGTTGTCTGGATGACACCCGCCCGTGTGGCTCCGATACCTCTGGCCCAGGCGAGAGCGATCTGTTTCGCGTTTCGGGTGGGACTTTGATAAACGGCAATCAGACTGGGGACTCCCTTTCCTTCCAGATATTGACGTCGCACAATATGCCCTGGGCCTTTGGGGGCCACCATGATCACGTTCACGTAGGAAGGTGGTTTAATGGTTTTGAAATGCACGGCAAATCCGTGGCTGAAGAGCAATGTCTTTCCGGGGCTTAGATTCGGGGCGATATCGGTGTGATAGACGCCAGGAATTTTAAGATCCGGTACTGCAACAAAGATCACATCGGCAAGTCGAACGGCTTCTGCTGTGGAAAACACCTTGAAACCTTTGGCCCGCGCCACAGGTATGGACTTGCTGCCTTTGTAAAGGCCGATGATGACCTTCATCCTGCTGTCCTTGAGATTCAGCGCATGGGCATGACCCTGACTCCCAAAACCAATCACAGCGATGGTCTTGTTTTTCAGAAACTTCAAATCTGCATCACGATCGGTATAAACTTTGGCAGGCATAAAAAATCAATTTCTATTTTTCTGCTTCCGCTTGCTGTTTGCTGTGGCAAAGGAACCGCGTTTCATGGCCACGAGGCCGGTCCGTGTCATGTCGATGATGCCGAATTTTTCCATCAGGTCGATAAACGCCTCCACTTTGCGCTGATTGCCGGTGGTTTCCACCAGCATGGAATCCTCCTGAACATCCACGATCTTGGCGCGGAAAATATCCACAATTTGCATGGCTTCACTGCGCGTGCGCGAATCGGCTTTGATCTGGACCATCACCAGTTCCCGTTCCACAGCCTCGTCCGGATGAAAATCCTGAACTTCGATGACATTGATGAGCTTATCAAGCTGGCGGGTGAGTTGCTCCAGTGTTTTGTCATCGCCTTTCAGCACCACGGTCATCCGTGAAAAGGCGGCATTCTTCGTGGGCGCGACATTCAAGGTGTCGATGTTAAAGCCGCGTCCGCTGAAAAGTCCGGCGATGCGTGCAAGCACGCCGAACTTGTTTTCAACCAGGATGGAGAGGGTATGACGGTGTTCCATGGTAAATTTCCCCGCGCTCCCGCACGGGGCATTCAGATGTCCTTTTCATAAAAAGACATCTTTGCCATCAGAGATTTCAGGCTTGAAAAAGCCAGAGAAAATAGAAAACTTAAACATAACAAACCACAACTTGCTTCCATCGCTGGAAGAAGCATAAGTGCGGCATATACCATGGGTCAAGTGTTTTTGTGTCTGTAAAGCATGTTGGTGGTGCGTAAGCGCTGGCGAAAAGCTTCCGGGAATTGGAAGATTGATAATCCTTGCGGGACATTTTCTTCCATCCAGGAAGCCAGCTTGGGAGCTGTGATTTCATTTTTCATTGTGTTTTGGTTTCACCAAAACAAACCGATTTAGCCGGCTCATTTTTTTGGAGGCGGAATTTTTTTCATCCCCCCTCTCGGGGGGGATGAATGCTTCCACTCCTACTTGTCCCAATTTACAGACATATTAAGACACTAGCCGGCATTAGTGCCGCGGTTTTTTGGATGTTGTCTTGAAGCAAGCTCTGATAAAAATCTGACATGCCAAAAGTTTTCATTAAAACCTATGGTTGCCAGATGAATGAGCGCGACTCTGAGCAGGTGGCGCGTCAGTTCCAGAAACGTGGCTATGAATTGACAGAGAACGAGACACAGGCGGATGTGATTCTGCTCAATACCTGCAGCGTGCGGGATCAGGCTGAGCAAAAGGCTTTAAGCAACATGGGGCGTCTGCGAGACCTAAAACGGCGGAATCCAAGCCTCGTTCTCGGATTTATGGGATGCATGGCTCAAAGCCGTGGTCAGGAACTGCTGGACCGATTGCCGGACGTGGATTTGGTGGTGGGGACACAACGATTTCATCGTGTTGTGGATCATGTTAATGAGATTCTTGAGAATAAGCCGGAATATGATTCTGTGGGGAGCACACGCGGGCCGCGTGTGCTCCCCAATCTGGAACGACTCCGGGTCGCGGATATCGAAGAGGAAGCGGGAAGCCAGAGCACCATCCGGGATCATGTTCTTTCGCCAAAACAGGTCAGCGCGTTTGTGTCCATTATGCAGGGCTGTAACATGCATTGTACCTTCTGCATTGTGCCATCCACGCGTGGGAGTGAACGTGGACGGCCAATTCCGGAAATCGTGGAAGAGGTCCGTACGCTGTCTGCCAGCGGTGTAAAAGAAGTGACGTTGCTCGGCCAGATCGTCAACTTTTATGGCCGTCATGAATTTCCTACAGTAAACGGCAAGACTCCATTTGTTCGGCTTCTGGAAGCAGTGAACGATGTCGCTGGGATCGAGCGCATCCGCTTTACCTCGCCTCATCCCGGAGGTTTCCGGCGGGATCTGATCGAGGCCATCGCGGAATTGCCGAAACTGTGTGAGCATGTGCATTTACCTTTGCAATCGGGATCTAACCGCGTGTTGAAAGCCATGCATCGGACCTACACGGTGGAGAAGTATCGTAAAATTGTGGAGCAGCTGAGAGAACGGATTCCAGGAGTCGCGGTTACTACGGATATGATCGTGGGTTTCCCGGGTGAAACCGAAGTGGAATTCCTGGAAACGCTGAAGCTTGCTGAGGAAATCCAATTCGACCAGGCATTTATCTTTCGCTATTCACCGCGCAAGGACACCCCGGCTGCGACCATGGAGGGACAGTGCCCTGAAGAGGAAAAGAAACGACGGAACCAAGAGCTGCTGGCAGTGATCAATCAGAGCGCCAAACAAAAGTTGCAGGCGGATGTCGGCACTGAACAGGAGATTCTTGTGGAGGGTGAAAGTAAAACTAATCCGCACCGGATGATGGGGCGCACCCGACAGAATCGAATCGTGGTTTTTCCGGGAAACGAGAGGCACCTCGGACAATTGTTACACGTCAGGATTGAGAAGGTTATTGGATTCACCCTGCTGGGAGCACCTGATATTCTTTGAGGAGAGATGAGGCAAGCGATAACCGCGCGGGTCGATCTCCACGTCCCGATATCCGGCTGCGAGCGCAGCCTCAAAAACCTCTCTTCGCCATGGATCACTTTGCGCACGTGAAAGTTCCTCCGGCGCAAACTCAATCCGCGCACGGGCGCCGTGATGACGAAGGCGAAAAACATGGAAACCCAGCACCCGTATGGCCGCTTCGCCCGCCTCAATTTGCGCCAGGACCGATAATGTGACCGGAGTGCCATGCGGGATTCGGGAGGAAAGGCATGGAGAAGCCGGCTTTTCGGCTGTGGGCAAACCCCAGTGTCTGGAAAGCACTCGAACATCCTCCTTGGTGAGACCGGCTTCCTTCAATGGAGCCCGCACCTGGAATTTTGCGGCAGCCCCGGCTCCTGGACGAAGCCCGGCGGCATCATCCGCATTTTCACCATAAGCCAGAACCGGGAAACCTCGTTCGCGGGCGAGCTGTTCCATTCTCTCGAAGAGGGCGTGTTTGCAAAAGTAGCAACGGTTCATCGGATTTGCGAGGTAATTGGGATCCGAAAATTCCGCGGTTTGCACCACTTCCACCTCAGCACCGATGGAATTGGCCAGTTTCAACGCGGACTTCAGTTCTTCGCGTGGCAGACTGGGAGTATCGGCAATGATTCCCAATGCGCGATGCGCAAGCCTTTCGTGAGCTGCCTTCAACAGGCAGGCGCTATCCACACCACCGGAGTAGGCAACCAGAACTCTGGAAAGCGAATCAAGAACTTCACCCAAACGTTTCGCCTGTATTTCAAGCACAACATCAATGTAATGATTTCGTTGAAGTGCGTCAAAAGAATTGCTGAACATTTGGCTCTTCGTGAAGCTTCCCGACCTCACGGTCGGGGTGTCTTCGTGTGCTTCAGCGGAACCCTCGTTTGCGAGAAAATCTTTGAAATTCAAAGGACTTCGTGGTTGGATGTCAAATCAATGCTCCAGCGTAGCTCAGTGGTAGAGCGGTCGGCTGTTAACCGATTGGTCGTAGGTTCGAATCCTACCGCTGGAGCCATTCACAGAGTGAATGGCGGAACGGAATCTTAACCTATAATGCCGAAACGCCGTTGCAGGGTTTTCAAAAGCCATTGCAACGTCGTGGTGTCGCTCCGATTGCCGCGCAACACCGCCAACCCGCCGTAGTTCAGCGCCGAGGAGAGTTCCAATTCATCGAGGTCAACCATCGTCTTGCCTTTGAGCACATCCATCACCAGGCAGCGAACCGCTTCCGGCAGACCCGAAATGTTGCAGACGATACGAGAACGTGGACATTGAGATGTGCAAGTCAAAAATGGGGGGAGGAAGTTAGGTTAGACAAAGAAGTTAAACATAAAATGGCGGATCGATTAGACGATTTATTTGCAAGCACTCTTTTGAGCTAAGGGTCAGATCCTCCAGGAGAAGCCTCTGCTTGCAACTCAGGAAATCGTGAGCGCGAACGGTTTTCCGTCCATTCGCCTTGGCATGCTTGGCGGCTTGATCTGTAAGCCAGCCTGCCCAGCCATTGAGTCCTTCAACATCATTTTGAGGTTCCGGCAATAATCTGTGATGTCCGACGCTTGCAGGATTCCGGAAACCACCACCAACCGCCGGGCGCCTGAAGCTAAAACCTCCGGTGCGTTTTCGATCTTGATTCCGCCAATACAAAAAAATGGAATTTTTAATTTTCGGCTGACTTTCTGAACCAAATCCAATCCAACTGGAGGATAATCCGGTTTTGTCGGGGTGGCAAAAACAGGTCCTACGCCAATGTAATCGGCTTTCTCATTTTCCGCTGTCAGGGCTTGTTCCATGGAATGAGTGGATTTCCCAATCCATTTGTGTGGTCCAACGATTTTCCGCGCTTCGACAACCGAACCATCATCCTGGCCAATGTGAACCCCATCGGCATCCACCTCCGCCGCAACATCGGGAAAATCATTGACGATGAGGGGAATTCCGGCGGGGCGTGTCACGATCAACACCGCTTCCGCCATTGTCCGGATTTCGGATGGAGACGAGTGTTTGGCACGGATCTGGAGAATATCAACTCCTCCTTCCATCATCCATATGGCCACCCTGGCCGGATCACGGCCGGCAAGGCAGGCGGTGTCGAGAATGCCATACAGTCGACATGCCTCAAGATTCCTTGGACTTTTCCTTTTCTCCTTTGTCTTTGGGATTTTCATCTTGGTCGAACTGTGGAACGGGAATGTATCGTGGACTCCACTTTGGCTTGTCAATGGTGCCTCGCAGACGGAATTCGAATATCTTTGTCACCACATCCAGGGGATAGCTCACCAGCGGGAACCAACGCAGGTAATGCTTGTGCACAAAGAAATCGAGGGTTTTGTCAAACTTGTAGTCTCCCTTTGCCGTCAAAGATACAATGCCACCGGTGATCTTGATATCCGAAAAGTTCACCGTCTCATCCTGCACCGTAAAAACCATCGTCGCCTTCTTGACCTTTTCCTCGCCAAGAACAGGGATCCATTTTAACAGACCAATGAACACCGGAATTTTGGCCAGTACTCCATCCGTGATCATGGCTTCGCCATGCCCCCGTGTTTCGCGCGAGTTTTTCATCGCGCCGCTCATCTCGGCCCATCCGGTCAATCTTCCCTGAACCTCCTTATAATCCCAAAGTTCATGAGTCAGCTGATCAAAATCCGCCTTGTCGACATGACAATGGAAAGACCAGTCAACTTCCGGCCTGGAAAGATCGAAAATAGCATCCCCCTCCAGGCGTCCATCATGGAAATCACTGGTATACTTCGCAATTTCCAGACAACATCGGTGACTGCGCACTTCCGCCACCGCATTGGAAGCCAGGAATTTCCATACCCGGAATCTGGGTGCCTCCACATGAGCCACCAGGTCATTCCCCATGTTATCCTCAAAGCTGACAATTCCATCCAACCGGATTCTGGGTGGGAGTGGGAACTGGTACGGACGTAATAATTCCTCGAGTTTCGGCCCGATGAACCGCGCCAGGTCGGCAAAATGGACGGTTGATATCACACCTAATTCCGCTCGCTGTTTTTGAAAATCCAGAACGAAGTCGCCGGCCACCTCCCCCTCCTCGCGCACCAGTTTTAACTTTTGGAATTGGAATCGGCGCCCATCGATCTTCACACCAGCTTGCACTGAGCGGATGGGAATGCCCCGTGAACTCCAGTCGCTCCAGTCAATGCTGCCCGACGCCTTCAGACCGCTGGGATCCTGGATCAACCATTGTCCCGCCAGTTTCAGCACCGGTGGTTTACGATACTGAACGGTCTGGAACCAGTTTTTCTGGCTTGGGTAAAGGATCTTCATCACGCTCGAAATATTCAGCGTGCTGTTGAAATCAAACGTCAGTGCCTGGGCCGTAAACTCATATCCAAAACTTCCCTCCATTTGCCCGAAATCCTGGATCAGTTTGAGATGAGGAATCTCCATGCACCCCCGGCTGATTTTTCCATTGCCCTGCAATTCACGGATCAGATTCTCCCGCCACAAAACTTCCCGCAGCCGAAAGACAACGTCACCATTCAGCGTCTGCCATGGATTCTTCGCTGACAAATCAGCTTCACCCTTGATCCAGAATTCCGGCCGGATGCGAAATCTTGTTTCCGAAAAGAAGCGCAGATTTTGTCGATCAGATGATTTGCTGAGCAGGGCGTTGGGAATCAGATCGCTTGAGAGTTCGAACTGGAGACTGCTGCTGGAGGTATCGTAGGAACCATTGAGACTCGCCTTGCCTCCACCGGCCTCAATGGAGAGAACGGGGATTGAAAGCACTTTATTTGCATAATTGAGTTGCGCGGACAACAAATCCGTCCTCCATCCGTCATAACTGACCGATCTGCCGTGAATTTGAGCTTTAACCCGCAGGGTTGCGGGCTCGGCCACCTTTCCATCCACTCGAAGTTCCACAAGCACAGGTTCTGCGGCTTTGAGCAGCTTGAGTTTGGATGTGAAATCCTGCACGGTTTTCGAGCGAATCCGGGGTCCCGCGTGAGGAGGCGATGCCGCTGGGACGCTGAGGTCAAGACGCCCGTTGATTTCCAACCGAAGCGCGGATAAATCACCGACAACAGATTCCAGGTAAACCACACCGTCTTTTGCAAAGCGGATGCTTCCTGCCGTGCGCTGAATGGTGATTGAATCCTTCCCCACGCCGGGGTAAAGCTGGATGTCACAACCATCCACCTCAACCTCATCCAGGACAAATCGTTTGCGCAGCATGTGGATGATGTTGATGTTCAGGGCAATCTCGCCAATATGGATGGATATCTGTTCATTGGAAGGGGTGTATTTCACTCCACGGGCCACCACTCCGCGCAATGGATCAAGATGCAGCGATTCCATCTGGAGATGAATTCCGCGCCGTTCCAGTTCATTCAGGACAGCCTGCTTCCAGCTGGACGGCAGGCCGTGGAAATAGAGGTAGGCCATGAGCGCCATCCCAACAAAAGCCAGAAAGAACAGACCCTGACGGATCGCGCGGAAGAACGAGAAAATTTTCTTCCAGAGTGTCTTAAGGTTTACATGCATGAAAGGCAGTGCTTCCGGAGTAGAAGGTATTTGTTGACGGGGGACGCAATGAAACATGATACCCGGTTCCCGGCTTCATCAAAAGAAATTTTTCCATTGATTTTCTGGAGCTGAAACAAGATAATCCTTCTTTCCACCCATGAACCCAATCGTTTCGAAAATCGGCCTGGAACAGATCAAGAAGAACGTCACTCCATTCAACGTTGGCGACAGTGTGAAGGTTCATACCAAGGTGGTCGAGGGCGAGAAGGAA
>Ga0114940_10001186_pt1 | contig 9960 bp, 7 predicted proteins | sample ColdCreekSource_FD_87195 | JGI IMG/M metagenome (GOLD analysis project Ga0114940, IMG submission 87195) | Groundwater microbial communities from Cold Creek, Nevada to study Microbial Dark Matter (Phase II) - Cold Creek Source | ecosystem: Environmental > Aquatic > Deep subsurface > Groundwater ...
GAATAATTAGGCGGAAGTCGGCACGCAGCCACCCCACCCACCCGCCCGCACCTCCTCCCTCGAGCGACTCTATAAATCTGCTCGAGATCTGAATGAAGCAGTTTTCGCCGTGCTAATTGTCATTTCTGACGACTCCATCCATCGACACTCGCGCAACGAACGACTTAATGCCGCAGCAGCAGCAGTAGCACGCGTGTCGCTCTCCGATTGTGTACTCGTGGCCGATGGAATTCTCAAGGGCTCTCCGTTTGTTGCTTTTGTTAAGCTGTTGTGTCGCCTTGTTTGCTTTGCCAGAGCAGCAAGACAGTAAGCTCATGAGCTGCTTTATGACTCATCGATATTTCCCAATTATCACGTCGGTGCTGCCTGTCAAGCTCGGCAAACACCAAGTTATCAGCTCACTCACTTTAACGCCACCGCCGCCGCGCCACAGCGTGGCGCGGAGGCGCTGAAATAATACAAAGGGGTTGAAATTTGTTGCCAAGTTATGATTACAAAATGAGCGCGTGCCGTGTATAATTTATGTATTATTTCTTTGTCTGCCGCGCACATTCAAAATTAAAGGATAATCCAAAAGTTTTCTCGTCCCCGCTCGGCGCACACACAGCACAGCAAGGCGCGATGTCGCAGCTTCGGTCGCAGCTGTAATAATGAATGGAATTTGCATATCTTTACGTACACCCAGCACCTAAAACCCTCTCTCTTTTCTTATTCTCAGCCACACGAGTTGCCTTTTGCACGCGGCATTTTAAGATTGTACACACACACACAGACAGACCCTTGCGCGCAGCCCCTGCAGAGAGTGAGAGAAAGCGGCGGTGTGCTCCTCTGCTCGCGCACAGGCGGGGTGCACTACTTAAAACTTATTTTTTATTATCATCTTTCGAAATGCGCTGCGTGCCGCAGATTTCGCCCTCGCAAGTTTTCGCATGAAATCAAAATGAGTTTAGCAGCGGCAGCGGCAGAGGCGGTGGCGAAACAACAACAAAGCAGGGCACGGTGTGCATAATTAAAAAGAGAACCAGTGTGGCGGAATCATTAGCTTTCGGAAATGGCGACTTGTGCACCCTGGCAAATAAAAAAACGACAGGCGCGACAGATTAACCTTTGGCCGCTCGTCGGCTCTGGAGCTGCACTTAACTGCTCTCAACTATTTCAGCCCCTCCGCACGCGCACGCATGAGAGGATTATTTTTACAATTCGCCGTGCCTCTTCACTCATTTTGTCCCCTCTGCCACATTTATTTTCATTTCCACCTCCTTCGCAGCCACAAATTATTCTGCGAGCGCCAGCAGCCAGCGGTGGCGCGGCAGCCAGAGGCGCGCAGGGTGTTGCATACAATAAAGGTGAATTTCAGCGTATAATGCGCCTGGCGCAAACCCCGCCCCCGCCCCTTCATATCCGCAGTGCCGCTTCATTAGGAGAGCAAATTTCCAACAAAGAATCAGCTCGGCGAGCGGGAGAGAACGGCACTGGCGGCAACCCTCTCGAATATATTTTAATTTCGGCGCGACCTCCTCGGTTTTATCTCTTCATTTTTAACCAAAGGTCAGCAGAAAAATCGACGGCGGCCAGCAGAGGCGGGCTGCGAGAGAGAGTGAGAGCGCACCATCGGGCGTGTTCAATCCAATACCGCAATGTGTGCTCGCTCCCTGCCTTTGACAAGCGCTATTACGACGGGCATTGTGAGGGGTGCCAAGTAAAATCGTCATCCCACTGCTGCTGCTGCATAATGTACATATGAATTGGCGGCCATAAAAATGGATGTCACAGCTTGCTTTGATCGCCACACATTTAAGAACAGAAGCTCGGACGGTCGGTTTGGTCCGACCCGCCAGCAGCCAGCAGCAGGCAGCCCCATGAATATTAGAGGCACCAGAGGTAGTTTTAATAATAATCATTGTCGGTTGCACGGCCGGCCAGCGTGCGCCCTGGGACTTGCTCGTTTTCCGAACTCTCTGGCATTGTTCGCAGTTAATTCCAAGGCGCATAATAACAAAACGCCTCGCCGATTTCCATACAATTACCGCGTTGGAAATAACCTCTTAACGCGTGAACACTAAAATTTCGCCATGGAGAAGAGCGAACGAGACGGTGTGCCGCAGGCGTCCCCCTTACATCACACGCTGCTCGCAATCAATGTCTTGTGCGTCTCGTGTCGCTCGCTCGCTCGCTCTCTCTATCTCTCTTTCTTAAATAATTAACTTTTTGCAAACGTTCTGTCGTCTCGTGCTCGCTCTCCGCCTGCGCCGCTGATGATGATGACGATTATATTTACTTTTCAACAAGGCACTTGTGCTCTCTGGGGAGGCAACGAAAAAGTCCCTCTTTCACTCGCGCCACAGTTCTCTCTCTCTCTCTCACTTTTAATAGTTCAAAGAGTAAACCGCAAAACGTTCGCCCACTTTGATGTCTCACGATGCGCACCAATTCCATGTGTATACTATATGTTAGCGTTTATTAATAAGTTATAAGTGATGCCGGCGAAGGGAAGGCATGCAGCTTCCAAGCGGCAAACAACAAAACGTGTATGTGACTCTGCGCGCTGAAATTCACAATTATGTACAAACAGATACCCGCGCGCACGAGCACCAGCATGTCGAAACGACACGCCAACTGGCAATATAACTTGGTGGCGGTCTTTTAATCAGAACATAAACATTAAAATAAAATTGCACCATTCTGCAGCGGCAACGAGCGGTGAATGTGAGCGCGTGTGTGTGTTGGCACGCTGATAAATTATTTAGACTCTCATTCGAGAAGGGGACCCTGTATAAATAAAAAGTTTCCGGCGCAGAAACGGCACCGCTAAAACAGAGAAACGCTGTCGCTTAAATTCCACTTCTGTTGTTTCCAATGAGGAGGCAAATTTATTTCACAGCTTTGTAGCCTGGGCAGGCAAATGGGAGCTAAATTGTTTTTATGTAAATTATCAAGCTTTTGCGCCGAATGAGAAATGGGGATCGAAATTATTTTGAGACGGATGGAGAGCCCGCTGCCACCGTCGCTTCGCCTGCCGTGCGGGTGGCTTTTCTTGTGAGTTCATAAAAATAATAAAGTCCCCTGCTTGCGCGCGCGAAACAGAAAGAGCGAGAGAGAGGTACTACACGGGTGAAGCAAGTCATGAATTTTCAAAGTAGCAGCAGGGAAAATTAATAAATATTCAAATGCAAAAAATTCAGAAAGTATCTGAAACTCTTCTGCATGAAAACATCCAGTTGAACGCCAGTGTAGCGTAACTACTGCATATGTATGGCGCTATAGAAAAAGGGAAAGAGCAGGCGGGTGCTCGCTCTCTCCCGCTTTATATATATTTATTCCTGCAGATGCTGCGTCGCTGCTCTGTTCTCCTCTTTTTTTCGCCAAAACTGATCTTTTGTAGTTACAAAGGGAATGATGAAAAATTTATGCCCCTCCATTTTGCCGGATTGTTTTATTATTAATATTTAGTAGGCGCACAGTGCGAGCGCACTCTCTCTCCTCACACAAACACAACAACACCGAGGATAATAAAAGATGATGGATATGCAACTCGCAGCGTATGTGTGCTCGGCGGCACAGCGTCACTTCCACTCGCGCGTTGGGAGTCGCGCATATCAGAAACAAATAGCAATGATCGCAGCAGACGCTGGATATTTATGAATACAGGACCAAGACGAGGCGGTCGGTCTAATTGAAAATTCGAACTTCGAGATGAAGTTAGGCGGATTGGAGCTGCGGGACATTTGCTTGGAAAACGAGAAAATTGCTTTCTTTTTTGACAGGCAAATTACCAAACAGAGAAAGAGAGAGAGAGAGCGAGCGAGCCACTTTGTGTCAACGTCTCTAGCGGCAGGCATTAAAAGCAGCAGACGCCTAACAACCAGCTCGACGCAATTTCGCATTATTTTTATGACAGCACGCTAACTGGGGGAGAAAATTAATAAATAATAAGGAGCGCCGTTTGTCTCTGTTGTTATCAGAGAGAGAGCGAGGCAGAGCTGCTGATGCTGCTGTGCACGTTCCAACACGAATTTCCTCGGCGCTATCTTATCTGCGCTGCTCCATCTTCTGCGAGAAAGAAGTTTCAATTCTCGCCATACTCCTACTGTGTGTTAACTCTTCAATCACTCTCCTAACTATTTTCGGGCCCTAGTGTCAACACTGGCCAGACCCGGTTCCCCTCTCGCAATCTGTCCGAAGCAATCATCATTATCCATCTATAGAGCGCCGCAGCCGGCCAGGACAGGCAGCCGAGCGAAAAACGCAGAAGCCGCCGCTGCACAGAGAGCGAGATGGAAACTTCACTCGCACCATCTTGGAGGGCACAGCAGTTAATTCAGCGTTTTGGTAAACACCACACGAATTAATTAATAGAGGCGAGGGGGAAATGCCTCGCCTCGCCTCGCCTCGCCCCGCCACGCTTCGCACCTCGCACAAAAAGTTGCGCGCCTCCGCCTTCGCCGGGAAATAGAATCGGCTTTATTCGCAAATAATAGGATGGCACGCTCAAAAGATTGCACTGCATAAATGCTAGGGGAAGAAGGCGGAGCCGCTGGATCCATCTCCAAAGGCGGACCTCAAACAGAAGCGCAAGATATCTTTTCAGTTGCTTCAATTCTATTTTACACTCGGCTGCACGTTAAACTCTTGATGCATATCTTAGCAGACGTAATGTCACTGTGTGCATGGGACAACAGTCGCTCCGTCTGTCTCTCTTGCTCTGTCTCTCCGCCTCCTCCAACCGGGGGACGCGATTGTAATGAATTTTCAAAGTCAGCCCTTTATCTCGGCGGCTGCTGCCGCCACCGCTGCGCGCCGCCCGACAGAAAAAATATAACAGATTGATGAGATGGTGTATAAAGAGGCTGCTTTCAAAATTTAATAAATCATTTTAGTCAAGATCAATTTGTCACCGGGTCGTTACATGGCGGCTCAACAGGATGAGAACAATGCCTGCCCGTAATTGATATCAATGAGGAAAAAATACAGAGCAGTTTTAGCGCCGTGCTGCTGCTGCTGCGATTGACAAAGGCTGCCATTTTGAATTCGGCTCCGTCGCGCTAGTTTGAGCTCATTTTTCACTCGGCTGGGCACAAGGGGTGTCAAAAAAGAGGAATCTTTAAGAAGATTATTCGGGTGTTCAACTGTTCATGGTTTTCAAACAATTGAATCTCGCTTCGCGGTTCAATAGTTTAACCTGCACAGTTGTCCTTGTTTCTCTGGTTGTTGAATTTTTTTACTGAATATGAAATTGAACTGCTTATTCATGAATTCACTCCTCATGCATATCATTCGGGCACAATCCCGCGCCGCTTGCACTCATGCAAACAGATAAATTCTGGCCGGTTGGAAGTTTTAGGCGCAAAAAAGCACAAGCCGGGGGATGCAGCGTTGGCAGTAGTTTAAATATTCAGAGGCCCTGGAATATGGGGGTGGCGATGCTGCTCTGGATATATTTTATTAGACCAGTGCTAACGAGTTATCTATTACGACGGGGGGAAAGATGTTTCTGCTCCGATCCCATTTTTAACGACACTTCTATAATGTGGCACTTTAATTTATTGCACACGGCTTTGGCTGCCACGGGGTACGCAAAAAAAAGCAGCGAAAGAGACATTAAAATAAAGTTTTATAGTTTTAATCCCGCATCAGCGGCAGGCGTCGTGTGCTTTCGCGTTACCCCTCCGCGCGCGGCACTCGCTCTGGCATAACTTATTTATTCCTCTTTTGTCCGCAAATCTAATTGGAAGGGTTTTAAATGCAAACAGCTCGCGAATGAAACGCACTCCGCGAAAAAAAAATGCTAATTTATAGCAAAAGCGACGGAATCTCTAATTTAATCCGTTTCCTCCCGCACTCGACGACAGAGCGCCTGCGACGGGGGTGAATTAATTTTTACAGCCGCGCGCTAATCGGCCGCGTTTCCTTCTCCGATCGAGGAATTCGATGTTTGGATGCGACAGCAGAGAGACAGTGCAGCAATGAAAGAGAGAGCGAGAGAGCCGTTTTGTTGTACAATTTAGTCGTTCTGCTTGAATATTTCTCCCCTCTTCCTGTATTCATTTCGAGCAAAATCGATACAAGCACACTATGCGGCAGAGTATAGCATAAAGAGGCAGAAAACTAAATACAGTGCAGTACCAACCAGCACACGTTGCTGCTCTGGAGCACCGCGCGCTGTATTATATACTCTTTCTCTCACGGCTGGGTGTTAAATTTTTATGCGCACTGCTGCTGTTGTGTGTGTTGATGTTGGTATACACAATTGACGCCTCCATAAAGGCAAACACACTTATTTCATCTACTTTGATTCTTTTGTGAGGCTTAAAACACGTTGTTTGTAACGCTGCTCCTCCATCACGCTGGCAGCCAGCAGGCCGAACACAATAAACCATTTAACTGGAGGCACGCAATTAAACAATGCAGTGAAACAACTCCTCGATCCGCTTGCTCGGCGCAGAGAAGTAGAGAACGCACGCACACAAACAGGGTAGCCGAATTTGTTAACTTAATTAAGGCGCCGTGAAATTTATGGTACCTTCTAGGAAGGCAGTTATGAACTTATTTATTGACTCCAGGAATCAACAACAGGTTATCTCCATCACACTGCGAGGAGAAGGAGAGAGAGAGAGCCGCAGCCGCTGGTGTGCACGGCTGGCTGAGATTGCTGCCACAACTTGGCTGCTGGTAACTTTGAGCAACTATTCATGAGGCCTAACGAGGTGGAGGAGTGAGTGGCCCCCCATAAGCACAAGACGTGCATCTCGCAAACTGCATTCCGATAGAATGGAATTCTAGGCCTTCAATAAACACGCCAGCCGACTAATATTGCTGATACTGAAGGGAATGTCACTGGAGCGCTGGTCAATTGACTTGTTATTAATATAGAGCATGCTGCCTGACATAATGAGCAATTTCATGCATTCCTCTAGCAAAGGTTTTTGTTTTACTAGAATCCATAGCTCATCCTCAAGGGAGCGTAACATGCAGATGAAGAATGATCAATACTCGACCAAGGTAGCCATCTTGAAATTTAATGGACTTTTTTGTTTGGTTCAATTTTGATTTCCAGAATAAAAATTACAAAATTATAAAGCATTGCAAATAAACTTGCATTCTTGTTTGCTCCGACTAACTGATGCTTTTCTCCCAAGAGAATTCCTTCTAAATTAGCTTTCCGTGTTCAAAGCTCAGAACCAAGCCAACTTATTCGTGTTCGTTTCCAACAACAGCAGCACAACAAGGTTTCATCCACTTTTTGTTATCAGACGAACACGAAAAAATCCACCAGCGTGTGTGCGGCGCTCAATTTCACATTCTGCCAATTGGGGCTGATCTTGGCCAGGTGCAGGGGTGGAGTTTGCAAATCACGCCCGGCTCACCTCCATTGTCCGCGCCGCGCTCACCGTGCAAATACACACAGTGTGTTTTTTGTTATCACGGGCCGCGAGCGAGTGGGCGAGCGAGCGTCAGATTCTCATCACATATTGAAATAGGGACAATATTTGCTGCTTGCAGCCCCCGTGCACCACGGAACGAGGGGGGATCCACTGCTGCTGACGCCGCCAGATAATGGAATGCAAAATTTAACTATAGGCACAGTGAGAGAGAGCGCGCTCGTTGCCCATTGAATATTAATAGCCGCGGGGCGTGCATTTGCAAAAGTGCCGCGCTTCCCTCGGATGCAGCCGAGTGCAGAGATACAGGTACTAAGTAAGCCAATTTACATTGTGCGCTGAAAAGAGTAGCTCTGCAGTTAAACTGATGATTTGTTTGTGTTTATGTATGCAGAGGGCAAAACTGAGCGCATCACGTACACTCAGAGCGAGAGAGAGAGAGAGGTCGCTAGGTATTATGGAAATCAGTCGAGCAGATTAAAAGTGCACAGTTGAATATCATAAATTATAAATAAACAGTTTTCATGTAAATTCATGTTTTGAGTGGATTAGCCCCATGAAATATGGAATTGCAATTTTGCAAATGTGTCAACACACTAATTGAGTTTGAACATGACATGCTGCTGGCAATTAGTTTAAAATCTGCTTTGACACAAATGAGTGCCACAAGCTTCTTAACTGGCATTGCGTAATTTACTGTTGGTTTTACTCTCATGTGTGAAAATTTTCCCTGACAGACACTAATGTAACCGCATTTGAAAATTTTATTAATATTAAATTTCATTTCATCAAGCCTTCAATTAAATCTTCCACTTGTCTCTCAAAAATAAGACAGGGTCTATCTAGGGACACATGTGATTTCAGTAAGTTCTGTAGCCATGGGCTCTGTGCTTGTGTAATTTAATTTTCAACTAACACTTGCAGCACACAAAGGAGAGAGAGAATGCCTGTGCTCATATTGTTTTAATCTTGATACATTTTACATTTTGTGAGCAAAGATTTGCTTTGCACATGGGATTCAGTCACAGTAAATTTCCCAATGTTGGTCCACACCAACACCCCAGTCGCAGCACCATATAATATAGCTAGCATAGCAGCAGAGGCGGCAAAAGCGAGATAATTCTGGCGGCAGCCAACTTGTAGTCGCAAGTTCATGACTTGCAAAACTGTTTCACCACCAGCGTGCTAGGCTGACAGGGTTGAATTTATTAATTCATATTGCAGAATTGCATTAGACAATCTTTTGTTGGGGCGGCAGCAATGAATATAATACAGAGGAGTTGGTGCCGGTGTGCGCAAGCGGGCGGGCGGGCGGCGGCGTCGGCAGTGCTGGGAGAGGGAAGAATGGAAAGCAGAAAATGAATCAAGCTAGGTAAACAGAGATATGGGACTCGGCTGCCTCCTCACCCTACTTAATGTTTGAACATGCAAATTGTGGATTACAAACCCAGGCAGTCATTTATAAAAGTCGTCATTTTTTGAGCAGCCCGAGCTCTGTTAAGCAACAATAAAAGTCTGAGGCAGTAAAACAAAAGTCAGAGAGTGAGAGAACGAGCAAAAAAGAGTGGCGCGGCGGCGTGCCGGTGCATTTTGTGTTGCGTGAATTTTAATTAACTATTGATTCGAGCAGGAGTAAAATTTTATTATCTCCGTGAGACGGCATGCTCCCACCTTATTTCATTAACTTTCTTTTGTTTGCCACGGCAGACGAGGAAGCGAGCGAGCGTTCTACTACACGGAAAAATTAAGAATTTCCACCCGCCGTGCACAAGCACATATAAACTCTCTCACATATAATGAGGAATTCCACCGCCTTCAGCTTGAATATGCATTGTAGGTTAGATTGAATGAAACGAGCTTGGAGCAGCACACAGCATTAGCTTCACTCGAGAGATGAAATGTATTATTATTAGGCAAGGGGAGCTGATTAAATCTGTGAAGCGGGCGGCAGGGCGTGTGCGCGCGCGAAAGCGCAGACTTGAGCTGCTGCAGCAAAGTCGCAAGAAGTGCCGCGAGTGTGGGTGGTGGTGGTGGAAAAAGGGGCCCATCAGCCTCCGAAACCAAGCGGAGGGAACAAACACGGAGTGCAAGGGTACAGAGGAATTGCTGTTAATTTTTCTGCTGTTCTTTCCCTCGCTGGCTGGCAGGCAGGCGTCGCACGCGCGCTCGCTCCTTTGGTGCAAACGCTGTCAAGTGGAAAAAACGCCGTTCTTCCCCGCGTGTCTGTCTTAAGCCAATGTCATTTAAATATTTGAAGAAAGTAAGAGGATTTGCCGGTTTATTCCTTTCATTTTTCCATCGACGGTTGGCGCGACGAAGAAGAGACGGAGAATGAAAGAGAGAGAAAGAGTGGCGCCCCGCACAATAATTATTTTGCTGGAAAAAGACGGCGTGGCGGCGTTTGAGAGAAATTTATTGTGAGAGCCGCACCACTGGAGAGGCACTTTTTTGTGTTTATGTTTTGGAAGAAATCTTGGCACGGATTTAGCGTTGTGTTTCTCAGATTTCATCCTAACATGACACATTCATTTCTCCAAAAATTAAAGCTAAATATAATGCTGCGTGAAGCGACTGGCTTCAA
>Ga0114940_10001187_pt1 | contig 9950 bp, 3 predicted proteins | sample ColdCreekSource_FD_87195 | JGI IMG/M metagenome (GOLD analysis project Ga0114940, IMG submission 87195) | Groundwater microbial communities from Cold Creek, Nevada to study Microbial Dark Matter (Phase II) - Cold Creek Source | ecosystem: Environmental > Aquatic > Deep subsurface > Groundwater ...
AACACCAAGAGAAAGTAAGTAATAGTACTTGTAATGCTCACTGGAGTTTTTAGCCAATCATTAGAATTATAATATCCAGAAGATTTCTTGACCAATCGACACTAATTTGATAAAATTTACTTTAATTTCTACCCAGGAGAATGAACAAAAAATTACTTCCACCTCTCGAGAGCACCGGTCAATATTTTCCGACACAGCTGTTCTCAAAGGTGCTGTGACAAATTTGAAACATTTAGCCTTTGTTTGTAACTGTCCCCGTGATGGATCGGCCACCATTATTTTGCAACTTGAAAGCATTTAATTCAGTGGCAGGAAGGCAGGCAGTTAGACACCGAGCAGCGTCTCCTGTTAATAGGAACCCACGCCGCGCATAAATCATTTCTACTTTTTGCGCCCGCCGCAGCTCGATGTGTCCGCGCAGTGAAAAATACACCGGCTCGGTGCGAGAGAGCGAGTTTTGTGTGTCAAGAGGCGCGTCTCTTGTTGGAGCAGGCGACGAGTACGTTAGTTACACGGTGCACCCGATTATTAATTTGCGGGCGCCGCTTTGAAGTGTGTGAGCTACAAATTCTTGCTCGTGTCGAAACGACATTAGGAGAATTCCCTCGCTGCACGAGGGCAAGAGCCGGCGGCGCGCTGCCAGAGCTGCCGCTTGCACAAACGGCTGCACCACTTTTGATCGGATTGCGCCCGACGTCCATCAATCCGTCTCGCGACCCCCTCCATAATCAATCAGCGATTAATTTGTCCGGCGGACGCACAAAAAATTGAGCAGCTGCAGGAATTTTCGACGCACGGCCATTTTTCAAGTGCGAACTGGGCGTTCGCCAAATCGTTTGTCACTTTCCCCCTCCCCCCCTCGTATGTTGACGAGGCTCCCGAAAAAAAACGTGCGAGTCATTTTTCTGCGTTTTGTTGAAATTTTTACAGCACCGCCTCGAGGGTGAATGAGAATGAAGACAAACAAAGCACCGAGACTCCATTGAATGACTCAAACTGAGCGCTCTGCTGTCTGCGAGCGTGGAGTTGAATTCCTGCTCAAAGTGCTGCTTGCGTCTTTTTTGCCCTCCGCAAACGGCATTTTCGGCGTTTCTCAAAATCGCGATTGGAACGTGCGCGCTGATTATAGCACGGCTCGTCGCACGCCACGCGACGCAAATAGACTTTGGTTTCTCCTGAGAAGTGAGGAGGAAGTGACAGCGTGTAAATTTAACCACGAATGGCTCATTTCAAAGCCCTCTTTGTGTTAGGGGCTTGTCAACTCTGCGTAAAAATGATCATAAAAATTAGACACCCAGATGCGGTGGATTTGTGTGTTTCTGGGTGATTCGCTGCCACAGCTGACTTCCTAATAAACTTGTGACTACCCCCAACGGGCTGTCGCAAAAACATCAAAGGTTTGAGTGAAAAGTCACACAAATTATTTTGAATTGGTGGATTTATTTGTGGAAATAAGTTACACCGAGCTTAACCACAAATTCGAGGTGGAAAAAAATTGATTGCCGAACATGTTTTGGAGGACAAACTATTTATTTTAATATCATGTTTTGAATGCGTCTCTCTACTAAACCATAAATCTAAAAATAGTATTTTGAATTATATTTATGTTTTGTAAGAAATTAAGCCAAGAAAATCTGTGTCTTTAAAACTGTTGTATTTTTAACCCTTATTATTCTGGTGAAAGTATCAGTTTCTTATTACATCAGTGGAAGAAGAAGTGCAAATGTTCCCATCCATTACAAATTGTTGATTAGGGATCAGAGAGTAAATAACGATCGTGATTTGTAACCACGGGGGCGGCTTTTCCTAGTCCAAAAATAGTGTCTGCATTTTGGCAGTGTCTCAGAACATTGATGCGCATCAGCATAATTAGTTGAATGATCTAAGAATTAGAGAGCCAAGAAAATTGGTAAGCGCTGAGCTAATGATTCCTACTGCAATTAGATCTGTAACTTCCTATCAAAGGGAACAAGTAGTCCTTGGAATAAGCATAGCAAATGTTCCATTTGAAAGGACCGGCGCAGCTTTTGTGTTATCAGCATGTTATGAGCCATTGACCATTGATCAAAACATGTTTACATTGTAAAATCGCTCTATATTCTAGTTTTGCAACTTTTAATACAAATATATGCATACAAATATTAGACCAAAAATTAAATAATCGCAAAAATTGTTTCATATTATGATGTAACCAGATCAGATTTTAATCGACTAATAACACCCCAAGTTATTATTTTTATCCAATCCACGTAAATTCCAGAATTTGAGTTTTTGCTGATGTGATTTTGTCAGTGCTCGCGATCACGAGCACTCTTTGCTGCACCGTGGCCTTTCTTTGGCCGAGACGAATGTTGCAACGAGGGTCGCTCGGGTCGCATTCTGCGGCGATTATCTCACCGCCAGCGAGCGATCGACCGAGCGCCGCACCGACCGCCGCAGGAAAAATCGCGCTCACCTGTTGGTGATCCACATGGTGCTGGTCTAGGTCAGGCGCCACTTTCACTCAGGAACATGCACAGGGGCTAATTTTCACAAATCGAGGGCGAAGCACTAACTAACTGACTGACTGACTGACAATTGATGCGCCCAATTGGCGTGATGCGACTTGCAATTCGTTCGGTGGTGGAGGGGGGCAAATGAGTGTGAGTGATGCATGCCTCAATCAAGAGTGGGTCCCCTCAAGACAAAGAGAGCTAATTCGGGCCGATGCAAAGACCCCAATGACATCAATTTCGATGCCACTCACCTGACTTCGCCGGCGGAGGTCGTCGTGGAAGCAGCAGCCGCAGCTGCACTCGCTTCGGCCGCCTTTTGTCTTGACGAGTGGTTGCGCTTCGGTCGGATGGCCATTTTGTGGCGCGCGGCCGACGTGTCCAGCAGACCGGACGACTCCAGACCCTCATCGTCTAGGCGCGCTTTTCTGCAATGAAATTCACAAAAATCATGGATTGCAGGGAAATAACTTTAGACTTTAGAAAAATATTCAGAAACTGCAGACTGAAATTTAAAAAAAAATAGATCTAGAAAAATTGTAAGACTTCTTTTTCAATAATCTAGAAATTTTCAGGTTTAATGGGCCGATTTGCAAGTGAAAAATAGTTCCAGCTGAGAACGTGGGAACACAAAATACTTTTATTGGATGTAGGAGATACTTTAAGATAGACTAATCCATGGCATTTATATGACGTAAAAGCATATCTAAAAACGAAGTACAAAAAAATTAAGAGCGCTTGAAAAAAAAATCTTAAACCAATTATGAATCATATGAGCAATATGTGTCTGAAAAGGATGACAACTAGTTTTGTCCCAATTAAGGAAATAAACATTGACAAATATGTTAAAAAGAGAGCACTCGGAACTTTGTTACTGATGCCTTTCCAAGAATTCCAACTTATGTGGCGCTGTATGGGGCTGAATAGCCCTGCAGAACCTCAATAAACAAACTTTTGAAACTAAGTTAACATAAAAATTAACAGGAGGAGAATAAGCAAAATAGAATTGTCAAGCCATGTCTTTTTCTTTAAATTGAACCAAATCAGCTCTAGGTTTTTACTACCTTAAATTTTTAGAAAATTCTTCTAAAAAATTAGGCAATCTTTTTTACAGTGGATGTAGATTTGAGTTTTCAGCATAATTATAACTTCAGCATTCAATTTTGAGCTTTTGAAGAGTATTGGTCGCGCACTTGTCAAGAGAATTAAATTTTAGCACGCTAAAAGAATGAACCTGCTGCGTTTCTTTGAATTAATCAAATTTGACCGCTCTCTACAACACATTAACGCCATGACGTCAAGGCGTCGCATCATTGCAAGTCAATAAACCGAGACATCAAAGTTCCATTGCGCAACGCGCGCCGCAACCAATCACTTTGTGCTTCATTTTTTGCGGCGCTGCCAGTGCGAATTTTTGTTTTTGCCAAGTGGCCAATTAATGATTACAAATCGACTTATCCGTCCGTGTCGCAAGCAGGCGAAATGTGGCGCGCGGCCATCGAGAGAGTCCATCATCGGAGACGAGACGCGACTCTCCGCAAACTGCTTTGCTTCCACTCTGACTCATTGCTCGCAGAAATAAATTGGGTAAACAGAGCAGTCGCGTCTGCTGCCGATTTAAATTATCAACGCCGTTAGAACGCATTGATAGATTGACGTGCAGATGAATGCGTTTTGATGTTTTAAGAAAAAGTGGAGTAGGAAACTAATGTTGAGTTTGTTTTATTTGGAGAGGCTCTTGAGAAATTCTATTAGCTTGTTTGCTCTCGGTTTCAATGAAATTGCGGTTTGTAACTTAATCTAGATATTGCGAGTGTGCAGTGAACTGCCTTCGAGTTGATATTCAAATTGAATACTATTAATGAATTGATTAAAATTGCGAATATGTTAGCCAGACCAATTTCGACTGAAATAACTGTGCTAACTCTGATGCACCTTGAAACATAAATGTTTTCTCTCAGTCTGAAATTTGCCATGACATTTTTTTCAGCAAACGTTTTTCACCAAAGCACATTATTTTCTTTCATCCCAATAAGTTGAAATACCCAAGCTCAATTTATTTTCATTTTTATTAGCTGAATTTGTTATATTTAAAGCCAAAGCTCATTCTAAATTTATTGCAGCACGATGTGAAAATTATTAATGGAGCGACGCGCCACCGAAAATAAATATATCTGAACTTAACGCTCTACTTGCATGGAATTTTTAATGCAGCGCGCAGCAACAAGACTCGATTTTCGCTGTACTTGTCTTCATAAATCTCTGGCGGTGCTCGTTGATTTGTTTGGCGCGGTCATCCGTCATAGTCGCCGCGGGCCGCTATTTGTTTACGAATGCATGCAACCGACGAGTCTGTTGCTCGGGTAAGCGAAAGATTGCGAGGAAAGTGGCGAAAATAAGAGGGTGGTGTTCGACCCCGCGGCGGCCGGCTATTCTCAGGCGGCGCGCATTCCGCCTTCGATGAACTTTGCGTGCAAATCGGCGACCAGAATAAATCAAGAAACACGCGCTTCGCATTGTTCGCCAGCTAAATTTGCGGACGCGCTGCGCTTGAATCATCGCGCAAAACTGCATCGGATTTTGCGCCACCGAGGAATGGCGTTCGGCCCTCGCCGCCGCGCACGCCTCTCTACACTTCAAAGGTGCGGCTCACATCTTTTAACCGTTTTTTACTACAAACTCGCGCACGTGCTCAAGCCACTTTCACGTTGCAGCCTGCTCAATTTTGACACACTATGTGGTTTTGAATTATTTTGAAAGCTATTCACTATTTGTTGCACTATTTTTGGCATGTGAGCTATAATAATATGATTATATCTTATTTGTTCGTGGAGTCAGGATGTACTTGTGCACAAATTAATCATTGAATCATTCATCAAGAAATAGCAAAACAAGTTAACACCCAACCTTCTAAATTATGCAATCTATTGTATTTTATCAAACAAATTTTGCCTGTGCAGTGTTGCTTTATATGAGCTTTGAGATAAAAATACATTGGCAACATTTTGACTGTAAGATGCTAATAATAGCGTTATTTTCAACGCTTTAAACCAAAACATTGTTCACGCAAGTAAGTAGAACGCAGGCTAATTTTCATTAAACTACGAAAGATATTTCAAGCAGAGTGCTTATCTCATATGAGCACTAATTATGTTTCTTTTACTTGTCACTAACAAAAGTAGACAAATTTCTTACCTTAATAAAACGCTCCACGAATTTTCCACAAAGAGGTATAATTCATTTGTTTGTTTCTTTAGTAAGTTTAAATTTTTTTTAATATACTTTCATTAATCGAACTGGCCAATTTTTAAGCCCACTATCTTGAATAATTGAGTTTATTGATAGTAAGATGAATGCGGTAGAAAAAATTATTTCTTTTACTTATAATTTATAATTAATGTTAAAGTAATATTCTGCTATTTTTTAGGCAGTCTCTATTTTGTCTCGCTTTCTCGTCATGAGAAGTTGCCTCAATTTTCAAGGCTGCTCATTCTATGATTCACACTTAACTCAACGCAAGCGTGCATGAGTCAAGTTATGTGTACGATTTACGAGTGCCACTTTACCACAGCAAAGTTGAGCAGTGCCGAGTGCCGTTTAATTAGCCCAATTCACAACGGCCGTACTTCAAATTCACGAAACAAGCGCGCCCAATGTTTTAAATATGCGAGCTAATCGAGTCCCATTAGGCGGCGCGAGAGTCACCCACCGCGGCGGCCGCCGCCACAGCCGCAGCCTGCAGCCCTCACCGGAGGCAACCAATTATAATTTTTATTTATTTTCAAGTGCTCTCGCCTGAGGAGAGCAAAAATAAAGCCTTCGCGTCACGCATTGTGCTAAATTTAGCAGCCGCACGCCAAAATAGCGTCAAGAAAAATCTTTGCAAATTTGTCTCTCGGCGCACCGCTAAATGCTCGTTCTTCGTTTTTTATTTCCTTCGCCGCGCTCTCTTTGTCAAGGTTACCGCGGTGGCCAAAAAATCGCACACAAATATCAGCTGGAGGTGATTCAGAGATTTGTGAGAGCTGCTTTTGGGGCCACGACGCACACGTATTGTTACAGCCGCGTCAGTTTATTGCACTCGTTGCGTCCGCAATTGATGGCTTCTGGCACAGCAAGTGCTCATTGTCCGCTTCAGTGCAAGCGCAGCAACCCGCGCGACATTGGTGACGCACTCCTTGCATAAGCCGCAAAGCAGCAGCATAATAAAGCTCCTTCAGTTAAATCTTGCTTGATGTTTTTACGGCTTTTGAAATCACAGGGATTTCTCTTATTTTTGCACGGTCTGCGCGGTGACGAACGCGATACAATCAGCAGTTTCAGTCTGAGTTGCTCATTGCCGAGCCAAGAAAAAACACCAGATCAAAAAAGTCGCTCTACTCACTTTGCTTTAGGGTTGTAGTCACAATAGTCGAGGATCTCGACGACGTCTCCAGCCTTGAGGCTGAGCTCGGTCTCGTCCACGGCCTCGTAGTCGCAAATGGCCACGTACCAGTCGATTGCCTCGGACGTCACTGACGACTGATGGGCACAAGAAAATGTTTGAAATGCCAGCAATATATAAATAAATAAATAAAACCACACGCTGTCACTCAAACACGTGCTAAAAATTTCACTACTCGTCTGCATTGAAAGCAAACGCATCAAGAATAAAAAAATCATAATCATCAAAAATTACTTACGGTGCTCTGTAAAATGAAAAATTAAGCGTCAAACGTGCTCATGCAAAAGCAATAAAGCGCAACTGGCGGCGCTACATACGGACTAAAGAGGCGGCGGCGGTTCCATTTCTTCGATTCTGATAGGTTTTCGCTGGGGTTGATGCGCACAAATAAAATAATAAATATCACATTGGGATGTGGTCGCCAGTCAATCGTTTATTTTTTCTACGGACAACACATTTTCACAAGTCTGTTTGATTCAGTCTATGGCGATCGCTAGCATTGGTTGGTGGGTTGCGAGCTCAAGAAGCGTTGCATCTGCACAGAGTAGGCCTGCAATTAGCAGAGTCTTAAGTCTCGGATTGCCTCGCTCTCGGCAACATCTCACTTCGACGCAGTGAAGCTTTGTGATGTTCGTCGGGTTTAGTGAGTGCCCCTGGGCCCATTCATGCACTTTATGCAGCTACTGCTGTCTTGTTATGCTGGTTATTGCTCATTGTCAGGTTTAGGTCCTACGATGCTAACTTATAGTTTAAGATAAGCGGTTTAGGTGTTACTAGTGTTTATTTCAGTCGAATTGTTTATATTCTTAGAGGGTGACATCACATATTTTTTTGTTTATAAATTGCTTAAAACATTCCTTAATTCATCAATGGTTCAAAATATATACAGTAAATTTGGATAATTGTGCGCCCGTGTTAGTCGAGACTTTGCTTACTGGACTTGCGAAAATTTACCTCCTCGAAGGTCGAATCCTGGACTGGAGACGCGACCGGTTCGTATGCCACCGGCGGCGCGTAGGTGGAATCTGAGATCAGGTCGTTCATCTCAGGTGGCAGCTCGGCTGCGTGAATCCAGGTCGAGGCCAATCCCTCAGTGTAAAGTGAAAACTTCTTCAGCGCGATAGGCTTGTCAATTTTGAGCGCGGAGAAAACGTCCATGGCGTTGTAGTTCTTAACGCCGACCTCATCTATGAGAGTGTAGCTTGCCCTGCCGGTGAGCACGTCGCGTGAACTCTCTTTGGGAATGACAGTCTGGTTGCGGTCCTTCAAGATTACGCACGAGTGGTCAAAGGCAAAGCGGCGATCTGGCTGTGCCGCCAGCAGGATGCGCTTGAGCAGTTTCAGGGGTTTCTGGCAGTCAACGAAAGCGTGGAAAAGAGAGTAGGGGATGTCCTTGGAGCTGCTGATGCGACGAGGAACTCTGCTAATGATCTCATCGTCGAAAGCCGAATTGAATGAGCAGGTACTGTAGGTGTCGTCGTCATCCTCGTACGAATCCTCTTCCTCCTGGACCGAAGTCAGCAGAGCCTCACTCTCACGCACCAGCTGCTTCAGGAACTTAGTGTCCTCCTTTGGCACTTCACCGCTAAGGACACTCATGGCTTGGGCGTAAGCTGGACGTGACTCGGCAAGTTTCTTCATCAAAGTCAGACGTTGCAGGATTTCCAAGGCGGTGCGGTCCTTGCTGAGGGCATTGGCGATGCGGTCATCCTCCAGTAAGAACTGGAGTTCGTCAGCAGCCTCGGTCAAGCCGAGGGCCTGGGCCAGACCTACAGCCTGAAGAATCAGGTGACGCAGTCCACTCTGATCTTGGTTGTCCAAGATCTCGTGAATTTGGCGCTCGCTGTTTTCACGTACTGCTGATACAATGGCAGTTTGAAGGGTGTCGGTGGCCTCTTTCTCTGTGATGACGTTTTCCACTTTGTTATGGACCTTTGCAACCACCAGGTCGACGAGGTCAGGGTCGCCGATGGATAGTCGACGGAAAGCCTTGCCGAGGTCAGGGTGGTGTTTGGGCTTGCGTAGCACGCTGCTTATCTTCTCAACAGTGTCTTGCACGTTTTCTGTTCTGTTAGCGATGTACTTAAGAACCTCAACCTTGTTAGCAACTGGCTTTTTGAGTCCCTGTTGAACGGATGTGGTAATAGCCTCCAGGGTAGCCTCAGAAGTCACAACTTCGAAAAGGGCAGTAACGAGATAATCGGTGTAAGATGAATTTGACAGACTGTTTGATGGAAGTGCCTCCTCCAGCACGATGTTCATTTCCTGTACAATTGCTTCGCCAGGGTTCATGCTGATGTCCTTAGATGCGGTTAGAACTGCAGCTAGAATAGCAGATTCAATGATCTCAAAGGCATGGTTTTGAACAACGGAAGATATTTCCAGCTTGGGCCTTTCGTGCTCAACCAATCCTTCCTTGGCAGTATCTTTGCCATATTTTATGTCGTGGCCTAATTGAGCCACCTTGTCCAGCACCATAGATATCTTTATTTTTGCTTCTTCTGGTAATTTCAGACGACCGGAAATGTGATTTGCCATTTCTTGAAGATTTTTTGGTGTTACGTACACATCAGGCAAGCTCTTTTGAGACAGCGTGATTCCAGCTTTGGCAAGGTGTTCAAGCATTTGTTGATCGATGGTGCCTCCGCTCTCCATATTTGTCGTACCTTGGTGTTCGAGCAGCTGTAATTCCTCGGGGCTGACCTCGAAACTTTGCATAGCAAACTTAGGTGTACCGTCGGGAGTCGATTCCAGGTCTGGTGCCACAAACCTAGGACCATCTTCTGTTTCCACAACTCTTCCGGGAACAAAGGCAACTCCGCCGTTCTGATCTTCAATCACACGGCCAGGAACAAAGTGCGGACCCTCAAATGTTTCCACCACCCTGCCAGGAACAAACCTAGCTCCTTCTTCTGGTGTGGTAATTACTTGTCCAGGGATGAATGTTGGTCCTGCTGTAGTCTGCACGATTTGTCCTGGAACAAATTTATTGTCCACGACCTGGCCAGGGACGA
>Ga0114940_10001188_pt1 | contig 9949 bp, 17 predicted proteins | sample ColdCreekSource_FD_87195 | JGI IMG/M metagenome (GOLD analysis project Ga0114940, IMG submission 87195) | Groundwater microbial communities from Cold Creek, Nevada to study Microbial Dark Matter (Phase II) - Cold Creek Source | ecosystem: Environmental > Aquatic > Deep subsurface > Groundwater ...
CCTGAAGACAAGAAACAAGTTATCACCGAATTACGAAAAGTGATCCTGAAAAATCTCCCGAAAGGTTTTTCCGAGGTGATGAACTATGACATGTTGGGGTATGTGATCCCCCATTCCCTTTACCCGGCCGGTTATCATTGCGACCCCGCTCAACCACTGCCGTTTATGAGCCTCGTCTCACAAAAACATTTCGTGGCCCTTTACCACATGGGCCTGTATGCCAACAAAAAGTTACTGCGATGGTTCACCCATGAATACCCAAACACAGCAAGACAAAACCGGATATGGGCAAAAATTGTATCCGTGTTAAGAAAATGGATCCGATACCGTATAAACTGATTGGTGAATTGGCGGCTAAAATTGTTTCCAAAGAATGGATTGCACTTTATGAACAGGAGATTAAGGGACCAATGTGGACAACTTGGTGGAAAAGTTGTTGACTACTTTTTATCAAATTATTTTGTAGGGAATGATCCATACAATACTTTCATATCACTAAGTTAATTTCAACAGCAGGATCAGACATCACCGGAAAACAAAACGCTATTTTCTTCGGAAAATAGTTACAAAAAACCCGGAGAAGAATGGTTGTGTGCACGAGTAAGGAGCCTTCGGGAAATTCTGGCGTGTGTACGAAACTGAAATCGATTATCGAAAGATGAAAGAAGGAGGTTTTATGATGAAGAAAGAGATTTAGTGTTGGGCATCGGCTACGGTCGGTGAACAGCAAAGACGGGAAAAGTCAAGCAATTGATCTTTTCCCGTTTTTTTTTTGATGATACTGAAATCGCTAATCGAAAATCGCTAATCGAAAATCGTTAATCAAAAATCAAAATCAGGGCATCCGGTAAACTACTGCATTAATATTAACCCCTGCGCCCATTGCCGCAAACAATAAAATATTTCCGCTTTTTAATTGATGAGGCGCAAGGTTTCCTCTACGAATGACATCGTACAGCATGGGTATGGTAGCCACCGAGCTATTCCCCAGGCAGGAGATCGTCATGGGCATAATGTTATCGGGCAGCGTGGTTACTCCGTATTCCGCATACAGGCGCTTGATAATGGCTTCATCCATTTTTTTATTGGCCTGGTGAATAAGCACTTTGTCCACATCCGAAATGGAAACTCCAGCATTCTCAAGACTTCTCTTCATCACTTGCGGTACTGCCTTCAGCGCCAGTTCATACAACACACGGCCCCGCATTTTTAAGAACAAATCATTACCTGGATACTCAGGGTTGTAAGAACGATCCATTTTCAACACGTAAGTGTGATCACCGGCATCGGTGATGGTATTGTGTGCAAGAATGCCGATCGGCTTATTGCTCCTCCGGGCTTCAATCACAGCGGCACCCGCACCATCGGCATAAATCATAGAATCACGGTCGTGAGGGTCGCAAATGCGAGAAAGGGTTTCTGCCCCGATAACCAATACACGTTGAGCCGCACCAGCCTTGATATAGAAATCGGCCTGGATCAAGCCTTGTAACCATCCCGCACAACCGAAAGGCAAATCGTAACAAACGGTGCCTGGGTTTTTAATTCCCAACCTTCCTTTCACGCGCGAGGCAAGCGTAGGAACTAATTCACTTCTCCGGTTATCGGCTTTGATGTCGCCAAAATTATGAGCAACAATAATGTAGTCGAGTGTTTCACGATCTACTTTCGCGGAAGCGAGCGCTTCTAATGCAGCAAGATAGCCTATGTCGGAAGCTACAAGATCATCGGTAACATATCTTCGTTCCACAATGCCGGTGATGTCACTGAACTTCCTGACAATCTCCTCATTCGATTTATTCAATCGTTTTCCCCCGGCATCAAAAAAAGTATGGTGTAGAAAATCTTCATTTTTAATCTTTCGTGTCGGCAGATAGCTTCCACTGCCGGTAATCACAGACCACTGTTGACTCATACATTATTTTTATTCGCAATAAAAGTAATGTATTTATTATGCTCACCAATATTTCACTAAGTTTATTCTGGCAAAAAAAGCAAACAACAAACAGTCGTTAGTTGCAGCAATTATCTGATTTTCTATAAGTATAATTTCTAATCAGATCTTATTATTGAAACATCTTAATCTAACTCCATTATGGATACTCAATATAAAACACCTGCACAAACCCGCATTGGTCATGTTCATTTGAAAGTGGCTAACCTGGAACGTTCTCTCGAATTCTACCGCGATTTGCTGGGCTTTAAACTTACAACACTGTATGGAAATCAGGCCGCGTTTATTTCGGCAGGCGGTTATCATTAAATATGTTTACGAAAGCACTTGACCTGGATGATCTGTTAAAGGAACTCAATAAATAACTCACCCATGAAATGGATTACCCGCGATCGCCCCAAGATTGGGAATCGTTTACGGTTGTAAAAATTGGGACGAAAAAACTAAAGGGCAAATTGTATCAACGACTCCAGGCAAGTCTATTGAAGTTAAAGCTTCACTGACTGACATAAGGATAAAAAAGATAAAAAAGAATTCGAACAGGCTTAAAATTCATGTTTATTCAAAGGTAAAGGTAGGTGACAATTACTTTGTACTCATTGGGATATATAGAAAATTAAGATTTGCTGAATACTATTTTATAAAGCTTGACAAAACAGGCAATGTTGTTGATACCTGCAAAGAGGGAGAAATAATTTAGGTTAAGCCCTCTGCACACAACAAAAACTATAAAACGTGGCCCATTACGCAGCCACCATCTCCCGATTGTATTTATTCCGGTATTCGATCGGTGACAATCCCGTAATTTTTCTAAACGTTGTCCGGAATGCCTTGCTGTCGGTGTATCCTACCTTGTACATGACCTCGTTTACATTTTCACGCGAGGATTCAAAACTCATTTTAGCGGCTTCCATTTTTACGCGCTGCATGTACTCCACCACCGAGTTGGAGGTTGCCTTTTTAAATCTGCGTTCAAGGTTTCTCCGACTCAGTGCCAGCATGGACGACAACTGGTCAATGGTAATCTTATCCTGAAAATTTTTCTCGATAAACTCCTGTGCCTTTTTCACAGAGTCATCGTCATGGTCTTTCTGCCCCTGGAAAATAACAAACGACAACTGATCCTGCCGTTCGATATTCAAAGCAAACACTTTTGCGGAAAGTACCCCGAGTTCGCGCCCTGCATATTTTTCAATGAGGTATAAGATCAGGTTTGTGTACGAAAAGGCGCCTCCGCTGGAATAAATCCCCTGCTCATCGGTTATCACCTTTTCTGTTACTAGGTTCACCTCGGGGAACATTTTTCTGAAAGCGTTTTCAGCCATCCAGTGCGTGGCGCATTTCTTTCCATCCAGTAATCCGGTAGAGGCCAGTAAAAAAGCTCCCAGGCAAAGGCTGGCTACCTCGGCACCGTTTTTATGTTGCTGGATGATCCACGGAATAAAATCCTTGTTCTCTTCAATCGCCTGCTGGATGTCGCCATCAATGGCGGGGATAATGATCAGGTCTGTTTTTTTAACATCCTTCATTAACAAATCGGCATTGGCCGTGAAGCAGCCACCGCTTAGTGTCGTCTCCTGAGAAAGCCCCACAAGCTGCACCTTAAATAAGGGGGGCGCTCCCCTCAAAGCTAAAAAGTTATTCACCTGGGTCAATAATTGACGTGAGCCCTCGAGGCTGCCGAGGATAGCTGCCTTGGGGACAAGAATTGAAATGTGTTTCATGTTTGAAATGTGTTTAGTGTTCTTAAAAAGTGTTAAGGTGTTAAGGTGTTAATGTTCCATCGGCACACCATTACTTTCTGAGTTCAAATCTAAGGTACCGGAATGTCGCAATCAACCCCCCATGTTGCCGTATTTACACCCCTCCTGTTTAGAAGAATGACTGTACGTTTGTCATGTGCAAAGAAAAAAGGTCTATGGAAGTTTATGAGTTAAAAAATGGTATGAAAATTTTTTGTGTACGGGCAAAATCATTTCCGAACGACATTGGGAAAGCTTTTGGTGTACTGATCAACTTGCTTCCTACAATTGAAGGACGAACTTTTTTCGGTGTTTCCTACCAGGATAAAAACCGTGACATGATTTATAACGCTGCCGTGTTGGAGTCTTTTGAGGGAGAAGGCGAAACATACGGATGTGAAACATCCATCATTAAAAAAGGAGAATACCTGGCCGAAATGCTGAAGGGATGGAAGAAAAATGAAACCAGCATCGGCATCACCTTCAGGAAGCTGGCTGACGCTCGTACAGACACTGTCTTTCCCTGTGTAGAGTGGTACCAGGGCGATGATGTGATGTGCATGGTTCTGATTGAAGAATCACTTTCATCAGGCACACAGCCATCATTAAAGAAACATAACAAGTAAACTCACTAAACATAAACATTATGAAAAGCACAAAAATCATTTTCTGGACAACGACCACACTCATTTTCTTATTTGAAGGAGTTTTGCCTGCACTTACGTCACAAACAGAACTGGCTAAAGAAGGCATTCGGCACCTGGGGTACCCCGAGTATTTTGGAGTATTGCTTACCGTTTTTAAAATTCTGGGGTCGGTGGCATTGATCATTCCAAAAGTCTCAAGTCGTATTAAAGAATGGGCCTATGTTGGCTTTGCCTTTGACTTCATCTCTGCCTGTGTCAGCCATTGGGTAGTAGACGGATTTGGGGGTCAGGCCATATTTCCGTTAATCGTTTTGGGTATATTGGTACTATCGTATGTCTCGTACCACAAATTAAATTCGGTTAACTACAGAACAGCATAAAATAATTTTAAACCCTTTCGAAAATGAATATTTTGATAACCATCGTACTCGCCCTGGCAGGTTTAATCGCGCTGCTCCTCATCCTTGGTTTATTCAGCAAAAAAGGATACACGATTGAACGGGCGATCGCTATCAACAAACCTAAACCGGAAGTTTTCAACTATATCAAACTCCTGAAGAATCAGGATTACTACAGCAAGTGGGTGATGACGGACCCAAGCATGAAAAAAGTATTCACCGGCAGCGATGGAACAGCTGGTTTTATTTATGCGTGGGACAGCACCGATAAAAATGCTGGAAAAGGCGAACAGGAGATTAAAAGAATAGTAGAGGGAGATAACGTAGAAATGGAAATTCGTTTTGAAAGACCTTTTAAAGGAGTTTCGCAAGCCACTCTGAGCACAGAAAATGCAGGAGCACAAACCAACGTGAAGTGGGTGTTTAGCAGCCAGGTAAAATATCCCATGAACATTATGATGCTGTTCATCAATTTTGAAAAGCTCTTAGGAAAAGACATGGAGATAAGCCTGGTTACTTTAAAAAAGAATCTTGAAAAATAAATCTTGTAAAGCGATATGAAAAAATCAATGAAATCCGGCCCGGTCACTGTTGATGAATATCTTGATTCGCTTCCGGAAAAAGAACGCACCGTATTAGGAAACCTTCGCAAAACGATCAAAGCAACAGCTCCCCAAGCCGAGGAAGTGATCGGTTATGGAATGCCGGGATATAAATACCATGGCATGCTGGTTTACTTTGCGGCCTATAAAAACCATTGCAGTTTTTTTCCGGGCACTTCCATGTTGGGGGCGTTTGAAGATGAAGTGAAACCCTATAAAACCTCGAAGGGCACGCTTCAGTTCACGGTTGACAAACCACTGCCCGCTTCACTTGTAAAGAAAATTGTAAAAGCAAGGATGAAACAAAACGAAGCGGATCAGCTTGCAAAGCAGTTGAAGAAACCTGCAACTAAAAAGAAAAGCAAATAACCGGAAGCAGATCATTCGTCATTTACAAAGTCAAATTCGTTAGTCACAAATGCTTCTTTGTTTTGAAATTCGGGCTTAATCGCTTTTTCTTATTACTTCGTTTAGTCGACAAAAAACACCTGTAAAATAAATACTATGAACACATTAAAGAGTATTGGGGCTGTTCTTGCCGGATTTATCACAGTTGTAATCCTATCGGTTGTAACGGATTATGTACTGGAGTCTTTAGGCATTTTTCCGCCACCGGGTCAGGGGTTATTTGTTACATGGATGCTCATCCTGGCATTTACGTATCGCTTCATTTATACCGTAATTGGCGGATATGTTACCGCTTTGTTAGCACCTGCTAACCCCATGCGTCATGTTACCATACTCGGAATTATCGGGACTGTGGCGGGTACAATCGGTGTGTTTGTAGGATGGGATCTTTCAGATCACTGGTATCCGATGGCACTGGCCGTGACTGCACTACCCTCTACATGGTTAGGCGGAAAATTGAAAACGAAATAATTAATCAAAATAAATACCATTATGGCAACGATCAAACAAAAAATCAGTCCCTTCCTGTGGTTCGATAACAACGCAGAGGAAGCGATGAATCTTTACACTTCAATCTTCAAAAATTCAAAGGTGCTAAGCGTTTCCCGATATGGTGAAGCGGGCCCTGGACCAAATGGTCAGGTCATGACAGCGTCTTTCGAACTGGAAGGAATTCAATTTACTGCTCTCAATGCAGGCCCACGTTTTAAGTTTACAGAAGCAATCTCGTTCGTGATTACCTGTGCGGATCAGAAAGAAGTAGATTATTACTGGGAAAAACTCACAGCTAATGGCGGAGAAGAAAGCATGTGCGGCTGGCTGAAAGACAAGTTCGGACTTTCCTGGCAAGTGGTTCCTACTGCCCTCTATGAGTTGATGGGTGACAAAGATAAAGAAAAGGCAAATCGTGTGATGCAGGCCATGCTTCAAATGAGAAAAATGGATATCCAGAAATTAAAAGATGCCTACAACCAGAAATAAAAGATTACTACCTGTCTGCCATTAGGCAGGTTTGAATAAGAAGAAATAACATATCAAACTTAAGATTATGGCAACAAAAATTTTTGTAAACCTACCAGTGAAAGACCTGAATAAGTCAATCGCGTTTTTTACCAAGCTCGGTTTCACGTTCAATCCTCAGTTTACTGATGATACTGCCACCTGCATGATCATAAGTGAAAACATTTTTGCTATGCTTCTTACGGAGAAAAAATTCAAAGAATTTACGAAGAAAGAAATAGCAGATGCAAAAAAGACTACCGAAGTACTCATTGCATTGGATGCTGAAAGCAAGAAGCACGTGGATGAAATGGTTAGCAACGCTGTAAAAGCCGGTGGCTCCACATATGCTGAGGCGCAGGATCATGGCTGGATGTACCAACACAGCTTTGCTGATCTGGACGGGCACCAGTGGGAACTTTTCTACATGGATGAAGGTGCAATCCCAAAATAAAATAACATAACCATACGTCATGTCGATCCGCCAGTTGGCGAATCGACATGACGATTTATTTATAAATTTAAAGTTATGAGAAAACTTAAATTACAAGTGCAAATATCTGTGGACGGATACGTTGCAGGAACAAACGGAGAACTGGACTGGATGATTTGGGATTTGGATGGAAAACTCATTCAATTCATTAACGAAATAACCGACAGCTCTGACACCATTTTACTTGCACGAGAAAGTTTTGCTGGTGGTTGGACAGAGCTTATTGACACACTCTTGAGGAAATTTGTAGAATCAGAAGTTTAAACTCACATCCCATGAGAAAATTAAAACTACAAATGCAAATTTCAGTAGATGGTTTTGTTTCAACAGGACCAAACGATGAACAGAAATGGGTAACCTGGGCATGGGACGAAATCCAACCGTATGTTTTGGAACTGAATGACACTGCTGACACAATGGTTATCGGCAGGAAATTAGCCGTAGACTTTATTCCATACTGGCAGCATGTTATTACAAAACCAGAAGACCCGATGCATGAACTGGCAAAGAGAATTGTTGGTTTCAAAAAAATTCTTTTCACAAAAACACTTGACAAATCCGATCCGATAGCACGTGATACAGGTTTTTAAAACTAATGTTGATAAACGATGGCATGCCGAAATGCTGTGCGATCTCATTCAAACCGAATTTCCGGTGAGCAGAATTAATTTTGATCTCGAAGATTGTGATAAAATCTTCCGTGTGGAATCATCCATAAATATGGATTCAAAAATTATTTCATTTCTCCACCAGCACGGATTTAAATGTGAAGAACTGCCGGATTAATAACCGAGTACGCTTACCACAGCGCCACCACAAAATACCAGGCCATCACTACGCACACCACGAGTTTAAGCAACGTGCTAAACAGGAAACCGATAAAAGAGCCGAGCGCTGCTTTCAACGCCTGATCGGATTGTTTGTTTGCAATTAATTCGCCTACAAACGCACCTACAAATGGTCCGAGAAAAATTCCCCACGGCCCGAGAAACGCACCTGCCACCAAACCAATAGAGCAGCCCCATAACCCATACTTGCTGCCGCCTAATTTTTTTGTTCCGTACAACGGGATGACGTACTCTAAAATAGAAACCGCCACCACAATGCCGGCCCAGGTTAACATAAACGTTAATGTGAAAGGCGGGTCGCTTTTAAGTTGCACGATGAGAAACCCAACATAGGCAAGAGGAGGCCCCGGCAGTAATGGAGCCACACTCCCTACAATCCCTGCCAGAATACACAGAGTTCCCAAAATGATCCAGACTACATCCATATCGCAAAATAAAAATTATTCATAATTCTAAAGCATCTGCCCTAGTCCGAACAACACAACAAACGAAAGTGTAGAAAGGGCAAGCTGTTTTAAATAAGGATCCAATTGATCGGAAGGCTTGCGTTGGATAGCAAGACCATTCATTATAAACAACGGGAAACTCAACATAAAAAGAAGTTGCAAAGGCGATTGGTAGGTTAGCGCAACAAATGTGGTGGCGCTGATCAATCCTGCTGCAATTAAAAACCAATGGTATACAATGGCATTCTCTCTGCCGATGCGTACGGGAATAGAATACTTTCCGGCCTTCTTATCAGGTTCTATATCGCGGATGTTGTTGATGTTCAGTACCCCCATCGAAAAAAAACCGCAGCTCAATGCAGGAAGTACCTGTATCCAATTCAATTGTTTCGTAAAAAGATAATTGGAACCCATTACTCCGATAAATCCGAAAAAAATCAACACCGAAAAATCACCGAGGCCGGCATAGCCGTACGGTTTTTTTCCAACGGTGTAGGCAATGGCTGCGAGAATACTGAGTATGCCCAATCCAAAAAAGAAAAGAATGGCATTCCAATTCCACCCAAATGAAATCAACAATAAAGAAACACCGCTGGTCAGGCACAATGCTACAAAAATGATAATTGCATTTTTCATCCGGGCAGGCGAAATCGCACCGCTTTGTACGGCACGCAATGGGCCTTTGCGACCCATGCTGTCGGCCCCGTGAATGAAGTCACCATAATCGTTGGCCAGGTTAGAAAGTATTTGAAGGAAAATAGTGGTGGAGATACATAGAAAAAAAATATTCCAATCGAAAAAGCCAGAATCGGCCGCCAGAAAACTACCCATAGCTATGCAGGAAAGCGCCAGCGGTAATGTGCGCAACCTGAAAGCTGAAATCCAACTTTTAAAAGCGTTCATAACTAAATAAAACTCACAAAAGCAAAACTAACCACGAAGTTCATTTCTTCATGAACAGGTTATCCAATGAATATTTTCCGGGGCCTGCCAAGAGTAAGGTCAGAAAAGGAAAGAGAAAAGAGAAGGCATGTTCGCGTTCCTTAATGGGGTCCCCTGCATGAACGACAAGCGCAATAACAACCAGATTAATGATTAGCGGAACTAAAGCGAATCGAGAAAAAAGTCCCAGCACGAGAAATCCCGCACAAAATAATTCAGCAAAAATGCAAAGATCCAATGAAATCGCACTCCCTACACCTAAAGGATCGGGGAAATCAGCTGACCATGCAGCATAGTTCGAAAATTTTTCCCAACCGTATTGCATGAGCAACAACCCTGCCGGCACCCTCAATAACAAAAGTGCCGCATCTAATGCGACCGGACGAATGCTCATAATCCACTTCAACATAACTAATCCTACTTTGTCATGTTCAAGATTAATGATTTCTGTTGGGTTAAGACCTCATCCC
>Ga0114940_10001189_pt1 | contig 9934 bp, 8 predicted proteins | sample ColdCreekSource_FD_87195 | JGI IMG/M metagenome (GOLD analysis project Ga0114940, IMG submission 87195) | Groundwater microbial communities from Cold Creek, Nevada to study Microbial Dark Matter (Phase II) - Cold Creek Source | ecosystem: Environmental > Aquatic > Deep subsurface > Groundwater ...
CTGCAATTAACCTTCCCGTGAGCGATACGCTTGCCTTGCGATTGGCCGGCCAGGTTACTGACCGCAAAGGCTATCTGTCGGATGGCTATGATGACCAGGAGAGTCAGGCCGCTCGCGTCACCGCGCTGTGGGAGCCATCGGATTCGATCGACCTTTTGGTAACTGGCGAATACACGCACATCGGTGGGCAGGGGCCGGGCCCAGTCAAGCGTTCGTCGCTCACTGCTGCCCCGGCGGACCCGTGGCAGGGGCCTTCAGAAAGCAATATTTCCCAGCCACCCACAGCCTTTGTTCCGTTGGGGCCCAATATTTTCGGAACGCGAATTCTGGATGATGGCACGCTCGATGTGACGGTCTGGGCGATCAGTGCCGAACTGAATATCGATCTCGATTTCGCGACGCTAACCTTCCTGCCTGCTTACCGCGACACCACACCGAACGCACGAACCTACCAGCCTGGCTTCCTTTTCGATACGATGGAAACGTCGCAACAACAAAGTTACGAAGTGCGCTTGGCGAACGAAACTGACGCGATCAAGTGGGTAGTTGGAGCCTATTATTTCAACGAAGACCAAACACAGTTTTATGATCTTCGCGCGATCCCCTTTCAAAGCAGCACTGTTGACACGGCCCTGTCTACTGAAAGCTTTGCCTTCTTTGGCGAGGCCACAATCAATCTGACGCCCGAACTTCGTCTAATTGGCGGTCTGCGCTATTCAGAGGACGAAAAAACCCAGGATGGTATCTCGTCCGCGCGCAATCCGGCGTTTATCGTAACCTCGACGACAGACAACTTTGGCCGCGCGAGCTTCAACAACGTCAGCTGGAAGCTTGGTGCCGAGTATGATGCTGGCGCTGACAGCCTGCTGTTTGCCACGGTAGCTACGGGCTATAAAGCTGGCGGCTTCTTCCCCAGCGTGGTCGCTCCCAACAACGTATTTCAGCCGGAAAAATTGCTCGCCTTCACACTTGGTTCGCGCAACCGGTTCTTCGACGATACGCTCCAGCTTAACGTCGAGGCTTTCTATTGGGATTATGCCAACAAGCAGGAGCGTTTCCTGGGTGCGACGCCTTCAGGAGGAACTGGCCTCCTCACCACCAACGCCGGCAGTGCCACCTTGTGGGGCGCGAATGTGGATCTGGTGTATATGCCCACTTCGAACGACACATTCAGGATCAACGTAGAATATCTCAACTCGAACTATGATCGGTTCGATTACACGGTCTATGGACCGGTCGGACCTTATCCAGTTCAGGCAACCAGTTGTGTAATCGGCGCGCCAGCCCCCTTTGGCGGCACAGCGAATCCGAATGATGTCACGCAACCAATCAATTGTGCTGGCAACAGGTTGGTCAGGGCACCGGAGTTCTCAGGCTCAGTTTCCTACGAGCACATTTTCGACCTGTCTGCAGAGTGGGAACTGGCGCCCAGCGCGACTGCGCAATTCGCCACCAAACAATGGCTGACGGCTGACTTCATCGAGTCCGGTGAAGACAACGGCTATATAAACATTGATGCAAGCCTGACCCTGCGGAATGACAGCTACTCGCTGCAACTGTGGGCCCGGAACCTCACCAAGGAAGCGATCTACACCGGCGGCTTCCGTTATCCATTTTCTGCACCTGTCATCGCGGGAGGAGACCCGACTTTGTACTATGCGACGATCCGACCGCCCCGGACCTTTGGCGTGACTGCGCGCGCGAGCTTTTGAACGGAACTGACAATGACCAAGCACCATCCGGCTGAGAGCTTCTATTCGCAGAAGGTGCAAGCCTTGCGATTTGAAGCCGATGTGTTCGACTGTGAGGTCGAGGGAGAAATTCCGGCGCAGCTGGATGGTGCCTTGTTTCGCGCGGGGCCGGACAAGGCATTTCCCACGCTTGAAGGCGACGTGATCGTAAATGGTGATGGGATGATTTCAGCCTTTTATTTCAAGCATGGGCACGTCGATTTCCGCTGCCGCTACATCAAAACCGAACGGCTCCTTAAAGAGCGCTCGGAGCGGCGGCGACTTTACGGAAAATACCGCAATCCCTTCACGGACGATCCTTCGACGACCGGCACCGATCGCGACAATACTGCCAACACCTATGGATTCTATCACCATGGCCGTCTGTTCGCGTTGCGCGAGGATAGTCGTCCAACAGAGATCGACCCATCGACGCTTGAAACAATTGGAACATGCGATTTCGACGGCGATCTTCAGTCGCTGGCGATGACCGCTCATCCCAAGATCGATCCCGATACGGGCGAATGGTGGAGTTACGGGCTATTCAGCGAAAAGAAATTTGTCGGCGAAATGAGCCTTCAAGTCGTGAACCGCGATGGCAAGCTGATCCGGCAAGAGACCTTTACCGCGCCCTATGCCGGTCTAAGCCATGACTTCGCCGTCACGCGGAGCCACGTCATCATTCCAATCATGCCGATGACAGTCGATGTCGCGCGGATTGAGGCGGGGGGCGATTTCTATGTCTACGATCTGAAACGAAATCCCGTCTATGGCATCATGCCCCGTGATGGCTCCGCTGCGGACATGCGCTGGTATGAAGTTCCAGGCGCATTCATGGGGCATGTCATGAACGCGTGGTCGGATGGTGACGTCGTTCATTTCGACGCGACAATCTCGACTGGGAATCCCTTCACATTTTTCAAGGATTCCGCCGGCCAATTTACCGATCCAGGCCTTGGGGTCGGGCAGATTACCCGCCTAAGCTTCGATCTGTCGGATCAAAACGATCACGTCGAGATACAGCCAATCGCAGGTGCCATTGGCGAGATGCCCCGTTGCGATGAGCGGTTTCAAATGTCCGAATGCCGATATGGCTTTGGAAAAACGCGTGATGGGGTGATGCGCGTCGACTGGCACACGGGAGAGGTGGTGCAGCATCTCACTGCCGGTGGCGCAACGCAGGAACCAGTGTTTGTGCCTCGCTCTGCCGATGCCGCGGAAGGTGACGGCTGGTTGCTTTGCCTCTGCACCAGGCCAGAGGAAAACCGTGCCGACCTGCTTATTATCGATGCGATGAACATGGCGGGTCTGCCGGTCGCGACCGTACGACTTCCGTTCAACCAGCCGATGGCGTTTCACGGGATGTTTGCGCAGGGCGTGGTCGGTCCCTACGGGTAAGAAATGACGTCGATATCCTTGTCGAGCTGACCCTTGCTCCGCACTCGGAGGATGTCTGGCAGGGGCTCTGTCAGAGCTAATGCACCACTAGCGTTCTGAGCTTGCGAGGGTAGGGCACCGCGATGCCCAGACCGAAGAAACCAGCCAGCCCGTTCCGATACTTCAACTCGTCACCCGAGGTGATCCGCCTGATGGTGATGATGTACGTCCGCTTTCCGCTGAGCTTGCGGAACGTAGAGGACCTTCTGGCCGAGCGCGGGATCGACATCTGCCGCGAGACGGTCCGCCACTGGTGGAATCGGTTCGGCCAGTTGTTTGCAGCCGATGTTCGGCGCCAGCGGGTCAGCTGGATGAAGGGCTTCCGGCAGTGGAAGTGGCACCTCGACGAGATCTATGTGGAGATCAACGGCGACCCGCCGCTCAGCCGCTCAGCCGCCCTGGCCGAGTGGCAGTCGCTCATGGCCTGAACCGACGCTGGGGTAGGGCAAACTCCGCCAATCGGAGACAAGTTGCGGTTAGACTGACAGCACCGCCAGGCACAAATCAAACGGTTCTCAGGGCGCTGTCCGAACAAATGCGCCGCTGTCGTTCAAGGCGGGGCAGGGTAAGGCGCTGCTTTGCCCCGACAACGCAAACCAGCCAGCCCAGTTCGTTACTTCAATTCATCACCCGAGGTGCTGCACCTGAGCGTAATGGATAGCCGCCACGTCCGGATGCGAGCGCAGGCGGGCTTTCAGGTGATTCTGGCCTACGTCGCGCAGCAAGGGGTTGGCGGGATCGGAGCTGACCCCGCGTTCCACCGCACGAAGTTCGGGCGGGAGGTCGATGATCGGAACATTGCCGTCATGGCTGGCGCCCAGGAAAAACGGGATCGAATAGCGCGCGGTGCCCGCTGGCGGCGTGGTGGCGCAATGTACATCGGCGCGCACGAAACCGTTGGTGGCCAGTTCCAGCAGCTCGCCGGTGTTGACCACGAAGGTGCCGGGGATCGGCGGGGCATCAATCCACGAGCCGTCCTCCATTTGCACCGCCAGGCCCGGCAGCACGTCCTGCAACAGGATCGTGACCAGCCCGCCGTCCTTGTGCGCGCCTACGCCCTGGCTGGACGCAGTTTCGTCGCGACCGGGGTAGCGGACGATCTTGAGGTGCTGGCGCGGCCCGCCTTCGTACATTGCGGCAAACGCATTCTCCGGCTGGCCCAGGGCAATGGCGATTGCCTGCAACACGTCAATGCCGACACGGGTGACTTCCGCCTGATATTCAAGAACGGCGGGCTTCAACTCGGGCAGAGCTTGCGGCCACTGGTTGGGGCCCAGCACGCGCTTCCAGACGGGATCACCGGGAGCCAGATCGACCGCAGGCTCCTCACAATCGAAATCGACCTGCTCACGCCAGTCCGGCGCGCCCGCAGTCAGTTCAAGGCCTGCACGGCAATAGCCACGGAAGTGGGGCGAGCGGGTCATGGCGATGGCCAGCTTGTCGGCCTCAGGCAGGGCAAAGAAGGCCTTGGATGCGGCCAGCGCCCGCGCACACAACGCCGGGTCCACCCCGTGCCCGGTGAGGTAGAAGAAGCCATAGCGGTGCAGCACGGCGCGCAGGTCTGCGGCCATCGCGGCGCGCTGGGCGGGCGTGCCGTGCAGCATGGCGATGTCGATAATCGGCAGCGCCGATGATGATGCATCGCAGCTATCGGCAACGGCATCGAAGGCAGGTTCGGCGGTCAGGTCCAGCATGGCTCTCTCCACAAGCAGTGGATGCCATGTGGAGGAGGTGGGCCGTGCGGTGGACCACATTCGATCCCACGCCGCAGGTGGGCCAGGCCCCACCGCAGCGGAACTATGGCTTGCGGTAAATGGCCTTGCCGCAGGTTTCGCAGCACAAGTCACGCTGGGGCACGGGCGGGGCGGTGGGGGCGTCATCGTGCTGCTCGCCGCCACAACAGCGGCACCCGCCCGGGGCCGAAAAGCGTGCGAACTCGTCCAGCATCGCGGCGGTCCAACGTGCCTGGCAGAACGGGCAGGCGGGGGCGTCAACTATGGTCATGGTCACTGGTCCTAGCCAAGCTCGGCCCGGCGCGAGATGAGGTAGGTTTCGTTCTGGAACCACAGGCCGCCATGTTCGCGCAGCACGCGGCGGGTGGCATCCAGATAGGCATCGCCGTTCATCGCCTGGGCCAGCCGGTCGTCATCAATCTGGGCCACATAACTGGCCGCATTCCACGCCGCGATGAGGGTGGAGGTGCCGATGTGCGCGGTCTGCTCAATCTCGGTCGGCAGCGTGTGGATGCCATACCGGAACAGCGATTCCCCGTCGGTCAGGTCGGCCAAGTGGAAATGCCGTTCCGCCGGTCCCAGCGCGCGGCGCACTTCCTGCATCAACGGGGCGCGGCCGTGGATGAACGGATCCTCGTCGGGCCACACCGCGCGCACCAGTTCCATGCCCGGATCATGGCCGAACGAATGCACCCCCATCAGCCGCCCGTTGGGCCGCAGCGCGCGCGCCAGCGGGGCGACGATCCGCTCGGCCTTGAAGGCCAGCTCTGCCCGCGCCGAATAGGGTTGCGACAGCAGCACGAAATCGAAATCGGCCCGCGCCTGTCCGCGTCGGGGGATCACCCCGTCCAGCACAAAGCGGTTATCGCGCCGGTAGATCACCAGCACGGTCGGCGTTTCGTGCAGTGGGTGGCCGGAACGGGCGCTGCGCTTCACCCGCCAGTTCTTTTCCAGAAACGGACGCAGATCGCCAATCGCTTCCTCGAAATCGCCTGCGGTGGATCCGTCCAGCGCCACCTCGTGCCACACCATCCGGCTGGCCGCGACCGGGTCTGCCGGGTTCAGCCACGGCGCTTCGGTGTAAGGCAGATTGGTGATGACCAGCACCGTGGCCGGATGTTCCTGAAAGCGGTCGGGCATCTTTTCCAGCATCAGCCGCACGTTTTCGAAGCTGATTTCCTTGGCCACCACATAGAACGGCAGCCACGGATAGCGCCGGTGCGCCCCGCGCAGCAGGCGCGCCAGCGCCGTGCCATCACCCGCGCCGCCATCGAACAGGCGAATGGCGGGCGGTTCTGGCTGCGAGAAGGTCAACTGTTCCAGCGCGCGGTTGGCAATCTCGTGCTTTTCCGAACTGGTGTTGACGAACATCAGGTATTTCTGGCGGTTGTCGTAGAAGCGAAAGCCGCCTTCGCCCTGCGCCAGCCCAGCACCGATAATGGCCGTGCGCAGCCGCTGGGCCGAAGGGCCGCCTTGTTCGGCAATATAGCGGTGCACCCGGTCCACCGTCTGCATGGTAACCCGGCCACCCTGTTGCAGGCGGGTCACAAACTTGCCGTCGTTCACCGCCTGCCGGCCGAAGGTGGTCTGGGCAATCTTCAGCCGCCGACAGGCATCTTCGATCTGCGCCAGCAACGTTTCGGCGTCGGTCATGCCGGACATTTACCAGCGCATCGCGGGCACGCCCCAATCGGCCGCGTTATCGGGCAGATCGAGCAGGCGCCGCGCAGTCCCGCCAAACAGCATGCGCTTGTCGGCCAGCGCGATGCGATCACTGCGCAGCAGGTGGTTGAGCGATTCCGCATAGGTAATGCCGCGCGCGCGGGGCCGCTCGCCGCGTGGCCGGTCTGCAATGCGCTGGCGGGTGTAATCGCTGCCCCACATTACCCGGTCGAACCCGAAGGCGGCAAACAACTGCTCCAGATAAGGCCACACGTCATCGAACGGATAGGCCTGTTCCGAGAGCAGCGCCGCGCCGCACAGCTTCACGCCCACGTTGGGGTATTCTGCCAGCGCCAGCAGGTCGGGGAAGGTGCGCCACGACATCGTTTCGGGCGGAGAGACCGGATGCTGCGCCACGCCGATATGGTCGACGATCAGCGTCAGGTCGGGGTGGCGTTCGGCAATTTCGGCCAGTCGCGCGCAGCCGCCGTGAGTGGAATTGAAGATCGGCAGGTCCACTTCCTCGGCGGCGGCATAGAGGCTGTCGAACGCGCCGGTGTCAAACTCGGGGCGCATCTCGGCGGTGGCGAAATTGCCCACCAGCGCGCGCCCGGCCACCATTGCCGGATGCGCGGCGATGCGCTGCACTTCGGCCGAGAAATCCTCCACGATGGGAAAGAAGGTGTGCACGCCGGGAAAGCGGCCCGGATAAAGCTGCGCGGCCAGTTCGATGAAGGCATCGTCGGTTACCGCCAGCGCCCGGTCAACGCCGATGCTGTCCATCGCCTCGCGCGCCAGTTCCACCTGAAAGCGGCTGAGCAGCGGCATGTCGCCCTCATCCAGCCGGGTGCCGGGAAACGGCTCGTGGATCTGGGCGTCGATGATTTCCAGGTGGTCGATAGTGTGCATTGCTTGGTCGTCTCCGCCGGCGGATGGGCTTACAATTCTGCGGACATCCGCTCGAAGGTGCGGGCATAGGGTTTCAGCCCCTGCCAGGTGACCAGGATGGTGATCGGCCCCAGGATGGCGGTGCTGAGCGCGATCGAGTATTTCAGCATCTGCTGGTCCTGAAACACATAGTCGGTGAAGATCGCCACCAGCAGCGGGCCAATGGCAAAGGCCAGCACATTGGTGCAGAACTGGCTGACCGAGCTTACCTGCGCGCGCATCACGTTGGGCGTAATCAGCTGGAAGGCGGCGATGGCGGGGCCTGATCCCAAGGCAGAAATTGCCACCGCGATGCTGTGCATCACCAGCACCAGCCATGGGTTGGGCATCAGCGGGGCCATGGTGAAGCAAGGCACCGATATTAGCAGGCCATAGAACACGATCCGCAGGTTGGCGTCGGCCTTGCCCTGGCGCATCCACATCTCGGATATGCGCGCGCCCACCAGCATGGCCAGCGGCGAGATCACCATGGCGATGCCGCCGGTTATCATGCCCACATCGGACAGCTGCCAGCCAAACTCACGACTGTACAAGGTGGGCATCCATTGCGAGATGCCCATCACCATCAGCAGTTTCATGGCCAGCCCGCCGATGGCCGCGACATAGGCGCGCCATTCGTCGCGCATATAAGCCGCTACTTGGCTGACAGGCACGCTTTTCAGCGCCGCCCCGTCCACCGTGCCGCGCCGACTGGGCTCGCGCGTGGTCAGCACCACCAGCGCCCACAGCAGGCCCGGCAGACCCACGATCATGAAAGCCCATTGCCACGGGCGCACGGTACCGCCGAAGGGTAGCTGGGCTTCGGGCAGGTGCGCCACCAGCGCCAGCACCGCGCCGCCCATGAACAGGGCCAGGCCGGTGCCTGCCGTTGCCCCCACGGTCAGCACCCCGGTAGCAAAGGCCACTTTCTCCTTGGGAAAGGAATCGGTCACGATGGACCAGGTCGCCGGGCCATAGCCCGATTCGCCCACGCCGATGCCCATGCGCGCCAGGATCAGGTGGGTGTAGTTCTGGGCAATGCCGCAGGCCATCGTCGCCGTGCTCCAGAAAGCGATGCAGATGGCCACCAGGTTTCGCCGGTTGCTGGTGTCGGCAATCCGCGCGATGGGCAGCCCGGCAATGGCATAGGTGAGTGAAAACGCCGCCCCCAGCAACAGCGCGGCCTGGGTATCGGAGATGCCGAAATCGGCCTGCACCGGCTGGATCAGCAGGGCCAGGATCTGCCGGTCGACCACGGTGAACAGCACCACGATGGTCAACACGAACAGCGACCAGTTCGCCTCGCGCCGGGTGGGCAGGGTGGTTGGCGACGGTTCGTCGGTGGCGGCTGGCAACTGTGTTCTCCCAAGGTGCCGGTCATCGTTACCAGATTGCGCGGGCAGCGCATTGTCCGGCCATCACTTGCAGCGGTCACCTGCACCGTTCCTGTCAGTGGTGGCCCCGGTCCGCTTACCCGTGGCGGAACTGGCCGATGCCTTACCCGGCACGGCGATATTTCCGTTGCGGGCAAGCCGGGATCGCTGCGCGCGGGAATAGGAAGCCACGTCAGCTACCGGAGCGCGCGCACATGATTGTCGAAATTGCCCACCTAACCATAGATCCGGCCAAGGCCGCGCCGTTCGAGGCAGCCGTTGCCCAGGCCGCTGCCGTGCTGCGCGCGGCGCAAGGATCGCACGCGATGGCGCTGGAGCGGGTGATCGAGCATCCGGGGCAATACCGGCTGCGGGTGCAGTGGGATTCGGTGGACGACCACATGGTCACCTTCCGCCAGTCCGACGGGTTCCTGCGCTGGCGCGAACTGGCCGGGCCATTCTTCATCGCCCCGCCGGTGGTTGAGCACACCGAACTGGTTGGCCAATTCTTCTGACCCCGGTTCTTCTGATGCACTGCCGCAAGGGGCAGGCGCAATTTCCCACCCGTGCAAGCAGCGGCACAATGATACTGCGACGAGTGCCTTATAACAGGCGCGGAGAGATGTTTTGGTAAGCAAGCCCATCAGGTTCGAACTGGTTCCGCAGTGGGAGAAGTGCCCGCCCGGTCCCGAATACAGCCACGAGGACGTGGCCGGCGTGGCCTGCGATTCGCAGGACCGGGTCTATCTCCACACCCGCAAGGGGGAGCGGGTGCTGGTCTATGACAGCGATGGCAATTTCCTGTCCAAGTGGGGCGACGGTGTATTCAATCGCGCTCACGGCATCACCATCCATGATGACATCGTCTATTGCACCGACGATCAGGACAGCGTGGTGCGGGTGTTCACGCTGGACGGCGAGCACTTGTGGACGCTGGGCCGCGAAAAGGAAGTGACCGACACCGGCTATGGCTCAATCCGTGGCCGCAAGGCGCAGATCCACCACAACGAGTTCGTCGAGCGGTCGGCCGGTCCGTTCAACTGTTGCTGCAACGTGTGCGTGGCCGCCAACA
>Ga0114940_10001190_pt1 | contig 9930 bp, 10 predicted proteins | sample ColdCreekSource_FD_87195 | JGI IMG/M metagenome (GOLD analysis project Ga0114940, IMG submission 87195) | Groundwater microbial communities from Cold Creek, Nevada to study Microbial Dark Matter (Phase II) - Cold Creek Source | ecosystem: Environmental > Aquatic > Deep subsurface > Groundwater ...
AACCAATAGGCGGGGCGCAGCGCGATCCGGCGGCGGCGGCGGCGGCCTTGGGCAGTGCCATCGGCGAGGAGCTGGACCGGCTGTCCGGCCAGTCGCCCGCGCAATTGCGGCGGCGGCGCGAGGATCGCTTTCTGGCCATTGGCAGCCAGCCGCGCTGAGGTCGCTGCGGGAACCGCCCCCCAATCAATTGGTTGCCCCGGCATGCTCCCCGCGCGATAGGTGACGGGGGAACACGTCGTTTGTGGGGAGTCCATCGCATGTCCATTCGCCATTTTCAGTTCGGCCGCCTGTTGGTGGCCGGCACCGCCGCCGGCGTGCTGGCCTTCGGCGCGGGCGCCGCCCAGGCGCAGCGCGCGGGCGATCCGATCACCGCGCAGGAAGCGCAGCAGGGCGCGCAGAATCACCAGGCCTTTCTGGATGAGTTTGGCGGCGCGATGACCGGGCCGCACGCCGATTATGTGATCCGGGTGGGTCAGGGTATCGCCGTGCAAAGCGGCCTGGCTACCCGGCCCGATGCGTTCCGCGTCACCCTGCTCAATTCCTCGGTCAACAATGCCTTCGCGGTGCCCGGCGGCTATGTCTATGTCACCCGCCAGCTGGTCGGCCTGATGAACAACGAGGCCGAACTGGCCGCCGTGCTGGGGCACGAGGTGGGCCATGTGGCCGCCCGCCATTCCGCCCGCCGCCAGTCACGCGCCACGCGCAATACCCTGCTCGGTGCGGGCGCGGCGATCCTGTCGGGCATTTTCCTGGGCGGCAACAACCCGCTGGGCCAGCAGATCAGCCAGGCCGCGCTGCAAGGCTCGCAGCTGCTCACCCTGCGCTTTTCGCGGCGGCAGGAGCTGGAGGCCGACAACCTGGGTGTGCAATATCTGACCGGCGCGGGCTATGATCCGCACGCCATGGCCACCCTGCTGGCCAGCCTGGCGGCGCAGAACACGCTGGATGCGCAGTTGCAGGGGCGCGGCGATGCCACCATGCCCGCCTGGGCTTCCACTCACCCCGATCCCGCCAGCCGCGTGCGCAACGCGCAGACCCGCGCGGGCACCACCACCGGCACCACCAACCGCGATCCCTTCCTGCAACGCATCGACGGGCTGATGTATGGCGATGATCCGGCGCAAGGGGTGATCGAGGGGCAGCAGTTCATCCACCCGCAACTGCGCCTGTCCTTTGCCGCGCCGACCGGTTTCTACATGGTCAACGGCACCCGCGCGGTGTCGATCACCGGCGACGCTGGCCGCGCGCAGATGTCGTCCGCGCCTTTCGACGGCAATCTGGAAACCTATGTCCGCGCCGCCTTCCGCGAACTGGGCGGCGAACAACAGCAGCTGGCGCCGCAGAACCTGCAACGCAACACCGTGAACGGCCTGCCGATGATGATCGCCGGGGCGCGGGTGAACAACGGCCAGCAGGAAGTGGACGTGACCGTGGTGGCTTATGACTTCGGTGGCGGCCAGGCCTATCACTTTGCCGCGATCACCCCGGCGGGACAGGCCACGGTGTTCAACCCGATGTACAATTCCATGCGCCGCATCACCACGCAGGAAGCCGCGCAGGTGATCCCGCGGGCGATTGATCTGGTCACCGCGTCGCGCACCGATACCGTGGCCACGCTGGCGCGGCGGATGACCTATACCGATGGGCAGGAAGCGCGTTTCCGCGTGCTGAACGGCCTGACCGGCACCGATACGGTGCAGGCGGGCAGGCAGTACAAGATTGTGGTGCGCGGGCGTTAGTCGGGCGTCGCTGATCGGCGCGCCTAGTTGCCCAGGTTCTGCGAGACCGTGGTATCGACATAGGAATACATGTCGGTCACTTCGCCGTTCAGCTCGGTCAGCACGGTGACCAGCATCATGGCGATGAGGGCCAGGATCAGGCCATATTCAACCGCAGTAGCGCCGCGGTCGTCGCCGATAATGGCCTTGAGAATGATCTGCATTCGCATCACTCGCCGACTTTCCGATTGCAGCAGGTCCAGCGAAAGTGCCACCAAATCCCTAATGAAGTATTGAGGGGACCGATCCGGTTGGCAATAATTCCGACATTCGTTCCGGTGGTGGCGTTGGCTTTGCACGATGGGCAGGGCCGCGTGCTGGTGCAGCAACGCCCGGCGCACAAGCATCACGGCGGCCTGTGGGAGTTCCCCGGCGGCAAGGTGGAGCAGGGCGAAAATCCGCGCGCCGCGCTGGTCCGTGAGGTGGCCGAGGAGCTGGGTCTGACCCTGGCGGCAGATGAACTGGAACCGGCCTTGTTGGCCGATGACGGGGGCGAGCGGGGCATTGTCCTGATGCTTTACACTGCGCCCCATCGCGGCGGCCTGATCGAGGGGCGCGAAGGGCAGCAATGGGGCTGGTTCTCGCTGGCCGATGCGGCGTGCCTGCCGCTCGCCCCGATGGATCATGGCTTCGTGGTGCGGCTGGCCCAAATGGCCCTTGCCAAGGCCAATATGCCCCCCTATGTGGCCCCCTCCAATGCGCGCCCGTAGCTCAGCTGGATAGAGCACCAGACTACGAATCTGGGGGCCGGAGGTTCGAATCCTTCCGGGCGCACCATTACCCAAGGCCCGTTTCCCGGCAGGGAGGCGGGCCTTTGGTGTTGTGGCCCGTGGTAACCCGGAACCCCCACCTGCCTCGTGTGTTTCACCTGCGACATAACCACAGGGGAAACCGTCATGCCGACGCACGCCATTTTCTACCGTCTCAAGCAGGACCACGACCTCCACCGCGATCTGCTGGCGCAGTTGGCGCAGACCCATGGTGCCACCGATGAGCGTGCCGACCTGTTCGAACAGTTCACGCTGGAAGTGAAGGGACATGCCGCCGCTGAGGAGCAGGCGCTCTATTCCACCATGATGCGCAAGCCCCCGACCACCGAGGATACCCGCCATTCGGTGTCGGAACACCACGAGATCGAGGAACTGCTCAACGATCTGGCCGCGACCGACATGGCCAGCGGTGCCTGGCTGACCAAGTTCAAGGGCCTTCAGGAACGCTATCTCCACCACATTGACGAGGAAGAGGAGGAGCACTTTCCGGAGTTCTCGAAGCATCTGACCAAGGAGGACGAGGCGCACATGGAGGCCGTGTTCGAACGGCGCAAGAAGGCCGAAAAGGCCGATGCCCAGGTGACGCCTGAAAAGATGGAAGACGCCAAGGACTAGATCGTTCATCACCGGGCGATGAGTGCAGCAAAATCCCCTGACGTGCCCGGTGATGAGCGGGTCGGGCACGACCGGTCGGTCGAGCCGGGTGTGTGGCGCTATGCCCGCGCCAGCCGCGCCACCCTGGTGGTCGACGGGGCCGACTATTTCGCACACATGCAGGACGCCATGGTGCTGGCGCGGCAGCGGATTTTCATGATCGGGTGGGATTTCGATACGCGCATCCATCTGTGCTTCGGACGGCGCTGGTGGCAGAAGGGCTGGAAGCGCGGGCCGCCCAAGCGGCTGGGCAGCTTCATCCCCTGGCTTACCCGCAAGAACCCGCAGCTTGAAATCCGCATCCTGAAGTGGAGCTTTGGTGCGCTGTCGTTCCTGTCGCGCGGGACCATGGTGCTGGATCTGCTGCGCTGGGCGCGACACAAGCGGATCGATTTCAAGTTCGATACCGCGCATCCCATCGGGTGCAGCCATCACCAGAAGATCGTGGTGATCGACGAACGTCTGGCGGTGTGCGGCGGGATCGACATGACCGGCGGGCGCTGGGACACGCCCGAACACCTGCCTGACGACAAGCGCCGCCACGGCCCCGGCATGACGCGGCACGGCCCGTGGCACGACATGTCGATGATGATGGAGGGCGATATTGCCGTGGCGCTGGCTGACCTGGGCCATGCTCGCTGGCACCACGCCGCCGGGGTCGATCTGCCGCGCTGCCAGCCGCAGGAGGAAAGCCCGTGGCCGGATGATCTGGCGGCCCAGTTCACCGATGTGGAAGTGGGCATTGCCCGCACCCGCGCCGAGCACGATGGCTTGCCGCAGGTGAGCGAGATCGAGCAACTGTTCGCCCGCCAGATCGGCGCGGCCAGGCAATTCATCTATGCCGAGAGCCAGTACTTCGCCAGCCGTGCGGTGTGCGAGGCGATTGCCCGGCGGCTGGCCCAGCCGGACCCGCCTGAAGTGCTCATTATCAACCCGTCGACTGCCGAAGGGTTTATCGAGGTGGTGGCGATGGACAATGCCCGCGCCGAACTGGTCGCGGCAGTGGAGGCGCTGGACCACAACGACCGCTTCCGCATCTTCGCGCCTTATGCGGCGGATGATGTGCCGATCTATGTCCATGCCAAGCTGCTAATCGTGGACGACTGCGTGTTGCGTGTGGGCTCGGCCAATTTCAACAACCGGTCGATGGGGCTGGACAGCGAGTGCGACGTGTTCATCGATTGCGCGCGGCCGGGCAACGATCATGCCGCCCCGGCGATCCGTGCCATCCGCCATGGCCTGCTGGCCGAGCATTGCGGCATTTCGCCGGAGGAAGTGGCCACGCTGCTTGATCGGCACGGCAGCATGGCGGGCATGATCGAGGCGCTGGAAGGCCAGCCCGGCGCGCGGCTGCGGCGGTTCCACCCGCCAGAACTGAACGAGGTGGAGCGCCTGTTGGCGCACCGCAAGACGCTGGACCCGGAGCGGCCCGACGAGATATTCGCCCCGGCGACCGACAGGCGTGGCCTTTTCCGTCCGGGCAGCCTATTGGCGTGGGCGCGGGCCAAGGCCCGCAAACGCGCCGAGAGGAAGGCCCAGAGGAAAGCTGCTGCCCGCGATGAGTTGCGACCATGATGAAGACTACCTGCCGCCCGTCCAGGCGACCCCGGCCAAACCGCCGGTGCCCGCCGATGTGCAGGAGGCGATCCGCACCCTGATCCGCTGGGCCGGCGACGACCCCGAGCGTGAGGGCCTGCTGGACACGCCATCGCGCGTGGCGCGGGCGTGGAAGGAATATTGCCAGGGCTATGGCGAGGATCCGGCGCACCACCTGTCGCGCGTGTTCGAGGAAGTGGGCGGCTATGACGAGATCGTGCTGCTGAAGGACATCCCGTTCCAGAGCCATTGCGAACACCACATGGCCCCGATCATCGGCAAGGCGGCCATCGCCTATCTGCCGACCACCCGCGTGGTGGGCATTTCCAAGCTGGCCCGGGTGCTGCACGGCTATGCCCGCCGGTTGCAGATCCAGGAACGGCTGACCGCCGAAGTGGCGCAGTGCATCTGGCAGCATCTGGAACCGCGCGGCGTGGCCGTGGTGATCGAGGCCAGCCACGCCTGCATGACCGCACGCGGCGTGCGCACGCCCGGCGTCAACATGGTCACCAGCCGGGTGATGGGCCTGTTCCGCAAGGACGAGAAAAGCCGCACCGAAGTGCTCAAGCTGATGGGATATTGATCGAATGACGGCGCTGTTTGTGCGCGGCGGGCAACCGCTGCGCGGCAAGATCGAACCCTCGGCCAACAAGAACGCGGTGCTGCCGGTGCTGTGCGCCACGCTGCTGACCGATGCGCCGATCACGCTGCGCAACGTGCCCGAAATCACCGATGTCAGCCGCATCCACACCTTCTTTGCCGAACTGGGCAGCACGGTGCGGTGGGACAAGGCGGCCAAGACGCTGGACATCGACCATTCCACCATCTCGGCCGGGGCGCGGGCTACCTTGCCGCAGGCCATGCGTGCCAGCATCATGATGATCCCCGGCCTGCTCGCCCGGCTGGGTGAGGCGCGGCTGGAGAACGAGGTCAAGGGCTGCACCCTGGGGGCGCGCGAGATTGACCCGCATGTGGCGGTGTTCCGCGCCTTCGGGGCCGAGGTGACCTTTGAGAGCAAGAACATCGTCATCCGCCAGCGCGGCAAGGGCGAGGGGACGCGCATGTGGCTGGAATATGCCAGCGTCACCACCACCGAAAACTTCATCATCAGCGCGCTGACCGCCAAGGGCACCAGCCAGATCGTCAACGCCGCGTGCGAGCCGCATGTGCAGGAGATGTGCGCGTTTCTGGAACTGATGGGCGCGCGGATCAGGGGCAAGGGCACCTCGATGGTGTCGGTTGATGGCGGAGTGGAACTGCACGGCTGCGACTACACCTTCGTTGAGGATTTCCACGAGGTGGCAACCTTCCTGGCACTGGCAGCGGTGACCGGGGGCGACATTTCGGTACGCAACAGCCAGCCGGAAAACTTCATGCTGATCGACCGCACGTTCGAGAAGTTCGGCGCCAGCGTGGAACACAAAGACGGCTGGTCGCGGCTTCAGGCTCCGGAAGAACTGAAGGTGCAGGCCAATTTCACCAGCCACCTGATTACCAAGGTGGAAGCCGCGCCGTGGCCCTATATCCCGGCCGACCTGCTGCCCATTTTCATTGCACTGGGGGTGAAGGCCAAGGGCCAGACGATGTTCTGGAACAAGGTCTACGAAGGCGGGCTGACCTGGCACACCGAGTTGAGCCTGTTTGGCGCACACACCCTGCTGTGCGATCCGCACCGCCTGATTACCTTCGGCGGTGACCGGCTGGTGCCCGCCACGGTGACCAGCCCCTATATCATCCGCGTCGCCATCGCGATGCTGATGGTGGCGGCCAGCATCGACGGCGAGAGCAAGATCCTGGATGCCGACCCGATAAAGCGCGCGCATCCCAACTTCGTGCCCAATATCGACAGCCTGGGCGTGAACGTGGAGTGGGAAAGCTAGGGGCTGGTTCTAGCCCCTGACGCGCCGCTGCCCTGGCCAGCTATGGCGGACGCGGATCACGCCGCCCAGGTCACCACGCCCAGTTCGTCACCCCGGGCTTAACCCGGGGTCCAGCTGCCTTCCCGCTGTGCCAGGAAGAACAGCCCCGGCCCGGAACAGGTCCGGGCTGACAAAAGAGGTTCTCGCAGAGAGCGCAGAGAAACCAGAAATATCCAGATCCCCTCCGACCGCGCCGACCCAACAAAAAGGGCGGCTCAATGGCCGCCCTTTTCCGTTCAATCTGACAGGAAAGCCTTACAGCTGGCCCAGCATGTGCTCGGCGCTGGAAACCTTGAACTCGCCCGGGCCTTCCACGTTCACTTCCTCGACCACGCCATCGTTGACGATCATCGAGTAGCGCTGGCTGCGCGTGCCCATGCCGAAACCGGCGAAATCGGCGTCCAGCCCCACGGCCTTGGCGAAATCGCCGTTGCCGTCGGCCAGCATGGTCACGTCAGCCGAACCGGCGGCCTTGCCCCAGGCGCCCATCACGAAGGCATCGTTGACCGACACGCAGGCAATCTCGTCCACGCCCTTGGCCTTCAGGTCGGCGGCCTTTTCGACATAGCCGGGCAGGTGCTTGGCCGAGCAGGTGGGAGTGAAGGCGCCGGGCACGGCGAACAGGGCCACCTTGCGGCCGGCGAAAAAGTCCGCGCTCTGCACCTTGTCAGGGCCGTCGGCGGTGGCTTTCACCAGGGTCACGTCGGGCAGCTTGTCACCTTTGGCAATGGTCATGGGCTCGATCCTTGTTCAGCCGGAATGTGCCAGCCGAGATAAGCCGCTTTGCCCGCCTTGCAAGCCCGCAAATGGCGCGCGCGAGGATGGTTAAAACCGCTTTACGGCAAATGTTGAAGTTCGGGTAAACGCGCGCTGTCAGCCTGCTGCTGGGGAAACAGGAATCCACCCGCAGGAGACTTGCATTATGGGACGCACAGGACTTTTCACCGCCATGCTGGCCAGCGCACTGCTTGCCGTGCCAGCACCCGTGTCAGCACAGGCGCAGGACACCGTAACCGAGGCCGAGCAATTGCGTCGGCTGGATATCATGCTGATGGTCACGGCGCTGCGCTGCCGCTTTGGGGTCGACGATTTCCAGGCCGATTACGAACGCTTCACCGCCCGCCACCTGGCCGTGCTGAACGAGGCCGGGCGGCAATTGCAGCACGGCCATGGTCACCGCCACCTTGACCGGATCAGCACCACCATGGCCAACCGCTATGGCCAGGGGCACCCTTGGCTGGGCTGTGCCGAACTGCACGGCGTGGCGCAGCAATTGTCGGCCGCGCCCGACCGCCACGAATTGCTGGCCGCCGCTGACGAGCTGCTGGGCGACAGCCCGCGCCGCGCCAGTCTGGTGGCCAGTTACACGCCGTAAACGCCAGTCAGCAGCGGCTATACGACTGGCCCGCTTCGGCAATGTGCCGACAAGGCTTGTCGCATGGCCGCACCCTCTCTATGTGCAACTGCGAACAACGCGTTGCATGGAGCCCCGGCGACGCTTCATTCCCTATCATACAGGAGAAGTGCGCGTGGCCACTGCCGTTGCCGAACACGATTATCTCGTCAAAGACATTTCCCAGGCCGAGTTTGGCCGTGACGAGATCAACATCGCCGAAACCGAAATGCCCGGCCTGATGGCCCTGCGCGAGGAGTTTGGCGCGGCCAAGCCGCTGCGCGGCGCGCGCATCACCGGCTCGCTGCACATGACCATCCAGACTGCCGTGCTGATCGAGACGCTGGTGGACCTGGGCGCAGATGTGCGCTGGGCCACCTGCAACATCTTCTCCACCCAGGATCACGCCGCCGCCGCCATTGCCGCCGCCGGCATTCCGGTGTTCGCCGTGAAGGGCGAATCGCTGGCCGAATACTGGGATTACGTCGGCCGCATCTTCGATTGGGGCGATGACGAGACCTGCAACATGATCCTGGACGATGGCGGCGATGCCACCATGTTCGCCCTGTGGGGTGCGCGCGTGGAAGCGGGCGAGGAGCTGTTCGAGCCATCGAATGCCGAAGAAATCGAGTTCGTTCGCGCGCTGAAGGAGTTTCTGGCCAAGAAGCCGGGTTACCTCACCGCCAGCGTGAAGGCGATCAAGGGCGTTTCGGAAGAGACCACCACCGGCGTCCACCGGCTATATCAGATCGCCAAGAGCGGCAAGCTGCCGTTCCCCGCGATCAACGTGAACGACAGCGTGACCAAGTCGAAGTTCGACAACCTCTATGGCTGCAAGGAATCGCTGGTCGATGCCATCCGCCGCGCCACTGACGTGATGCTGGCCGGCAAGGTCGCTTGCGTGGCCGGGTTCGGTGACGTGGGCAAGGGCAGCGCCGATTCGCTGCGCCAGGGCGGCGCGCGCGTGATGGTGACCGAGATCGACCCGATCTGCGCCTTGCAGGCGGCCATGGAAGGCTACGAAGTGGTCACCATGGAAGAAGCCATCAAGCGTTGCGACATCTTCGTGACCGCCACCGGCAACGAGGATGTGATCACCGCCGAACACATGATGGCGATGAAGCCGATGAGCATCGTGTGCAACATCGGCCACTTCGACAGCGAGATCCAGATTGCCGCCTTGTCCAACTACACCTGGAAGGAAATCAAGCCGGGCACCGACCTGGTCACTTTCCCCGATGGCAAGAGCATCATCATCCTGGCGCAGGGTCGCCTGGTGAACCTGGGCTGCGCCACCGGCCACCCCAGCTTCGTGATGAGCTGCTCGTTCACCAACCAGGTGCTGGCGCAGCTGGAACTGTGGCAGCGCGGGGATGATTACACCAACGAGGTCCACATCCTGCCCAAGCATCTGGACGAGAAGGTGGCCGCGCTCCATCTGGAGAAGCTGGGCGTGCAACTGACCCAGCTTTCCAAGAAGCAGGCCGACTATATCGGTGTTCCGCTGGCTGGCCCCTACAAGCCGGACCACTATCGCTACTGATTGCATTCTGGTGCAATTAGACAGCGGGCGGAACTTCCCTCGGGAAGTTCCGCCCGTTTTCCTTGCGCCAAAGCCTGCATCGCCATTGCATCAGCGGGCGCGGGGCCATAGCTGAGGGCATGGCGTTCACCCCCTCGACCCTGGCCTTGCTGGGCCTTCTGCTGGCCGGGTGGACCTTTGGCGCATTGTGGATGGTGCTGGCCGCGCAAAAGCGCCAGCGGCAGGCCAAGGCGGCGCGTCAGGCTTCGCGGCGGCTGGCGCGGATGATCGACGATTC
>Ga0114940_10001191_pt1 | contig 9928 bp, 10 predicted proteins | sample ColdCreekSource_FD_87195 | JGI IMG/M metagenome (GOLD analysis project Ga0114940, IMG submission 87195) | Groundwater microbial communities from Cold Creek, Nevada to study Microbial Dark Matter (Phase II) - Cold Creek Source | ecosystem: Environmental > Aquatic > Deep subsurface > Groundwater ...
AATTATCACACTGAATACCTGAATACAACTAGATTGTTATGAGACGCAAATTTACTGAAATTGCCTTCACCCCTGGAGTCAAAGCAGCACAAACCAAATATGGCACTAGAGAAATAAATGAAAAGTTTGTGCAGCAGGGTATTACCGAAGACCTCTTAACCGCTAAAGAAATCGAGTTTATCCAAGCTAGAGATAGTTTCTATCTAGGGACAGTGGGTAGTAACGGCTATCCCTATATTCAATTTCGCGGTGGTGCGACAGGCTTTCTCCAAATTTTGGATGAGAAAACTTTAGGTTTTGCCGATTTTAAAGGGAATCTACAGTATATTAGCGTGGGTAATTTATCACAAAGCGATCGCGTTTTCCTGTTTCTGATGGACTATGCTCATCGTCGCCGTTTGAAAATTTGGGGACGAGCAACAGTAGTAGATGACATCTCTCTATTGTCTGAATTAACAGTACCTAACTACCCAGCAGAGATTGAGCGAGGAATTATAATTACCATTGAAGCAATGAGTTGGAATTGTCCTCAACATATTCCCCTTAAATATTCAGATGCAGAAGTACAAGCCAAAACTGCACCCCTAGAAGCAAGAATTAAGGAATTAGAAGCACAATTAGCTCAAAGCTTAGGAAATAATGAGTTAAAGTCTTCCAAAGAGCCTGAAAGCCAAAATTAATCAGTAAGCTTGAACATAACGACAGCAATTCTCAGAAGCATAAAATACTGCTTTTTCCCGTTTCCCCTCCCCCAAGCAAAATCAAGGTATACCTCACAAATACGAGAAACGCCAGCTACTCACACCAAGGACTTATCTAAAGCATAAACATCTGGTACTTTTCCCAGAGCAAAATTAAGGGAATGACGCAGGTTTTTACCAGTTTGGGTCATGAAAATAATTAAAGCCACCAAAGCTAAAGCCGCCGCTAAAGAAAATATCCCCTGATAGCCCCCTAATACCTCGGCAAAAAAGCCAAAGATAGGGCCTCCCACCGCAATACCCACATCAAACCCCCCCATGCACAGGGCAAATACTTTTCCTCTTTCGTTGGCGTAGGAACGGTCAGAAATCATGGCTAGAGTCAAGGGAATTAATACTCCTGCCCCTGAGCCTTCAGCGATCGCCGATAGCATAAACATAGTTGGAGTCTGGGCGATCGCCAATAAAACCATAGATATGAAGTAACATACCAAAGCACCGCTAATAAACAAACCTCGTCCATAGCGGTCGCTCACGGGGGCTACCACCAGACGAACCACAAAAGAAGCGATCGCTGTTGCCGTGTAGTATAGACCAGTATTAAAATCTAACTGTAGTTCCTTGATGTACAGAGGCAAAAACGCTACCAAGGTGCCAAATACCAGACCAATCATGAGCAAAACTATCGTTGGGACTAGTAGGGCGGGGTCTTTCGTAAGCTGCCAAAAATCCCGTTGATTTTCTTGAACACGACTAGGATCTGACCCTTCAGGCAACCCAGTTTCTTTAATTTGACTAGAAAAAATCAAAGCCAGCACCCCACAAGTTGCCGAAAGCCCAAAAAGAACTTCGTGCCCCGTACCCTGGGGAAAATATTGCTTGCCAGTAGCTTGCAAAAATCCTCCCAAAGCAGGGCCAATAGACATCCCCACTGGCACAGCTAGATTCATATAACCAATCAATTTTCCTCGATGCTGAATTGGTGAAAGATCCACCACCAAAGCACTATAACCAATGGTAAAAGCAGCAATGCTAATGCCATGAAAAGCTCGAATGGATGCTAGACCATAAACAGAATGTAGTAAGACATAAAAGACAGGGGCTAAAGCCGCCACCAGCGTTCCAATCAGAATTACTATTTTGCGACTACGACGATCCGCTACTTTTCCTAACCAAGTACGGGAAGCTAACAGTCCGATGGCAAAACTACCCATAACTAAGCCAACTTCCTTGGTAGTTCCACCTAAATCTTGAATGTAGATAGGTAAAGTGGGTAACAAGAGAGTAATGCTGATCCAAAATAACAGTCCAGCTAAAAACAGATAAATGAGCTTCTGTTTAGTTGACGACGGGAGAACTTTCCAGACTTCCACAGATGTTTACAAAATAAAGACCATTAGCATTGTTAATCTAACTTAATACTGAGAGGAAAACATTTCACGGCAACAGCGATCGCCAATTTGATTCCTTGCTGCTTACCCGCAAGATTACTAGTGGGCAGATCCCCAAGTACTCCTTAAAATTGGAAAGACTACGAAGTCAATAACTTATGAATAACTCCTATGAATCACAATAGATTATCCAATAAGAATTTAAAGCAAGGTTTGGGGTTTTTCGCCGCTGCGATCGATGCCACTCTCATTTACAACTTCAGTCAAGATTTATCCGACATCAAACTATTTATTCTCAAGCTATTACTAACCATTTTTGTTTCGGCAGGTATTTGGCTGATCATTTGCTATGTGATCGATCGCATTGACGCTGGTTAACATGAGTTCGATGAGCCACAAAATGAAATGGTTTAGGTTGGGAAAAGGGAAAAGGGCTAGTTAAGCATGACTATTAATATCTTCCTGAACCCAATTTTCTACTGGCTGGCCATCTTTACGACGCAGTTTGATTTCACGCATAATAATTAACCCCGATTCTGGTGGTGCTGGTTTCTCTTCAAAAGAAATCTCATAATCATCAGGATTCTCATTTCTTTCCCGCAACCAATCCTGAACTTTAATCTCACAAAAGAAAGACTGCCCCTGCTCAAACATACGGCTAATTTGCATTGACAGGCTGTGAATATTTAAACGAGCCATTTTTTTAAGTTTTTAGTTGTTGGTTTTTAGTTTTTAGTATCTAATTCTAGGATCAATATAGGCATTAATAATATCGATCGCAATACTAGCCAACACCACAATAATTCCGAAAAATACCATTACCCCTTGGACAGTAGGATAATCCCGCAAAGAAATCGCTTCATATAATCTATTACCTAATCCTGGCCAAGAGAAAGTCACTTCCGTTAGTACTGCACCACCCAGTAGGGCAGCAAAGGTTAAACCTAGCACGGTAATCACAGGGATTAAAGCATTTTTCATAGCGTGGTTCAGCAAAATATTCTTTTCAGTGATGCCTCTGGCTCTAGCTGCTTCCACATAGTCTGCTTGGAGTGTCTGCTTGAGATTCACCCGCACAATCCGTTCAAAGATACCGCTGAGGAGTAAGCCTAACGTTAGACTAGGCAAAGCTAAATAATGAATCGTATTAAGAAGCATTCCTAGATCCCCCGCCAGCAGACTATCAATGAGATATAGCCCCGTAATATTGGGGGGTGTGGTTGCACTCACAGGAAAACGAGTACCCAGGGGAAACCAATTGAGGTTAACGGCAAAGATTAGCTGCAATACCATCCCCACCCAAAACAGAGGCAGAGAATAGGTAATAATGCCGAATAATCTACCCCCAACATCGAAAAATTTATTGTCAGAGGCAGCAGAAACCATCCCTGTAAAAACTCCCACTGTCACCGCCACGATCATGCTGCAAAAAGCGAGTTCAACAGTAGCAGGAAAGTACTCTTGGATTACTGACCAAACGGATAAACCTCGGCTGGAGAGGGAGCTACCTAAGTTAAAGCTAAGTAGATCTTTGAGGTATGCTAGATATTGCTGCCAGAGAGGATCGGTTAAACCAAGTTGCGATCGCAATGCCGCCTTAGCAGCTTCGGGGGCGCGAGTACCTAAAATCGCATCGGCGGGATCTCCTGGAGTTGCCCTAAGCAACAAAAATACAATCGTGGCAATGGTCAACAGCATCAAGGGAGCGAGCAACAGACGAACCAAAATATAGGATTGTAAAGCTTTGGAACGAGACATAATCAGCGATGATGAATAATCCTAAATAATCCTATTAGTTATAGCAGTCACTACGCTAACTTGAATAATCTTGGATAATCCGCAAGCCGACGCACGTTAGCTCTATTTATCAAGAGTTTTCTCAAGTCCACTTCTTGATTACTTTTCATAAAACCCTTGCGCCTTATGGGAAGCGGTACCTTTTAGAACTGCGTCTTTGCGTCTTTGCCCCGAACTAAGCGGGATAAACGTCTTTGCGACGCGAAGCTAGTCCTTTAGTGCGCGAGTTTTAATTGGAATTGTCTAAACAAACTTCGTATTAGATGGTATCCCGCCCGATGCCCAACTCTTTCTTACTTTTTTTGAGTTCTTTCCAGAGGGATTTAATCTGGCGATAGGCTTCGTCAGGAGGAAGTTTTCCAGCGGTTTCCAAATTACAGATATAGCTGATTTTTTGGGCAAATTCCTGCAAATTGGAATTGAACACCAGGTTTTCTGGCTTCACTCGGCCGTGGTAAGAATATCTAGGATGAAGGAAATCGGCTTTATTTTGATTAGTTGTCATAGTTCGGGGATGTACTGTGAAACCAAATTGATAACAACTTTTAGCTGCATCTGGTTTCAGCTTAACAATTTTTTACAATCGTTGGTATTTTTAGGATTAAAATAAGGTTTCTTAAAACGCTACAGACAAGCGCTACTATAAATAGGGTTTTATGTCAGAGTTTTATGTTTTTTATATTAACAAGATTTTCAGGTTTTATTAACCTATTCTTAACTTAAACTTTACGGTTAACCGTCAACCATCGCAATTACTAACACTTAACACTGAAGTATGTCACAGGCAGAAAAACTATACGAAGGTAAGGCAAAAATTCTCTATACCACCGCAGATCCAGAAATATTGCTCACTGTCTATAAAGATGATGCGACAGCCTTCAATGCCCAGAAACGGGGACAAATTAAGGGCAAAGGAGAGATCAATTGTCAAATCACCGCAGCATTGTTTGCCTGGTTAGGGTCAATGGATATTCCCACCCACTATCTGGATTGCCCCGCACCTAACCAAATGCGAGTCAAAGCGGTGACCATTGTGCCGATAGAAGTGGTGGTGAGAAACATCGCTGCGGGAAGTCTGTGTCGTCAGACAGGGTTACCAGAGGGCAAAATATTAACACCCCCCTTGGTAGAATATTACTACAAAAGTGATGAATTGGGAGATCCTTTGTTGACTCGCGATCGCCTATTTTTATTAGATTTAGTTACACCAGAAAGATTAGCTGAAATCGAAAAAATGGCGCTAAAAATAAACCAAAATCTGCAAAGTTTTTTCAATAAATGCCAGATTACCTTGGTAGATTTTAAACTTGAATTTGGCATTGATCGCCAAGAAAATTTGCTGTTAGCTGATGAAATAAGTCCTGATACTTGTCGTCTCTGGGATCAAGGTCAGAATCATCCTCAGTCTAGGATAATGGATAAAGACCGTTTTCGCCAAGATTTGGGTCAAGTAGAAGCTGCATATCAAGAAGTTCAACAGCGAGTTTTAGCTCAGTTAAAGCCTTAGATCTCTTCCTCAATTAAATTTAATTCGTTTTATCAAGTATTTAACTTTAATAGTCCAATCTAAGTGAGCATAATTAATTTACTAAATAGGGAACTTAGAACGAAGTAAATAGTCATATTTTCCTGGTAATTGAGTGACTTCTGTCTACTTATGAGACTTCATTTTGATGACAAGTCACCAAGAAATCAATTTAGCGAGCGACCTTGATGAGGTTTCCTCATCTAAAGCATATGCGCAGCGGTATCCTTTAGGACGCGCGAGCTTGGCTTAAAGCTTAAGTCCGTTTAAACGGACTTTGGTTATCAGACAGATAATTTATTATCTGGCTACTGAAAATGAAATAGCTCTGTCTGTCTGCCATAGTTTTCCGAAAGTTAGTTCAAATTCGTCTGTCGTGAGTTAAATTGGTCAACCGAAAGCAAGATAATTACGAAGTCACTGGAAGCTCCGTCGTCCCAAGGCGTAGTCGCTCTGACAAAAATTGTCTGCTCCCATAGTTCTCTATCTGGTGTGTGGAAGTGTTTATCGAAGTAAAAAAATTGCGTCTATCTCCTACCTTAGTTACAATCTTGGCAACCACCCTCGCTGGTAGTGTTACTCTTCCAAGCAGAGCCGAAAATCTTCCCCATCATCAGTCTAGGGAAGTTTCTAACAAAATTTCTAGTCAAAGTTTCAGTAAAGTTCCTCTTAAAAGCAGAATTTCCAGCAAAATTTCCAGCAAAGTTGTGGTTAACAACGGAGCTTCTCTTCTAGGCAAAATTCAGCCAATCCAACTAGCCCAAAACTCTGACCCAGAATTGCCCTCTGCTGATAATGCTCAAGTTGCTCCTGACATCAAGTTGCCAGAATTCAACCCCGCAGAATCGAAAACCCCAGGTAACGACAATATCGAAGTTCCGCCCCAAGATGGGGACACAGGCAAGGAACAACCAGCCGCTGCCAAAGAACCTCGTGTGTTAGTGGCAGAAGTAGTAGTCAACGGCGGGAATCAAGAGTTAAAAGATATTGTTTACGCCACCATTGCCACCGAACCAGGGAGAACCACCACCAGAACTCAACTACAGGAAGATGTCAATGCCGTCTACGCCACTGGGTATTTTCAAAATGTGGAAGTAACTCCAGGGGATACTCCTCTTGGGGTCAGAATTACTTTTGATATTGAAGCCAACCCGATTTTGAAAGATGTCAATATCAAAACTGTCTCCCAGGAAGAGGGTAGTGGTGTGTTACCAGCGGAGAAGGTGGACGAGTTTTTTGGCGCTAACTACGGTCGTATTCTCAATCTGCGAGAACTCCAACAAGGCATTATTAAAGTAAACGAATGGTACGGCAAGAACGGCTATCAACTGGCTCAGGTTGTGGGCGCACCCCAGGTTAGCCCTGAAGGAGATGTTACCCTGGTAGTTGCAGAGGGCATCATTGAAGATATCAAAGTTAGATACTTCGACGAAAATGATGAACCGATTAAGGGAAAAACCCGTGAATATATCGTCACCAGAGAAGTAGAACTTGCTTCAGGGGATGTCTTTAATCGGGATACTGCCAGCAAAGATTTACAGCGAATCTATGGCTTAGGCATTTTTGAGGATGCTCGTTTTTCCTTTAGTCCAGGGGAAGATCCCAGCAAAGTGGTAGTCAATATCGACGTGGTGGAAGGTAGCAGTGGCTCCGTTGCTGCGGGGGCAGGTTTTAGTTCCGATAGTGGCTTGTTTGGTACAGCGAGCTATCAACAAAAAAACTTTCGTGGCCGTAATCAAACCTTGGGAACAGAAGTACAAGTAGGGGATGATAGTTTGCTGTTTGATCTGAACTTTACCGATCCTTGGATTGCAGGTAGCAAAAGCCGTACTTCTTATACCGTTAACGCTTTTCGTCGTCGTTCCATCTCCCTAGTTTTTAATGGAGATAATGATATTAATACCGATAATGGTAATGATTCTCCCCGTATTGTGCGGACTGGAGCGGGAATTAACTTTGCCCGTCCTCTCCCCGCCGATCCTTTTAAGAAAAGAGATTGGACTCTCTCCACAGGGATTAAATATCAAAGGATTGAAGTCAAAAATAGTGATGGAGACTTAGCTCCATTATCGAGGGATACTAGCAATAATGGTGTTGACGATCGCTTTAACCTAGCTGGAGGAGATGACGGTACAGATGATCTCTTGTCTTTGAGTTTTAATGCTACCCGCGATCGCCGTAATAATCCACTGCAACCCACCAAAGGTTCTTTACTCAGAGTTGGTACAGAGCAGACTATTCCTGTGGACGGTATTTTCTTTAATCGGGTGAGGGCTAACTATAGCCAATACTTCCCCATCAATATCATTCCCTTTGGTGGTGAGACTGAGGCGCTGGCGTTTAACTTCCAAGCAGGGACTATTCTGGGAGATTTACCCCCTTACGAAGCTTTTATTTTGGGTGGTAGTAACTCTATCAGAGGCTTTGGTGATGGAGAAGTTGGAAGTGGGAAGAGTTTTTTCCAGGCTACAGCAGAATATCGTTTCCCGATCTTTAAAATTGTCGGGGGCGCGCTATTTTTTGACTACGGTTCAGCTTTAGGTTCAGAAGGGGATGTCCCAGGTAGTCCTTCGGAGGAGCGAGAGCTTCCTGGTAACGGTTTTGGCTATGGTTTGGGGGCAAGGGTGCAGTCTCCAGTGGGAACAATCCGTGTGGATTACGCGATTAATGACAATGGGGGCAATCAGATTCAATTTGGGATTGGGGAGAAGTTTTAAGTTCAATAGCTTCTGGCTTCTAGCCTCTAACTTCTAGCTTGTACACAACAGACATATCTTATGAGTAAACAACTTTACTCCCAGCAAATATGGGAAATACGCTGAATCAAGCCTTTGAACTGTCAGGCATAGGTCTGCATCTGGGGAGGTGTAGCACGGTAAGAGTAATGCCTGCTCTACCAGGGGCGGGTCGCTATTTTGTGCGAGTAGATTTACCTGACACACCACAAATTCCTGCCCAAATCGCAGCCGTAGGACAAACCACCTTATCCACGGAACTACTTGTAGGAACAGCTAAAGTTAGGACGGTAGAGCATCTTTTAGCCTCTCTGGTAGCATCTGGGATAGATGATGCGCGCATAGAAATCGACGGCGAAGAATTGCCCTTGTTAGATGGTTCAGGTAAAAACTGGTGTGAAGCGATCGCTGTAGCAGGAATACAGCCTCAACAGGATCAGCTTGAACAAGTGTCTATTACCCCCCAATCACCGATATGGATTCGGGATGGTGACTGTTTTGTGGCAGCGTTACCCGCGACCCAAACCCGCTTTACCTACGGAATTGATTTCCCCTATCAAGTGATCGGTAATCAGTGGCATAGTTGGAGTCCTGGGGAAGAAAATTTTGCGACGGAAATTGCCCCCGCCCGTACTTTTGGCTTTGCAGAGCAAATAGAGCAGTTACAACAGGCAGGATTAATTAAAGGGGGAAACTTAGAAAATGCCCTAGTTTGTAGCCATCAAGGCTGGGTCAATCCACCCCTCAGATTTACGAATGAACCAGCCCGTCATAAACTATTAGATTTAGTAGGAGATCTGAGTTTATTAGGTCAATTACCAACGGCCCATATCATTGCCTACAAAGCAAGCCACAAACTACATACTCAATTAGCCAAACAGCTAGCTGAAATCATTGAACAGTGAACAGTAAACAGTGAACAAAGATACATTCTAGGGTGGGCATCGAAAAATAATAAGAATAAATACCGATTATTTAGGTAATGCCCACCGATTCCATTAATTTCATCAGTAATCAGTAATCAGTAATCAGTAATCAATAATTAAAATAATGGATTCTGTCATCGCCACTTCTAACCACCAGCTTAAAACCACTTTTAATATTCAAGAAATTCATCAGCTATTACCCCATCGTCATCCTTTTGCCCTAGTCGATCGCATTATCGATTATGTTCCTGGAGAAATGGCAGTGGGCATTAAGAATGTGACTTTCAATGAACCCTTTTTTCCTGGACATATTCCTGGCTTTCCCCTGATGCCTGGAGTCTTGATGGTGGAGGCAATGGCACAGGTAGGAGGGATTATCTTAGTTCAGTTACCTGGAATGCAGGGTAAATTCTTTGCCTTTGCGGGGATTGATAAAGTGCGTTTCCGTCGCCCTGTGACCCCTGGCGATCGCTTGACCATGACTGTAGAACTTTTGTCCCTAAAGCAAAATCGGATTGCGAAGATGCAGGGAACAGGAGAAGTGGATGGGGAATTGGCAGTCAAGGGGGAAATGTTATTTTCTTTGATCGAACAGTAAAAGAGCTTTAAGCTCTAAGCTCTAAGCTCCAAGCGGAACGATATTTTTTAGGAACTTAATCTTTTTAGCCTGTTTATCCTGAATAGATAAGCTATCATCGTGCATAACTTTGAATTCTTAGTAGAAGACGCGAAGCAACCAAGGCATCCTCATCAAATTTCAGGGTCTAAAACCTCGTCATTTAAGGCTGACTTCTGACTACATGCGGACAAGTCCTTTGTGACTTCTGACTTCTGACTTCTGACTTCTGACTTA
>Ga0114940_10001192_pt1 | contig 9924 bp, 7 predicted proteins | sample ColdCreekSource_FD_87195 | JGI IMG/M metagenome (GOLD analysis project Ga0114940, IMG submission 87195) | Groundwater microbial communities from Cold Creek, Nevada to study Microbial Dark Matter (Phase II) - Cold Creek Source | ecosystem: Environmental > Aquatic > Deep subsurface > Groundwater ...
GAGACCCGTTTCTGCGGGGGCCGCCGACCGCCCCCGCCAGGTCGCATCCGCCTCCGCCGCCCCCCACCGGCCAGGACTACTCGTACGCCTACAATGAGTTCGTCGAGCAGCGCGCCGCCGCCGCCGCTGCAGCCGCTGGGCCTGCGAGGTGAGTTTCAATTTGGTGCTCGATTTTTGTGCTCCTCACAGCGCACATCGGTAAAGTGCTTTTTAACAGGCGTGGAGAGCTCAACGGCGGGTTTTTGCAAACTGTCAATCTCCTCTTGTGCGGTGAAAACTCTCGAGAAGGGCATGTTTCAAGTGCATTTTGCTCACGGTTTCTTCGCGCCTTTGAATTTTCGTTTCAACTGGTGCTCATTCAAGCTCAAAGCAGAACCGATTTCAGTTCCTTTTTATTGAATGTTATGAAGTATATTCAGATCCACTAAAAAAAGTGTATTATGGAATTAATCATTCACATAAATTCACATTATTGTCTTTGGCATAAAAATGTGAAAAAATTGTATATTTGAAATTGGTTAATATTATTAAAAAAAATAGATTTTATATATTATTGTATACTTGTCGAGAAACACCCATAAGAGAACATCAAATCACTGAAGGGACACTGTTTGTAGACAAATTACTGTAAGAAATAAAGCACACAGTGAAAAAAAGCACCAAAAAGCGAGTGCAAACAAAAATACTGTGGGTTAATCAGTGTTCAGAAAAAAACCGGCATTTTCCGGAAAAAGCCAGATCACCGGATTAAACCAAGTTTTTGCCGGCTATATATTTTAGGGTTTGAACAGACCATTATGAGAAAAATGCCCCTGAATTTATGCAAAAGTCTCCTGTACGTATGCAATTTGCAAATCAGCCAGCACAAACTTGGTGGAAAAATCCGGTTTTAACCGGCGGTTGGTTCGAACCGGCTGGTTGGTTTTCGGAACACTGGGTTAATGTGGGAGTGCTGTATTTAGGAGAAAAAGTCTTCTGACTTGTTAAACATATTTAACAATATAAAAATATAGGCAAAGTAAATTAATTATTTCTCTCTGTAGTTTTTGCATCTCAGCACTATATAATTGACCCAATCACGTGTATCAATGAGCAATGAAGCGCTTTCATGGATCATTACCAACAAGAATATTGCATTATTGTGTCAATGGTTGCGCAAAAATAATCTGCAAGGCATTTGCCTCGATCTTCACAGTTTCCAATCTGCAAGATGGTGTATAAGTTGCAAGTTGCGACGGAGGCGATCTGTCAAGCAGCTTTAACACGTGTGACAATTTGCACTCATCAAGTCAATGGAAACCTTGATAGGAAAACAGAGCAGTGACGCATAAAGATCACAATGACGCCAATGCTGAAATATATTGTAAATGTAGAAAGTTGAAATGCTAATGCACTTGAACATTTCAATTTGATTGATCTGTCAAGATCTTGGCTGCACCAAGGTGAAGCTCCACAAAGATTATTCAACAGGGTTTTGGATTGGAAAAATCTCTCAAAACTATTTAAATGTAGACCCAGTTAAATTTAATTGATTTAAAAGTCCAAACTTAAAAAAATTGAAGGCGGGTGGGTTAGAGAAAAGTTTTTCCAGGCAAACACAGCTTAGCTTAATGTAAAAATTTGAGAGGATTAGTTACAGAAAAAATTGTACTATAAAATTGTATGGAGATTATTAGCAGAAGTTGTTGTTAGGTACTGTTTTTTTAAAATATATGCCATTGAATTACCCATTTACTGGTGTTCTTTTAAAAACCTGTTTTTGATATATAATTCAATATATAACCTCAGGTGTTATTGAAAAACCAGCAGGCTCGACCTGTGCTGTAAATCCCTGTTTCAAATCCCTGATATTTGCGCCTAATAGGAAGAGAATATTAATTCAATTCATTTATTTTTCTCCACAAACAAGTAAAATAATCCTATTCCATTATGATTGTCTCTTTTAAACTGATGTGCAGAGCTTAGAACTTACAATCTATTAGAAAATTATTAAGTTTTTTGTATATGTAGAAAATGGATTTGGTGGGTTTTGAGGAAATAATCTCTTAACATTCCAAAACCAGTTTGCTGAGTTTTTCTTCTGTTCCAAATTTGAGTGCACAACAAACTGCATTATAAAAAGCAGCAACAAATGTTACCCACAATCTTGCATTATGTGACGTAATCACCTTTGCTTTTATTATTAACTTAGAGGAAACTTTTGAGCTTAACGTGGAGCACCCTTTATGCTAAATTTCGCAACACCCTGGACGCACACAATGACTCACTCAAATGCGGTGTGTGTAATCCTGTTTGCAGATCGAATAGCAGCAGGCACAACTACATCTCAACGTATGGGGTGGAGGAGAACATATATGAGGAAATCGGCGACGCGAGGGGCGCGTTCGAGAACCCCTACAACTTCTCTCTGGAGGAGCGTCGCGGCGGCGCGCCGCTGCCGGTGAGTGAAGAAGTGCGGCAGGTGCAGCGCGGTCACCAGCGCGTGCTCGGGCAGCTCGATTTGGCCATGGAGGCGTTGATCATGCCGGGCGACCCGCTGCCCGAGGAGGACCCCGACGACGAGGTCGGCCCCACCGACGAGCTGCTCACCCCCGACTCGGGCTTCCACAGCGGCTCGGGCTACGCGGTCGGCTGGCGCTCAAACGTGGCCGCCTCGCTGCCGCCCCCGCGCAAGGACAGCCCGCCACCCCCGGCGCACAACACCCATCGCCGCTCGCGGAGCCTCAGGCAGGAACTGGGGCTGTTCGCCAAGAAGGGATGGAAGATGGCCGGGCTCAGCAAAATTGGCGTCGCAAGCAGTGAGTACATGAGATTCACCCTCTCTTTTTTTTTATATATTAGGTACTTCCGGTGGCGTGTTTTTGTCTCGTTAATCGCTCATCAGCATAGCAACCGGATCACGTGTCTTTTGTTAGATACTTTTCTTGAAAGAATGAATTTCACAGTTTTGCAAAATTTCTTTTAGTCTTCATAAATAAAACAACGGTTGGTTTTCCATAGAAGGATATTATTGGGACCCGAGGGCCAAATGTTAGTTAGGCCGAGTTAGGCAGTGTATAGGGGAAGGCAAATTTTGTTACTATTATTTAACATCTACAGGCAAAATATTTTTATGAAAGTTCTTACAAATTTAATGAAAGTTTGTCTTAACTGATAATTAAAATAAATTATTGGTTGTTAAGAATAAAAATTTATTAGTGTAGTTAGCAAGAAAAATATACTTTACCTGCTATGTTTCAATGACAAGGCATCAATTTTTTCTACGTTTAGCACCATATTTATGAGAGAGTAATATTAACTAAACGCCAACCTTAGCTCCTAATGATTAATTTGGCGACACATTGTACCATATGCAAAACCACTAGGCGCTCCAAATTTGGCAAACGCCTTTAATAAATCATAAACCTCTTATGTAAAAAGGCTAAGAGTCGACGTGAAATCGCTCTGAGCATGTGCCTTGCACGCGGAGTGGCAATTAAAACTAGCCGGCTCTCTTGCCGAGTAAAAACGAACGGTCGCAAAGCAGAAGCAGCATAGAAAATTGGCATCGCAAAAGCTGTAATTATGTACAAGGTCAGTGCGGCGGCGTGTTGTGCGTTTCCACAAGGGGCTGCGATTCGCCAGCCGATGCACTTCCCTGCCAGCGAAATGTCTGAAAAGAGCGCTGATGCGGCCCCTTGACCGGAAGCCGCACTCTTCGCTCCACGGAGTAAAGCGTCAAATTCTTGAAAAGTTCGACACTTGTTAGTGCGCTGCGTGTAATTCGGCGTCAGCGCCTGCGAGTCGTGTGGGTGCGCAACCTGCTTAGCACGGGCGCTCGGCCGGTTGCATACCCGTCCAGTCGGTTGTGAAGCCAAGTCGCTGTTGTCGACGGAGGATCTATATTAATTCGGATTCTGACCCTCCTGGGTTCTGCGGCGCGACCCGTCAGGGTCTTAAGAATAAGCTCTGCGCTCGGCTCGTTGGTTACGAAGGCAATTGCGAGCAATGCAAATAGGGGGAATTTCCATTTTGTGATTGCAAGGGGTAAACGTGGCAGGCAAAGTCTTATAGAAAGTAAAGTTTTGATAAACGGCGCCAATTGCAAAAGTGGCCCAAGAGTCAAGTTCACTTTTCTTTTCTCACTCGGCCATTATATTTTCGTTTTCTTAGCGTGGTGCATAAGTGGTCATCTCAATTACGCTTTTACCAGCATTTTGATAGTGAATCATTTGGAGTGGTGTGTGGTGATGAGTCATGCGCGACACAGATACCAAAGCCAGAACAAACGCGCCGATCCAGCACAGGCCTCTCCTTATTATTGAAAGTAATGCGTCTTGCTGGTGGCATTTTCTTTGCCACACACATACCGCGCCAGTGCCAGTGGATTCCAGGCATTTCTCACTCGTGTATGCACAAGTGTCTGCAATTTTCTCACAAAAATGTCCACCTTGGCGACAAGCACATTTTTCACAATGAAGTATGACTCCCTTAAGAGGCTTTCATTGTCACGGTTAATTTTCACCATAGCTTGTCACATGCATGAGTTACATCTGAAATGATCATGGCCAACCCCTTTTTTACATTTAAAAAACTTGGAAAAATGCAAAGAATTAAAATTTGTTATTCAAGGTGAACGAACAGAACATGGATATATTGATTTATATTATCATTAAATAATGGATACTTTTGAATACAAAATTGTAGAATGTTCAAGAAAATGGTAATTTAATAAACTTAATTATTTATTACTTGCGACTCACCCTCTATGCTCTATGTTTAAAAATGCCTATATCTCCAAGTTCTATATTATTGTGTATTGAAAGGCATGAAAGGTTTACTAAATATATGCACCTTCTCACGTCAGTCAGAGGGGAATCATCTAATTTTGTCCCCTTTGTTTATCTCATTGAGCACAGTGCACAAAACAAATAAAACTTAATTTGTGCAGCCCCAATTCCAGCGTTCGAAGCTATTCCTGGAGCCATAAAGGCGCACAAGAACGAGAGCGGCGCCGACAATTTGAGCGTTCACTCCATAGATGGCTCGAGCGTAAAGGGTTATCTGCGTTGATAAAACGGCAGATGCTTGTGCCGGCGAGCGAGCAGGCGGGCGCCCCACCCTCGCTCTACAGTCGCTTTTTTTCAGTTCAGGCACCTGTCTGCGCACTGCACGACCAAACTGGTTTGCATAATCAACCGATGCAAACATCGCCATCAGTATGCTAATTTTCCTGAATGAGCCATTGTTCTTGGTGCGATGGGCACCCGAACGGAAAATATTTCCACCGGGAGATTTTTTCTCTCTCTCCCAACGGAGAGGTGAATTATATCTTTGGAGATCTCGAGAAATAGGTGGATCCGGCGCACCGGTTGCTGCATGATTTGATCCACGGCGGCCCACACCTTCGGGAGGAATTAATCACGCCGGGAGAATGCGCGCAGAGGGCAATAAAAGTGAAAAGGGGCACGTCCATATTTGTTGCGCCGAGTGCGCGAGTTAATAATCAAACACACACACTCGGACGGACGAGAGACGCATATTTGGAGTATGCGCGAGTCTTTTTCCACGGGTGTTTGGATAGGTTTTATATGTACTCGAGCCCTGGAGGCTGCTGCTTGCTCTCTCATTTCCATTCCTTCACATGCGAGAGAGACCATTCCTCTCCTCTGCCTCTGGGTTCTGAGAAAATAGCCGCCCCATCAGCAGAGAGAGGCAACGTGATACCAAACCAGCCACACAGCCGCTCGCAGTGTGTGTACGTAATAATAATATGGGCTGTATGTGTTTAGTCTCTTCTCCCTGTGCGCGTTCTCCACTTGCTCAGCAGTTCCTCGGCCATGCTGATAATGAGCAATGTAACCCTAGATACGCGCGACCATGTGGTCGCCACGCTCAGACGTTGCAATACACCCGTCACAAATTGTTATTTATATGTCCCCCGTCCGCCTGCCACGCACAAGAGCGCGCGATTGAGGTTGAGGAATTCAATTTGGCGTTTTCTGCACACCGAGAGACAGACGGCTGCGCCGCCGTTGAAGGAGAAAAGCAGCACTTGCTTGATTTGCGCGTGACGAAATTTCATTTCAATTCATCGCCGGTGCACGCCTGAGCGCTGGAATGCAGCTGGTGTCATGAGCGCTCAGTTTTGCTAATGAGAGAGAGAGAGAATGCTGAGACGAGCAGAGCGTTTTTATTTTTGCAACTGCTGACGGTTTTCTCAAAACCATATCATGAAATATTTTCCCCAAACCTACGAAAGAATTTTACTTTGTTGCATTTGTAGTGGAAGTGGATGATAAACTGTAGTGTTGAGAGCCGCAAATAACGCCTATGAAAAATAGATGTATTTTTTGTATTTACATAAAAACTAGTTCAATATTTTCACCCAAATATTCAATGTTTTCACAAGGAATTTACTCTGCGGCAGTGCAATTACATCTTCTTCCTAATTCAGAAAAGAGAGATCGACAAAAGTCCAGAGGCGCATTGAAGAGCACTTATAACTTCGGAACAAACCATCGCTCACATCAAAAGGCCCCTCATTTTTCAAAACTAGACACTAGCTGACAAACACGCTGCTTAATAGACATCAGCATAATGCATCAGATTCACTTTCATTTTTCGCCGGCAAATTAAATTTTCATCAACCCATAACTTTGGCGCTCGGCCGTTTCCGGGTTTCCCTCGTGCGCGCATCATCCACACAAAGGATTGATTGCCAAGGCTCTTTGCCATGCCCGCAAGAGGCGCCTCCGCTGGCGAATCGCTTTTTCTGGCGCACCGACCGACCGACCGAACGGCCAAGAGCAACGTTTTCTTCTTCACCTGTTGCTGCGCGCTGTGCCGCGCTCGCAACTAACTCAAAAGAGAGCCCCCAATGCATTGTGCCGCGATCGGGCGTAAACGCTGCAGCGCGGCCGCGGGAAATAATCGCGCGCCGGTGAAAAATAATAATGATGCCCGCAGGCAGGCGCCGTGGTATGACTCACTCGCGCAGAGCTTCATTATTGCACACGGCATGTATCAAGAGGAGATCGCCCCCAGGCCTTGAAACTTACTTTTTTCAGCAGCAGAGAGTAAAGCGCCGGAATCACAATGTGTGCAGAGCACCGCGAGTGAGAAAAACCACCGCATGCACACTCACTCACTCACACCAAGAGTAACACAAAGAGAGACTTGTCTCGCAGCGGCGATTGGCCCAAATTAAAAGCAAAAGCTCAGAGCTCACTTTTAATGCATTTTCAACTAAACGTTTCAGCTACGCCGCAAGCACAATTTGAACTGTTAGTATATGTAAATAGAGGCATTCGATACACACAGAATTTATCCAGCAGGTGTTTTAAACTCTTAAAATTGTGAAATTAAAGTTGAACTCGTCCTTTAAAAGACTTCATCGGATGGAAAGTTGTTTGCCCAAGTAATTTATTTTCAAAAGATTTTAGTATATTTATAATTAATACCATTTTTTCCTTTCTTATGTAAAAGTACAAGATTATCAATACGCCTCCAGACGTTAACACAAAAAACTGAAAATTCTGATGTACAAAATCTTGCCGAAAATATAGGTATTGAGTGTAACTGTTTTTAATTACTCTTTTCTGTGTTGACAAGCTACTTGTTGATGTTTGACATATGGATCAATTTGACGCAATCTATATGCTAATAGTGTGTTGCTCTCTGATCCAATCAAACTTTATATCATGCGGTACAGGTTTATTTTGGTCTTGGGATTATCAACTTTTGCTTTATTCATGAGCAGCTGAGCGGAATTTGTATAATACAGATGCGGGGACTAAATAATTTTTTCTAGGAACCCTCTGAGAGCGTCTCTAGAGTGCTGTCTCCAGAGGGGCCAAAAATAAATATTTGCGGGCGGCTCTCGAAATTAGTGTCGTTTCCTGCGCCTCAAATTCCACTCTCACTGCCAGCAGAGAGAACCCAAAAGAATGCAGAGTGCGCGATGCAGCTTCTCCTCCTCCTGCTTTGGCGGCGGCTGGTGCGCTCCGTCTTTTATTGTTCTCACACATGTGCATTACCCCTTTCACTCGGCGACGCCGCTTTTTGCTTTTTGCGGCAATCAATCAAGGGAGCGAGATATATATTGAGGTGTATTGCGGCACACAGAGCATGCGATGTAATGGCTGCAATAAAGATGATGGCAGCGCCAGATAATCGCATTTCTCTTTGCCAGACCACGACCGACTGCTGCGCATGCAGGCTCTCGTCGTCTCATTGTGTTCCTTATGATTATTATTATTCAGTGAGCGAATATGCTAACTCCAATGTGTTCGCTGGGTGCCTCTGCACGACCGAGTGAACTTTTTTCCTTCATGAGGTTGCTGTGTGCCGACATTACTCACTGAGTGAGGTTCACTGTACGGTTACAATTTTCAATTTCTTAAACATGAGCACAGCCTCGGAGCTCTTGGGTGGGATTTTAAAATTCTACATTGAGGTAAAATATTTTAATAATTTGTCTTAAGCTTATTTGATAAATAAAAAAATAGAATAAGAGTGCTTTAATTTAAAATTTCAGTTTTGAACCACTATCTTCATTTCACTAAAACTTGCCACATATTTTATACATATATAATGAAGAAAAAATAAATGAGTGATTCATATGAAACTGCAGTCCGCCCCTAAAGGACCTGTTAGAATTAAGGTCCACTTTGAAATTGAATTGCAGTCCGTTGGAACTAAAGATAGGGGATGAAATATTTCTTTTCCTTTTTCAGTGCAACTTTTTTCAAGACAACTGACGCCGAGTAAGGTTGATGGGGGCCACAGGAATCCCATTACTATAAAATAAATCCCAATAAATCATCATGTCAATCTGATTTTTTTTCTGACCGCGCTGCTGCCGTGCCACTGATCGCTTTGTTCGGAGAAAAAATGAATTCCTTTTACAGGCTCTTTTTGCCGCTGCGCTTGCATGCTGTGGTCATGCCGCTGTTGCCTTTTTAATTAGCGTCGTGCCCTTGAAAGCACTGAAAAAGTACAAAAACGGCCATTGTATTGTCATGCAAAAATGATTCCAACGCACCTGAATGCAGCTGCAATAGGCGGACCATAAAAATTCCTGAGCGCTGACACCGGCGGCCGCCGCTGGTTAATTAAAAGCAAAATAGGCGTTGCAGCTGCATGCGTTATGCGTTTTCAAAACAATTATATGCACTCAGCCAGTGCATAGGTATATATATATATATATGGCGTTTTTTTTACTAGGAAACGTAAATTTCTTACTTAGAAAAACATGGAAAAGCTATGGACAGAAGTGTTGAATTAACTCCAAAACTGCGCTTGACTTGGCAGATGAGTTGATGAGAAAGACTATTTTTAAATTATGTGAGATAGAAATTAGTGTTTTGTGTTTTAATTACGCGTGGGGAAGTGAAAATAACTGTTCTGTTGATGATAACCGTATGGGTTGGTGGTGCGCACAAAAATGTATGAGAGAATGTTATCTCATACAAGAGGCGTGTGAGGAAAGAATATTTGGAGTAATGAAATCGTGCTCTTCCTCCATTGGTTTCTTTTCACATTTATCGCACTATTTTTAATTACCCTTGGTGTCTAATTCTGATTCATCGCGGGATTTCTTTTTCTTGAAAATTGATTAATTTTTTTATTTTTGCATGTGCGGCAATTATCAGTAGGTTTTTCACAAAATTTCGTAGTAAATATATTTTTAAAAGTTCTTTGTACAAGTGCATCATATATGGCATTGAACTAAATTAATACATTTTGAATCTGAGAAGGTAAATAAAAAAGCTAAACAGCTGCGGTGCGTCCCCCCAAGTTTAATCCTCACATCCAGTCATTCTGCACGTTTTTCGCTGGGTATAAATTTGTCTGTTCCATATGATTGGCGTGGTTCATGTAATCCACCCACGCAGCGCACAGCATCAAATCCAAAGATCAGCATGCGCAAATTTCACCGCA